>Ga0185342_1001024_pt1 | contig 12475 bp, 13 predicted proteins | sample ConPoolayeEmetaG_FD_128045 | JGI IMG/M metagenome (GOLD analysis project Ga0185342, IMG submission 128045) | Hot spring microbial mat communities from California, USA to study Microbial Dark Matter (Phase II) - Cone Pool mat layer E metaG... ...
GAGGAAGGAGTAATCCATGGAAAGACCCATCATCAAAGCAGAGGTTCGGGAGGGGGCTGGAAAGGAAAGGGCAAAAAAACTGAGGGCAGAAGGTCTGATTCCAGCCATTCTATATGGACCTCGGACAACATCTATTCCCCTGGTTCTGGATTCAAAAGAATTTTCCAAGGCCCTTCGAACTGAAGCAGGAGAGAATGTCCTGATCGATCTCGACATTCAAAAAGGGAATGAATCTCAGAGAAAAGTGGTCATGGTCAAAGAGATTCAATTTGATCCTCTCAAAAGAATGATGCTCCATACAGACCTTTACGAAGTGGCTATGGATGAAATGGTTACGGTCGAAGTCCCCATCCATTTGGTTGGAAAGGCAGAGGGAACAAAGTTAGGGGGAATCCTGGAGCAGATTAGAAGGGTTATACAAATTCAATGCCTTCCAGGAAATATTCCAAAATCCGTGGATATTGATGTAAGCCATTTAAAGATTGGTGATTCTATCCACGTTCAGGATATTCAGGTAGAAAATGCCAAGATCCTGGCAGATTCCAACTTTACTATTGTGACCGTCGTTCCACCCACGGTGGAGGAAAAGGTGGCCGAGGCTGTTCCGCCTGAAGTAGAGGAGGGGGCAGAGGTAAAAGAGAAGGTTGAAGAGGAGAAATAACCAAGGGTGAAAATCATCTTTGGGCTTGGAAATCCAGGGGTTCGCTATCGAAAAACCCGGCACAATATCGGGTTTCAGATTGTGGACCGACTGGCCGAAAAATATCATATTCACCTCTCATCCAAGCGTTTTAAATCCCTTTATGGAAAAGGATGGATTGATGTTAAGGAAGTCATCCTGGCAAAACCCATGACCTATATGAATCGGAGTGGAGAGGCCGTCCGAGAGGCACTCAATTTTTTTCGCCTCTCAGTGGAGGATTTGATCATTGTTCATGATGATTTAGACCTTCCCTTTGGAAGGCTCCGGTTTAAACGAAAAGGTGGCGATGGAGGGCATCAAGGAGTTCGGTCCATCACCGAATCTTTGAATCAAAATAACTTTCTGAGATTGAAAGTTGGGATTGGAAGGCCCCCTGAGGGGATGGAACCCTCAGAATATGTTCTGAGCCCATTTGATGAAATTGAACAGTCCAAGTTGGAAGAGGTGATCTTAAGAGGTGTAGAATCGATCGAAGTCCTGCTCCGTGAAGGGCTTGAAAGAGCGATGAACCAATTTCAAAAAAAACAAGATATTCTCGTTTTAGAGTTAAAGAAAAATCTAAAATCATAAAAAGAAAAACCCAAGCACCCCTTTAAGATCCCTCTAAATTTATATTCTACCAAAAGAAAGGAGAGAGAACGATGGATTGGGTATGGATATCTGTGATCTGCGGGATTTTGGGATTTGCGACCGTTATCTATTTCGTTCGGTATGTGCTCAGACAATCTCAAGGAACAGAGAGAATCAAAGAGATCTCAAGTGCCATTCAGGAAGGGGCTTTGGCCTTTATTCATAGGGAATATCGGACCGAGATCATTGTGATCATCATCGCGGCTATTATTTTAGCCCTTATCCCTGCCCTGGGCTGGAAAACCAGTATTGCCTTTATTTTCGGGGCCCTTTGTTCAATGGGGGCAGGCTATGCTGGAATGAATATGGCTATCCGTTCAAACGGAAGGACGACCGCAGCAGCCAAAGAGAGTTTGAATCAAGGGTTAAGGGTTTCTTTTCGGGGTGGAGCGGTTATGGGATTGACCGTGGTGAGTATTGGGGTGATTGGATTGTCGGTCCTTTATTTTGCATGGCATAAGGATCCAAATTTCCTGGCCGTCATTCCAGCCTTTGGAACTGGAGCCTCCTTGGTTGCTCTCTTTGCTCGTGTGGGTGGAGGAATTTTTACTAAAGGAGCGGATGCAGGTTCAGATCTTGTGGGCAAGGTTGAGGCCGGCATCCCCGAGGATGATCCAAGAAATGCTGCCGTCATTGCTGATTTTGTTGGGGATAATGTAGGAGATGTCTGTGGGATGGGTGCAGACCTTTTTGAATCCTATGTAGAAACTGTAGTGGCAGCTATGACCCTTTGTATCGTTGGGGTTGTAGTGGCTCCAGAGGCCATTGCCCCTTGGGTGGCAAAGTTATTCCCTTCGAAATCCCCAGAGGCCTCATTGCAAGCTGCGTGGTGGCTTCCAATGCTCATTATGGCAGGAGGTATTATAGCCTCCATCATGGGTTGTTTCTTTGTGAGAGTCGGAGAGAAGGTGGAAATGGCTGCTCTTTTGGGTGCCCTCCGTCGAGGGACGCTCAGTGCTTCCATCTTGACTGCGGTTTTTGCCTTTATCATTATTCAACTTCTCAATGCCCAAATGGGTCTATTTTGGGCTGTTCTTGCAGGGCTAATCGCAGGCGTCCTCATGGGAGAGAGTACAAATTACTATACCTCCTATGCCTTTAAACCTACAAGAGAAATTTCTGAAGCCTCCACTTTCGGAGGCGGAGCAACCATGGTTCGTGGTTTTGCTGTCGGGTTAATTAGTACATGGCCCCCGGTCTTATTAGTTGCTATCGCCACCATTATTGCTTTCTATTTTGCAAGTTTTTATGGGGTAGCCATTGCTGCGGCAAGTATGTTGTCAACCCTTGGAGTTACCTTAGCGACTGATGCTTATGGTCCTGTTGCTGACAATGCAGGAGGCATTGCCACTATGGCCGAACTCCCTCCCGAGGTCCGAGAACGAACGGATGCCTTAGATTCTCTTGGGAATACCACAGCGGCCACAGGGAAGGGTTTTGCGATTGGTGCAGCCGTTTTGAATGCACTTGGCCTCATCCTTTCCTACGCCCTGGCTGCTGGTTTAGTGACCATTACTGCAGAGGGAAAGATCACGGCGCCACCGGAGTTGAGTCTGCTTTCTCCTTCGGTCATTGTCGGAATTCTGATTGGAGCCTTGGTTCCAGCCGTTTTTGTAGCCGTCACCATGAAATCGGTTGGGGTTACAGCAGGATTGATCGTCGAAGAAGTGCGAAGGCAATGGCGAGAAATCCCTGGACTCAGGGAAGGAAAGGCCAAAGCCCAGTATGACCGGTGTGTGGATATTTCAACCCGAGCAGCCCTAAAGGAGATGTTAGCCCCTTCGATTATGACCATCGTTGTTCCCATTCTGGTGGGCGTTATCCTTGGCAAATACGCCCTGGGAGGATTCCTTATCAGTTCCCTGGCCACGGGGTTTATTCTCGCCATCACCCTTAATAATGCGGGCGGTGCCTGGGATAATGCTAAAAAATGGATTGAAGCAGGTCATTTTGGCGGGAAGGGTTCAGATGCCCATAAGGCTGCGGTCGTAGGGGACACAACAGGTGACCCAATGAAAGATACTGCAGGGCCGTCCCTTAATATTATGCTAAAGTTGATGTCCGTGATCTCGTTGTTATTGGCACCGGTCCTTACCCATTTCCAAGGGTTATTCTAAATTCTTTTACTCTCCCTTTTCGATTTCCAAAAAGATCTTTCCGTGGTGAAAGATCCTTACCCCTCCTGTCTCTTCAGAGACCACAATGGCCAGGGCATCGGTCAGGCTGGTAATCCCTGCAGCAGCCCGGTGGCGGCTCCCAAGACCCAACGGGATCTCAATATTTTCTCCAGAGGCATCGAGGTGCCGTCCTGCTGCCAGGATCACCCCATCCTCCCTAAAGATAAAGGCTCCATCAATCGAAGAAAATTCCTTTACAGTCTCTTTAAGTCGAGGGTCTAAAATATTTCTTTCCTCCTCGGGATATCCTTGAAAAGGATTAATCACCATGGGGTGTGAGAATTTAAGGACGTCCTCATGTTTTCCTAAAACAAAGATTGTTCCTACTGGTTTTCTCCCTTCTTTTCCTTCCATGGAGAGTTCTAAGGCAAGGTTCAACACGGTTTCAAAAACATCCGGCCTTACAATTTCAGAAAGCACGGGGAGATCGGCAGAGGAGATGATTTCAAACTCCTTTCCAAATTCAAGGATGAGAAGATTATCGAGGAGTTTGGACTGGGGGATGCCAGAGAGACAAATCCATTTATCTCCTTTTTTAACCAACCCTTCGGATAGGGCCTGAATAATCGCCATCTTAACCTGATTGGTCCGACCCAAAGGGATATCCGGAATCCTCAATACTTTTTTGAAGATAGAACTTGCTTCTTCATAGGAAGACTGATTCTTGATTGCCAGAATGATCTCCGCCTGTTTCTCTTGAGCAAGCTTTGCCAGTGCCTCATAGTCCTCAATGATATCGGCGTAGATGAGAACCCCCTCAGCCCGAACCTTCTTCGCCAAGGAACAGGCTGTTTCTACCATAATCCGATTCTGTTGCTTCACGGTCTCCTCCTTATACCTCCCCTCAAAAGCGATTTTGGAAAAGAGAGGCCTTTATTTTCTTAATTTTTTATTATACATATAATTAATCGGAAAATAAAGGGAAGGGTTGAAAGACTCCATTAATAGTTAGGTGTAGGGTAAGGCTTGTCCCTTATTTAAAACCCTTCGTAAGTTTTTTATAGACTTTTTTAGTCCTCTCATTAAAAGTTTAGGAAAAGCAAATGGGGTTTCGATGCGGTATCATTGGCCTTCCAAATGTTGGAAAATCGACGATCTTTAATGCCCTTACCTCCGCAGGGGCCCAAGTTGCTCCCTATCGCTTCTGTACGATCCATCCTAATATTGGCATTGTTCCTGTCCCAGACGAGAGGCTCAATAGAATTGCCCAATTGATCCATCCTAAAAAAGTGACTCCAACCACTCTCGAATTCTTCGATATTGCCGGGTTGGTAAAAGGAGCAAGCCAGGGCGAGGGTTTAGGGAATCAGTTCTTAGATCATATCCGAAATGTTGATGCCATTGCACACACGGTCCGTTGTTTTGCCAATGAAAATGTGGCTCATGACTTTGGTTCGATCGACCCCGTACGAGACATTGAGGTGGTCAACACAGAACTCCTCTTGGCTGACCTACAAACCTTGGAGAGACGAATGGCCAAGGTAGAAAAGCTCCGACGGGTAGGTTCGAAAGAGGCCTCCTTGACCTTAGAGGTCTATCAAGAGGTCCATCACACCTTAAACCAAGGGCTGTGGCCGAACCATCTAAGGTTCACTGGTGAGAAAGAAGCCATCTTTTTAGACCTTCATCTCCTTACAGCCAAACCGATCTTTTATGTAGCCAATGTTGACCAGAAAGGTCTGAGAGGAGAAACCCCATTCTTGGAATCTTTGACCCAGTGGGCAGAAAAGGAAGGAAGCCCAGTAGTCATCATCTGTGGTGATCTGGAGGCAGAGATTGCTGAATTAAAAGAAGAGGAACGTGAGGAGTATAGAAGGGAACTGGGATTGGAAGGGTCGAGCCTTGAGAGATTGATCAAAGTGGGATATGAGATTTTAGGACTGATTACCTTTTATACTACCGTCAGTTCTGAATTGAGGGCATGGACAGTGAAAAAAGGGACTCCTGCTCCTCAGGCGGCAGGTAAGATCCATAGTGATATGGAAAAAGGGTTTATCCGTGCTGAAGTCATTTCGTTTTCAGATTTTATGGCCTGTGGTTCTGAACATATAGCGAGGGAGAAGGGGCTTTTGCGATCTGAAGGAAAAGATTATATCATTGGGGATGGGGAGATCCGTCCATTTTCGCTTTAATGTTTAGAGGGAGGGGTGGTTAAAATGAAATTTTTAAGATATCTCTTCCACATGATTCCGGTATTATGGTATTTCATCAAAGATTTAGTTTGGGAAAGAGTTTCTTTTGAAGAAATCCGGACCAACTACCTTTTTGGAAAGGCCCATGCCTTTGATGACGCAGACCTCTTTGAGAAGGCCATAGGAGTCTATAAAAAAATAATGGATCAGAATCCGAATAGTCTTCCCGCACTTTTGGGGCTCGGTGGAATCTATTTTCGCAGAGGACGATATGATCAGGCGATTCAATATTATGAAAAGGCAATTCGGAAAAATCCGAAGCACTATTTAGCCCATTATTGGTTGGCCATGTGTTTTTGGAAATTACACCGCTATCATGCCGCCATCAACACCCTTGAAGAAGTGATTGGATTCTTACCCACCTTTAAAGATGCCCTCAACCTTATGGGAGAGTGTTATGAGAAAATTGGAGAGGGAGCTAAAGCCGAACACTGCTATCTTAAAGCTATCAGCGTTGATCCAGATGGAATCATCCTACATCGGGGGATAGGGAACCCCCAATTTCAAGAAAAGTGGGAAGAGAGAAGAATAAAACATTGATGAGACTCTTTGAAGGAGGGGTCTTTGAAACAAACGATGGGGAGGGAGTGGAGGTCATTCACCTTTCTTATCTTTTCCCTTATTTTTTGCAGAGAGAAACTTTTCTTCATCCATGATCCTTGGGGAGATTCCACGAAATCCACCCAGGGCTGGATCAGGGGGGAGTAGAATCCAGGCAATCCCTAATTCTTCATCTTTTTTGATAATTTCATCATCGGATTGTAATTTTTTCATGATCCAACGTTTCGTAAGAAAGAGGCCGACCTTTTAGAGAACCGATGATTTGGGTCGTAAAGGAGTTCACAGCTTATCAAACCCTTGATATGGGGATCGAACGGGTGAGATTCCCTATCCGCGTGGAGATTGAATTCAAACAGGAGGGAATCCACCCTATTCGCGACTCTCTTCGGAAAAAGGTCCTTTACAACAAACCTTTTCTCCTAAGGCGCTATCCCCAATTAAGAGAAGAAGAGTTGGACCTCCTGGTTGAAGAAAGGGTAAGGAAGGCCATTGAGGATTATTTCCCCTTTTCAGAGGAAGAGGCCTCTTCTTTCCCGATGGCCAATTTGGATTTAAGTTCACTAAAAAAGTAGACAAGCATCCCTACCCCAATAAGAATCAATAGAGCAGGGACGATGGCCATGAGCCCTTTGATGAACATGCTCCACCAGGTGACCAAGAGGATGATCCCTACAATCACGACCACGACTCCAATCACGATTCCCAATACATTCGACACACTCATCACCTCCTTCGAAAGATGGTTTAATGCATTAAAAAATTATCAGACAGGAAGGGATAAGTCAAGATTTATTTGACTTTTGTCCTTTTTTAAGAAGGGTAAATTGAGTTGGGGTAACTGTCGTTTGGAAAGGGGACTTGATATGGCAAAAACGATGAAGGGAAGATCCATTGCAAGCCTACGGGATCTAAGCCGAGAGGAAATTGAAGAGATTCTAAAAACCGCTGGGTTGCTGAAATCACAACTTCAAAAGGGCTTGGACCATCCTCTATTAAAAGGGAAGACCCTGGCAATGATCTTTGAGAAACCCTCCACAAGAACCCGAGTCTCTTTTGAAGTCGGGATGTGGCAGTTAGGAGGATATGCCCTTTATCTAAGCGCAAACGATCTCCAGTTGGGAAGAGGGGAGAATATTGCGGATACCGCTCGCACCCTTTCCCGCTATGTGAACGGAATTATGGCAAGGGTCTTTAACCATCAGACGATTCTCGACCTGATTAAATATTCCAGCGTTCCTGTCATCAATGGACTTTCAGACTTTACGCATCCCTGTCAGGGACTCGCTGACTTATTTACCATTTATGAAAAGAAAAGGAGATTTTCAGGATTGAAACTTGCTTACATTGGCGATGCAAACAATGTCGCCCACTCCCTTATCTATGGATGTGCTAAGATGGGGATTCACATGACGCTTGGATGTCCTGAAGGATATGGTCCCGATTTAGAAGTCGTAACAGAGGCAAAGAAGGAGGCCCAAAAGAATGGTTGCGAGATCGTGGTGACCCATAATCCAAAAGAGGCTGTCAGAGATGCAGACATCGTCTATACAGATGTTTGGACCAGCATGGGAGAGGAAAAGGAGCATCCGAAGAGGGTGAAGATATTTAAACCCTACCAAGTCAACTCAAGGTTGGTGAAGTTGGCAAAGAAAGATTACCTCTTCATGCATTGCCTTCCTGCTCATCGGGGCGAGGAAGTGACGGATGAAGTTGCCGATTCGAAAAATAGTATCATTTTTGATCAGGCGGAGAATAGATTGCACACCCAGAAGGCACTCCTGGTCCTTGTGATGTAGGAGATGGAAGGTGAAGAGAAGTCATATGGATCTTTTAATCAAGGAGGCAACCTTGGTGACTCACGAGTCAACGTCTTTGAAGACTTTGGATGTCTTAGTGGCTGAGGGAAGGATAAGAGAGATTGGATCCGATATCCAGGCCCCCCACGCAACGCTTATTGATGCGGAAGGGAAATTTTTAGTTCCAGGGTTGGTGGATGTTCATGTCCATTTCAGGGAACCCGGTCAGATCGAAAAGGAAGATCTTAAAAGCGGTTCATCCGCGGCCGCAGCGGGTGGGTTTACTACCATTGTAGCCGAACCAAATACAAACCCTCCGATTGATACACCTTTTCGCCTTCATCGTCTGTTGGAGAGCGCAAAGAAAAGGAGTTTAATCAACTTTTTTTCCAAGGCTGCCATGACAAGGGGAATGAGGGGAGAAAGATTGACGGACATTGCCAAATTAAAAGAGGCAGGAGCAAGGGCCCTTTCTGACGATGGAAATCCTGTTCCGACTTCAAGGCTCATGCGAAACATCCTCATAAAAGGAAGGGAGAATGGAATCCTGATCACCCCTCATTGTGAAGAGTCTCCCTTATATCGAGAAAAAATCTTAATGAAAAGGAGGGGGGTAAGAGAAGGCGAGAATCCCTATACCTCTGAAGCCAGATTTATCAGGCGGGATATCGAATTAGCAGAAAAGACAGGAGGCCGCCTTCATATCTCACATGTGAGCCTTGCGGAGTCAGTCGATTTGATTTCAAAGGCAAAAAGAAGAGGGGTGACCGTAACCGCAGAGGCAACTCCACATCATCTCCTCTTGACAGAGAAGATGGCAAAAGAGATTGGGCCCAATGCCAAAGTGAATCCTCCCCTTAGGTCGGAGGAGGATGTTTTGGCACTGAGGGAGGGATTGGCAAGCGGAGTAATTGATATCATTGCCAGTGACCATGCACCCCATACCCCTGAGGAGAAGAACCGAGATTGGGAGGAGGCTCCTTTTGGGATTATTGGCCTTGAAACTACATTGGGTGTGGTGCTTACCTTCTTGGTCAGGCCAGGAATTTTAACCCTCTCTCAGGCTATTGAGAAGTTAACCATTACTCCTGCCAGAATTTTTGGGCTCGATCCTTTGGGCGTGGGCCAACTCAAAGTGGGGATCAAAGCCGATTTGACCCTGATCGATTTTGAAAGAAAATGGAAGGTGGATGTAAATAGATTTTATTCAAAGGGTAGAAATTGTCCCTTTGACGGATGGGAATTACAGGGAAAAGCAATCCTGACGATCGTAGGAGGACGAATCGTGGCTAAAGATGGCCTTATCGTTCAAGAGATCCATTAGAGGAGAATTTAGGAGCAATTAGGCCGAGAGGGGAGGGGGAGAATGGTTAGTTTGAAAGGAAAAGATATACTTCATGGGAATCAATTTTCAAAGAAAGAGGTAGAGGCCATTATCAGGGTCGCAGACCAATTTGCAAAAGAACTTAAGAAAAGAGATTCTATCCCTCTATTAAAGGGAAAGATTCTGGCCACTCTTTTTTTTGAGCCGAGCACACGGACCCGTCTCTCTTTTGAGACAGCGATGCTAAGACTTGGGGGAGGAGTGATCGCCATGGGCTCGGTTGAAAGTTCCTCGGTGGCAAAAGGTGAAACCCTGCCAGACACGATCCGTACAGTCTCACAATATGCAGACCTGATTGTCATCAGGCATCCCCAAATCGGTTCAGCCAAGGTAGCAGCAGATGTCTCTTCTGTCCCAGTCATCAATGCAGGAGATGGGGCAGGACAGCATCCTACTCAAGCCCTGCTCGATATTTATACCATCTATAAAGAATTGGGCTCCCTAAAGAACCTAACCATCTCCCTGGTGGGAGATTTGAAATATGGAAGGACGGTCCATGCCCTGGTTGAACTTCTATCTCTTTTTGGAACAAGACTCTATTTTGTTACACCCGAAAGCCTCCGAATGCCAGAGGAGATCACCCTTCATCTTAGAGAAAAGGGGATAGAAGTTTTAGAGACCAACGATATGATAAAATCCGCTAAAGAAAGCGACCTCATCTATATGACCCGAATTCAGAAAGAACGTTTTGGGAACCTGATGGAATATGAACAGGTAAAAGGAAGTTATGTCATTGACAAAAAATTCCTTGAAAATCTTAAAAAGAAGGTAATCATTCTTCATCCCCTTCCAAGAGTGGATGAGATTAGTTCAGAGGTGGATGATTATCCTGGTTCAGCCTATTTTAGACAGGTCCAAAATGGGATCTTTGTCCGGATGGCACTGCTTTCCATGGTTTTTGGGAAGAGATAACATCCAAAAAACCCCCATAAATTTTCTTGACATTCTCAAAAGATTTGTATAAAAGGGGGACATGATCTTGAGACTTGAAGAGATAGAGAAGAAGGTTTGGGAGGAAGAGAAACTCTTCCTGATGAAACAGGTGGGGATTCTCCTCATTAAAAACGATGCCATTAAATTTGGAGACTATATTTTAGCCTCAGGAAAGAGAAGCCCCTACTATATTGACTTGAGGCAAACCATCTCCAGCCCTATTACCATGGACTGGATTGCCAACTCCCTTACTCGAATTATTCTTAATGAGGTGAGCCGGGATAGGGTGGATAAGATCTTAGGTGTCCCCACCGCAGGGGTCCCTTTTGCAACGGTTGTCAGCCAAAAACTTGGAATCCCACTCATCTACTACCGTCAAGCCCGAAAGGAACATGGGGTCAGAAAAAAGGTGGAAGGAATCCTCGAGAGAAATGATCGGGTTCTGATCATTGATGATCTCATCACCACGGGTGAGAGTGTGATTGAAGCAGCAGAGGTAGTCAGGGATCAGGGAGGGTTAGTGAACGAATTAGTGGTGCTTTTAGACCGTGAACAGGGAGGGGTCCAGAGGCTTCGAGCAGCACGAATCGAACCTCATGTTCTTTTCAAAATCACAGATGCATTGAGATGGCTACATACGGTGGGTCTGATTGAGGATAAGGTTTACGAAACGGTAATAAACTACATTGAAGAAGAGAGCAAACCCTCCCAACTTCCGCCCTCCTCTTAAGATTTCACCTACCCCAAATCCATCTGAAATGAAATCGGGTAATCCCCTGTGAAACAGGCATAGCAAAAATGCTCTGCCTCCGATTTAACACATTTTTTTAATCCATTTAAACTTAAATAATTTAAGGAAGTTGCATTAATAAACCTCTGAATTTGCTTTACGTTTAAAGAAGAGGCAATCAACTCCGATCTCTTAGGGGTATCGATTCCAAAAAAACAAGGATGAGTAATTGGAGGCGAACTGATCCTCATATGAACCTCTTTAGCCCCTGCATTGCGGAACATCTTGATGATCTTACGACTGGTGGTCGCCCTGACAATAGAGTCATCTACCGTGACGATTCGTCTGTTTTTAAGTAACTCTTTTACTGGATTCAGTTTGATCTTCACCCCAAAGTGACGGATCCTTTGTTCAGGTTCAATGAAGGTCCGTCCAATATAGTGGTTTCTGATCATTCCCAATTCGAGAGGAATCTTCGACTCAAAGGCATACCCCAGCGTCGCAGGAAATCCTGAGTCTGGAATGGGGACCACCATATCCACCTCTGCAGGCGATTCCTTCGCCAGTTGGATTCCTAACGATCTTCTTACCTCATAGACACTTCGGTTAAAGATAAAACTATCCGGCCTTGCGAAATAGATAAATTCAAAGATGCACTGGTGGATGGGTTGGTGAGGAAAGGGTTTAAAGGATTTGACCCCATTCTCATTGATTAGGAGGATTTCACCTGGTTCGATCTCCCTTAGAAATTTGGCGCCGATCAGGTCAAAGGCGCAGGTTTCCGAGGCAATAACAGGGGAGTCTTTTAATTGGCCAAAAACCAAGGGTCTAAAGCCATGGGGGTCACGGACAGCCACCAATTCCCTTTCCGTCAAAAAAAGAAGGGAGTAAGCCCCTTCGACTTTTTTTAAGGCATGAATTACCCTGTCAACAAACTTCTTCTCCTTCGCTCGAGCAATAAGGTGGACAATCACCTCGGTATCCATATTGGACTGGAAGATAGAGCCTTGCGATTCGAGTTCGCTTCGAATAAAAAGGGCATTGGTCAAGTTTCCATTGTGGCAAATCGCCATCCCTCCCTTTGAATATTCAACGACAAAAGGCTGGGCATTCTTTAGTTCACTTGAACCCGTAGTAGAATATCGAACATGGCCAATGGCACTACTGCCTGGAAGTCTTTTGAGAACCTCTCGGGTAAAAATCTCTGAAACCAGTCCCATCTGTCGGTGATGATGGAGTTTTTTCCCATCCGATGAGACAATCCCAGCACTTTCTTGTCCACGGTGTTGCAAAGCATAGAGGCCTAAGTAGGTATGGTTGGATGCTTCAGGGTGGTTATAGATGCCAAAGATTCCACACATTCCAAAAT
>Ga0185342_1001026_pt1 | contig 12442 bp, 10 predicted proteins | sample ConPoolayeEmetaG_FD_128045 | JGI IMG/M metagenome (GOLD analysis project Ga0185342, IMG submission 128045) | Hot spring microbial mat communities from California, USA to study Microbial Dark Matter (Phase II) - Cone Pool mat layer E metaG... ...
AAATAGATTTAAAAATTTTCTTAGCCAACCATTTCATGTGATACTATGGCAGTAAAGAAAAGAAACCCGTGGTTTGTAATCATAGCGAGCTTCGTGACATTCTTTATCTACGCAATCTACTGGTTCTACAGCACAGCCAAAGAAATGATAGAGCTGACAAAAAGCAAGTCCAACCCGCTTTTGTGGACGGTCGGGCTGTTTATCCCGCTCGTAAACTTGTACGTAATATGGAAGTACTGCGAAGCTGCTGGGCAGGTTGGCAACAGGAGCAATGTTCTCTTGTTTGTTGTATGGATAATATTCATTCCGCTCGCTATGTACTGGATACAAACCGATTTGAACAAAAAGGCGGAAGAATAGCCAAATGGCCTTTTTTCTTTTTTTTACTTTTGCAAAAACCCGCTCTTTTAAAAGCATTGCAGATGCATTTAATTCATGGGACGCAATAATCTATTTTTGATTCTTGGGGTTTTACTGGTTCTTCTGTCATTGTTCTCGGGTTTAAGTTTTGCTGAAACAACATGCAATATCGAAAACTGCGGGATGGAAATCACGGTAAAAATAGCCTTTGCCTTTGACCCGGGCGTGCAGAACCAGCAGCAGTACATTCAGAATGCAAAAAATGAGATAGAGAGCGTGTGGAACGGCCCGAACGGATACAGAACCTGCGGCGACTGCAAATGCAAAGTGGCCTACAAAGCGGCGGTTATGAGCACTGCAAGCTGCAGCCCGCCTCCGGCCGGCTACCACTGCATAAGGGTTACTGTTTACAACAACGACCCTCCAAGAAACCAGACCAATTGGACAGGGGCGCAGTTTTACATCGGCTATATGTATCCGCCGGGGGTTGCGACCGGAAACGGAGGAAACAGCATTACAGGATGGTGGTCTGATATAATGAGCAGGCCTACTGGAAGCAACGGGAACTACAAGGATTTTGCGCACGAGGCAGGGCACATGATGGGGCTTGAAGACGGAGACGGGGGGATAATGACAAACACAAGCGGCCCGAATTCAGACCCGACTCAGGCGAATATTGATGAAACTGTTCAAGAAATCTGCGGAGCAAATGCCTGCCCCGCAAGGTGCTGCTGCGGAAACGGGCAGATAGATGGAAATGTGGGCGAACAGTGCGACCCGTTCGCAGGAGGATGCGGGGCGGATGAATACTGTTGTCCGTACTGTTGCCACTGCTATCCAAAAATGTGCATCGCTGCATGGGGAGAGTATGAAAATGCAGCCGACTGCAATTCAAACTGCCAGGGGATGTATGCAAAATGCTACTATAATTATCAAACAGGATGCTGGGATTGTTTAAAGCAGGAGCCGGCGACAACGCCAAATCCGTATGATTCAACCCAAACAAAACAATTGCCTGAAGGAAACCACACAAAACAGCGGATGCTGGCGGATATTCGGGATTTCTACGGTGCGCTTGGGGATGTTGGAATGCTCAAAACCTTGTTTGGAGACGATAGGATAAATCTGTACATAAAAGGAATCGATACGCCTTTCCATGCGGTCACAAAGAACGGCGCGCTTGAGGAAGCAAAGGTCGGAGCACTGGAGGACCCCACAATAAACATGTACACGGACGTGGAGACACTGGGAAGCATAGCGGACGGAGAAACAACAGTGAGCAGGGCACTCATGGATGGGAAGATAAAGTACGAGGGGGTCGGGTTTTTGAACGGATTGAGGCTGGGAATTATGGATTTCTTTTTCAGGATGTTTTCTGTTGGCGAGGTGAAGATTGATAGACCTGCGGAGGAAGGAACCCCACGCGAAGCCCCGGCGGGAGCAAAAGAGGCGGAGAACGGATATACTCCGAACACACCGCGGCACACTGAAATATTCGAGCGGGTGCTTGTGCACACTGAACCGGAATAAGTTTTATATTGTTAGCGTGTTGCAATATAAATGATGAAAATAGAGGATGTTTTTCCGGATTACAATTTTACAATAATTGAAGAGAAGCCGAAAAAAGCAAAGTACGGAGAGGCCGAGCTCAACAGCGTAGTGAGCGAAGTATTCGCCCGCATGAACATAAAAAAACTTTACGAGCATCAGGCGCGCGGGATAAAACTTCTACAGAAGGGAAAAAATGTTGTAATAGAGGCCCCAACCGCGAGCGGAAAGAGCGAGGTGTATATCTCTAGGATGATTGAAAAGGCGCTAGAAGGAAAAAACTCTATAATTGTTTATCCAACAAAGGCGCTTGCGAGGGACCAGCTGAAAAGATTTGAAAATTTCAAGCTTTACGGGATAAGGGTTGCGGTTTATGATGGAGACACAAGCCAGCATGAGAGGGAAAAAATAAGGGCAAACCCACCCCACATCATCATGACCAATATGGATATGCTCCACCACATCCTCATCAACAACAGGCTCTTTACGGAATTTTTGAAGAACCTGGAACTGTTTGTTCTTGATGAACTGCATATCTATTCCGGAATTTTCGGCGCGCACAGCGCGAACATAATAGAGAGAATGAAGAGGGTAGTAAAGAAGAGGTTTGGAAAAGAACTGCAGTTTGTCGCAACCTCTGCAACGATTGCGAACCCAAAGGAGTTCGCGGAAACAATTTTTGGAGAAAAATTTGAGCTTGTAAAGGGGGAGAGCGCTCCCTCCGGAAAAAAGATCCATGCGATCGTTGCGCCGGAGGAAGAGAGCTACACGACCGCGGCTTTGAAAATAGCAAAAAAGCTTGGAAAAAGGGGGCTGATATTTGGAAACAGTCACGGGGTTGTAGAAAGAATGGGGATAATGGCAAAGGATATGGGGGTAGATTTGGCCGTTTACAGGAGCGGTTTGAGCGAAAAAGAGAGGAGAAAGATTGAAGCGGAGTTTAAGGAAGGAAAGTATGATTGGCTGGCGACAACATCTGCGCTTGAGCTGGGAATTGATATTGGAGGTGTTGATGCTGTTATTTTGGCGGGATATCCCGGAACAATCACCAGGGTGAAGCAGAGAATAGGAAGGGCCGGAAGAAAAGGGCAGGATGCGTACGGAATTTTTGTTGCGAGGGAAAGCCCGCTTGACTACTATTTTGTTGACAGGCCGAAGGAGTATGTTGAGGGAAAGGTTGAAAGCTGCTATGCAAACCCGCAGAATGAAATAATAAGAAAATTCCATGTATTGGCAAGGGCAAAAGATATGCTCCTTGAAAAAAATGAAGAAAACGGGGAGATAGTAAAGGAGCTTGTAAGAGAAGGGCTGATGAAGGAATGGGGAAATTTCTATTCGTTGACAAAAGAAGGAGGAAAAATCGTAAGAATGCTGAATATAAGGGGGATAGGCGAGAATGTTTCTATATACGACGAAAACAACGAGTGTATTGGAAGCAGGGAAACGTACATGGCGATAAGCGAGCTTTTTCCTGGTGCGCTCTACCTGCATGGGGGAAAAGCGTACATAGGAAAGGAGCTTGATTTAGAAAAAAATACTGCAAAGGTTGAGAGGTATTTTGGCGAATTGAACGAATACACAAAAGCGTTGAGGGAAAAAGAGGCGGAAGTTTATGAACAGGTCGCGCAGAGGGAGATGGGCGGGTTCAACATCGGTTATGGAAAGGTGCACATAACAGACAGCGTGTTTGGTTTTTTGGTTAAGGACATCTATTCCGGGCGGAGAATCTCTGAGCATATTTTCGAAAAACCGTATGTTTTTGAGTTTGATTCCTATGCAATGTGGATAGATCTGGACGAGCTGGTGTATCGGATAGGGGATTTTGGAAACGGACTGCATGCTTTTGAGCACATGAGCATAAACATCACTCCGGCAATAACCGGAAGCGATGCAAAGGAATTGGGAGGAATAAGCTATCCTTCCGGAAGAATGTACATTTATGAAGGCGTGCCTTATGGAACCGGATTAACTAAGGTTGTTTTTGAGAGGTTTGAGGAAGTTGCGGATATGGCCTGCGAAAGGTTGGAAAAATGCAAATGCGAAAAGGGCTGCCCGAAATGCATCCTTGACCCGAACTGCGGGAATGACAACAGGCATTTGAGCAAAGAGGCTGGAATTGAGATAGGAAAGGCGATATTAGAAAGGATAAAGAAAAAATGAATTACTTTTTTATCGGTTCAACTTTTCCGCCGGCCACTAAACTGCCGTTTGGGTTTAATACAATAAACTTTTCGTCTCTGCAATCATACTTCAAAAAAAGTTGAAGCATCTCTATACTATTATCCAATGCAAAAACAGAATCGTTCGCAGCAACAATAAGGTAGTCTGCATTCGGGTCTATTGCTCCCGGGCAATAATAAAACTGCGCTTGATTTTTAGTCCCGCTTTCTTTAACAACAGCTCTTATTAAACCACCACCGGAATTTATCAAATCTATCCGGAACATTTTAAAATCATCGGCTCGGGTTAGAGGCTCTTCGATTGGAACAAACCCGCCATTCCGCCATATTCCTGTTTCCGGGTTTGGCTTTGAGCATCCCAATCCAAGTATCAATGCTCCAACAAGAACTACTTTTCTCATAATTTTATTTTATATTTTGTTATTTAAAAAGGTTTCGGATGGGTAATGGGCGAGGAAAGTTTAAAAATCCTTTTGAAGTGAGAGGTAAGAAAAGGGAGGGTGAGATGATGTCGGATTTGAAAAAGGCGGACCTTGCAGGTCCGGGAATAGGGAACTACGCCGATGTGGAGAAAGTTCTGCCTACAGACTATGAATCGCTGCTGGACAGGAAAGAAACGCAGCAGGCGATCTATGCCGTCAAGAACTATATCGAAGAAAACCTGTGCAAGGAGCTCAACCTTATGATGGTGCAGGTGCCTCTTATAGTTGAGAGAGACAGCGGGTTCAATGACATGCTGGACCGGGACGGCTCGAGGACACCGGTTTCGTTTCACATTAGTAATGATTACAACAAAAACCCGGTTGAAGCAGAGGTAGTGCAGGCCGCGACAAAGTGGAAGCGATTTGCACTGAAGCAATATGGCTGCAAGGTTGGGGAAGGAATCTGCACGGACATGCGGGCAGTGCGGAAGGACTACTTTTTGGACCATGACCACAGCGCCTACGTGGACCAGTGGGACTGGGAGAAGGTAATTGCTCCAGAGGACAGAACCCTTAAGACATGGAAGAATATTGTTAAGAAGATATGGAAGGTGCTTACGGGGGCGGAAAAGCACGTCCAAAAAAAGTTTCCGCAGCTCAGAAACAAAAAATACCCAAACCTTCCTGAAGAGATAAAGTTTATGCATGCCGAGGATATATTGGATATGTACCCGGACCTTCCGCGCAAGCAGCGCGAAACTGCGATACTGCAGAAATATCCTGCGGTGGCGATAATTGGAATCGGCTGGACGCTGAAGGACGGCTATCCGCACGAGATGCGCGCGGCTGACTACGACGATTGGGTGACCGAGACGGTTTCGGAAGACGGCAGGCCGATGCACGGGCTGAACGGCGATATTTTGGTGTGGAACCATGTAACCAAACGCAGGCACGAACTTATGTCTGGCGGCATCCGAGTAACCCCGGAGACGCTGAAGCTGCAGCTTAAGATGACTGGACAATTGGACAAGCTGAAACTTCCATACCACAAGGCAATTATGAACGGCGAGATCCCGCTCAGCGTTGGCTCTGGAATAGGGCAGGGCCGCACCCAGATGCTACTCCTGCGCAAGGCGCACATCGGCGAGGTTACTGTAACGGTCTGGCCAAAGATACTGAAGGAAATCTGCGCGAAGAAAAATATTTATGTGCTCGAGTGATTGAAAAGAATTTAAAAGCCTAAAAACCGCTTGCAAAAGCGTTTAAATTCTTTTTGCTGAAAATAGAGCACTTTTAATTTTGCTGGGGTGTGGGTGTGACGGTAACGAAAATAAAGAAGAGAGATGGAAGAGTTGTCCCATTTGATAAGGAAAAAATCACGAATGCCATTTGGAAGGCGGCGCAGGCAGTCGGTGGAAAGGACAGGGAGGAAGCCGAAAGGCTTGCGGACGCTGTTACAAAAGTAATAAACGAGAAATACAGCGACCAGAACATTCCGGGAGTAGAAGATATTCAGGATATTGTTGAAAAAGTGCTGATTGAGGAGGGGCATGCGAAAACAGCAAAGGCGTACATCCTTTATAGGCACAGGAGAACCGTGGAGAGAGAGCTTGCCAAAATAATGGGCGTAAGGGACGATTTGAAGCTTCCTCTCAATTCACTGCAGGTTTTGCAGAGAAGGTATCTTTTGAGAGATGATACTGGCGAGATAGTGGAAACGCCGAGCCAGATGTTCAGAAGGGTGGCGCATTACATAGCATCTGCTGAGCGAAACTACGGAGGGGACGAAACAACCATAAAGGAATACGCGGATGCTTTTTACGAAATAATGGTAAATTTTGAATTTATCCCCAACTCGCCAACGCTCATGAACGCCGACACACCTTTGGGCCAGCTCTCCGCATGCTTCGTGCTGGGGGTGAAGGATGACCTGAATGATATTTTTGACGCGGTCAAATACACCGCGCTTATACACAAAACAGGAGGAGGAACGGGTTTTGCGTTTTCATTCCTAAGACCCAAGGGAGACAGGGTGAAGGCAACTTCGGGAGTCGCCTCGGGCCCCCTGAGCTTCATGCGGGTTTTTGATGTTGCAACGGATGTGATCAAGCAGGGAGGGAAGAGAAGAGGGGCGAACATGGGGATCCTGCATGTTTGGCATCCGGATATTGAAGAATTCATCACCATGAAGCAGACGCCCGGGGTGATGGAAAACTTCAACATAAGCGTTGCTGTTGACGATAGGTTTATGAGGGCTGTTGAAAATGACGAAGAATATGAACTTATAAACCCAAGGAACGGCGAGAGCGTGAGAAAGGTGAGGGCAAAAAGCATCTTCGAGCTCATTACATACTCGGCATGGAAGAGCGCTGAGCCCGGAGTGCTGTTTATAGACACCATAAACAAAACGAACCCAACTCCGCAATATCCGATAAATTCAACCAACCCTTGCGGCGAAGTTCCGATGCCGGACTACGAGTCCTGCAACCTCGGAAGCATAAACCTTGAAAAGTTTGTGGAATTGGATTGGAGCAAAACCGACTGGAGAAAAAAAGTGAATTGGGAAAGGTTGAGGTATGTTGTGAGAATAGCTGTGCAATTTCTGGACAATGTAATCGACTTGAACAAGTATCCGCTTCCCATAATCGAAGAAGCTACGAAAAGGCACAGAAGAATTGGGTTGGGCGTGATGGGTTTCGCAAATATGCTGTACAATATGGGGATCAAGTACGGCAGTCCAGAAAGTTTTGAGGTTGGCGAAGAAGTGATGAGGTTCATAACAGAAGAGGCAAGAAAGATGAGCGTTGAGCTGGGAAGGGCAAGGGGATCTTTCCCGGAGTTTGAAAAGAGCGTATGGAAGGGGAAATACGATGCGATGAGGAACGCAACGGTGACGAGCATCGCGCCCACCGGGACAATAAGCATGATAGCGAACACAAGCTCGGGAATAGAACCTGCTTTCGCTCTCGCTTATTTCAAAATTGTGATGGACGGAACAAGGCTCTACTATGGAAACAGCATATTCGAGCATGCCCTGAAAGTGAGGGGGCTTTATTCTGAGGAATTGATGAAAAAAGTGATAGACGAGGGAAGCGTTCAGAATACAAACCTTCCGGAGGATTTAAAGGATGTTTTTGTCGCTGCGTACGATATCACGCCTGAACAGCATGTTAAGATGCAGGCGGCTTTCCAGAAATACACTGATTTGGCTGTTAGCAAAACAGTGAACATGCCTCCTGAAGCGACTGTAGAAGACGTGAAGAAAGTTTACATGCTCGCATGGAAAAGCGGGTGCAAAGGAATAACAATTTACAGGGAGGGAAGCAGGGGGATTGCGGTAATAGAAAGGGTTAAAACCATAAAAAAACAGGATGAAAATGGTGGGAATGGAAATGATGATGAGGTGGGATAAATGACGACTATAAGCGTAATTAAGGCGGATGTTGGGGGATTTCCGGGGCATAGCAGGGTGCATGAGGAGCTGATAAAGATTGCGAACAAGGAGCTTGCCAAGGAGAAAGGAAAAATTTTGACTGATTTTTTTGTTGGATACTGCGGGGATGACCTTGAGCTGATAATGACGCATAAAAAAGGAGCGGACAGCAAAGAGGTGCACGGGCTTGCCTGGAATGTTTTTGAAAGAGCAACTGAGAAGGCTAAGGAGCTGAAACTGTACGGAGCCGGGCAGGATTTGCTTGCGGACGCGTTCTCCGGGAACATAAGGGGCGCGGGTCCCGGAATCGCAGAGTTGGATTTTGATGAGAGGAAGAGCGAGCCGGTAATTGTTTTCATGGCTGACAAAACAGACCCGGGCGCATTCAATCTGCCCATGTACAGAATATTCGCAGACCCGTTCAACACCGCAGGCTTGGTGATAGACCCGAGCATGCATGATGGTTTCAGGTTTGAGGTGTGGGATGTTTACGAGAGCAGGAAGGTTTTCTTCAACACCCCCGAAGAAACATACGATATGCTGGCGCTTATAGGGGGAAGGAGCAGGTATATAATAAAGAGGGTGTATCCGAGAAAAGGAAACAAAGTCCCGGAAAATGAAGCGGTTGCCGCTGTGAGCACTGAAAAAATCAACCTGATCGCAGGAGAGTACGTTGGAAAAGACGACCCTGTGGCTATTGTTAGGGCGCAGTCAGGCCTGCCGGCTGTTGGGGAGGTTTTGGAGGCGTTTGCGTTTCCGGAGCTTGTGAGCGGATGGATGAGGGGAAGCCACTGCGGTCCTATAATGCCGGTTGCAATGAAGGACGCAACGCCAACAAGGTTTGACGGCCCTCCAAGAATAGTCGCGCTTGGCTTCCAGATAGCGAACGGAAAACTCGTTGGGCCTGCGGATATGTTTGAGGATAAAGCGTACGATTCAACAAGGATGAAAGCGCAGAAGATTGCGGAGTACATGAGAAGGCACGGGCCGTTTGAACCGCACAGACTGCCCGCCGAGGATATGGAATACACGACGCTTCCAAAGGTGCTGAAAAAGCTTGAAGGAAGATTCCAAAAGATATAATATTTATAAAACTTACTGCGCTATAATGTATGCAAGTGGTGGGGATGTTAAGAGAACTCCGTCCAGAAATTGTGATATACAAAATGGGCGGGGTTCCGACCGTATTTTCTTCAAAAGAAATTCTTGAAGAAGGAATAGGCAGACACAAAACCGGAAAAGTTCATCTCGCTGTTTTCAGGCCGATAAAAGTAATGCCGAAGATATTCATTTTTGACCAAAACAAATGCTTAACAAAAGATAGTGTATTTGAGCTAGAGTATTACAAAAAAATTGTAGAGCTCGCAGGAAAAATATTCTCTGTGGGAGACAGAAAAAAATTTATAACAAGCGTAGAGATGTACGGGAAGGATGGATGCCTTTCAACTGAATACAACGGGTTTTTTCCAGAGGACGGTGCGGTTTGCGATTTTCGGGTGGATAGAAACGGGAGGTCGATTATTGAGGAAATAATGTTTCCAAACGGCACGGTTATTAATGATCCGCAAATAATAAAGGAATATATTAGAACGAGGTCTGCACCTGTTCCTTTTTTGGGCAGGTATGATCAAAACTCTCTTTTTTGGCTTTTAGTAAGAAGGGGTATAGATGAGAAGCAGTTCAGAAAGATTTCCGCTGACGCATACGAGGAAACAATAGCAAACTACACTCTCCTGGTACCTGGCTTTAATGACCTTTTATGCGATTTTTTTGAAAGATTTAATCACAAAAAGAGCATTATGATGGTCGCCACGGACAATTCACTGGACAACACGCTTGCAGGGCTTAGACGCATGGGATTGCATAAGGATATCCACAAGGTGTTTGCAAGGGTGGATAAGATTCACAACTATCCGGCCCTGATAAGGTATATTATTGATAAATATCATGTCGGCCCAGACGAGATTGTTGTCTTTGGGGATAGATATTGGAGCGATATCCACCCGATTCTCCAATCAGAATTTAAGGCCGTTGTTACGGTGCATATAAATAGCGGCGAAGATTATTCCCGCTTGTATTTGGAATACGGCGCGCCGTCCATAGCGGCCGAAACGCTTAACAGAGCGTTTAGATATATGCTGGAAACGATCCCAGAAAGGCCAAAACAAATTATAATAAGGTAGCGGGTCATTCCACAAGAATAGAGAGGACCTTAATTTTTGCGCCCCCTTTTCTGACTACAAGCGTTGCGTTTAGAAGAGACTTCGCCATTTTAATAAGCTCCTGTTCATCAACCGGATAGTTTTCAGGTATGGAAATTTCCACTTCAGTGATTTTTTCCTCAGCATATGGCTTGAGCATTTCCATTATCTTCATCAGAATGGAAAGCTCGTGCTCGTGCTCCATGGATTCTCTTCGCCTGTTACATTTTTAATCGTTTAAGTTAGGCAATCAGCGAACGTATTTGTAGAAAAGCTTAAAAACTTTTTGGTTTAAAAAAACAGCGCGTTGGAACAAACCAATTGGTTTGTGGTTGCCTGGAAACAGGTCCTATCTCTTAACTTCCTTCGGGAAGTTCTGAGAGATTTATCTTTCCTTCGGGAAAGATAAAGCGGATCAATTGGGTTTAAACAACGCCTGTGTTTTTTTCTTGTTTTGAAGGTCTAGGTTTATTCTTTCCTACAAATTCCTTGTGCTTGTCCTTAAGCTCGCTAACCCCGTCTTTTATCAGCTTCATGCCGACCGGCAGAACTGCGACCCCAAACGGAGCAATCTGGGGAAGAAATACAAGCCCGAACCCGAATGCCGCCAATCCCGCAACCTCCGCCGCAACCCCGCTCCAAAACTTAATTTTGTGTTTGATTACCTTTGTTTGTCCGACTGAATAAAGCATATCTTTAGCGAAGACAGCCGTTAAATCCTCAAGGCGCTTCCTAACATTTTCATACTCGCCGTTGTCAAAATTGTGCAGATGGCCGCCAAGCTCCTTTATTATGCTGTATTTTTGTTCCGGGGGCAGGTTGCTTTTATCAATCCTCTCCATTGTTTTGCTTACCAGCGTCAGGTATGATGCGTATAGGCTCCTGAATTCCTCTACTAAAGAGACATAGATTCTATTCTGCATTTTAACAAGCAGGCATTCCATTTCTTTTGCGAGCAAAATGCCTTCGTTGATGCCGGAGCACGCTTGGGACCTTTCAGCCAATAGGCCAGCACATTTTTTTGTGGCTTCAACATCCGCGATGGCGATTGCTTTTTCAACCATGTCCCCCACCATCGCTTCGACATTCTTCCACGGAAGAGGGCATGAAATTTTCCCGCGCAGAATGTTCTCCACCGCTATGTTCGCGCATTCCTCATCGTACCCTCTTTCCAAAATTTTTCTCTTGACATAGTCCAGAAACTCTGTGCGGGCTATAGGTCCGCTTATGGCAGCATAAACAGCGCCGTTCCGCTCGATGACTGAAAAGAAGGCAAAAGGCCTGTAGAACCTGCCTTCTATGGATTTTATTACCTTTTCGCCTTCGCTCCTCTCGGTATCGGCAAGCTTTTCCTCTACTTTTTTGAAAAATTCTTTCAATTTATTAAATTTTTCTATGAGATCTCTTGCTTCTTCATCGGTAAAAGGAATATCGCTGTTGCAATACTCCTTAAAATATATACTCAAAGAATAATAATTCAAAAGCTCCTGCGGAATTTTGTCTATGTTTTCGTAGATATTTTTGTTTATCATTTTTATCTTCTCTGAATCCGTGCCGGTAGCCTTTGCTACTCTTTTTATAAACACTTCCATGTTTGCGTACACTTTCTTTGCAAGTTCGCTAATCTGGTGCCTAGGCATATTGCGGCCAGCAAGTTTGGATTCTATATCGTGCAGGATAAAATTTTCATTTATGCTCAATTCTCCATTTTCTATGGTTATGTACTCGCGATTATTTATTTTGTCCCGGATTTGTTTTGTATGCCCAAGCACATAATCTTCCAACTTATCTTTTTCTGCGTCTGCGTCCAGCCCATCCAAACGTTGCACACAGGATGGAACATCTCCTTCATTAAACAGCTTCTCCGCCTCTACTATGCGCCTTCCGTACTCCAGAAGTTGTCTTTCCACTTCGTAATCTTTATCTTCGGGATTTTTTATGAATTCATTCCAACGGTCGCGTATATAAGAAGGGATATCCCTCATTTCCGGCGGAAGGTTCAATTTTTTTCTCCCATAGCTATCTAATACATCAAATATATCATCGGCGATGAATTCTTTTACCAGCTTGTATTCCGTTCCCTTCGGCTCGAGAGAAGTTAGGAATTCAAATATCTGCTCCTTTGTTTCTAGTTTTACTTTTGTCATGGTTATAATTTATGAATAATAATGTTTTTAAAGGTTTGTTGTAAATGCATCGGGGGGTTGAAGCTAGGGGGAGATGAGAATTACATAAAGCTCCCCCTGGCTCCGCCAAACCTTCTAATAACATAAGGGGGTTGAAGCTAGGGGGAGATGA
>Ga0185342_1001027_pt1 | contig 12437 bp, 9 predicted proteins | sample ConPoolayeEmetaG_FD_128045 | JGI IMG/M metagenome (GOLD analysis project Ga0185342, IMG submission 128045) | Hot spring microbial mat communities from California, USA to study Microbial Dark Matter (Phase II) - Cone Pool mat layer E metaG... ...
GCCGTCATTATCGGTGCCGCGGTAGGCGATGGCGTAGACCTCGCCGGAGACGTGGACGATAGCCGGTGTATAGCAATCTGCCGTGTCAAACTCCAGGGTATCTATCACAGTATCCGCAATTATCCCGATGGCGCCGCTGAATCCTCCGGTTTTAGTCACGGTGATAAGGGGAGTCAGGCTATTCACCTGATTTGGCAAACTGTAGCTGATGCTATCGTTGATATTGGGGAGTTGAGGTGCCAGGTCACCGTCAAATAAGCGCCAGATGGCATGTTCAACTCCGGCATCGGCGGCATACGTTTCATTGAGAATCACTGCATAGTCACGTGAGCTGATAATGCTTGCCCCGGCGTGGGTGAGAAATGGGGCGGTAACCAGGGTACCAAGCACCAGCGCCGCCAGTGTTATTGGCAGTATCTGGCCGCTTTCTCCGCGCCATATTCTTTTAAGGAGTTGGCCGCATGGTGACACGGTATGTCCCCTGTTCTGTCACTTGAGTTCTGCCCGCTGGTGTTGAGGTGATATCCATGGTAATAGAGCGTCCTGAGACGGAAAAGCTGACAGTGGAAATATTGCGTGCCAGGGTATTCGTCACTGCATCTGTGGTCCTCTGCAGGTTTGTGCCTGACAGTGCATAGGTGATGGTCTCGGCGGTCGGCAGGGTCAGCGTGAGCGTGGCACCGCCGCTGGCGGCGATTGACTTCTGCCCATCGTAATTGAACCAGTAGGCGGCGTTCTGCAGTTCATGCAGGGCGGTCAAGCGGGCATTGCCGTGTTCGCTTACCGTGGTCAGCTGGAAGATGACCGTGCCAATCACAGAAGCAACTACGCCGGTGATGGCGATGACGATGAGCAGTTCCACCAGGGTAAAACCCCGTTCGTTTTTCATCGGTATACCTTGTAGCCCTCCAGAGTTTGTAATATGTCGCCGCTTTTGCTCACGGTAACGGTTACCTTCTGGATGGCGGTGCCGGCATAAATTGTGGAATCAACTTCAAATGCTACCGAGTAATCCGGGGGCGTGCTGATTGAAGGATAAGAAGCGCCGCTCACGTCATAAGGTGCCGCCTTGATGGCCTCCATCTGAGACTGCGCCAGTTGCTGGGCAGTGGTCTGCTGGGTCTGCGCCTTAACAGCGAGGGAGCCAGTGGATAGCATGGTGATGAAAGCTACCACACCCACACCTAGCAAACCAACGGCAACTATTGATTCCGCCAGCCCGATGCCGTGTTCATGGCGCAGGATATTACGGCTTTTTCTCAGCCATTCTGTCAAAGTCATCGCCATTGGTATCTACCGCAATGCCCCCAGAACGGAATAAAGAGGCAGAATAATGGCTACCAGCATGAAGGCAACGCCCAGGCCGATAAGCACGGTCACTACCGGTTCAATCATACTGACAAGAGACTGCAGACGCTGGCTCATCTGCGCTTCATAGTAATCTGCCAGGGTCGCCAGAGAGGTATCCACACTGCCCGTCTGCTCTCCCATGGCGACCATTTTGACCATTTCTTCCGGGAAGAGCGGGTTTTCTGACAGTGGCGCAGAGAAGCCTTTTCCCTCCAACATTTTCTCTTTGACCTCGGACAGGGCTTGATGGATGACGCTGTTAGTGCTGACTGTCCGTAGCGCCACGTCTATTACCTGAGGAAGCTGTAACCCGGCGCGCAGGAGCATTGCCGCTGTGCGGCAGAACTGCCCCATGAGGCGGATGATGGTGATGGCGCCCCATACCGGCAGGCGCAGAGTCAGCTTATCCAGCGCTCTTTTTCCTGCCGGGAGGCGGCTGTAGATAAGCAAGCCCAGCGTTGCCAGTAAGACCGCTAATAGCAGCTGGAGTCCATAAGCGGTGAAAAAGCCAGTAAAACCAATCATGGCGCGGGTGGCCCAGGGGAGCGGTACATTGAAGGAGCGGTAAAGCAGTACCATCGGCGGCAGGACCACCGTTACCAGCAGGACAAATATGGCAATCGCCAGTAGGGAAATAAAGCTGGGGTAGACCAGCGCCCGCCTTGCCTTATTGCGGACCGCTGCCTGCCTCTCCATGTAGTCCGCCATCTGTTTCAAACCGATTTCCAGCTCGCCTGCCAGTTCACTGGCTTTCATGACTCGGCAATAGGTATAAGAGAATACCTCCGGGTATCGGCTCAGAGCCTGGGAAAAAGAGCTACCGCCCTCAATCTCTTTGATTAGCCCGGAGATGACTGTGCGCAGGGCAGGGCGGGTTGCCTGTCTTTCCAGAAGGCGGAGTGACGCCAGCAAAGAAATGCCGGATGCGATAAATGTTGCTAGTTGCCGTGAGAAAAGGATGATGTCAGCGGGCCTGATGCCGAAGAGCGTGGGGAGCAGACGCTGTATGGTCATGCCGGGGGCGCTTGCCCGCAGGCTGAGGATGTATTTGAACCCCGCCTGGTAAAGGGACTCTTCAGCGTTGCTTTCTGAGCTTGCCTCTACCGTCCCTTCTACAATTTCCTTGCTCTGAGTGTAAGCTCTGTAGTGATAGGTCATGTCATTAGCGGCTTAAGCAATTGATGAAACATTGCGGATTACTTCTTTGATGGTGGTGATGCCATCTTTAACTTTAGTCATGCCGTCCCGGCGCATGGTTATCATGCCCTCCTTAAGTGCCTGAGCTTTGATATCAACGGCGCTCTTGCCACAGAGGAACATGTGCCGGATTGCCTCTGTCATCAGCAGGACCTCAAATACGCCGGTCCTGCCCCGGTAGCCGGTGCCGGCGCACAGGTTACAACCATCGCCAGGAGAATAGAAGACTGATGGCCGCTCCGCTAGCTCCGCATCATAGTAATCAAGCTCTTCAGGAGGCGGCGTATAGCGGACCCGGCAGTCAAGGCAGAGGCGGCGCACCATGCGCTGGGTTGAAATCCCCAGCAGTGTGGAAGTAACCAGATACGGCTCAATTCCCAGGTCCACCAGGCGGAAAAGCACGCCCACGGCATCATTGGCATGGATAGAAGAGAGCACTAGATGGCCGGTAAGTGCCGCCTGCACCGCAATGCTCGCCGTTTCTTTATCACGTATTTCCCCCACGAGGATGATATCAGGGTTATGGCGCATGATTGACCGTAAGCCGCTGGCGAAGGTAATGCCTGCTTTGGGGTTTACCTGGGTCTGGTTAATGTCCCGGAAGCGGTACTCAATGGGGTCTTCAATGGTCATGATATTGCGTCCCGCGCGGTCCAGGGTATTGATGGCGGCGTAAAGCGTGGTGGTCTTGCCCGCGCCGGTGGGACCGCCGACGAGGATAAGCCCAAACGGATTGGCAATCATGGCTTCAAACCTCTTCAGGCTATCCGGCAGTAAGCCAAGCTGGGAAAGGTTCATGACCGATAGTGATTTGTCCAGAATGCGGAGCGTGACTCTTTCTCCATATACGGTCGCCATGCTGGCAACGCGGATGTCCACCTGCCGGTCGCCCGTGTTAACGGTCATTTGCCCGTCCTGCGGGCGTCTCTGTTCTGCGATGTTCATTTCCGCCAGGACCTTTATACGTGAGATAAGAGGGACATGCGCGCCGCGCGGGAGAGAGAACATGTCATGCAGAACGCCATCAATCCTGAAACGGACCCTTAACCTATCCTCTTGAGGTTCAATGTGAATATCAGAAGCGCGGTCTTTTACTGCCTGGGAGATGATAAGGTTGACCGTCTGGGCGATAGGCGACCTGGCGACAAGCTCCTGAGTTACCGCTGTCTCCTCAGCCACCCGGGGAGCGAACTCGCGGACCTGTTTTTCAATCTCAGCAACGGAGCGGTAGTTAAGGTCAATAGCACGCTCAATGTCAGCCGGGATGCCGAGGGCGACTTCTACCCTCATTTTCGCCCTTGTTTTTATATCTTCAATGGTCTGGATGTCCTCGGGGTCAGCCATCACCACCACGAGGGAGTCACCGACCACGTCCAGCGGAATCAGCAGGTGCTTGCGGGCGATGTCTTCCGGGATGAGGCGGAGGGCTTCCGGCTGGACTTTATGTCTCTGTAAATCAATGACGGGGATATTGAGATGGACACTGAGGATGGTCGCCAGGTCCTCCGGCTTCACCAGCCCTGAGGCGCGCAGGATTTGGCTCAGCCTGCCGCCCTGCTTCTGCTGGAGTTTAACTGCCATTTCCAGTTGTTCAGGGGTGATGAGCTTTTCTTCTAGGAGAAGCTCTCCCAGGCTCTTTTTAACACTGAATGACTCCGCGGTGTTATCAACCATACCTTATATGTCCCCGTCCTGGGTGTGAGAAAGAATCTCCCTGGTATACTGAGCCCTCCCTGTGGAACAGGCTATCGCTGGCACGGAGTTGTCTGGAGACCGGGTTGAACCGGGTGCCTAATAACCGGTGGTGACCTGGGTTATCAGCCCGCTGGTGGTGCAGGTATAGGTGCCTTTGGTGGTGGACATACGCAGGTAATTGGGGTAAAGGGGGTGAGTAGCATCCGGGAAGCTAGCCATGTTATTGGTTGCCACGGTTACCGCCGTCACGGTGCTGAGTCCCTCTTTCGCCATCATGGTATCCATGGCAGTCTGGAGGGTAGCCAGCTCTGCCGCCGCCGCCTCTGTTTTGCCGGTGCCAGCCAGACCGGCGACATTGGGGAGAATAAGCGCCGCCAGCACACCCAGGATAGCGACGACAATAAGCAGTTCCACCAGAGTAAAACCAGCCGCATTGCCCCTCAGTTTTGATATGATTTTGTTCATAGCTCTCATTCCCCTCCTTATTTAGTCTTCTGCGAATCTGCCCTATTGAAAGGTATCTACTATTATTGTAAAGTATAATATCTCATAGTGTTCAGAGTGTCAATACTGCTTCAGAGGGGCACGGTGCTCACTGAGATAGCGGGGCAGGTGGAAGGCAAGTAGGATGTGCCAGTACTATCATGCCTGGCGGAGCAGACATAGGAAAAAAGTGTGATGGAAAGCAGTAAAAAAGTACTTATTGTGGATGATGAGCCGCACTTGGTCAAGTCTCTCAGCTTTGTGCTGAGCAAGGAAGGCTATGAGGTATCATCAGCTTCAGATGGTGAAGAGGCGCTCCAGAAGATCCACCAGTCCAGACCAGCGCTTATCTTTCTTGATGTCATGATGCCGAAGAAGAACGGTTATGAAGTCTGTCAGGAAATCAAGAGTTCTCCTGAGCTAAAAGACATCCATGTCATCATGCTGACTGCCAAAGGACAGTCAGCTGACCGCGCACAAGGGCTGAGTATCGGCGCGGATGATTTCATTACCAAACCTTTCAGCACACTGGATGTCTTAGCCAGAGTAAAGAACATTCTGGGATAGTATTGATGAGAGACCAGGATGGGACTCCGGGCTCAAACAGCATGGGCTGTTTATAGGCCGGTGGCTCAGAAAGCAAAGTGCGTAATATGAAGAAGCAAATGCCGTCATATTTTGAAACAGTTTTCGCCGCTCTGCCCTTGCCGGCGCTCCTGCTTGATAGTCAGGGTATCGTGTTCAGCGCTAACCCGCCATTCCTGAAATTCATCGGCTTGGCAGAGAAAAGCATAATCGGCAGAGCATTTGCTGATTTCATCGCAGAGAATGATGAGCTTAAGCAGGAAATCACGGCTGATTTCAGGACCGGCGCAGTGAATAGAAAGACGCGGCAGGCGGAGTTTGCGCTTACTGATGGAAAGGGGGCGTTGCGCTGGGTAGAGGCAACCTTAAGCTTCCCGGATTTTGAAGGGGAAGCCCTCTGCCTGGCTATTTTCCAGGATATCTCCAGGCTGAAGCGAGCAGAGGAAAAACTGAAAAGCAGTGAAAGAGCATGCCATTTCCTGATGAACAATTCCCATGACTTGATGCAGAAGGTGGGTCTGGATGGGGCAATACTTGACGCAAACAGGAAGTGGCTGACGACTCTGGGATACCGCCGTGAAGAGCTTTCAGCTTTGAACTTGAAGCAGGTAGTACGCCCGGGTCAGCTTTCTTTCTGGACGGAGATGCTGGAAAAGGTAGGCGAAGGGAGAAAATTTGAAAGCGTAGCTACCGTCCTGTTGCCGAAGAGGAGTAAGACCCGCTCCGGTGAGGTGTATGCCGTGGGTACCGTGGCGCCGCTGATTGAAGGCGGAAAAGTGACTGCCGCTATTTGCATCTTTCATGACGTTACCGAACAGAAAGCGGCAGAGCAGATATGTGATACTCTGGTGGATTGTTCACCGGTCGGCTTGCATCTCGGCATCTATATCGTCCAGGATGGTGTTTTCAAGTTTGCCAATCTTCGTTTTCAATCTCTAACCGGCTATTCATTACCTGAGTTGATTGGCAAAGACCCCCTGAGCATTGTCCATCCTGATGACCGGCAGAGAGTGAGAGACAGCGCAGTGCGGATGTTAAAGGAGATGGACCCTAAACCCTGTGAATTCCGCATCGTTAAGAAAAGTGGCGAGTTAGTATGGGTTATGGAGACAGTAATATCCACCACCCTCTACGGCAAAAGAGCGGTGCTGGGAAATATCATGGACATCACGGAGCGCAAAAAAGCGGAAGAGACTCTGCGTGAATCAGAGGAGAGATACCGCGCTCTGGTGGAGCTGGGGACGCGCACCGGCGAGGCAATCGTGATGCTGCAGGACACGGAAAATGGTACCGGCATGCATGTCTTCTTTAATGACGTGTGGGTACAGATGAGCGGGTATTCGCGGGAAGAATTGCTTGCCCGTTCCATGGTAAGCCTTATTCATCCCAGAGACCGTGAGGCGGCGCTTGAGCGGCACCGCCGCCGCATGAAAGGTGAGGTATTGACCGGGCTTTATGAAGTAACCATCTTGCGGAAAGACGGCACAGAACTGCCCGTTGAGGTTACCTATGCTCCCACCACATATCGTGGCAAACCGGCAAACGTGGGTTTCATCCGTGATATTACGGAAAGAAAGAAGACGGAAGAGTTACTCAGGCAATCGGAAGAAAAGTTCAAGGCGTTATTTGAGCTTGCACCGGATGCTTTCTATTTGAATGACCTTAAAGGTAATCTTATTGATGGCAATAGAGCCGCTGAGGAAATCACTGGCTATAGAAGAGAAGAGCTTATCGGTAAGAGTTTTCTAAAGTTGAAACTGCTTCCCCGCGGGCAAATGCCTAAAGCGGCAAAGCTTCTGGCTATGAATGTCATGGGAAAACCTACCGGTCCTGATGAGTTTGTTCTCAGGAGAAAAGATGGCAGTCAAGTTCCGGTAGAGATAAAAACTTTTCCTGTGAAGCTGAGAGGCAAGGTTATTGTACTGGGCACTGCCCGGGACATCACCGAGCGTAAAAAGGCAGAACAGGCAGTAAAAGAGTCAGAGGAGAAATACCGCACTCTGGTGAATAGCCTGAGACTGGGCATCTGCCGCACCACACCGGGACCTGAGGGCCGGTACCTTGAGGTCAATCCGGCAATGACGCAGATTACCGGCTACTCGCGGGAGGAACTGCTCACTATGAAGGTAGCTGACCTTTACGCGTATCCGGAAGATAGAGACAAGATAATGAAGCAGATAGAGCTGGCAAGTGGTCCGCTGAAGGTGGAGTTTCTCTTGCGCAAAAAAGACGGCAGTCTGATTACGGTGGAAGGTAACCCGGCGCCGGTCAAAGACGCCCAGGGCAAAATTGTTTATATTGACAGTGTTATTGAAGATGTCACTGAGCGCAAGAGGATGGAAGCAGAGCTAAAGCAAAAGATGAGAGAGCTGGAAGAAGCCAATAACCGCCTGAAGGAGCTGGACAAGCTCAAGGATAACTTCCTTTCCACGGTTTCCCATGAACTGCGCACGCCGCTTACTTCTATTAAAAGCTTCACTGAAATCCTGCTGAACTATCAGGAAGATGAGGCGACGCAGAAAGAGTTTCTCGGCATCATCAATCAGGAATCTGACCGTCTCACGCGGCTCATTAATGATTTCCTTGACCTGTCCAAGATTCAGTCAGGGCGCGTCCAGTGGCAGACGGGGGAAGTCTCCGTGCAGGAAGCCATTGACGCCGCTGTTATGGCAACGGGCGCTCTTATCAGTGAGGCAAATCTCAAGCTATCCATTGACATTGAACCAGACTTGCCGCCGGTGCTATGTGACCGTGACAGGCTGGTGCAGGTGCTGACCAATCTGCTGGGCAATGCTCAGAAATTTACCCCTGCGGGAGGTAAGATTGACGTCAGGGCACGGCTCAGCAAAAGTGACGGTGTGCAAGCGAAGGCGGATATGGTACTGGTCAGCGTGGCGGATACCGGCATCGGCATTGCGCCGGAGAACCATCAGCGCATTTTTCAGAAGTTCTCCCAGGTAGGGGATACTCTGCGGGACAGACCTCAAGGCACCGGGCTGGGATTGGCCATCTGCAAGGAGATTGTTGAACACTATGGCGGCAGGATATGGTTTGAGAGTGAACCGGGCAAAGGAAGCACCTTCTTTTTCACTCTGCCCGTTGCTGTTGACGGAAAGGCGCAGCTTTCACCTGAGACGCCTCCCCCCGCTGTTGCCGCCGTCAGGCGGGGAACAATTCTGGTGGTAGATGATGAAGCCAACATCCGTCACTTCATCAGCCATGAGCTGAGCAAACATGGGCATAAGGTAATAGAGGCGGACAGCGGCAAGCAGGCGATTAACCTGGCAAGACAGCACCATCCTGACCTCATCACTCTGGACGTGCTCATGCCTGACCTGGATGGCTTTGATGTTACAGCAATCCTTAAGAATGACCCTCAGACCCAGGATATACCTATATTGATTGTCTCGGTAGTAGAGGACAGGAAACGCGCCCTTCAGCTTGGTGCGAGTGACTATATCACCAAACCGTGTAGCATGGAGAAACTGCTGGAAAAGGTCAATCATCTGCTACCCGTGTCACAGAAGACAATCCTCATTGTGGACGATGACAAAGCGCTGGTCAGGTCACTGGAAACTGAACTCAATAAGCGCGGGTTTGCCACGCAGCGGGCGTACAACGGCAGGGAAGCCCTGAAGGCAGTGGAACGTTACCAGCCGGACCTTATTTTGATAGACATCAGGATGCCAGAAATGGACGGCTATGAGACAATTAAAGTGCTTAAGAGCAATCCTGAAACTTCAGGCATCCACATCATCGTGATGACCGGCATTGAGATTGATGATGGGCGGGTCAAGGCGCTGTCCATCGGCGCGGAGGATTACTTTAAGAAATCCGGGAGCATAGACCAGCTCATCCAGGCAGTGGAGCGCATTCTCAGCACGGGTAAAAAGTCCGCGGGCTAGCTGTCCTCCGGCTGTTCTGCCAGCAGTTTGCTCACGGTATCAAGCAGAACCTGCCTGTCCACCGGCTTGGTGAAGAAAACATTTGCCCCCACTTTTAACCCGGTCACTTTATCTGCATCCTGACCTTTGGCGGACAGCATGACGATGGGCAGTTTCGCCGTTGCTGGCTCTGAGCGCAGGCGGTGACAGACCTCAAACCCGTCAAGACCCGGCAGCATCACGTCAAGTATGAGTAGGTCAGGAGGGTCCTGCTGCGCCATGCGCAGGCCTTCCAGCCCGTTTGAGGCGAGGGCAACCTGATAGCCCTCCTTTTCAAATAGGAAGCTGAAGTACCTGCGGGTGCTGGGGTCGTCTTCAATGACCAGAATCCTTTTTCCCACGGGCTTGCTCCAGACAGGCGCTGGCAATTAACTGTAATTATAGCATACTTTCAGACCACCTTAACATATTGATAACATAACGTGTTTCCGTATCTTGTCTTTGAATGCCGGCAAAAGCAGTGCTTAGCTGAGCGATTTGGCAAGGAATCGCTTTAATTTTCATATCTTAGCTGCTGTCTTGCTGCTATTTTATATGGTGATGGACCATAAAAAAAGATTTTTGAAGCACCACTCAGTCCTGAAATGAGAGCCAGAAGTTATGAGTAAAAGGTGAAAACAGGGGAGTTGTTGAGCCAAAAACGCAGGCGGGCGGAGCGGCAAAGAATGCGGGTGGGGCTGTCAGGCAGTCAAATTAAGGATTTCCCTTGCTTCATCTGGGGTGGCAATCTCCCGCCCGTACTCTCTGGCAAGGCGCACTGCCCGCTTGACCAGCGCCACGTTTGACGCGGGAACCCCTTTTGAGTATTCCAGCACGTCTTCCAGTCCGACTCTGATATGCCCGCCCAGAGCCAGTGCCAGCGTTATCATCTGAACATGAGCAGTGCCCACGCCTGTTACTGAGAAAGTGGCATCTGCGGGCAATATCTCTATCATATGGAACAGGTTTTTCGGCGTTCCTTTTATTGACCCGGGCACATTCATCACCAGGTTAAAGTGCATGGGGGTCTTGATTAAGCCTTTCCTGGCATAGAATTCGGCATTGGTTATCATTGCCACGTCAAAGGCTTCTATCTCCGGCTTTATGCCGTTGGCAAGCATTTTGTGGCATAGATATTCAATCAGCGCCGGCGGGTTAGCGTTGACGCCGCCGGGAAAGTTGGATGACCCCGTTGCCAGGCTCGCCATCTCCGGCTTCAAATCCAGCGGTGCCCCTCTCTCCTCCATCGTTTTCCCTCCCCGCGCCCCTGTTGATATTTGGATGACGATGTCGCACTTCGCCTTCACCTTCGCCATAATCTCGCTGAATATCTCAGGGTCTGCCGCGGGTTGTCCGCTTCTGTCCCGCGCATGCAGGTGGGCTATTGCGGCTCCCTCCTGGTAACAGCGGTAGACATCTTCCGCAATTTCCTCAGGAGTTACCGGCACATAGGGATTCATTTCCTTTGTCGGCACATTGCCTGTGGGTGCTACGGTGATAATAACTTTATCCATAAAACCTCCCGCTGTGGCGCTACGGGGCTCAGTCAGGGTTTTTGAAGCTCCGGAAGAATGCGTCGGTAGTAGTCCAGTGACTCCGGGTTCACCAGTGCCCCTGCGTTTAACACCGGTTTGTTATTGATGATGTTTGTGACGGCAACCTCCACCTTCTTCATGTTGAAAGTATAGGGAATCTCCGGCACCGCAATGATTCTGGCGGGAACGTGCCGCGGAGATGCGTTTTCACGGAGTGTTTTGCGGATTTTGTCCTTCAGGTCATCGGTAAGTTCAAACCCCGGCGCCAGCCGGACGAAGAGAATAATGCGCTGGTCACCCTGCCACTCCTGCCCGACGACGAGGCTGTCTGCAATCTCTTTAAGCTTCTCCATCTGGTTATAGATTTCCGCCGTGCCGATGCGGACTCCAGAAGGCTTCAGGACCGCGTCCGAGCGCCCGAAGAAGGTGATGCCCCCGGTAGCGCTATTGATGCGGACATAGTCTCCGTGGCGCCACACGCCGGGGTAGGTGCTGAAATAAGCCTCATGATATTTCTGACCATCAGGGTCATTCCAGAAGTAGAGCGGCATTGACGGGGACGGGGCTTCACAAACCAGTTCACCTATCTCATCGGTTATGGCTTTGCCCCGCTCATCATAGCAGTTCACCTTCATGCCCAGAGCCGGTCTCTGCAATTCACCGGCGTAAACCGGAAGCGTGGGCACCCCGATGGCGAAGCAACCGTTAATCTCAGTGCCGCCGGAAAGGGAGTTAAAATGCAGGTCTTTTTTGATGGCTTGATAGACATATCGGAAGCCCTCTGCGGAGAGCACTGAGCCAGTCTGGCAGATTTCCCGCAGTGAGGATAAGTCATAATCTTTAGCGGGCTGAAGTCCCAGGCTCTTGAGATAGGTGAGATAAGAGGCGCTGGTGCCAAAGACGGAAACTTTTTCCTCCTGTATCAGCCGCCACATGGCTCCGGCATCAGGAAAGCTGACATTGCCGTCGTACAATACCACCGTAGCACCGATGCCGAGAGCGCTGAGCAGCCAGTTCCACATCATCCAGCTACAGGTGGTGATGTAAAAAATAGTATCGTCCCGCTTCAGGTCAACATGGAGCATCAGTTCCTTCAGGTGATTGATGAGAACGCCACCTCCGCTCTGGACAATACACTTGGGCTTGCCGGTGGTACCGGAGGAAAACATGATAAAGGCGGGATGGTCAAACGGTAACTGCGCAAAGTTGAGATCATCCCTTCTTCCTTTGCGCAAAAAGTCCTGCCACACGATTGCACTGGCGATATGACCGATGTCAGGTCGCTCGCTGATATACGGGACAACTACAACCTTCTCCAGAGAAGGGAGACCTTGAGCGATTTCCGCCACATGGGCAAGGGTACTGAAGTTCTTTCCCTTGTAGCTGTAACCGTCAACGGAGAAAAGCACCTTTGGCTCAACCTGACCGAAACGGTCCAGCACTGCCTGCGGACCAAGGTCAGTGGCGCAGGAAGACCAGATGGCGCCGATGGCAGTGGTCGCCAGCATGGCGATGGCGGTCTCCGGTAGATTTGGCATGTATGCCACCACCCGGTCTCCCGGTGTAATCCCTGCCTCACGCAAAGACCCTGCCAGGCGGCATACCTGCGTGTAGAGTTCCTTATAAGTCATTCGCGCAGACTTACGGGTCTCTCCTCTGAAGATAAATG
>Ga0185342_1001028_pt1 | contig 12434 bp, 11 predicted proteins | sample ConPoolayeEmetaG_FD_128045 | JGI IMG/M metagenome (GOLD analysis project Ga0185342, IMG submission 128045) | Hot spring microbial mat communities from California, USA to study Microbial Dark Matter (Phase II) - Cone Pool mat layer E metaG... ...
GTTTATATTGAATACAGTATTTCAGACAACTTCTCCCTGATTGGAATGAGAAATGAAAATGGAGCCTTCAGCATTGATCTTAAATTCGTAAAGAGATTGGGACAATGAAATTGAAGAATCTTATCATTTTTCTTATCATCTTTTACGGAATAATCTATGGAGAGGAGACGAGGATTGGAGAGGTGATATTTATTTTGGATGGAAAGGAGAAAAATGAATTATCAGGATTTGTCCCGTTGAAAAAAGGAGATTATCTTGATTATAACAAACTGAAGGAAGGGATGGAGAATCTTTACAGAACAGATGAATTCTCCTCAATAGAGGTTGAGGCTTTGAAGGAAAAGGATTCCCTTAAGATCATTTTTATGCTTCAGAAAAAGAGCACCCTCGGCAAGATCATTTTTGAAGGTCAAACTGGTATTTCAAAAGGAAAGTTAAGAGGAGGGATCTCTTCTCTGAAAAAGGGGAGCTTTTTCAATGAAAGGGACATTGAAAAAGCTAAAGAGGAGATATTAAGTAAGCTGGAAGAGAATGGCTTCCTTGATTCAGAAGTTAATGCTTTTACCAGAAATTCAAAGAGTGGGAAGGATGTAATTTTTAATATAAAATCAGGTCAGAGAAGAAAGATTAAAGAGGTTATATTTTCAGATTCTTTAGAACCCGAATTGAAGGAGCTCAAAAAATTCCTATCTTCAAAAGAGGGTGAGCCTCTTAAACCCTTTATGTTAAAGAGAGATGTTGAAAGAATGCTCTCTCATCTTAAAAAGAATGGGTATTTAAAATCAAAAATAAGCTTTAATATTAAAAAAATTGATAGAGAATGGGTAATTTTAGAATTTACAGGCTATCTTGGCGAAAAAATTAAAATAGAGTTCAAAGGCGGGAAAATCCCTATGGAAATTCTCTTCCCTTTATGGGAAGGGGAAATACTTGAAGAGTGGGCTCTTGAGGAGAGCAAGATAAAGGTAAAGAACTATTTGAGAAGCAAAGGATTCCTCTTTGCAGAAGTTGAAGCGGAAGCAAAGAAAGAAGGGAATGAGTTAAAGATAATATTTGATATTAAAAGGGGAAGTAGATACAGATTGCACAAATTAAAGTTTGAAGCTGAAAAAGAAAATATTAATGAGTTGAGAAAATACCTTGAGAATTATACAGAATCCACTTTCTCCTTCTGGATAAATGGCGAGTTGATTGATACCTATGAAAATGGAATAAAAGCATTTTACAGAAACAAGGGTTACTCTAATGTTGAAGTGATTAGGGAAATCTTCAAGAGGAAAAGCTCCGTGGATATTTTATTTAAGATAAAAACTGGTGAAACTATAGTGGTTAAATCTATTGACTTTGAGGGAGGAGAACCCTTCGAAAAAACTTATTTAAAATCTGTCTCTGGAATATCTGAAGGGGCGCTTTACTCGGATTTTCTTATTGAAAATGGGAAGGAAAGGATAAGGATATTTTTAATGAATCAAGGATTCAAAAATGCTGATGTTTCAGCAGAAATAAATGGAAGTAATGAGAGAAATATTATTTTCAGAATTAAAAAGGGAAAAAGATTCAAAATAATGAAAATTCATATAACAGGACTTACAAGAACAAAGGAATTTATTATAAAAAATATGCTCAGAATAAAAGAAGGGGATTTCTATTCTTACGAAAAGATTCAGGCTACCATAAAAAACTTTCAGGAGACAGGTGTTTTCAGTGAAATAAAATTAAGGGAAATTGAGATTGACGATAAACTGATAATTATATTTATTCTTTCAGAGGGGAGTGGATATCATTTAGGAATTGGGGGTGGATATCTTGAAAGGTCTGGTCCAAGGGGCTCCCTCGAGCTTTCCCATAACAATGTTTTAGGCATTGCAGCCAGTGGTTCATTGGTTATCCAGTTCAGCCCAAAAGAAAAGAGAGGGGTTGTTTCCCTTACAAATAAATCCTTTATGGGCTTAAGTTTTGAGAATATAACATCTCTATGGTGGGAAAGGGAAGAGAGGAAGAGTTTTTCCTATGATAGAAGAGGATTTGCCATATCCTCAGTGAATAGAAGGAATGAATACTCTCTCCTTCTTTTCAGATACAGGATTGCAAGGACAAATCTTCTTAGCCTTTCAGTAAAAGAATCGGCAATTGACAGGGAATATAGACCCTTTTACACTTCATCTCTTTCAGCATCCTACCTTGTTGACCTCAGAGATGACCCATTTAATCCATCAAGGGGAAGATATTGGGTTTTGAATTTGGAGAAAGCTTTTCCTTCTTTTGGGACTGAGTCAAACTTCTGGAAATTCTCCTTTAACCTTCAGCACATAAAAAGTTTTCCATACGATATAATTCAAAATTCCTTTTTGAGAATTGGTTATATTTATGGAGAAGCATCAATAGCTGATAGGTTCTTTGCTGGAGGTAGCTCCTTTAGAGGAGAAAAAGTGGATGAGCTTGGTCCTAAGGACCCAGAGACAGGGAATCCAATTGGTGGAAATATCATCTTCCTTGCAAACACGGAATCCCTCCTTCCAGTTTTTCCTTGGGAAAACCTTAGATTGTCTTTATTTCTCGATTTAGGTAATGTTTTCTGGAAAGAGGGAAACTTCAAGCTCTCCAATTTCAATTTTGGTAGCGGGATTGGATTTTGGTATAAAACTCCTGTGGGTCCTTTTAAAATATACCTCGGATATAATTTCACAAAACCATCCCTTAAAAGAAAGGGTGTGATTCTTTTTAACATAGGAAATGAGTTTTAGTTTATTATTTTTCTTTATATTTTCTCAGAAAGTTTTTTTGGACAAGATTGTAGCGACAGTTGACACAGAAATTATAACCTTTAGAGAACTCAAGGCTTCTTACCTTCTCCACATTTGCTCTAAGAGAGAAAAGAATCCTGAAGCTATATTGGAATGCTTGAATGAGCTTGTAGATTTTTTAGTAATTCAGAAGGAGATAACCGAAAAAGAAGAAATCAAGGAAGAAGATTATGTGGAAGAGGAGGAAAGGATAATTTCAGAGCTTGGTGGGCTTGATATAGTCCTTGAGATTCTCAACACACTTGATATGAGCTGGGATGATTTGAGAAAAACCCTTTCTGCAAAAATAATCTCAAAGAAGCTCATTGAAAATCTTTTCTACTCAAGAGTTTCGGTAAGTCTTAATGAGATTGAGGAGTATTACAAAAAAAAGTATATACCGCTTACAGAAAGATTTGAAATCCCTCCCCGCTCTCTTCTTGAGATGACGCCATTGATAGAAAAGGAAATAGCCAAAGAGAAAACAAAGGAAATAATTAACGAATGGATAAAGGAGAGAAGATCCTTCCATGAAATCAATATTCTTCTCAATGAGAATGACATAAGAAATATTATAGGTGCCCGTTAAGGGCTAACCCCTTTCTATAGATTATTTTCTTTCTTTTGTTGAAATTGATTTTTGACCTTTCAATTTTTATAATTGAGATGGAATGAATATTTTGAATGAAGCTGGTAAGAAAGAAGAAATAATTGAAGAGCTCAGGAATTCCCTTAGCTTTTTTCATATAGATGAACAGATTCCTTTAATCAAAGAACTTCTCGATCTCTGGGAAGGGGAGAAAGCAAGTATTGTCTTCAAAATTGTTTATGAAGACCGGGATTTTCCCCATGTCGGAGTTGTTGCGGTTGCTGCTCCTGATTGGCCAGGGCTTTCTCAGTCTGCAATAGGAACAATCCACGAAAAGGGCTGGAACCTTTTCAGGCTTAATGGTTATTCCCTCACATACAAAAATGCAAAGGTAGGGATTATAATCTTAGGAGTCCTTCTTGAAAACAAAGAAGAGGAGGAAAAATTTCTATCTGAGAAGGAGGAGATAATTTCTAATATCAAAAGGGTTTCCACAGGAGTCTCTTCAAAGACATCCCTTTTGTCTGAAGAGGCTCGAAAATTAAGAATTTATAGTCAAGTTGTAGAGGAAATAGAGAAGATTTACAAGGAAGAGGATATTGAAAATATTGTTGGAGGAAATGGGGAAGCAGTTAAGTTTTTTACAGCGAGATCAAGGGAATATATCGAGGAGCGAAAGGCAGAGGATATAGCAAGAATAATTATAAATAATTATAATTTGACAAAGCTGGTGAGGGAAAAGAAGGAACCACAAGTGATTATAGAAAACCTCTGGACAAAAAAAGGTGATTTCACAGGTATTTCAATCGCCTGGTATGCAAGGGATATTTTTCTTGAGGATTGTCTCAGAGCCCTTGATATTTCAGTTCCTGGCTACATTATAAAGCATCACAAGGAGTTTACAACTCCTGATAATATCACATTAATAAGGATTGAAATTGTTGATGAAGACGGGAATCCTTATAAGCAGGCAGATATTGAGACTATAAAGAGAAACCTTATTTCGACAATATCAAAAAGAAGGTTAAGAACTCAGGAGTTCCAAATTAAGGTTGGAGGTTTTGAGCATTATGCAAGGGCAATAATTCCATTTCTTATAAAGGAGGCGAAAGAAACAAAGAAATCTCAGGTCTTTCTAAGTGTTGTGAATGCCTCAGAGTTCAGAATTGATTTCAAAATTATCCTTGCTATTTATTGTCCACAAAAAGAATCTTACGGATACAGATGTATCCCCTACCTTGAATCCATAGGTGGTCTAAGAGTTTATGCGACAAACCCACCAAAGCAATACGGAGATGTCCAGGTGGGTATATTTGATATGAGCGTTGATCTAATGCAATTTGCAAGCGTTGATGACTTATATAAAAGAATAAAGAAGGGACTGAAGGATGCAATTGGTGACTATAGGGATTTTGATGAAGGGATGAGGGAAATTGACTCAATAAAATTCCAAGAACTAAGGAAATTGGTTCCTGAGATTGAAGAGAGGGAGCTGAGGGAAATTTATTTTAACATAGAGGATTTTTACAGAATGAACTCACCCGCTGAAGAGATTGCAGAGCTTGTGAAATTTATATACGATATTCTTCACAGAGATGCAGAATTTTTAATTGAGAGTAGATCAATAATGCTCAAAAAAACTTTTTTGTCAGTCTTGGGCATAATTTCAGATCCATCATGGAGACCGATGGAAAAGATTTTCAATATTCTTAAGGACTATGAAATATCATTAATAAGATTTGAAAGAAAAGGGAAGGTAAAAATTGTTGTTGAAATAAAAAAGAGTGGTATCCCTGTTGGAAAAGATGAACTTAAAAAATTGGAAGAAGATTTAAAAATTTTATAAGAAGGAGGGAAAATGAAAGACCTTGTAATCAGGGTAAAGAAAATTAAAGAGAGGTGCGGTGCAAACTTGAAAGTTGGAGATGTTTTTTACATAAGAGGATATGGGAAAATTGAAATTCCTGAAGGAAAATTTACCTGCATCTATGCTTTAAATGCCCTTATGCCATTTTTGACGGCAAAGCAGAGGGAGGAGGAGCTTCCAGAGGATGATTGGATTGCAGAAACAAAGGAGCTCGTCTGTCCTGATCCCAAAGGGGTTCTCTTTGAAATAGAAACCCTTTGATTAGTAAAATCTATAAGATAACAATTTAGATTTAGTTTATGATGAAAAGATTATTCAATGAAAGGTTATCCAAGTATCCTATTTCTTACAATACTAAAAGACCGTATAAATAATCAGGATTAAAGAGACCAATGCAATAAATGTTTGAAAATGTAAGAATATCGCAAATTAGTTTAGCTTATAAATTTTCTTGACATTATTTTTTCTTTGAAATATAAATTCTCTTGAAGGAGGTTTCAGATGAAAGGAGCATTGAGAATTTTTCTGATTTTGACATTTGGTATTGCTTTTGTCTCCATTGCCTATTCCCAGCACACATATATAGGTGTTGACAAATGCAAGATATGCCACAAGGCAGAGGCTAAAGGAAATCAGTATGGAAAATGGCTTGAATCAAAACATTCAAAGGCATATCAGTCTCTTACAACTCCAAAGGCTGGAGAGATTGGAGGAAAGGCTGGAATTGCAAACCCTTCTGAATCTGAAAAATGCATGTCTTGCCATTCTCCTTACGGGAAAGAGGCTCCTTCGTTGAAGGGAGATGGTGTTGGTTGTGAAGCTTGCCATGGTCCTGGAAGTGATTACAAAGCAATGAACATTATGAAAGACAGAAATCTTGCAAAACAGAATGGTTTGGTTTTATATGAGAATGAGGATGCCATAAAGGCTCACTGTCTAAAATGTCACAAAAAAGATAATCCTTATCATGCAGTTGGAGATTTTGATTTTTCAACTGCCTGGAAATCCATTTCCCATAATTATCCGAAATAGGATATTTTTAATCTGATTAAGAAGCTGAGCTCTTCTGTCATCTAATTATTCTTAGTTAAAAATTATAAAATTCTTGACAATAATCAATTGAAAAATTAAACTTTAAAGCTGATTACAAATTAAGGAGTAGTCTATGGAAGAAAGAAGAGGAACATGGGGTTCAAAACTTAAATTTATTCTCGCAGCTGCAGGTTCAGCTATAGGACTTGGAAATGTATGGAGATTTCCAACCTACACTGGTCTTCATGGTGGAGCTGCCTTTGTTCTTGTCTATATTATCGCAGTTTGTATTGTAGGAATCCCTCTCCTCATCGCAGAGTTAACAATAGGAAGACACACTCAGAGGAACCCTGTTGGAGCTTTTAAAGCAATCTCTCCAGGAAGTAAATGGTTCATTGTTGGATACCTTGGAATAATTACTGGAGTTTTCATTCTCTCCTATTATTCAGTAATTGCAGGATGGGTTGTTGGATATGTTTTTGTAACAGCTTCAGGAAGTTTTAAAGGTGGGGACGAGGAATTAATAAGGAGAATTTTTGAGGTTGTTACCTCCAATCCTTACATTCCAATACTTCTTTTATTCATAGTAATAGCAATCACAACCTACATAATCTCAAGGGGTGTTCAAAAAGGAATTGAGGGATGGACAAAGGTTTTGATGCCTTTACTCTTTATTCTTCTAATTGGTCTTGCGATTAGATCCCTCACATTACATGGAGCTTTTAAGGGAATTCAATTCTATCTTTCTCCAGACCTATCAAAAATTGATAGTATGGTTATTATTGGAGCTATTGGACAGGCTCTCTTCTCCTTAAGTCTTGGAATGGGAACAATGCTAACCTATGGAAGCTATTTATCAAAAAAGGAGGACATTTTCTCGTCTTCTCTTTGGGTAGCAGTTGCGGATGCAGGGGTTGCATTTACTGCAGGTCTTGTAATATTTCCAGCCCTCTTTACTATCCATGGTCTATCTCCAGAAGAAGGACCGTCCCTAATTTTCAAAGTTCTTCCTGTTATATTCTCAAAAATTCCAGGCGGATTAATTTTCGGAACAGCCTTCTTTATTCTACTAACAATTGCTGCAATAACATCAACAATTTCCCTTCTTGAAGTCCCAACAGCCTATTTTGTGGATGAGAAGAAATGGAAAAGATGGAAATCAGCTATTCTACTGGGTTTTATTTCCTTCCTCCTTGGAATACCCTCTGCTCTTTCCATGGGAGGTGTCAAATTTTTAAGTTCAATTCCGATAATAAAAATAGATTTCCTCTCCCTAATGGACATAATCTGGGGAAATCTTAGCTTAATAATAGGCTCCCTTTTGATAGCAATTTTCGTGGGATGGAAATGGGGAGTTAAAAATGCAGTGGATGAAATAGAATCAACAGGGAAAAAATTTGCCCTCAAAAATCTCTGGAAAGTTCTGATAAAATTCATAACCCCTCTTGCAATAATTATAATTCTTTTGAACACAGTTTATAATTATTTCGTAAAATAATGTAAAGAATTGTGAGAGTTTTTAGGAGGCGAAATGGAAGGTTTCCTTGATTCCCTACTCGCATTTTTCAAGGGATTAGCAGATTTTATGTGGGGGAATTGGATGATTGCCCTTCTTGTTGGAACAGGAATACTTCTATCTTTCAGAACAGGTTTTATCCAGGTCAGAAAATTCTTTTACTCGTTAAAGCTCATTATTGAAGGAAGAGCTATGAAGAAGGAGTTTGCAGGAGGTGAAGGAGACATATCTCCCTTTGCAGCCCTTATGACAGCCCTTGCAGCAACTGTCGGGAATGGAAATATTGCAGGGGTTGCAACAGCAATAGCAACAGGAGGACCAGGAGCACCTTTCTGGATGTGGGTTGCTGGATTCTTTGGGATGGCAACAAAGTATGCCGAGTGTTTCCTCGGGGTCCTTTTCAGAAGGAAATCTCCTGATGGCTCAATGGCTGGCGGTCCAATGTACTATGCAAGGGATGGGATAAAGAATCAGAATCTGGCAAAAATTCTTGGAACATCCTTTGCAGTAGCAGGGGCAATAACAGCTCTGATAGGAACAGGAAACATGATGCAGTCTAATTCAATGGCTCTTGCCTTTAAAAATCAATTTGGTGTTCCTTACTGGGTTTCTGGTCTTGTAATTGCATTTTTGACAGGGCTTGTTACAATAGGTGGGATAAAAAGGATTGGGCTTGCCTCTGAAAGACTTGTTCCAACAATGATTGTTCTTTATTTCCTCGGATGCACTGTTGTAATTCTTGCTAACATAACAAAACTTCCCCAGACAATAGCCCTAATAATACAATCTGCCTTTACAACAAAAGCCCTTGGAGGAGCTTTAGTTGGAACAACTGTTCAGAAGGCAATATCCTTGGGAGTGAGGCGAGGGGTCTTATCAAATGAGGCTGGACTTGGCTCAGCAGCAATAGCCCAGAGTGCCTCAAAATCACCAGATCCATCAAGGAATGGACTTCTTGGAATGACTGGGGTTTTTATTGATACTTTATTTGTAAATACTCTGACAACACTGACAATTGTTATTTCTGGAGTTTTTGTCCAAACAGAGGCAATGGGGGTTAAGGATAATCCTCTCACATCAACCGCTCTCACTCAGGCAGCCTTCAACACTGTAATCCCATATGGAGGCTTGATTGTAGCTATCTGCTCCTTACTTTTTGGCTATACAACCCTACTTGGATGGTCATACTATGGTGAGAAATGCACAGAATACATTCTTGGATTTAAAGCTATAAAACCTTATAGATGGGCATTCGTTATTCTTGTTTTCATCGGTTCTTTAATGCAGGGAAAGCATATAAACATTGTTTGGTATATTGGTGACTCAGCCAACGCTTTCATGGCAATCCCGAATTTGATTGCCCTCCTTGTTCTTAACTCTTTTGTCAAAAAAATCACCTATGAAGCCTTTTATTCAAAGAAATGAAAGAGGAAAGATTTTCTAAGTTAGGTTTTATCCTTTCAGGGCTTGGTATGGCAATTGGAACTGGGAACATATGGAGATTCCCAAGGGTAATAACTCAGAATGGTGGAGGAGCTTTTATAATTCCTTGGCTCACTTTTCTTTTTATTTGGTGTTTCCCCCTTTTAATCATTGAAATTTCCATAGGAAGAAATTTCAGAAAGGGCGTTCTCAGTTCCTTTAAAGAAGGAATGGGTGAAAGATACACATGGCTTGGAGCTTTTGTTGCATGGGTTTCAACAGCTATCCTCTTCTATTACTCAGTGGTTGTTGGATGGTGCATTAAGTACATTCTTGCAACTATTTTCAACTATAAAGAACTTAATAATGCTCAATCTTTCTGGCTTTCTTTCACATCAGGTTATCAACCTTTGCTTTTCAACGCCCTTTCCCTTCTTATTGGTGGTCTTGTAATAATTGCAGGAGTTTCATCAGGGATTGAAAAAGTAAATAAAATTTTAATCCCATCCCTATTTCTAATTCTTATTGGAGGAGTTATAAGGAGCTTCACTCTTCCTGGAGCAATAAAAGGTTTTGATTTCCTATTCTCACCAAATTTTTCCCTTCTCAAAGATTACAATGTCTGGCTAAATGCTTTAAGTCAGGCAGCATGGTCAACAGGTGCTGGATGGGGATTGATTCTAACATATGCAGTTTATATGAGTAAAAGGGAAGACACAATTTTTACCGCGTCAACAATTACCTTTGGAGATTATTCGGCTTCTATCCTTGCTGGAATGACAGTCGTCCCAACACTTTTTTACATCTTAGGTCTAAATGAGAAAGCCCTTTCAGATATTTTAAAGACATCAAATCAGGGCTTAACCTTCATATCAATCCCATCCCTATTCCAGAAGTTACCAATGGGACAGATTGCCCTTTTGATCTTCTTCGTTGCCCTTTTCTTTGCAGCTTTTACATCTTTGCTTTCCCTAATAGAGCTTCCTACACGAATTTTAATTGATGCAGGACTTTCAAGGAAGAAAGCTGTTATCTTTGTTCTGATTGTTTCCTTCATTGCAGGAATTCCATCTGCCATTTCAATGAAATTCTTCAACAATCAGGACTGGACATGGGGAGTCGCTCTAATATTATCAGGCTTTTTCTTCTCCCTCTTTGTAATAAAATTCGGGACAGAAAAATTCAGAAATGAGCTTGTAGAAAAAAATTCAAAAATTAAGCTTGGAAAATTTTTCGACATTGTTGTCAAATATCTTATTCCTATTGAATTTGCTGTTCTTTTGATCTGGTGGTTCTATCAGAGTATAAAGTGGGAAAAATGGAGCAGAGTTTTTGGAGAGTATAGCCTTCTCTCAGTTGTTCTTCAATGGTTAATTTTCGGATTTATTTTCTTTGTTTTCAACAAGATTCTCTCGAAAAAGGTTGCAAAATGAGTAAAGAAGGAATAATATTTTTAATCATTACCCTTGCAATATGCTTTGGTGGTTTTGCCCTTTCAATCTATCTCTCTATGAAGACAAATATCGAGGAAAAATTTGAAGAGAAAGAAGAATTTAGCAAAGAGGATTGAGAATATTTTCAGGGAGAGGAGGCTAAACCTCAGGAAAAGGGTTTCCCTGAAAAGATACACAACATTTAAAATAGGGGGGAAAGCGAAGTATTTTATAACAGTTAGAAAAATTGAAAAATTGATTGAAGCTGTAAAACTTGCAAGGGAGCTAAAAATTAGATTTGTTTTAATCGGTAGTGGCTCCAACATCCTTTTTGACAGCAGAGGGTTTGATGGTCTTGTGATAAGGAATAAATGTGAAGGAATAAGAATCAGGAAAGGAGGATTTGTTGAAGCTATCTCTGGGACATCCCTTAAAAAACTGATAAAAAAATGTGCAATGCATTCCCTTGAAGGTCTTGAAAATCTCTATGGAATTCCTGGAACAGTAGGGGGAGCAATATATGGAAATGCAGGAGCCTATGGAAGTTCTATATCAGACTTTTTGGAAGAGGTTGAAATTTTAGATTTGAATGGAGAGAGGAAAGTTTTGAAAAAAGATGAAATTGAGTTTGGTTACAGGGATTCTCAGTTCAAAAGAAATGGAAGTATTATTTTAAAGGCAAAATTTAGACTAAAAAAGGGGAGAAGGAAAGAAATTATTGAAAAAATTCAGGAAGTCTGGAAGAAAAGGAAGGAGAAAATTCCTCCATTCCCTTGTGCTGGAAGTTTCTTCAAAAACATTTTAAAGGAGGATGGGGAAAAGATTCCTGCTGGAGAGCTTATTGAAAAGGCTGGTCTTAAAGGATTTAGAATTGGAGATGCATGCGTGTGGAGGGAACATGCAAACTTTATAATAAATCTTGGGGGAGCGGATTCCTCCCAGATCCTTTCCCTTGCAGAAAAAATCAAATCAGAAGTAAAAGAAAAATTTGACTTTGAGCTTGAGGAGGAAGTTATTTTTTTACCTGAAAAGGGAAGTTAAATGCCATCACCAGTTGGACACACCCTCTTTACTCTTTCAGTTCTGAGACTATCAGGGAAAGAAATTTTTAAAAACAAGTTTCTTCTTCTCCTTGGATTATTTTTAGGGCTCTCCCCTGACATAGACCTTGCTTTAATAATAATTTTTGGATTCAAGGAAGGAGGGAAATACCATCAACTCTACACCCACTCAATCTTTTTTGTAATAATGATTTTTTTGTTTTTATTTGTTTTCTCAAGGAGTTTTAAATTAAGTTTTCTTCTTTCTTCCCTTGTTCTTTTCCATATAATCATCGATATTTTCTCAGTGGATTTAAAACCTCCAATTGGAGTCCCCATCTTTTCTCCTCTTTCCTCTCTAACATTGAACATCGGAATTCTTCCAAAAATTGAAAAATCCTCATTTTCTTCTCTTTTCTCAAAAAACAATCTTCAAGCAATGCTTATTGAAATTGCAATTTTCCTCCCTATTCTTTTAATTGTCTATTTTTTAACGGCAAAAAGGAATGATGGAAGGAAAGGAAAGAAGCATTTTCATTGGCTCCCAAATCAGCATTTCTAAATCCATAATTATTTAATTATATTTGCGGATAATTCAGTTCTTTATTTCCTTTAAAACCCCATCCTCAATTCTGAAGATTCTGTCAAAAATCTTTGAATTCATTTGCTTGTGGGAGATTAGAAGGCAGGTTTTTTCTTTGAATCTCTCTTTCATCACTTCCTCAATCCTTTCCTCCGATTCAGAGTCAAGT
>Ga0185342_1001030_pt1 | contig 12426 bp, 6 predicted proteins | sample ConPoolayeEmetaG_FD_128045 | JGI IMG/M metagenome (GOLD analysis project Ga0185342, IMG submission 128045) | Hot spring microbial mat communities from California, USA to study Microbial Dark Matter (Phase II) - Cone Pool mat layer E metaG... ...
CCGGTCGACTGCGTGTTCATCGCGCTCCAGGCGGCTCAGAGCCATCGCACCGAAGAGATTCTCCAGACGTTGGCGACCGCGTTGGCCGACATTCGCCTGGTTCCGGAGATCGATCCGTTGCTGACGCTGCGGCCCGACATCACCCGGTTGGACGGCATCCCCATTCTCTCATTGCGTCAGACTCCGCTATACGGCGGGAATGCGCTGCTTAAGCGGGGCTTTGACCTGGTAGTGGGGACGCTTTGTCTGCTGCTGGCGGCAGTGCCAATGGCGATTATCGCGATCGCGATCAAGCTGGGAAGCCCCGGGCCCGTGCTCTACCGTCAGCGACGGATGGGACTGGATGGCCGCGAGTTCGTCATGCTGAAGTTCCGTACCATGCGCGTGGATGCTGAAGTTCAGACCGGCCCCGTCTGGGCGACGCCTGACGACCCGCGCCGGACGCGATTGGGGCGTTTTCTGCGCCGCCTGAGCCTGGATGAGCTGCCGCAGCTCTTCAATGTTCTCAAGGGGGAAATGTCGCTGGTGGGGCCGCGGCCGGAGCGTCCGGAGCTCATCGAGCAGTTCAAGCACGAGATTCCGCGCTACATGCTGCGGCATAAGATGAAGGCGGGGATGACGGGTTACGCACAGGTTCACGGGCTGCGTGGCAACAGTTCGCTCAAGAAGCGCATCCGGCACGACCTGTACTACATCAACAACTGGAGCCTGGGACTGGACGTCCGTTTGCTGCTACAGACACTGGCCGGGGTATGGTTCAGCCGGCACGAGACCTAGCGTCAGACGCGGCGCTGCTGTTCGGCGCGGGTTGAGCGCGCAGAATCGTTCGTGACGGGCTCAGGAGTGATCAGCGATGTCACCAAGACCACTCAGCGTCGGGCTGGTTGGCGGGGGCGGCGGGGCGTTCATCGCGCAGCCGCACCAGCGGGCCATACATTTCGACGGTACGCGGCGCGTGGTAGCTGCCGCTCTGCATCCCGATCCGCAGGTTGCAATGCGTGAAGCGCAAAGCTGGCCCTACCCAATCCGCGGCTATCCGAGCTATCAGGAGATGATTGAGCAGGAGGGGCGCCGGCCGCCGGGCGAACGCCTCGACTACGTGCTCATCGTCACGCCAAACCATGTGCACTTTGATCCGGCCCTGAGATGCTTGCAGGCGGGAATCCCCGTTTTCTGTGAAAAACCGCTGACGGTTAATCTCGAGGAGGCGACGCGGCTTTTGCAGGAAGTTCGACGGCGGAAAATCCCCTTTGCTGTGGCGCATACCTACCTGGGGCACTGGACCAGTCGGCTGGCGCGGTTCATTGTCAAAAGCGGGTTGATCGGACAGGTGCGCTGGGTTGATGCGTACTATCTGCAAGGCTGGCTGGCAGACCGGGCCGAAGATCGCGGAGTCATGCAGGCTGAGTGGCGTGTCGATCCGAAGCGGGCGGGGCTGAGCTGCTGCGGAGGCGATATCGGCACGCATGCCCTCATGCAACTGCGATACGTGACCGGACTGGAAGTGACCCGTCTGCGGGCGCAACTGGAAACCTTCGTGCCGGGCCGCCAGCTCGACGATCACTTCACCGCGTATTGCGAGCTTTCCAACGGGGGACGGGCACTGGTGAGGGCTTCGCAGATTGCCATCGGCCACAAGAACGACCTCGGGATCGAGGTCAACGGAACGAAAGGATCGCTGGTCTGGCGCCAGGAGGAGCCGGAGCAACTGCTTGTGCGGCTGCCGAACCAGCCGGATCGGGTGTACTGGCGTGGCGCGGTGGCGGGCAATGATGGCTTTCTGCCGGAGCTGCCTTCGGAACTGCTGGCCGAATCGACGCTGCCGTCGGGTCATCCGGAGGCGTTTCACGATGCATTTGCCCGTTTGCACCGCTGCTTTGAGCAGGATGTGCGGGCGTATCTGGAGGGGCGGCCCTTCGCCGACGACGGCAGTCGCTACGCGAACGTGGAGGACGGCTGGACGGGCATTGCCTTTATTGAGGCTGCCGTACAGAGTCACCGGACTGGCGGAAGCTGGGTGGAGCTGCCGCGCCCGCCAGTTTTGACCTGAGGTTGGCGGCGTACTTCCGGCGGGTTCTACCTGATTTCGGTGAGCTTGACGGCGGCGCGGTGTTTGCACGCCAACAGCGCCGCTTCCAAGACGCGCTGCGTTTCGTAGGCGTTGGCAAAGTCTGGCAGCGGGATGATGGGCTCCTCCCCACCCAGCACGGCCATCATGTCCGCCACCATGTTGACGAAGGTGTGTTCGTAGCCGATGACCCGGCCCTCGGGCCACCAGGCGCCGGCATAGGGGTGAGCTCCTGCGGCGGTGCAGAGAATCCTGCGCCAGCCGGCGGTACGCCGATCTTCGCGGGCGTCGTAATACCACAGCACGTTCATGTCTTCGAAACCGAACCGCAGCGATCCCAGCTCGCCGTTGATTTCGATCTGGTTATTGTTGCGGTGACCCATGGCGACGCGGCTGGCTTCAAAAACGCCGATGGCACCCCCGCTGAAGCGGGCGATAAACACAGTGGCGTCGTCGACGTCGCTCTTTCCGGTCTGGCGTTTGGGCCGGACGCTGATAGCGCCGTGGGCGCTCCTGACGGGCGAAGGCGGCAGGGGGCGCTCGACAATAAAGGTTTCCGCGATCGCGCCGCACACTTCCGTAATCTCGTTCCCGGTAATGAAGCGGGCCAGATCAATAATGTGGGCGGCCAGGTCGCCATGCGCGCCGGAGCCGGCGTATTTTTTCTGGAAGCGCCAGGTGAGCGGGGTTTCGGGGCCGCCCCAGTCCTGCAAAAAGCTGGCGCGCACGTGGAATAGCCGCCCGAGGCGGCCCTCCGCAACCAGCCGGTACGCCAGAGCTACTGCCGGACAGCGCCGATAGTTGAACCAGACGAAGGTCTTGCTTTTCTTGTAGCGGAGGGCCGCGTTTTTCATCGCCTTGGCATCACGCAGCGTGGCCCCCAGAGGCTTTTCACAGGCGACGTGCTTACCCGCTGCCAGAGCGACGATGGCCTGCTCGGCATGCAGGTAGTTGGGTGTAGTGATGTCGACCAGATGTATGTCGGGGTTTTTTACGATTTCTTTCCAGGACGTGCTGTAGTTCTGCCACCCCCAGCGGTCGGCAAAGGGCGCCAGCGAAATCAGGTCCGTGCCGACAATAGTGTGCATGACCGGTTGGACCGGGACGTTGAAAAAGCGGCCCACCTTGAGGTACGCATTGCTGTGGGCCCTTCCCATGGACTTGTGACCGATCAGGGCGACGTTGCAGATTTCGGCCATGGAGGCACCCTCGGCGCGGGGTCGTCCGGCCTGCGGCGGCGGCATGATAGCAGGCACCCGGCAGGCTGTCGAGGTCCGCCCCCCTGAGAGTGCCCGACCGCCAGCCGCAACCTCCAGTTGCCCAGCCCGCAGGCTGGTGTCGACTTGCTTGGCTAAGCTTCGGCAACGAAGCTCGGGGTTTTACCGGCGGGAGCTTCGGCCGGGGCGGCGGGCGGACCGCCGGCAGCGCAGCAGGCCGCATCGTGCTGACGCAGCCGCTCTACCAGCAGCGCCCAGGTCTCCCGCTGGTGACGCAGAATTTTCAGGGCATCTTCCAGCGCCGACACGTTGCGGTACAGGCCGCCTTCCACCAGCCGGCGGTAGATAAAGGCATAGAGGGCGGTGAGCTGGTCGACCAGTTGAGGGTTGACTTCCCGGCGCAGCCCGTCACTGAGAGCGACCACGATCCGTTGGGCCCGGTCCAGCGCCGCGGCCGCTTCCTCGATCTTGCCCGCCCTGATAGCATCCATGCCACGGGTCGCGAACCGGATCGCCCCGTCCAGCAGCATAAGCTGAAGCTGCTCGGGACTGGCGGTCATTACCACACTTCGGAAATACTCCTTCGATGCGTGCGTGTCGTTGTGCATAGGCGCGTTATCGGCGGGTCCCGGCGGTTCGTTCACTATTGCCCCTGGCTAGCCGCTCTGGCTCCGGAAGAGGTTCCCGAATGAAGATAGTGACGAGGACAAGCCGGTGATCGCCTGCTGCTGAGCCTGAAGCTGGGCCAGCGCCTGCTCCATCGCCCAGAACTGCCGCAGGAGGCGCTGACGCTTGCGCTCGAGCAGCTCGTTGAGGCTTTCCACGCGACGATTCAGCTCCTCTTTCTGACTGATGAGGGCATTCTCGCGCTGGCGGATCAGACCACCACTTTCAGTGATGCGCTGAAGCTGGGTAGCGGCTCGGGCCGCAGCCCCGACGTCGGAAGCGGTAAAAAAGCCCGCTACCTCATCTGGAGCAGCCTCATACGCGTTGCGGAACTTCTGTTCGTCGAACTGGAGCCGGCCGCCGCTGCCAAAGCCAATTCCCAACTCGTTCCAGCGCGTAAACCGGGTGTTTGCCCCGGTCACCGTACCGGAAAACAGCCGGAACAGCCGCTGCTCAATCGTCTGCACAAGGCTGTCACCAAAAAGAACCCCCTGTTGCTGGGTCTCGGCGTCGTAGCTGTTGACCTGACTCAGGCGGTCTTTGATGCTGTTGTAGGCGTCTGCCAGCCCCTTGAGGGTCTCTACCAGGGCGTCCACGTTGCGCGAAACCGTTACTGTGACCGGCTGGTCACTGGTGCCGGTAAGCGCCAGCGTCAAGCCCGGGACGACATCGCTGAGGGTGTTACTGGAGCTGGTAACCAGCAGGCCACTGGCAGAGTCCCCGAAAACGACAGCCGCGTCTTGCGGGCGCGTCAGCGTCGAAAAGTCCAGGCCCGTCGTTCCGGCGTCGACGACCAGCTCGCCCGCCAAGCCACTGCCCCGGGAGGTAATACTCAGCCGCCAGGGGGCCAGCGCCGTGCCGCTGCGGATGAGGTTTGCCGAGGCCAGTGTGGTACTGTTGATTCGAGTCGCCAGGCCCGAAAGACTTTGGGCGCCCGTGAGTTCGATGCGCAGTTCGAAGGATCCGTCGATCTGGCCGGTTCCGGCGGCGGCTTGGCCCAGAATATTGAGGTCGCGTGCGGTGGTGCTGCCTTCTTCGACAATCCGCAGCGTGCCCGAACCACCAGCCCGGTCGATGATCAGCAGGCCGTCGCCAGTGTCGTTAATGCGGGCCTCGACCTGTACGGTGCTCAGACTATTGATGGCGTTGATAACGTCGCCAAGAGTTTGAGCCTGGCTGCCGGACAGGTCGACGACGGCACTCAGCCCACGGGAGTCGGTTATCCGGAACTTGCCCGCAGCGACGCCGCGACCGAGATTGAGGTCGGCAAGACGCGTCAGCTCGCTGATGTACTGGCGCTGCAAGTTAGCGCTGCGCAGGCGGTTGGCTGGCTCGGTCAGTTGAAGGCTTTGTGCAAAGTTGCCGGAAAGATCACTGATGCTGACGGGATTCGTGTCGCTGGCGAGGTTCTCTATAAGCAGACGGGTGCCCGTGACGTCGATGCCGGCACGAACTTCCAGCCCGGCGCCGGCAGCGGCGGCGTTGATGCGTTCGATGACGTCTCGCAGTGTTTCCGCCTCGGTCAGGTCCACGTCGACATCCGAGCCGTTTGCGGCAACGCGGATGAGGCCGCCGGTGAATCCGCTTCCGCCGTTCAGTCGCGCCAGCAGCACCGTATCAATGCCGCCGAGAATGCGACGACCCTGGAGGGGCTCGTCGAACGAGCCGGCCGGTCCCGCTGAGAAGCCGAGGTCTTGCAGGGCCCGCGAGTTTGTTCCCTCCGGTACGCTCAGAACCATTGAGGGGAACGTGCCTCCTGCGTGGTCGGTCAGGACCAGGCGTTGGCCGTCGGAGCTGATTGCGGCTTCGATAACCGGTCGGCCTTCTGCCAGCCGGTTGCCTTCCGCGTAATTGATCGCCGCGACCACGTCGCCCAGGGTGTCCACGTACAGGATCTTGCGGCCGTCGATCTTGCTCGAGCTGCTGCTGCCCGCGATGCCTAGGTCCCGGGCCGCATGACCTGTGACGTCTTCGATCGTCAGGTTGGTGGTGCTGGCGCCGGTCGTGTCGGTAATGATGAGCCGGGAACCGGACATTATTACCGAGATGCCGCTGACGGTCTGCTCGATGAGCTGCTTGACATCGCCGATGGTTGTTGCGCCGGTCAGATCCACTTCTGTGCTGCGGCCGTCACGGGTGGTTATCCGAACGCGGCCCAGCTCGACGCCGCGGGCGTGGTTGAGCCGCTCCAGACGCGTGGTGTTGGTGATGATCTCGCTGAGCCGGACATTGACGGTGACACTCGGGTCGGTGGACTGGATGGTGAAGTCGATGCCGGCGGCTGCTCGGCGCAGGCCCAGTCCGTCGTTGAGGGCTGCCAGCGGGGTGGTCTCGGCCAGGTAGAAGATGTTGCTCCCGATCAGCTCTCCGGTCTGTGAGTAGGTGTGGCCGGCTCCGAAACCCAGATCGGCAGCGGTGTGGCCGTCCCCAACTTCCCGCACTCGTATTCCCTGACCACCGCCACTGGTATCTCGCAATACGATTGCTTCCCCGCGAAGCTCGGCCCGGATGCCGATCCCGGCCTGATTGATCCGGTCAAGCACCTCGGCCAGCGTGAGCGCGTCGGAGATGTCGATGGTTGCGGTTTGGCCGTTTCCGTCGGTGATCTGGAACGAGCCGCGCCGCACGCCGCGATAGCCGTTGAGCTCATCCAGGCGTGTGCTCCGGTTGACCTTGGCGGCGGCGGACTCGATCGTGAGCGTGCCGGGGGTCAGGAGCGCATCGGTGCTTGCGAAAGCGCGGCTGACGAGCTGCTGCGTGGTCGCCAGTGCCCGGACGATGAAGCTGTAAGTGCCCGGCGCTGCGCCCTCGGCCGCGGTGGCACTAAGTACCTGCGAGTTGGAGGAAGTCGCGGTCGCCGCGCGAAACAGGCTGGTGCGCTTGAGGCTGTTTACCCGTGCAAGCAGTGCGGCGATACGCGCAGAAATGTCCAGCCAGGCAGTTCTTTGCGCGTCGATCGCGCTGATCCGGCTGGTGAGCAGGTTGCGCGGCCGGGCGTCGATCGTGATGAGCTGATCGACCAGCGAAGCGTAATCGATGCCGGAAAACAGGCCCACGCCGGAAGTTATCGTTCCCACCGCAGGTCTCCTGAGGGTGCAACTCAAGCGCGGGCGCGCCCGTACGGGTGCCCGCACGTTTCATCGGACAGGGTTACTGCAAGGTAGATTCCACGCCGGGGCAAACGAAAGATTCGTGCGTCCGATAAGCGGTTGCCGGTTCCCACCGGCATGTCGTTTGCGGGTTGGCCCGCCACCGGGATGGGGTGTTTTTCGCGTTAGCTGCCTGTGAGCAAGCCAACGAACGGATCAATGTCGAAGGCGTTGACCACGCCGTCGCCGTTAACGTCCGCGTTGGCCAGACTGCAATTCGGGTATAGCGCGTGATAAGACAGCGGATCGGTCAGGGCCAGGACGAAGGCATCTATGTCGAATGCGTTGATGGCTCCGTCGCAGTTCACGTCGCCGGGACAATAGGGAGCACCGGACAGATTTGACTCCAAGAAGTCTGACGGTACTCCTCCGCCCGCAGATACGCCTGCAATGCCATCCAGAGCGTCCACGCGCAGCCAACTGATGCGTATTTCCTCGTTGGTCAGCATTTCGACCTGAAAAGTGTTCTGGTTGGAGGTCCCGTACTCGGGGACGTTCTGGAAGGTGACCGCCACGCGGTCGGGCAACTGTTTCCAACTTACAGTTCCACCCGCACCCGGGTTCAGGTCGTCAAACAGCGCCGAGATCCGCGGCTGAGCAAAATGGGCAGTAAGCGACTCGTTGTACGTGCTGTCGCCGCTGTTGAAGCTGATGTTGCCATTGCTGTTGACGTAGAAGCGGCTGTAGCTGCGACCATAGAGCTTCACCGGCGATGACGGCGTGACGGTTGCGTAGTTGTCGTCGCCCAGTGCCAGCGTCGTGCCGCCCGCAGGGTCGGTCGGCAGTGAACTGATCGGATAGCCGCAGATGGCGTAGTAATCGCCGGAGTCGTCAGGATACAGCCGGACGCAACGGTAATCCAGGTCGAACAGGTCGGGGCTGCTGCCGCCGGTGAACTGCTCGGTGAAATAGTCGTTTTGTTCGATGGTGGTGAACGTGAAGGCCTGCGAGAAGGCTCCTTCGCCGCAAGCGTTCACGCCACGAACATGCCAGTAGTGGCGTGTCGCGGCAGCCAGGTTGTTTGTCACCTCATGCTCAGTTGTGGAGCCGCTCGCGGTGTAGACGATTTGCAGGAAGCCTGGATCAGTAGCGATTTCCAGATCGTACTCCAGTGCTTCGGCGACGGGCTGCCAGGTCAGGGTGGGTCGGCGGCTGACGTTCGTAGCACCGTTTGGCGGGCTGAGCAGGTTCACCGTACCTGGCAAGCCCGGCGAAACATTCAGCCGGACGGCGGTGCCGCGCTGCATGGTGGCAGAGGCACCTGTAATCTGAATGTTGTAGCTTCCGCTGGCGCCGGGTTCGATCCCGCTGATGATCATCTCGCTGGTAAACGGCGGTACCAGGCTGTTCGGCGTAAAGCCGACGCTGGTTCCGGGGGGCAGCCCACTTGCAGACAACGTGACGGGCTGGTTGAAGCTGCCTTGCCGACGGACCTCGACGGTATAGGACACCGAAGTCACCGGCGGTGTGCAGGCGTCCTGCGTCAGCGGGCTGGCAGCCAGGGTAAAGCCGTTCGGCTCTGGAAGATGCAGAGCCGGATCCCCCAGCAGCACGAACTGTTCGAAAATGTTGCGGGTATGGTCGTGAGTGGGGCCATAGTCGGGGTCGTTGTAAATCCGCGCCAGGGCGGCGTACCAGGCCGGGCTGACGATCCAGATCTGGTCGACAAAGAACGACTGGAAGAAATAGCGCTCCATGCGGCGGGAGGATTCCCAGGCCTGGACGCTGCCCCACCAGACGTAGTTCGAGGCGGAAAGATACGCGGCGGCTCCCTTGTTGGGCGCCCGTTGCCAGGTCTCGCCAAAACACTCGCTGTAATCAAAATGCGCCGTATTGCAGGACCAGCCCATTACCAGGCCATACAAACCCGCGTTCGAAAGCGCGTTGACATTGCTTTGACTGAACGCGGGTGACCACCAGCCGCTGGAGTCGCTGTGACCAAAGTACACGACGAACAGGCAGCCCTGATTCACGGCATTGGTAATTGCCTGAGTGTTGCCCCCCAGCCGCGCGTAGATCTTTATCGCCTGGAACTCCGCGGGCCCCAGATAATTCGCGATTACCCAGTCATGGTTCTGTTCGGCCTGCGCGGTGCTGTCTTCGGTCGCAAGAAAGGCGGCACGGGTGGTATAGTTCGGATCCGGGAAAATCCCGGATTCGACCGTGAGCGCCTTGTTCACCACGTCCTGAAGCATGCTGACGGAGCGGACCGAGAAGCGGCCGATGAAAATCTCCGGATACCAGTCGTCGCCGGGGTCCATGCACGCATAGGGCAGGTCCGTGGTCGCATGGCGTGAACCGCCACCGACCCAATGCGGTATGGTATTCGACGTAGCACTGGCCCCGTCAGTGTCGCCCACCAGAAGGATGTAGCGAGGTGCGGCCGGCGTTCCCCACAGGCTCTGGATGTATGCTTTGATGCTTTCCCGGCTGGTGCCGGGCGGAACGACGTACGTCGAGACGTTATAGCCCATCGCCGCCTTGGCCGCCGCAAACTGCGTCAGCGGGGCCGAGCCGGCATAGTCCTGTGCAGTGATGATGAGATAGTTGCCGGTCGCAGCGGCCCAGGGGATCGGCAGCACGGTAGCGGCCAGCATTGCGGTCACCAGAACTTTGCGGCTGTTACTGATACGCGTAGACATCCCTGCTTGCTCCCTGCCCCCGTTACTCTGCGTTCGCTGAACCCATGCCCAGGGTCACGTGATTGATACTCGCACCGTTTGACTCGCGGCGGCGCTGGCGCCCTCGCCACGCTTGAGCTTAATCGGATCGGAGCTGGCGACGCAACTGAATTTGGGGGGCGCGCCGGCGGCCGGCTGCGGAAGGCCCGAATTTCCATTATCCTGAAACTCAGGGTTGCACCAGCAGGGCAGCAAGGTCGCCGCGGCGATTTGCCCTCTTTTTGCTGGCTAGCGGCATGGAATCCCACGACGCAAAGCCGACCGTTCGACCTGTCGGGCTGATTGCGGGGGAAGGCGAGTTTCCCCGGCTGGTAGCCCGCGGGGTGCGGGCCGCGGGGCAGAAGGTGGCTATCGTGGCTCTGCGCGGCTGGGCGGATCCCTCGCTGCGCGAGCTGGCAGACCGGTTCTGCTGGAGGGGCGTTGTCCGCTTGGGCGGATGGATTCGTACGCTTAAGCGCTGGGGGTGCCAGGAAGTGATCATGGCCGGGCGGGTGCGGAAGGTTCGCATGTTTTCGGGCCCGCGCTGGCTTCAGTGGCTACAATACCTGCCGGACCTGACCAGCATCCGTGTCTGGTACTGCTATGCGCATGACAAGCGGAACGACTCGCTGCTGAGAGCAGTGGCCGACGAGATGCAGCGCCGCGGGCTTACGCTCATAGATTCGACGACCTATTGCCGGGATGCCCTGGCGCCGGAGGGAGTTCTGACGCCTTTTGAGCCGCCGGCTCGCGTCCGCGACGATGCGGATTTTGCCTGGCCGATCGCCAAGGAGATATCGCGGCTGGACATCGGGCAGAGTGTGGCGGTAAAGGAGCGGGAGATCATCGCGGTGGAAGCGATCGAAGGGACCGATCAGCTCATCGAACGCGCCGGGCAGCTCTGCCCGCAGGGGGGCTGGACCCTGGTCAAGGTGGCCCGCCCGAATCGGGACATGCGATTCGACGTCCCAACCGTTGGCCCGCGAACCATAGAGAAGCTGCACGCGGCCCGGGCCGCAGGGCTGGTCATTGAGGCAGGCCGGACGCTTATGCTGGACAAGCAGCAAATGCTCGAGCTGGCGGCTCGGTTGCGCATCAGCGTCATCGGGCGCGCTGAGGGTCTCGCCGCGGACCGCCCGATGTGCCGATAAAATTGCGCACAGGCCCGCAGGCGCGGCACCGGTCGCGCGGCAGGAACCCACAACCATGATCCAGCAAATTCAAGCGACACGTGTCGAACCAGCAGAAGCCTCGCGTGAAGGCAGCGAGCGACCGGCCGAAGCTTTGCTCAGCCCGGTTGAGCGCGTGGCGCTTCAGGCTTCGGGCTACGAGCTTCTGTACGGCCCCGAAGAAAAAATCCCGGTTATTGTCGTACCTAACTTCCCGAGTCTGGGTCGGCTTGCTGCCGTACGATTCCTGGAGTGGGTGGCGGCTAACCCGGAGGGGGTTATCTCGCTGCCGGCGGGCAAGACGCCGGAGTTTTTCATCAAGTACGTGATCCATTACCTGCGGCACTGGGACCATCCGCGTGTGCGGCGCGAGCTGGAGGCGTTGGGGCTGGCCGCGGAGCGCCGGCCCGACCTGTCGGGACTGCACTTTGTGCAGATGGATGAGTTCTACCCGATCGACAGTCGGCAGCACAACAGCTTCTGCTACTACGTCAAAAGGTTCTACATTCGCGGCTTCGGGCTGGATCCCTCGCGAGCCATGCTGATCGACTGCAACCAGATCGGTTTGGCGTCCGGCGCCAGCCTGAGCGACGTCTTTCCGGACATGACGGTGGACCTGTCGCTGCGGACGCGAAAGGCGCGGTCGCTGCTGGAGAAGCGGCAGCAGGAGGTTTTGGCAGCGGTCGATCAGTTCTGCACCGAATACGAGCGCCGAGTCCGCCAGATGGGCGGCATCGGCTTCTTTCTCGGCGGTATCGGGCCGGACGGCCATATTGCCTTCAACATCCGTGGATCGGATTTCTACTCGACCACGCGCCTTACCGAGCCTAACTACGAGACGCGCGCTGCCGCCGCGGCTGACCTGGGCGGCATGGACGTCGCCCGGCGCAAGCAGGTGATTACCATTGGCCTGCGCACCATCACCTACAACCCTCAGGCGGTGGCGATCATCATGGCGGCAGGAGAAGCCAAGGCGAGGATCGTTGCCAAGACGGTCGAAAGTGAGCCGGTCAACCGCTATCCCGGCTCGGCGCTTTCGGTGCTGCCCAATGCGCGCTTCTACCTGACGCGCGGGGCAGCCAGCCGGCTGCGGAACCGCCAGTTCGTCGATCTGGTGCGCAGCGCGCAGGTAAGCGACGAGCAGATTCACCGGATCGTGATCGAGCTTTCGCTGAGCGCTAAGAAGCCGATTCTGGCTCTGTCCGCAGAGGATTTTGCCCGGGATCGTTTCGCGGCGGAGCTGCTGCGCAAGACTGGCCAACCCTGGAGCGAGCTGCGTGATCAAACGCATCGCCACGTGCTTGAGAGCTTGACGCGTGGCAACACGCCGATCGAGCATAAGACCTTCTTGCACACTGCCCCTCACCACGACGACATCATTCTGGGCTATCTGCCCTACGTGACGAATCTGGTTCGTCGCAGCAGCACGCGGCACGTTTTTGCGTATATGACTTCGGGCTTCAACGCGGTTACCAACCGCTACATGTACACGATCGT
>Ga0185342_1001031_pt1 | contig 12418 bp, 8 predicted proteins | sample ConPoolayeEmetaG_FD_128045 | JGI IMG/M metagenome (GOLD analysis project Ga0185342, IMG submission 128045) | Hot spring microbial mat communities from California, USA to study Microbial Dark Matter (Phase II) - Cone Pool mat layer E metaG... ...
GCCCAAATCATTGTGCGAAAGATTTAAATAGGGTTTTTGTTCATTTATATTTCAGGTATTATACATAATGTATAATACATAAAGTTTACTACATTGAATAAAACACCAGCGAGGTGTTAAACATGAACGGATTCGACGACATCTTCAAGGAACTAAGAAAAACATTAAGAGAACAAGAGTTCATATTCGACCGCCTATTCAGAACAGCGATCGAACCAGACACCGAAGAAACACCACTACACTACGGCGTCTCAATCCACATAGACCAAGACGCCAAACCAGTAATCACAGAGTTCGGAAACACAAACCCCAACAGGGGCGAACAAGTTGACGGAGCAGTGCAGACCCCATACACGGAAACCCACATAGACAAGGAAGCCGGAATCCTGATAATAGTTGCAGAACTGCCGGGAGTCTCCAAGGAAAACATCAAAGTCAAGGCCACAAAGAGGAAAGTGACCATATCTGCAGAGTCAGAAAAGAAAAAGTACTACAAGGAATTGGACACAGAGCGGGAAATCGACCCCAAATCAGCCAGTGCAGAGTACAAGAACGGAATCCTTGAAGTTAGAGTAAAGTTTAAGGAACCGCTGGAATCCGACGAGTTTGAAGTCGAGGTAAAATAAAATAGAACAAATAATTAAAAATTGTTTAATTAAAAGAATGTTTATGTTAATGATTAATTGGTGGTGAAAAAAATATGACCAATCAAAAAAGCATAATTGTGAGAGTGGCAGAAGCAAAGCCCAGAGATGTGGGAAGAAACATCATCCGCATTGATCCCAAAATTGCAAGCCAACTGGACATAAGAACAGGCGACGCAGTGGAAATAGTTGGAAAAAGGAAAACCGCGGCCCTAGCCTGGCCCGGGTATCCAGAAGACACTGGCAAGGGAATAATCAGAATAGACGGTGCCACAAGAAGAAATGCTGGAACTTCGCTTGATGACAAGGTGGAAATCAGAAAGGTTGAAGCAAAGCCAGCCACCAGCATCACTTTTGCCCCCACCCTAGCTATAAGAATCACGGGAGCTGAAGACTATCTCAGAAGGCTCCTTGAGGGTCGGGTAATAAGCATTGGAGACTATGTTGAAATCGCAGCCCTAAGCGGCAAAATCGTCCTCATGGTCACAAGCTTCACTCCCAAATCTGACACTGTGATTATGACCAGCGAAACAGAGGTAAGAATAAGCGAAAAACCAGCAGAGGAAATCGAGGCCAAAAAGGTTCCCAGAGTATCATACGAAGACATTGGAGGGCTGGACGAGGAAATCAGAAAGGTTAGAGAGATGATAGAGCTACCGCTTAACCACCCAGAACTTTTCAGCAAGCTGGGAATAGAGCCACCCAAGGGAGTTCTCCTCTATGGACCACCCGGAACAGGTAAAACATTGCTAGCTAAAGCGGTGGCAAATGAGACAAACGCCAACTTCTACAGCATAAGTGGACCAGAAATAATGAGCAAATTCTACGGTGAGAGTGAGAGCAGACTGAGAGAAATATTTGAGGAAGCCGAGAAGAATGCGCCAAGCATAATATTCATAGATGAACTGGACTCCATAGCACCAAAAAGGGAAGAGGTAACAGGCGACGTTGAGAGGAGAGTGGTTTCACAGCTCCTAACGCTTATGGATGGCCTCAAATCCCGCGGAAAAGTCATAGTGATTGCTGCGACCAACAGGCCAAACGCAATAGACCCAGCTCTCAGACGGGGAGGCAGGTTCGACAGGGAAATCGAAATCGGCATACCGAACCAGGAAGGCAGAAGAGCAATATTCCAAATACACACGAGGGGAATGCCGCTGGCAAAGGACGTTAACTTGGACGAGCTTGCCAGAGTTACACATGGCTTCGTAGGCGCAGACATAGAGGCACTCTGTAAGGAGGCGGCTATGATAGCCCTAAGAAGAATACTGCCAGAAATAGATTTGGAAGCGGAAACCATACCTGCTGAGGTTCTGGATAAGATACAGGTTACAAGGGAAGACTTTGAAAATGCACTCAGGGACATTGAACCATCAGCACTGAGGGAAGTCTTTGTTGAGGTGCCAAACGTCACTTGGGAAGACATAGGAGGACTAGAAGAAGTCAAAAAGCAACTAATCGAAGCCGTGGAGTGGCCACTTAAATACCCCAACCTCTTCAGACACATGAAAGCTAACCCACCAAAAGGAATACTCCTATATGGGCCACCGGGAACTGGAAAAACACTGCTGGCAAAGGCAGTAGCCCACGAGAGTGAAGCAAACTTCATCTCTGTGAAGGGCCCCGAGTTCCTATCAAAATGGGTGGGTGAATCTGAGAAGGCTGTGCGTGAAACATTCAGGAAGGCTAGGCAGGCAGCTCCATGCATAGTGTTCTTTGACGAAATTGACTCAATCACCCCGGTGAGGGGAGGTGACTTCGGAGACTCACATGTGACTGAAAGAGTTATAAGTCAAATATTGACGGAGCTTGACGGTCTTGAGGAACTTAAGGGTGTAACAGTAATTGCAGCTTCAAACAGGCCTGACATAATTGACCCAGCGCTTCTGAGGCCGGGAAGATTTGACCAGCTGATTTACATTCCTCTTCCCGATTTTGAAACAAGAAAGAAGATATTCGAGGTGCATCTACGAGGCAAGCCCCTTGCCGGAAATGTTAACATTGAAAAGCTGGCTGAGAAGACCGACGGATATTCTGGTGCTGACATAGCTGCGGTTTGCAACGAGGCTGTAATGGCTGCCATAAGAGAGTACATTGCTAAGAACGGCAAAGACCTCAGTGACAAGGAGGAAAAGATAGACTGCAAGATTACAATGGAACACTTAGAGGAGGCGCTAACAAAAGTTAAGCCTATGTCACGCTCGAGGAGAGAACAGCTAGAAAAACTTTACTGCAGCTTTGCAGAGAACAAGCAGTAGGGCGGATGGTGATCCTCTTCCACCTTTTTTTTGTTTTTTGAGGAAAAGGGGGCTGTTTTTGGATGGAGAAGGAAATATCTCTTGAGGATTTAATGTTTATTTTGGGTAATCCCACTAGGCGTAGGATTCTTCAGCTGCTTACCAAGGGAAGCCGATATCCTTTTGAGATAGCTACGCAGCTTAAAATTACTCCTAGGGCAGTTTCCCAGCATTTGGCTCTTCTTGAAGAGAAGGGCATTGTTAAGAAAAGGATTGTTGAGAGCCCCATTGGTCCTGAGAGAACCTACTACTATGTTGATGCTTCACTGTTTCTGTCTTTTAGTATTGCGCCTAACACTTTCAGAGAGATTCTGGATATGCTGCCGGACGTGGTTGAGACGGGCAAGGGTAAATTAAACAAGTTTCTTAAGGAGATTTACAATTTGGAGAAGGCGCAGAGTCCCTTGGAAAAGCTGAGGAAGGGTGTGGAATTGCTTAAAAGTGTTGAGGAGGAGTTGGTGGCTCTGCGGGAGGAGGAAAAGCAGCTCATTCAAATTTCACAGATGATTTTCCGGGAAATGGACCGAGTGATTGAGGACTTTGACCTTCTTCCCGACGCAGTCTCCTCACTGCGAATCCTACTGGAATCTGGAGGAGAGTGTCCACTCTCCAAGATTTCCGAATTGCTAGATGTGAGGGAAGAGAAATTAATGAAGGCGCTGAAGGACTCAGAGGAAAGGGGAATAATAAAAATAGAAACCTCAAAGAAGGACAATAAATGTGTGCTACGCCTCCGCGAAAAGGACTAAGCCGGAAATCACACCCCAGAGGAGAAATTCTCCCATTTTATAAGATGGTACTGATAACTTTTTACTAACTTCTGTTAAGGGTTATTTAGGGTTAGGTCTTCAGCCTTTTTAGAATAAATAAATCTTTGATTGGTTTTTTACTCCAAAATAGTTGCCTAGAAAAACTTGGGAATATGTATATTGATGGCATTTGATGCTTTCCACGGCTGAAATAGTGGTGAAGTGTTTGGATTGTTTAAGAAAGAGATTTATCAGTCTTCTTCCAGATATTTATTTGAAGGTGGGAAGCTTCTCCACCGCGGCACGGCGTATGTTTTGAGTGTGGTTTAATGGATGGTAAACGTCTTCCTTTTACTCAGGGTGTCGAGATTGAGATTCAGATTGTGGATCAGGGTGGCAGTCTGCTTCAGGGGCAGTCTCTAATAAGGGTTTGGGATCACTTGCTTAAGCGTGCGGCCGCCATGCTGGAGAAAAAGGTTCTTGAGGGGGCTCCAAGTATTGTGAGGGAGAGGCTTGTTCGTGTTGGGCGTGTGGAAAAGGAGCGTCAGGGGCGGAGGTTGCCCTACATTACTGTGAGCTATAGGATACGTGGGGGTAGGAATGTTGAGATTTACGCTTTTGGGCCGGATCCCAACATAAGTCAGGTTACTTGGATTCTTGAGCTGGTGACTCCTCCCTGTGAAACTATGGAGGAGCTGGGTTGGTGGATTAAGTCTCTTTACCGGGTTGCCCTAGACTCTCTGCCAAGCGGTTATGGAATTATATCGATTGGCTTTAATCCTAAGGAGGCTGAGTACCGTAGTGGTGTCACCTTCGGCGACCACTATCATATCGGTATGCCTGACAGCAGGGATAGGCTTGCTGCGTATAACGTTTTGCGTTGTTTTCTACCCCACTTGATTGCGCTTTCCGTGAACTCTCCATTTATGAATGAGGGGCCTACGGGTAACGTTAAGGTTAAGAAAATGCCTAAGGTTACCATTCTTGGCCAGAATAATGTGAGGAGTCTTAGGCTGAAGTTTAACAAGGGGCAGACTGGCCCTGCAGACAAAGATCACTACATTCCCTTTCTGGAGAGGCTTGACAGGAGACAGTTTGACAAAATTGTGAGCAGGGAGCCTCCCGACGACCGGTTTGTGGATATGTTTCCGTTTACCGACTATGGAACGATTGAGATTAGGGTTTTTGATAGTCAGTTTAGTGTTTCGCGTAGATTGGCCCTGGTTGCAATTATCCAGGCCCTAGCCTACAAGGCTGTGAAGATCGCCAAGTCTGGTCAGAGGCTGCCAAATGTGAGCTCCGAGGTTCTGGTGGATAATAGGGATAAGGCTATTGAGTTTGGACTTTTCGGCAAGTTCTTTGGAGACGATGGTCTGAACAATTCAAATAAGCAATTCGCGAAATATTATAATCTTGACCCCGACACTGAGAAGCCGAACACGAAGCTTTTTGAAGCTGTCCAAAGCATGCTCAAGTTTATTCAGAGCGAGGTTGAGGAGCTAGGTTTCCAAGAGTATCTCAAGCCAGTTTTAGCCTCTGTTATGGGAACCAGCCAGCTTGAGCCTCCCTGCTCACCAGCAGACTATCTCCTATACCTTTATCACTCCTCAGGCGGCGAGTTTAGGAGGGTTACATCAAACCTAATTAAGATTACCGAGGACTTTTGCACGAGTCTCAATGAGGATCCCATAACAAGCCTCTTCGGAGCTCCCGAGTTGCCAGTAAGGGAAGCTATTGCTAAGCCTACATCCACCGCCCAACCAGTAGCCACAGGCGTCACCGCGCCCATCCCTGCGCCCTTGTCCGCCTTCTCTGTGAAGGGGGCTGCCTCCGTAGGAGCTAAACAGGTTATTGCTGAGGAGCGTATTCCCTTCCAGCTTAGCTTATCTTCAAATAATAGTTCTGAAACTCATGTCACAATTCTTGGAAAGGTTCTATCCAAAGAGGGTGACGAGGAAGCCGTTATTAGCACAGCGGTAAAAGAAGTTTCGCTCAAGCCTGGTAAAGAATCAATTTTTAAAGAAAGCAGTATTCCTCTTATGGTGCCTTTTGGGGCCTTCTCTAAGCCAAAGAGTTGCTTCCTCCAATTCACTGTTCGTGACAGTGAGAAAAACGAGTTAGCCAAGATAAAAACCGGCTCCTTTAGAGTAATTGCCACACCCAACATTTCAATTAAGCCCATTTCTGTCTACAAGAAATTTGAGGAAGGAAAAACATATGAGATGAGTTTCCAAGTGGCAAACACCACCCCCCAATTCTCTGGAAAATATCAGGTGCGCATTTTCCACAGGTTTCCAAGCGGAGCTCTAAAACTTCAGTTGGAGAAGAGTCTAACCAACCTTAAGGAAGTAAAAGTCCCTCACAGTATAAAAGTAGGAGGAGAAATTGCAAAAGAAGCCAATCTAAGAGTAAGAGTGCAGGTTCTCTACAAGGGGCGAATTGTAGGCGAATACGAAACCCCAAACATAATCATTATACCGAAAGAAGCACCAGCACCAGAACCCAAGAAACCAGAAGTTAAGGTGATAACAAAACTCACCACAGAAACACATGCCCCAAAAGTAGTTCAAAGGATAAAACCCGAATTAGCTACGCCTTCACCTAGGACAGTACCCCAGCCAAAGGGGAAGGTTCAACCCCAACCGCAGATACGCTCCCCACCCCAGAAATATCAAACTGAAAGGGCGGAGCCCACACTAAAATTGAGGGTAGTCACACCCACAGTGAAGAAAGCTTCCCCAAGAAGGATCAGACCTGAAAGAAAGGAAGCCAAGCCAGTGGCCCACGTAAGGACATCGAGAAAGGATGCCAAATTGAAAACACACGTTACAAGTAAGCCAACTGTAGAGAGGACCATTGAATCAAAGAGAGTTTCAGAGGCGAAGCCGCCCTCTGTCAAACAGGTTTCTGAAACGAGGGCGTCCGAAGTGAAGGTTACTTCAAAGATGACAGTCAGCAGGCCCATGGCTGAAAAGTACGGGAAGAGGAGTGCTGAAGTGGTTAAGGTGGCTGAAGTAGCACCTGTAACAGTGCCCACGTGTCCGGCGGTTAAGAGGGTGAGGGAGTCTAAGGCTGTTGAGGTTTCTGTTGTTGAGCCGCCTAGGGTTTCTCTCTACGTTACTTCTAAAGATAAGGAGCTGGTTCTGGGTTCTGGCTGCAATTTTGATATTGATTTGAAAAATCTTAATTTGGATGTTACTGGTTCTTTCTGGCTGAATCTTTATTATTGTCCCATGGATGGGGATGAGGTTCTTGTAGGTCACAAGATGGTTAAACTTTTTGATAAAAAGAGAATTGGGTATAGGTTTAAGATGGAGGGGCTTCCGAAGGCTAGAAGGTTTAAGCTTAGGGCTGAGGTTATCCATAGGGGAATGGTTGTTGAGAAGTCTGAGTCTGGAGAGATTTCTGTAAGGTCGCCAGGCGTTAACAAAATGTTTGGATTGCGTGGGATTCTTAATGTTCCCCAGATTGTAATGTATGGTGTCAGAATTCTTCCCCTGCTTCAGGTTGATGCCAGATATGTGCTTGAACCTGTTACTGTTTCCGTTGACCTTGAGTTTTCCTCCCAAGAAGCAAGTATTCAGAGGGAATCTTACCTTTACACTATTCGGGAGGATGGAGTCTATCTTTTGCCAATGCCTATGAGACTCAGAGGCATTCCTTCCGGTGTGAAGAGGGCTTCTCTGGAAGCTAGTCTAAATGTGGGGGGAGTAAATATTGGTTCAAAGAAGGCTTCCGTTACAGTAGTTCAGCAGGCTTCCCCCATCGATGTAACTCCACCCCTAATTCAGGGAAATTTGAGTTCCGGGGAATCCACAAAATATTTGCTCAGGGTTAAAAACAATGCGGAGAAAAAAATTTCCGTAGCAGTCGACTTCAAATTTCTACCCATAAACTCAAAAGAGGTACATATTGAGGGTACTCGTTTAAAGCTTGATCCTGGAGAGCAGAGCCAAATAGATGGAACCTTTACTCCACCTCTTTATACTGCGGATAGGGAGTGTTTCCTAATCGCCAAGCTTTCCTACAGCTTGGAAGGTAAGGTTGAGGAATGTGTCTCCTCTCCCAAACTTCAAGTTTCAAGGCCGCAGCTAACTCCACTAGAAGTAAAAATTATGGGATCACCTCACATTCCAAGCATTGTGAAAAGCGACGATAAAGTGAACTTCGAAGTAGTGGTAAAGAAAAAATATGGAGGTAAAGACTTCAAGGTTCAAGTCTACGCTATAGGCGAAGAGGCACAAGAAGAAATAAAGAACATAAACATTAACCAGAAGGAAGAAATCAAGAATTATGGCCCCTTCTCTTGGAGGGTTCCCAGAGTTCCCTACCGTACAAGGTACCTTCTAGAAGTCAGGGCAACCGAAAATAGTCAACCTATCCCAAGCCACATGATAAAAAAGGAAAAAGTGGAAATAGTTGTGCTACCAAGAGAACCGAGTTAACCCTTCCTTACTTCTCTTTTATGAGGGTTCTTCAGCTACAAAAGTTGAGGGAGTGGTTTTAACAGCGATGGCAAACCTTTGCGCCAGGGTGTCGTACCACTTCCATAGTTGACCGAAATCTGTAGCCTTAAGAAATTCACCCCTTCCAAGCTCCGCCATTTTTTGCATTAGTTGAGCGTCCGCTTCACCCAGCCCTACGCAGTAGAGTACCCAGCCAGACTGTCCCGAGAGGAACTTCTTTATTGCTGGAATGGGATTCACTGGTATGCCTTGGTCTGGGTCTCCCTTGTTGGGCATCCCGTCGCTCAGGAGCACCATCATTACTGGGGATGGCACGCCTGTTTTTGGGTTTGGAGGGAATCCCTGTGCTAGTTCTGAGGCTAATTTGAGCGCTCCACTCATGTATGTTAGTCCGCTTCCTTCCTTGCACTTCTCTATTATATAGTTCGCTATTGTTTCGAGGCCAATGTCCTTGCTTTCACCAGTGCATTTTATTACTGTGCTCACGTTTCCATCAGCATCTGTCACTCTTAGCGGCTCAGCTGTGTCCGCAAAGGTTATGACCTGAACGTTTTCTCCCCAACCTCTGCCTATTTTGAGTGAGAGGTAGAGGAGAGTGGCAAGAGCCGCACTCTTTATTCTGCTCACCATGGCACCTTCCTCCATGGTGACTATGAAGTCTTTTAGCTGCGGTGTTTCCTTAAGTCCCCTCCTCAGTCCCTCAACTGCCCCATCAGCGTTTATGACTCTCATATCCTGCTTCTGCATGCTTCCAGAAACATCTATCATGAGGATGGCGTTGAACGTCATGTCCACTGCGGGAACAATTTCGAATGTTACTTCTCTCCCAGTTGGATCAATTATGGCTACATCCTCCGAGTATAGTTCTGGTTGTGTTTTCTGTACTCGGAGCTTGATGTGGCCGCACTCCGCATCTCTCCAATCTATTTCCAGATTCTTGTATATGGGTCTCTTCATTAGGAGGCGTGCCAGGTCGTCAACGTGGTCGGCGACCCAGACTACAACTTCCTCGGTGGCTTGTCCAGCCATGGGCTCCACACCTATTTGAACACTTGTTACTCCACCCACCGCTTCCTTCCTCTTCACTGTGACGGTGTCTCCTTCTGAAACGTTTGCGGAGTCGAGAACCGAGCCGTCGACCATTATGTATCCTGGAGCGCAATCGTTGCTTGAGATGACTTGGGCTGCTCCCCAATCCTCATACTTGTTGATAAAAACTACTACATCAAAGTCGTCTACGCCTATTGATTGCATGTCACTCTTATTCATGTAAGCTCTGCCGTCAGCTGCACCAGCATTTATAATTTCTAATTGTATCGTTGACATTTTAAATACACCTTTTAATTAATCTTTTAAAAAGTGAAGCATATTAACTTTACTCAAGAAGAATAGAGAACCTTATTTCTAAAAACAATTCCATTCTCGCCTATCGATACTCTCTCCACCTGTACGATGAACCGTCTAAAGGGCTGCCTCTATAAGAGAGTTAATAATGGACATCTTCGGGTAGCGAGGTACAGTGCTCCGAAAAGAATATTCTCGTTAAGGGTTATATAGATTTTTTTATTAATTTTTCCTAAACAGCTTATGAAACTGGGTTTTTACGCCTTCTTTCCAAAAAAGGGGGCATAGAAATGTTTATTTCCCGGGACTAAAAGGAAAAAATTAAAGGGAAAGTCTATATTTGAAGGGAAAGATATAATGCACTTGCTAATAGAGGAGAAAGCGAAGCTTGGCATAGCCTTAGCTTTCCAGAATCCTCCAGCGTCCAAAATGCCTGTGAGGATTGGTGTTTAATTTTGTTTGGAGAAAGATATCATAGTATAGATTGTATGTCTTCAAGGTTTTCCAATGTTACGATTTGCCAAAAGACTCTGTCAAGCGTCTTGCCTTTCATTTCCCTAAAATAGGGAATTTTTGTTTGGGCAAGGTCTAAGAGTTTTTTCCTTACCTCGATAACGTCCTTTCCAGAAATTTGATTGAGTCTGGCTGCAATGCTTTTGGACTGAGTAATAACTTCGGCAGCGTTGGATTCAGTTAATTTGTTTTCGATGCATTCGCCGATTATTGTAGCGAGAAACTTGATTTTTAGGGACTTGGAACTCCAACTGTAGAATGGTTTTCTTTGATTCTTGTTGACGAAAAATTGTTGAAATGCATCTATGTTCTTTTTGATGTTTGCATCGCCACCGCTTGTGTTCATCAGCGAATACTTATCCATTGTCTTTATGACATCGTGAAGGGCTTCTGTTGGAGTGATTTTCATGTTTCTAATGGAAGCCTCAAGTTTTGTGAGTGTCTTGACAGATTCAATTATGTCATTGATAGTGTTCTTAGAAATTTCACATATTTCTAGGAGTGCATCTATGTCGTAGATTTGCTTTGGATAATCTGCCTTAAGCGTCATGCCTATGCTTTCTTCTGCAAGTGTGAGAAGCTTATCGCCGATAAGGGTTCCAACCGTGAAACATTTCATTCTTTCGACATCTACTGCAAAAGTCTGAACGTTATTAAGCACTATTGTAGGCAAGTTAGGGGTCTTGAGGAAAATGTCAATTTTTATTTCCAACTCTTTTCTCGATAGGTCTGTTTTCGAAGGCGCTTTTGCAAAATAGGTTACGAGTGGAAGCTTAGGGGTAGGTTTCTTCGGTTTATGTAACTCAAACTTAACGTTCCCTTTTAGGGATCGGCTTATTTTTTGAACAACTTCAGCGATATCAACTTTACTTAAAGGAGTGGCTAGGTCGATGTCAACACTTCCTCTCTGTTTTTCTAAGGGTAGATGTAGCTGTGCAGCTGTTCCTCCTTTAAGCACCATATCCACGCATTTGTCTTGAAGTTGCGCAGCAATTTCGCAGTCCCATAGAAATATTTCAACAGCTAATGGATTTGGGAATTCGTATTTTCTTGCTCTTTCCAAAATTTCTTCTTGGGTAAAGTATTTTGCATTGTGGATCAGACTCATCGCAATACTTCCATTGCTTTGACAACTTTTTTTACATATTTGTTTTCGCTTTTGCCTTTTATGGGAAGCTCGGGGTGAACAAACTTTGCTATTGCCTCCATTTCTTTTCTTATTCCTCTTCTGGCTGCCAGCATGAGCAGATGGCTAAAATTTATTGGTTCGGTTCTCAATACTTTGAAGAGAATTCGACCAGCCTCTTCTTCAGAAAAAGGTATTCTCCTCCTTGTACTCTCAAAATATAAATCCACTAAAGCCCGCTCAATACTCGCATTTCCATCAATGTTGCCCGGAAGCTCCGTGAACTCTCTTATTACGAAAATGTCTCTCTCGGGAAAATTTTCCAGTGCGATGTTGATCTCGCTTCGGCTTGGGTTTAGCAAGGCTCTTATTTCTGCTTCCCTTAGCAGTGTGACAGCCACTTCACCCGCTCCTTTTTTAACATATATTAAGTGGATGAGACGCTTGGGTAAATGGTGGAAAAAGCGATAGAGTAAGGAGCCTCCGGTAATCATGAACTCGATTCCCTTATTTCTAAGCAAATCTCTCGCTTTAGTTAGTGAACCTGGAATAAGGTTAACGCTCACACTAGCTGACACCATCACACTTTCTTTGAATTCAACGGTTTTCAAAACCTTATAGATGCCTCTGCCCAATCTTTCTATTAATCCCTTCTTGGAAAGGTCATGGAGAATACGATACGCTGTTCCCCTGGAGTAGCCTTTTTTCTCGTTTAGGAGCTTAAACACATCGTCTACTCTAAAAATTCGGTTATTGAACTCGGACCTGAGAATTTCTAGTGCAGTATCTTCCCATTTCATAACGAATAGTAAGGAACTACAAAAATAAAAAGTTTTGCAATTGCTTACTTCAAATCATTCGCCTCTATTCACTGTGACTGGCGGAAAAGCCGCTTCATGGGTTATGAACCGTTCAACCTGCTCTTTTAGGAAGACTATTTGTTTTGTTGTTGCTTCTGAAACACGCAAGTCGCCTATGCACGCGCTGCATTTGAAAAGGCGCGGAGTGAATTCCGAAGAGTTTCTGGGCTAAAAGCTGCCTAACGTTAACCATTTTGCTTTTCAGCCTCCGCAATGGCTTCGCGCAAAATTTGACGGATTATCTCGTGTTTTTCGTTTGGGCATAGTATCTATCCCTTCTGTTCTTAGAAGTAGGCGCAGTTTTCTAAATTTGGCTTAGAATGGCTTCCAAGTGAAAATTAAGATTGTAGGATGTCAAGTATCACAAGATAATGCGAGTAGACCTTAGGTGTAATTATTCTTCATTCAGAAATGGTGCG
>Ga0185342_1001032_pt1 | contig 12414 bp, 11 predicted proteins | sample ConPoolayeEmetaG_FD_128045 | JGI IMG/M metagenome (GOLD analysis project Ga0185342, IMG submission 128045) | Hot spring microbial mat communities from California, USA to study Microbial Dark Matter (Phase II) - Cone Pool mat layer E metaG... ...
GGTCTGGGCCTCGGCGGGCAGCGGCGGAAAGTGTGCCAGCCGGGCGGTGGCCGACCCGGCTCCATCCGCGATGAGCAGGACCGCCGCCGCTACGGTGCGACCGTCGGACAATCGCGCGCTGACAGTGGTTTCACCTAACTGGAGCTCGGTGACCGCGGTCTGCATGAGTAATTCTGTGCCGGCCCTGCGGGCCGCGCCGACCAGCGCCCGACTGAACGCCGAGGGGTCGACCACCCATCCAGTCAGCTCCCGGCCCGCGATTTCCACATGGCGATCGAGTTCCCAGGACCAGATGCGCAGCTTGGCGAAGCTGGCTCCGCCCGCCGCCGGTCGGTTGATTCCGCTCTGACAACATATTCGCACCGCGGCTGGCCCCAGCCAGCCGGGACAGTGGCCGGATCCGGCCATATCGGCTCGCTCAACCAGCAGCGTGCGCAACTTGTGGCGCCGGGCGGCCAAGGCGGCGGCGCAGCCCGCGGCCCCACCACCGACGATCAACAGATCGCACTCGTGTCCCAGGTTGGGCTTTGCTTTGGCCATGCTCCCGCTCGACTCGCGATTCTATATCGCACGGCGGGGGGTGGCAGCGCTCCCCGGCGAAACGACCGCCGCTCCCACCGTCGAGCCTCGGAGAGTTTGCCGCTTTTGCCGGGCGGCGCAAATGCCGCCAAACCGACCGCCTACCAGCCCAGGGCCCGAGTCCCCGCGAACACCGCCCACGCCGCCAGGTACGCCATCCCGGTCATGCCCACAAACGACCCCAGCGGCCAGACCCAGGAGCCGGTTTCCCGAGCAATGACCACCAGCGTGCCCGTGCATTGGGCGCACAGGGCGAAGAACACCATGAGGGAAAGCCCGACCGGCAATGTGAACAGTGGCCGCTGGGAGTGCTCCCAGGTGACCTGAGCGACTCGGGCCCGCAGGCCGGCCGAATTGGCGTCCGGTCCCAGGCCGAGGTTGAAGACTGTGCCCAGAGTGGCGATAACCAGCTCGCGAGCGGGGAAGGCGGCCAGCACGCTGACTCCGATCCGCCAATCCCAGCCTAATGGCTCGATGACCGGTTCGAGGCTTCGACCCAGTCGACCCAGGCAGCTATCGCGCAGATAAGCGGCGGCCAGCTCGGACTCGAAAGTCTCCCGGTCCCACCCTGCGAGTTGCTCCCGCTGGCGGAGATCATCGAGTACCGTCGGCCGGCGTGGAAAGTAGCCCAGAGCCCAAACGATCAGGTTGACCAACAGGATCACCGTCCCGGCCCGCGTGAGGAAACGGCGACCGGCAAGGTACACCCGCTGTACTACCGTGCGGACCCGCGGCCACTTGTAGCTCGGGAGCTCCAGCAGGAACGGGGTTGGCGGACCAGCCAGGACCGTTCGACGCAGTACGAGGGCTGCCGGGATAGCCGCCACTATCCCGACCAGGTACATCGCCAGCATGACCAGCGAGTCCAAACGCAGCCAGCCGCCCAGCCAGGTCCGAGTCGGCAAGAGCGCGCTGATCAGCAGGCTGTACACCGGCAGGCGAGCCGAGCAACTCATAAACGGAGCGATGAAAATCGTGAGGAACCGTTCGCGACGATCGGCGATCGTCCGGGTGCCCATGATTGCCGGCACAGCACAGGCGAACGATGAAAGCAGCGGGATGAACGCCCGTCCGCTGAGTCCCAGCGGTCGCATTAGGCGATCCACCATGAACGCCGCCCGGGCCAGGTACCCGCAATCCTCCAGAATGGCCAGGAAAAGGAATAAGACGAGAATCTGGGGCATGAATGCCAGAACGCTCCCCACTCCAGCCAACACGCCGGCGGTAATCAGGCTTCGCAGGGCCCCTTCGGGCAAAAACCTTACGGCCTGCGCCTCCACCCACCCTAAGCAGACTTCGACCGCCTCTATGGCTGGACGGGCCCCCAGGTAGACGGCGCAGAAAATCCCATACAGAACCAACAGCAGCAGCAGGATTCCACTGACCCGATGAGTGAGCAAATGGTCGATGTGGGTCGACCAACTGTGGTCGGATGGCGGTTCGCGCTCGATCAAGCCGTCCAGCAAGCGATTGACCCAGTCGTAACGGGCCCGGATCTCGGCTGCCGCCGGATCCAAGCCGCTGGCCGTCAACCGCTGCCGAGATTGCTCCAGTAGACTTGAACTGCCGCCCCGAGCCAGAAAGTCGCGTTCGGCATAGCCCCCCTGGTCCACCAGTATCCGCAGCGCCTCGCCCGGATCCAGCCTGACGGCGGACTGTTCAGCAAGCTGGGCTGCTTCCCGGCGCAGGAATTCGGGTAACTCTACGCCCGGGGCGGGCGCCCGCGACCGGATCGCTTCTTCCAACGCGCCTACTAGAGCGGCGACCGTCCGGGCCCGGGTGGCGACCACCGGTACCACCGGCACGCCCAGATGCCGCGATAGCCCCTCGGCGTCGATCCTCAGCCCCCGCGCAGCCGCCACGTCAATCATGTTCAGCGCTACCACGACCGGCAGGCCGACCTCCAGAAGCTGACTGACGAGATAGAAGTTTCGCAGTGGGTTGGAGGCGTCGACGATCGTCAGGATGGCCCTGGGCCGGGCCTGTCCGGGTATCCGCCCATAGAGAGTTCTCCAAACGATGGCCTCGTCCGGCGAGGCTGCCGACAGACTGTAGGTTCCCGGCAGGTCGAGCAATTCCAGCGGTCGGTTGGCTCCGCGGATCGGTCCGCGACCGACGTCGACCGTGACGCCGGGATAGTTGGCCACGTGACGACGAAACCCGGTCAGGGAGTTGAATAAAGTCGTCTTGCCGGTGTTGGGATTGCCGACCAGGGCTATTGCGGGCGGGCCGGAACGAACGCGAGCCTGCGAGGCGGGATCGGGAGGCGCGTTGCTGTCAGCCGACCATTTGCTCGACCAGGCAGGCTTTCCGGAGCTGGGCCTCACACTGCGTTCACGTCGATCAGAGATGCCTCATTCGACCGCAGGGACAGATCGTAGTCGCCGACCCGCAACCGTATCGGATCCCCCAGCGGGGCGCGACCCAACACTTCAACCTCAGTGCCCTCAATCAGGCCCAGTTCCATCAGGCGATACCCAATCGGTCCGCCTGAGCGGACCGCGCGGATACGCAGCCTTCTGCCAGTCGGAGCAGCGGCCAACGACATAGTTGCTCCTTTGTCGCCCTCATGCCCGCCAGGGCCCGCCCCGAGAGCGACTGATTTATATACCATCCATCGGATTTATGCAACATCCAGTCCACAGAAATATCAAGCGGCAGGCGAAAGAGGATGGCCGTGTCCGCCACGGCGTGGCCTCCACCGGGGCCTAGTCTTCGAGGATAATTATCAGACCCAGGCCGTCAACCCTGACCACGTCATTGATATCGTCAGTGGCTGTGGCGAAGAGATTGTAGGGGCCAGGTTCGACCGCCGCCCCGTCCACATCGGTTCCGGTCCAGTCGAAGGAGTCGTCGGCCGCCGGGTAAGGCAGAGTTCGGTCAGTGATCAGCCAGATTTCGTTCCCGCTTTCGTGATCGGTATCGGGATCCAGTCCGATGGAGACGGTACCGCTTTCGTCGCCGCCGACCCAAGCGATCTTGAGTGGCTCGTTGGGATCCGGCGTGTACTCGGCGTCGGCGGGTGGGGCGGTGAAGTAGAGTCTAGGGCGGGAATCGACAGTTACCAGGCCGCGACTCTTGTCTTGGCTGGTCAGCTCACCGGCAGTAACCCGAGCGATAATGGAGTACGGCCCGGAGTAGCCCTCGGTGTTCCAAGTGAAGGTCTGTTCGTAGCCGGTGCCATCGAATACAAATCCTTCAAGCAGAATAACTTGGGAGAGATCCTGGCGCGATTCGAGCGTCACCTGGACAGTTGCGGGCTGGCCGGTGAGGTTGCCGGCGGCCCACAGAATGTCCACCTTGGTTCCCTCCGCTACCGTCTCGCCCAACATGGAGGCGGTGACTGAAATTCCGAGTTTGTGCCCAGGTATGGCCTGGTGCTGGGTCTCGTCAATCAGCGGCAGGCAGGTACCCCCCAAAACCAGGCTGCCCAGCCCGATGGTGAGAATTCGAATGGGGGCGCCGCGTTTCATCGGTCGACCACTTGCCGGCGACTGCTCCCGAGCCGCCCGGGAGCCAGCTTGCGGACGCAAAGCTGCCGCCAAGACAGTTTATCGGTCCGCGCGGGGCGGCAGTCAAGCGGTCGAGGCGGGATTGGCGCGAGCGCAATCCGAGGTTACCGTTGCGACGGCCCGGCTGTGCGAATCGGCCGATCAGGTGAGTATGACGCCGCGTGGTTCTTGGTGGACGTGAGATGAGAGGTGGCGGGTTGTCTGTGGTGGTGCGGCTATCGGCGATGATCGCCGCCGCTGTGCCATTGCCCGGCTGCCTGGAGTCAGTGGTGCTTAACCAGACCAAGGAGCGGGTGGGAGACATCACGGTCCAATTCATCAATAACACCACCGCGGATGCGGCGTTCACCTACGGCAGTTGGGACGAGTGGGACCGTCAGCCGCGCACGGTGGAAGAGGATCCGACCGTGGTGGAGATGGATCAGTTGGTGCTCCCGCGACAATCGGTCAGCGAGGTCTACACGCTGCATTGTGCCCGCAATCTGGCCATCGGGACCGAGGCTCTGGTCGCCCGGGTGCTGGCCGCCCGAGCCGATCTGACCGACAGTTTCGTGCCGGAGGCGTTCGACAGCGTGGTGCATTTCTCGCGGGCAGTGAGCGGCAGCGACGCGGCCAATCTGCCGACCAGCGGGACGGCGGAGGGGATCGAGTTGCTGCTGGGCCTGGACTACAGTTGCGAAGACCGGGTCATTTTCACATTCGTGGAGGACCCCGACGCGCCCGGGGGGTTTCGGATCGATTTCGAAGTTATCCGCGACCGGCGGCCCGACCAGTAGAAACCCGATCAGCGCGGTACGGGGGCTCTGACCGTTCGGCGACCCGGGTCAAGGTGGGGTGGGCGTTCCCCCGCCGACCGACGCGCGGCCGGCCCCCACGCCGAAACGGCGACCGGGCGGCACCGCCGGGCCGCACAGCTAGAAAGATTGCGGCCAGGGCCAGCTCGCGACCTGCTCGAGCTGGGCCTGGTCGGTTAGGTCGCCGCGCAGCGGAGTGATAGTAACGTACCCGGCACGCAGGGCGGCCAGGTCGCTATCGGGGCAGCCATCATCATCGGGCAGCCGTCCGTCCAGCCAGTAGATGGTATGGCCCGAGCCGTCCGGGCGTTTTTCGTAGTGCTCCTCCCAGTTGACTGGTGCCTGTCGGCAGCACCTGACCCCCCGCGGCCGGCCCTTGTCCAGGGCCGGGATATTGACGCTCAGGCAGGTGCCGGGCTGCGGAGCGGCTGCCAGGATGTGGTCCAGGATCTTGCGGGCCACGCTTGCCGCCGCGTCGAAGTCCAGTTCGTCCGAAAGCTCCAGCGAGAACGCGACTGATAATATGCCGAACAAGGCTCCTTCGACCGCGCCGGCGATCGTGCCGCTGTACAGCACGTTGACGCCGGTATTGGCGCCCGCGTTTATTCCACTCAGCACCAGGTCAGGCCGTCGGTCCAGCAGTTCCATCATGGCCAGCTTCACGCAGTCGGCCGGCCGCCCAGCCACACTCCACCCGTGGAATAAGTTCTTGACGTGTACCCGTCGCACCAGCATCGGCTTCAACACCGAAATGGCGTGTCCGACGCCGGACTGGGAGTCATCGGGCGCGACCACATCGACCTGTCCCAGGTCCGCAACCGCCCGATAAAGTGCTTCGATGCCTGGGGCCAGGATGCCGTCATCGTTGGTTAGCAGAATCCGCATGCTGGGATTGTATCGCTTCCAGTGGCGGGCGGCTGCATTGGCGCGTGGTGGCGGGCCCTGGGGGCAGGGATGGAGAAGGCTCGGCGGCGGGTTGGCTGGGCGGACGGGCTGGGTACCCCTGGCCGTCCGGGGCCAGCACCCAGGTCTGGTTGCGGCCATGCTCCTTAGCCAAGTAAAGCATGGCGTCGGCCCCGCGCAGGAGTTCGTCCGGGCTGGCCATGTCGGCCGTCGCTTCAGCCACGCCGCAGCTCACAGTCACCGGGATGCGGGTCGATCCGCAGAGGATCGGTTGGGCGTGGATGTCGGTCCGCATCTCCTCGGCCACCTCGGCTGCGGCCGAACTGGACGTGGCCGGCAGCACCAGCATGAATTCCTCGCCGCCGAAGCGGCCGCATAGCTCCGGCTGGCGGGCGTGCCTGCGGATGGCGGCAGCCACGCTCTTGAGTACCTGGTCACCGGCGGCGTGGCCGTAGGTGTCGTTGACCTTTTTGAACCGGTCCAAGTCGAGCATGACGCAACTGAGCGGCTCCCCGCGTCGGCGGGACGTTTCCCAGGCGGCTTGATAGCGCTCGAACAGACAACGGCGATTAGGCAGATCGGTCAGGACATCGGTGTTAGCCAAGTGATCGAGTTTGGCCGCCAGGGCCGCCATCTGGGCGTTGGCTTTCTGCACCTCGATGTTGCGCCGCAGGAGCTCCTCCTGCAATCGGAGCATGCGCTCGCCGACTCGCACGCGGGCTAGCAGCTCGCCCGGGTGATACGGCTTGGTCAGGTAGTCATCGGCTCCGGCGGCGAACCCCTCGATTACCTTGTCCTTCTCGTTGAACGCCGTCAGCAGAATGAAGTGAATACGGCCCAGAGCCTGCATGGTCTGGAGTTCTCGGACGGCCCGACACAGCTCCAAGCCGTCCATTCCAGGCATGGACCAGTCGGCGATAACGATGCCACTGCCCATCTTGCAGATGGGCTGGAGGGCGGCCCGGCCGTCGCTGAAGGCGAAAACCTGATATCCGGTTCCCTCAAGCTGACGTTGCAACAGCTTGCGGGCGGACGAATCGTCGTCAATGATGGCGATGCGGCCTTTTTGCTCACCCATCGGACGGCTGCCTGACACCGACCGCTTTCACGCTTGCGTTATACTGCTCCAGGTGAGATCGACTGGACCGGGTCGCGGTTCCAATTAGCGCCGGCCGGCTCGCGGCTCAGGGCGGATATATCGGTCCTGCTCCCGGGCCGCCCGATCGAATCAGGGCCCAAGCCGGGCCGTTGGCCGATAACCAACAGGATTGGCCTGGGTGTGAACCAAGCCAGTACGCCTCGCGGACGACAGTTGTGGCTGGTCCCGGCCGAAGGCCGGGCTGGATCCCATCTGGTGGCCGAGGTCGCGGTGAAGGGGCCGACGGCCCGGCTGCACAGCTACGCCGTCCCCGAAGCCCTCAAGGACATTGTCCGCCCGGGGGCCAGCCTGGTAGTGCCGTTCGGCCGGGGGCAGACACGGGCGACGGGTTTATGCGTGCGGGTGACCGAACGGCCCTGGGACCACAGCCTCAGGCCGGTGTGGTCCGCACAGCCGGGGGTGCCCTGGCTGACCGGTTCACTGATCGAACTGGGGCTGTGGGTCAGCGAGTACTACGTTTGCCCGCCCTGGAAAGCTTTTTCCGTCATCCTGCCCACGGCGGTACGCAAGCCGCGAGTCCGGACGATCAGATACGTGCGGGTGACCGGCGTCCATCCGACCAGACCGCTTACGCCCAAGCAATCGGCGTTGCTGGCCGCGATCGGCTCCCGACCGCGTCCGTGCCCGGAGGTTCTCAGGGAGGCCCGGGTGAGTCGCAGCACGCTGGAGGCGCTGTGCAAGATGGGCGTGCTGGAATGTCAGCGCCAGGTGGAGGCGGTCCCCGAATCGGGCATCGACCTGCACCGGCGGAGCGGCAGTTGCCCGGAGGACGCTTTCGATCTGACCACCCATCAGCGGCAGGCTTATGAACGGATCGCTGCCGCGCTGGACTGCCCGGACCCATTCCGGGCCTTCCTGCTGTGGGGTGTGCCGGGAAGCGGGAAAACCGAGGTATACGTGCGTCTGATGCGGGCGGTGATCAGTCGGGGGCGACAGGCCATCCTGCTGGTGCCGGAGATTGCGCTGACCACCCAACTGGTCGAACGTCTGAGCCGGCGGTTCGACCGGGTGGCGGTGCTGCACGGGCAGCTTCCGACTCGATTGCGGGCCGAAACGCTGGCCGCCGTGGCCGAAGGCCGAGCCGAGGTGGTGATCGGCACGCGGACTGCGGTGTTCGCGCCCTGTCCCCGGCTGGGGCTGATCATCGTGGATGAGGAGCAGGAGAGCAGTTTCAAGAACCTGGCGGCACCCTTCTATCACGCGCGCGACGTGGCGGTCAAGCGTGGGCAGCTTGAGCGTGTGCCGGTGGTGCTGGGGTCGGCTACGCCGTCGCTGGAAAGCTGGTATAACGCGCAGCACCGCCGACACTATGAGCTGGTGCGCATGCCCGAGCGGGTGCCGGGCGCGGTGCCGCCGGCCGTCCACCTGGTGTCCGCAACCGACGACCGACCCGGTTGCGGTGGCCTGATCTCGCCTCAGTTGCGCGAGCGGATCGAGCAGACGCTGGCGGGCGGCGGCCAGGCAATTCTTCTGCACAACCGCCGTGGTTATGCCACCTACCTGCGCTGCCGCAGATGCGGGCTGATGCTGGACTGCCAGCGCTGCGGGACGCACCTGGTCTACCATCAGGCCGAGCAGGTGCTCAAATGCCACCGTTGCGGCGGGCGGGCCGACCGTCCGGCACGCTGCCTGGACGACACCTGTGGCGGCCCGCTGGACCGGACCGGCCTGGCAATCCAGCGACTGGAACAGGAACTGCGAGAAACCTTCCCGCAGGCCAGATGGCTGCGGTTGGACCGTGATACCATGCGTCGGCGAGAGGATTACCAGGCGGCCTTGGATGGTTTCGAGAGCGGGCAGGCCGACATTCTGCTGGGGACGCAAATGGTGGCCAAAGGGCTGGATTTCCCCGGGGTGCGCCTGGTGGGCGTCATTGATGCCGATGCGGGTCTCTCGCTGCCGGACCTGCGAGCTGCCGAGCGGGTTTTCCAGTTGCTGGTTCAGGTGGTGGGACGGGCGGGTCGTCGAAGCGGCGGGTCAGTGGCGTTGATCCAGACCGCCGGGCCCCCCACGTTGGTCATTCGGCATGCTTTGCGAATGGACTACGAGTCCTTCGCCTCGGAGGAGCTTAAATTTCGGCGGCAGTTCTTCTGCCCGCCCATCGCGCGAATGGCCCGCCTGGTTCTCGCCGACCCGCGTCCGGGCCGGGCGCGTCAGGAAGCGGAGCGTCTGGCTGAAGGTTTGCGGGCGCGGGCTGGGCGGGTTCATGCCGGCCTGCGGGTGGATCCGGCCGAACCGTGCGTGGTGCGGCAAGTGCGCGGCATGCTCCGGTATCAGGTGATGGTGCGCGGGCCACGGGGGGCCAGTTTGCAGGATCTGGTGAGCCAGACGCTCCACGACCGGACGCTGCTGCCGCGGGTCCGGCGTTTCACGATCGACGTTGACCCGGTCGATCTGCTGTAGGGGCGGCCCAGGATCATTTCTTGCCGAAGTCGACCTTGGGGACTTGCTGGGCTTCCTGCGGGACGTCGAAGTACTCGGCGGGCTTGACGCCGGCCCACCGGGCATACACTCGACTCGGAAAACCGCGGCAGTAGGTGTTCAGCTCGCGGACCGCATCGTTGTAGCGCCTGCGCTCGACGGCGATCCGGTTCTCGCTGCCGGAAAGCTCGTCCTGAAGTGCCAGGAAGCTGCTCTGGGCCTTTAGCTCGGGGTACTGCTCGCGGAGCATCAATAGCCGCGACAGGGCCCGCTCCACCCCGTTGGCCGCCTCAACTTTCTCAGTCTGCGTCCCGGCCTGGAAATACCTGGTTCGGCTCTGGGCGACTTCGGTGAATATCTCCTGCTCGTGCGACGCATAGCCCTTGACGGTCTCGACCAGGTTTGGAATCAGGTCGTAACGGCGTTGCAGGACATTCTCGACCTGGGCCCAACTGCTCTTGACGTTTTCGTCCAGGCGAATGGCCTTGTTGTAGCCGCCGTAGATGCAGCCGCCGACGACCAAGGCCACGACGGACAGGGCGAACACGAGGGCCAGGAGCGTACCGCCGAGGCCTGAGCGGCTTTTGGTTAGCAGGACCTGGCCGCAGTTGTTGCAGAACTTCGCCGCGGGCGAAACCAGACTTCCGCATTTTGGGCACGTGTTACCAGCCACCGGATGCACCTCCGCCACCAAAAGAACCGCCCCCACCTCCGCCGAAGCTTCCTCCGCCGAACCTTCCACCGCCGAAGCCGCCGCCGAAGCCGCCGCCGAAGATTCCTCCGCCGAACCTTCCTCCGGCGAAGCCGCCGCCGAAGCTTCCTCCGCCGAAGACTCCGCCGCCCCAGTTACGCCATCCATAATGACGGTCGCTCAGTCCGCCCAGCAGCAGCCACAGCCACAGGCCGTCCACGTACCGTCTATTGCGATAGATATACCGGATGCGCCCCACCAGCGACAGCAGCACCAGCAGCATCAGGAGGGGCACGAGCCAGGCGGCCAGCGCGGCTGGGGTGTCGACCGGGCCGGTCAGCGACAGCCTTCGGGCAGGCATCCCATGGATCTTGAAGCCCTCCGCCTCCGCTACCCGGTTGGCCAGCACCAACACACCGTCGCGGATGCCCTGAGCGTAGTGGCCCTTCTTGAAGTGCGGAACGAAGACCTCCCGCCCGACCCGGCCGCAGAGCGAGTCCGGCAGCGTGGCCTCCAGCCCATAGCTCACCTCGAAGGTATACTTGCGGTCCTGGATGGCCACCACGATCAGCACGCCGTTATCCTTCCCCTTGCGGCCCAGCTTCCACTTCTCGGCGACCTGTAGGCCGAAGTCGCGGATCGGCTGCCCGCCGGTGGTGTTGACGGTCAGCACGATGATCTGGGCGCCGGTTTTCTGCTCCAGCTCCATCAGGTAGCCGTTCAGCTCCCGGAAGGTCTTGAGGTCGATCACGCCGGCCAGGTCGACCAGATAATCTGCCGGCTGGGCGGGCAACTGCTGAGCCGCGCCTGCCGATGCCAGGCAGCCGAGCAACAGGGCCAGCCCGCCGACCACCGGCGACATGGTTCTAGAACATCGCTCCATAGTGGCGATCATCGTACAGGGCCAGAGCAGCGCAGCCGATTCCATGCTGAAAGTTTGTTTATAATCCGGTTCCGCATCAGGACCGCGATCTGCCCCGCCCAAAACGCGACACCGTATCAGGGCCACGACCGCCACCGAACAACCAGGCGGCCGGCGACCGCCCAGCTAACAGTTCCTCCGTTAAGCCGACGCTCACTCGACCCCGTGCCCGCGCTTAAGGTCCTGAGCAGATGGGCACCGGCCCTGACGAGACCGGTCGGGGCGCTGACCGGATCGGGCCGGCCCGGATTGGACGGGGGCTTGTGGCTGAATGCGTGTTGATCGGCGCGTAGTGTGCCAACCGGCCAGTGCCCGCCCGTCAGCTCAGGTCGCGTCCGGTCCTGATCCAAGCTTGTCCGCATACTCCGCCAGCGTGCTGAGATCCTGGTAGAAGGCTTGGAATCGCTCGAAGTTGGGGGATCGAAAGTGCGCCAGCAGCCGCTTGAGCCCCGCCAGCTCCAGACCGGCGTGTTGGGCAAGTTGGGTCACCAGCTCCGCCGACTGCCGGGCCGGCGAGACGCCCGCCAGCTGAAGCAGGCCCCGCAGCACCCGCATCAGGCGCTCCAGCTCCCCACGACACAGCGCTTCCAGCGGCTTGCGACGACCGGCCGCCGACAGCAGACCCTGACGCAGACTGATGAGCTGGCTCTTAAGCTCGCGCTCACACTGGAGCCGGAGGTCTGCCGACTTGAAGCTCAGGGTCGCGAAGTGGTCGTCGCCCAGCAGCGTGACGTGCAACTGCTGGATTTCCAGCAGTTCGAGCGGAAACACGTCGCAGGAGGCGGCGATATAGCTGGGCGTCATGATCAACGGTGCCCGCAGACCACGCCGACCCAGACGCGTCCCCTCCCGGGCCAGGCCATCCAACATGCCCAGATCGAAGTGGTCCAGCACCGCCACGCTGCTGGCCGGCGTCCCGGCAAACAACGGGTCTTCGGCCAGCCACCCGCCGAACGCAGTCAGCGCCAGCAAGTTCGGGCCGGCGTGCCGCTCGAGCTGTCGGGCCAGCTCCTCGAAGGCGGCCCGCGTATTGGCGGGCAGCTCGGCCAGGCGCAAGTGCGATTCGGTCATGACCAGTCTTGCCTATCAGCCGCACCGCGGCCGCTTCCTAACCCCGCCAGAACCACTAATCCGACCCGATCGGCCGCCGCGGGCGACAAGGTTCGCGGGTTTTCGGGGCCGACTCGGCTCTGGCTCGCATACTCGGTTCGGGCACGCGGTCTAGAAGCGCGCCTTCGAGTTGTCGGCCGGCAGTGGGTCATCTGCCGAAGCTTCTGGCGGGCCGGACAATCAGCCTATGTCCAATGCATGGTCGCATCAAGTCTGCGACCGGTCCGGGTGGCGTATCCTTTCGTGTGTAATCTCGTTGCCGAGGCGTAGGAAGGGCGTATCCTCTGGCCCATATTGAATTAACAGACAAGGAGGACACGCCC
>Ga0185342_1001034_pt1 | contig 12407 bp, 5 predicted proteins | sample ConPoolayeEmetaG_FD_128045 | JGI IMG/M metagenome (GOLD analysis project Ga0185342, IMG submission 128045) | Hot spring microbial mat communities from California, USA to study Microbial Dark Matter (Phase II) - Cone Pool mat layer E metaG... ...
GCCTCCTCGACGATGCGGATCTCGTCTTCGGTCAGGCCGTATAGTTCGTACACAAGCTGGTCGATCTGCCGATCCGTCGCCTCAATCTGCCGTTGAAGGGCCGTTTTCTCGTGCGGCGTCTTGGCGGCCGCCAGACGCTCGTGAAGGTCGAGCACTTGCTGTACCAAGGCAATGATTTGGTCCCGCGCCTTTGTGGCAGCCACATCGGGAAATGGGAGACCCCGCAGGTCCTCTATGGTGACCTGCGCGAAGTCGTCTTTCGTCGCCTGCGTCACCTGCTTGAGATAAACGTACGAAAGGAGCCGACTGTTGAGAATCCCCAGTGCCAGCTCCAGAGGCACGGACCCCAAGGCGAGTATTGAATAAAGATTCTTGCTCGTCACAAAAGTCTCGCGAGCAAGACTTGCCATCAATCGGAATCGGCGACTGACGAGGCGACGCAGCAGGATTCGCGGCTCGGAGAACCACTTGAAGTCGCGGGGGCGCTCACGCAGCGAGTCGTCAAACGCGGCGTACTGATCAAAGCGCGCGCGCATCGCGTACCGATAAACATCGCCCGTAAAGTACCGGTAGACATGGCGCTTGGTTGGCGTCGGATGCAAGCTTCCCGGGCCGGGCAGCACGCCGCGCTTCATTTCAGTGACATCACCCAGAGTCAGGCCGCAGCGCTCACGGAGTCTGGCGAGCAGCCGGGCGGCCCTCAAATCCACAACGACTCGACACTGGGGATCGCCAAGCCACACGCTCTGAGGAACGGACTGGTACGCCGTTTTTTCCAAGTCGATCGACGCCAGCTTTGCGCGCTTGGGGAACTGGTAGGTAAGGGCGCACTGGTCTGGGGGGCGCGCTGTCCGCCGCAGGCAAAGGATGCACGTGTCGATATACGCCCCGGCGAACACGTCATAGGGCAGGAGAATTACGTAGGACCACAGAGCCGCATTAAGCAAGTGTCTTCGAACGTCAGTGTAGGCAGGTCCACCCAGCAACGCGGACGGGACGATCATGCCCAAGTGACCACCGTGCCGCAGCAAGCGCAGACCCCTTTCGAGGAACGCCACATAGGAGTCGCCGTACGCACGGAAGCAGCGATATTGGCGTTGGCAGTAGGCGCGCTCCTCGTTCGAGAAGAATCCCCCATACGGCGGGTTTCCGATTACGACGTCGAAGCCGGCGTCGGGGGCGGTGGTCGGATCGGAGCCGCGACCGTCAGGGAGCGGGTGCGCCTCGGGGAGGGACGCTGAGGCGCGCCGCTGGGCCGCTTCCTTACGGGCGCCGATTCCTTTTGCCGCTTCCTTACGGGCGCGGCTCTGTTCCGCCCCGAATTCCGCTCCCTCACGGTCGCGGCTCTGTTGTGGGGCGCGGGTCGGTTCCGCGCCGAATTCCGCTCCCTTACGGTCGCGGGTCGGTTCCGCGCCGAATTCCGCTCCCTCACGGTCGCGGCTCTGTTCTGGGGCGCGCCTCCGTTCCGCTTCCTTACGGGCGCGGCTCTGAGCCGGTGCGTGGGTCTGAAAGACTTCGGGGAACTCCCGGTGCCAGTCGAAGGCGTTGATCCGCAGGCGCTCCTCTTCATCAAACATCGAAAGCTGCCGACCCTCGTAAAAGTCGGGCCCAATCAGCGAATTGCCGCACTTGATGTTCTTGTCCAGGTCCGGTAGCGCCCGCTCGTGGAACAGGCGCAGCATGCTGTCGATGCTCTCGCTGGTCTCGCCCTCCAGGACCTTCAGCAGCAGCGACAGCTTGGTGACCTCGACCGCCTGCGGGTCGATGTCCACGCCGTAGATGTGGTTCAGTAGGATGCGTTTCTTTTCGCGGATGGTCAGCCGCCACTGTCCGCCGGGGCCTTGATAGATGCGGTCGATCAGTGCCGGCGGGATGCGCCCTCCGGGCGGAATCTGTTTGACGTACGCATCGCGGTACCAGTCGAGCAGGTACTGGTAGGCGCCGAGCAGGAATGAGCCGGAACCGCAGGCGGGGTCGAGGATGCGCAGCGGGCGTCCCGCGCCGTAATCAGAGCCGCGACCGTCAGGGAGCGGCCAACCCGCAACGCGACCATGACGGAGCGTTCTGCGTCGGCCACGCGGCGCCGACACTGGGGCGGAGCAGATCTCCGCCGGGGTCTTGCCCTCCAACAACTTGCCGACGGTGTGCTGGACGATGTAGTCGACGATGTACTTGGGGGTGTAATAGACGCCGCCGGCTTTGCGGACTTCGGGCTTGTCCTCGACCTTGGCCCGGTGGCCGGGCGTCAGGCGGATGACCTTGCCCAGGAAGCGTTCGTAGACCTGCCCGAGGATTTCGGGCGGCAGAACCGAGAACTCGTATGGGCAGTCGGGGTAGTACAGGCCCCGGATGATGTCCTTCAGCACCTTGTCATCAAGCTTCAGCGAGAGCGTCAGCTCATCGGGCGGCTCGCGGCCACGCTCGGGGCTGAAGTAGAACAGGCTGGAGTTGTAGCGTTCGTCGGCGCGGCGGAAGAGCTCGCCCAGCCGCTCGTATACGCGGTCCCCGTTGAGCAGTGCCAGCAACTGGCCGTATGGCTCGATGCCGCGGTCCTCGCACAGCCGCAGGAAGATGATGCGGTCAACGGTGCGCTGGACGGCGAAGTTCAGATCACGGACCGAAAGCGCCGGGTTACGCAGAGCGAAGTTGGCCGCCAGGCGCTTGCGCCAGCCTTCGATCTCGGCCAGGAAAGCTTCATCGACTTCGGCCGTGCCGCGCTTTCGCCGAGCGGATTCGGCGTAGCGGTCGAAGGCGCCCTTCAGAACTGCGTCCTTGGAGAGATGTTCAGCGATCCAGGGCCACTTTTCGGCATACTGGCGGCACGTGCAGTAGAAGACGCGGGCCGCAGACGCGGGGTCGTCCCGATGCGGGCGGACCCGGCAGTCGTAAACTGCGAACTCCTCGAAGTCGGTCAGGATGGAGAGAGGCAGCTTGCTGGTCCAGGCGTAGCGTCGGAGCTGGTAAGCGGGCTCGGGGTCGCGGTCCAGCGCGACGCCCGGCTTCTTGGCCTCGACGAAGAACTTGCGGGTTCCCCCGATGCGGAAGCAGTAATCGGGGGCCTTGGTCACGCCGCCGACTTTGATCGCGTCTTCGTGGATGACATCCTTGTACGCCTCCGCCAAACCCTGCTCGTTGTCCACGTCCCAGCCGAGGGCCTTGAACAGCGGCTCGATGAACTCGCGGCGGACCTGGGCTTCGTTATAAGCCGCCGAAAGGTACTGTTCCCGATTCCGGTCGAACCGTTCGACGAGATCGACGATCTGCCTCGGGCACTCGCTCATACGGAGTGGCTCCGTGCGCTGGCGTCAGGCCACGTCTGGCGGGGTGCGCGCGGGCATGTTCGCAGATCATGTCCGCTCGGGCGTCGGCGTCAAGCGGTCGGGGCAGCCCGGCATGTCTACAGGGGGCGCGCCGTGGGGCCCCGTGTCAACGACACCGTCAAAGCACGCACGTCAGGTGGACGAGACGGATGGCGTCGCCATCCGGCGGCTGGAAGACTACGGCTTCGGCAAAGGCTGCCAGCACGTCTACGAGACCTTCCTGCCGCTGCTGAGTGACCTCGACCAGCACGTCCGCGCCGGCCGGAACGTCGCGCTCATCCTGCACGACTGCACCGCCACGGTGCCGAACCCCAAGGGCGAGGACACATCCGCTGGGAGCCGCGGCTCCAGAGTCCCGCCAGCGGCAAGGCGTCGATCCGCCTGCGTGGCTTTAAGGTTGCGCCTCCCGACCAACGCTCCGGCTGGCTTGGTGCGAAGAACTCAGGTAAGATTCTTCAGGTGATTGCTTCGTGGTGTCGCCCGCAGGACGAGGTGCAGACCACCGTGCCCGGGCCCGACCGCGGCCGAGCGATGAGCTCAAATTTGAGAGTGAGGAAGAAATGTGTGTTGACGCCGGAAAATTCTTCGAGCAATGGCAAGCTGATCGGACCAAAATGAAAGAGTCGGTTCCCGACATCATGCGCGGCTTCGGCGGGCTGTTCCAGGCCGTGATGAAAGAAGGGGCGCTCAGCGTACGCGAAAAGGAACTGATTGCCCTGGGGATCGGTCTCGCGGTCCGGTGCGTGCCCTGCATAAACCTGCACGTGGAAAAAGCGCTGCAGGCCGGGGCGACAGAGGAACAGATCCTCGAGGCTACCGGTGTGGCAGTAATGATGCAGGGCGGTCCAACCTTCACCCACGTGCCGCACGTAATTCACGCGCTCGAACATCTGCGGAAAGCCCAGTAGAACCCTGGGGCGCAGCTAGAAAGAGCGCTTACGCTCTGGGTCCGGTCGCGCTCGCGCAGCCGGCGTTTCGCCAGTCCGCTCCGGAGGAGGTCCGCCGAGGCGAACTGCGGGAGACAGACTTTCCATAGTTTCTTGTGTAGCATAGAGGTGGGTAAAGATCGTCATGAGATGGGGCCGCCTGCGAGCGCGCTGCGCTAGGACGCTCACGGCGCGCGTTGAGTGGCTCTTCGGCCGGCGATAAACTGCGGTCGCCGACGGCCAGAGCAGGCGCATGGCACGCATGTTTCCCGATGTGCCGGCAATCGCGGCGGAAAGTGCCGCGGAGCAGCGACTCTACAACCTCTTCAAGACCCAGCTTCCCGACGACTTCGTGGTGTATCACTCTGTTTCCTACGTACTTTCCGGCGGGCGGACGCGGCAGCCACGGCGCGGCGAGGCAGATTTTGTTATTGCCCACCGCGAATTGGGATTGCTGGTCGTAGAGGTAAAAGGCGGCGGCGTGGGGTTCGATCCCGAACGCAGTCGGTGGTACTCGCATGGCCGGCAAGGGATGAAGCCGATCAAAGATCCTTTCCGGCAGGCTCAGCGTTGTCTGGAGGACCTTGAAGAGGCGATCAGGCGGTCAGGTGTGTTGGGGACCGACCTGGAGGGCCTGGTTAGCGGCTACTGCGTGGCGCTGCCGGACTGCGAGGTTGCTGAGACCCCGCTGCCGGCCTGGGGGCAGGCCGAACTGGTCATCGACGCGACGCATCTGGACCGGCTTACGCAGCGCGTGGTGGAGATCATGCGCGGTTTCGGCCAGCAGCCGGCGCCAATTGCTACTGGAGTATTCCGCGCGCTCCAACAGCAGGTTCTGGTGCGATACTTTGACCTCGGGCTGAAGCTCACTGGCGAAATTGAATGGGAGAAACAGGGGCTGGCACTGCTTACCGAAGACCAGAGCATTTGTCTGGATTTTCTGGAGCTTAATCCAAGATGCCTGGTTCGCGGACCGGCAGGCACGGGTAAGACCGTGATCGCGATCGAATACGCCCACCGGCTGGCCTGCCAGGGCGGGCAGGTGCTGCTTGTGTGCTACAACCTTCCGCTTGCATCGTACTTGCGCAATGCTACGAGGTCGCGCGAAGCTGGCAGTCAGATCTGGGCGGGTGCGTATCACGAGCTGTGCCGCGCATGGGCTGAACGTGCCGGACTGGAATGGCGCGAACCGCGGGAAGAGACTGCCAGAAGCGCCTTTTGGGATGCGGACACGACGTTACTCCTGCTTGAGGCGATGAAGTCCGTTCCAGACCGCTTTGACCACCTTATCGTAGATGAAGCGCAGGACATGCATCCAGACTGGTGGCCGGCACTGTTCGGATTATTGCGAGACGCCGGCCGCGCCAGCGTCGTTGCTTTTTGTGATCCGTATCAGAACATTTATCGGCGGCCGGAAGCGTACCCGATTCGGCGGCCGGTGTTTCCTCTTCGGACGAACTGTCGTAACACCCGGCTGATTTCCGAGTTCTTCTTGCGACTCGTGGGCGTCCGAGAAAGGTTTCCGATTCAGGGGGCTGCGGGTAAAGAGCCATACATTCGGCGGTACCAGACGCAAGAAGAAGAGCTTCAACAGCTTGAGCGGGATTTACATTACCTGATCGTGGAGTCGGCCATCGCGCCGGAGCGGATCGTACTGCTCGGAACGCACCGACTGGAGCGCTCTTGCCTTGCAGGCACACACTCGCTGGCAGGTTGTCCTCTGGTTAGCAGCGAGCCATGGCTGGACGCGCCACGTCACAGCCTGCGGTATTCGACCCTTCATCGCTACAAGGGTCTTGAGGCAGACTTCGTCATGTTGTGCGATATTGATGGCAACGAGCGCACTTGTACGCCGCACCACATTTATGTCGGCGCGTCGCGTGCGCGCCACCGCCTGTACCTGTACGTGGCTGCGGATGTCCGTCTGCCGGGGCTCTAGCAGGCGCCATCAGCTTCCGGTCAGCAGGACTACGAAGGGGTCGATATCGAACGCATTAACCATACCGTCGCAGTTGACATCCGCATGCTGGTAATCGCATTCCGGAAAGGCCTGCCCGTAGGCTAGCGGATCGGTCAGCGCCAAGACAAACGGGTCGATGTCAAATGCGTTCCATACACCGTCGCAGTTCATGTCTCCGACAGGATTCGGAATGATCTCTACGCCGGTAAGCGTTCCGGTGACATTCAGGCCCGGAATCTGGCCGCTGTACACTGCGGTGCGGGTGTACTGGTACTGAGGAGGTCCTCCGCGCGCTATGTCGACGAGCGTAGGCTGCCCGACGCGCAGCTTCCGGAAATTGAACGTAACGACGCGCAGGCCGCTCGGTGTCGCCCAGGCAGCGTTGCCGAGTTGAGCCAAAGCCTCATAGAACGCATCGCCGTCTTCCCAGCTATTATTCAAGCCGTCTAGCATGTAGTCATTGGGAAAGCCTGAAAACAGCCAATTGTAGGGATAGTAGCCGACCGCTGTAATTCCGGTAAGGCGCAAAACAGCCGGATCCCAGACCAGAATTACGTCCATCGCGCTTAAGGACTGGTTTTCGAAACTGTCGGATACTGCATATAGGTCAATCTGAACGCAGCGACTGGCGCAAGGCTCGGGAAGCGCCCGAAGTTCAAGATTGATGTTCGCAGATGCGGGGCTCAAGCTCCAGATAATCGCGAGGACGAGCGTGGCCGCTGCCGGTTTGGTACGTGTGCGAAAATGCATCGCATGGTCTCCTGAACTCAGCAAGGCCGCTCCGGGCCCGACGCCGGACTGGCGCCGCTGGCACGGCTGCCTGCCATTTTAGCCTCTCTTGGGCTCAATTACGACAAGGTTGTACCGCCTTATTCCTTCTCTCCTGTTGGGTGCCCCGGCCGGTGTGGTGTCGTCTCGGCGGGCGAGGACACGGCCTTGGGCCGGGCACCTTGCATGAACGGTGCGATGTCCTGCGTGTCGAGCCAGCCGTCGCCGTTCAGGTCACCGGCTGCAAGTTCACCCAGTCCGATCCCGGCCAGCTTGTCTACGGCAATTCGCATTATCGGCCCGGATCGGGCTTCGTCGTCCATCAGCAGGCCGGGTTGCCCACAGCAGTTCGCCTCATGGCCGTACAGGAAGTTAATTTGGACAAAGCTGAAGTCCTCGATACCCACTTTGCCAGCGGTATCACCTAGCGCGATATCCGCATGTGGAAACTGGGTCTGGCAGTTTGTATTTCCGCCGTCTGCGTAAATGGTACCCCATTGCCAGGAGAACACGCCGAAATCGAGGATGTCGATCCACCGGTCGTCGTTGAGGTTGCCGCCGATCAGCTTATCGGAATCGGTGAAAGCGGCGGTATAGCTGTTGCCGGCGATTCCCAAGTCGGTTGTCCGTCGAAGGGTGTGAAGTCTGTCGCGGGCTGTAATGCACGTGTAATTCCCGCATGGTACGTGTAGCGTTGCGCTAGCCAGTCCGTTGCTGAAGTTTAGCGTCTCTTGGATTACCTCATGTTGGAGGGGATCGCAGTTCCAGACTTCGAAGGTGATGCAGCGCGTGCCGTTGAACGGCCATTGCAGTTCCACGTTCACTGCCAGATTGTTGAAATTGTTGACGGTGACGAGGAAAGAGCAGCTCTGGTTTGCGTTGCCGCAGCTATCCGTGGCCCGTACAGTTACCCGGTGTTGACCGCCGGGAAACGTATAGCTGGGCTGTGTAATAGTGTAGTCAACCTCGCCATCGTTTCCGATGTCGATCAGGTACTCGACCGTCACGTTGCCACCGCAGTTATCGGTCACCGTGGGTGGCGCCCAGCTTACCTGGGCCTCGCAGTAGCCTGGCGCGGGTGTCGCGGTCATATCATCGGGGCAGTCTGTCACCTGCGGTGGTGTATTGTCGAGTACCGTTATGGTCTGGGTGCACTCGGCATAGTTACCTGCGCAGTCGGTTGCGCGGTACGTGCGCGTAATCACCAGCGGGTCATTTGGGCAGCCGGCGCCGCCATTGCTCGAATCGCCCTGATGCGTAAGTTCTGGCGGCACATCGGGGTAGCACTGAGCGTCGGTTGCTGAACCGCCCTGAGCGACAAATTCGTAGTAGTTCGTTGCCGCAGCGGGGATCTGCGCCGGGCACTGGAGGCTTAAGTTCGGCGGACAGGTGATCTCCGGCGGCGTGCCGTCGACGCAAATCTGCGGCGAATCGGCGAGAATCGGCAAGATCTCGTCCCCATACACATCGCTGAAGCGCGTCGGCGGATCGTGTGGCCGGAAGGAAACTCGTGAGAGGCCTTCGCCGGGGCCGGCCACGAACGTAAGCGTTGCCAGATTCGCCGATGTCGACGTCGGATGCTGGCCGCTCAGGTCGTCGATCCCGGCGGCTAGGTCAATATTGCCCCCAACAGCCGCAATCGGCGTGATGATTGGCAGACCATAGGGCAGGGGAGTGATATAAGTGCCTTGCTGAAACATCAGCTTGCTATTGTCGAACGCCAGAAATGCCTGATAGCCGCGCACCGGCGCTCCCACGCATGATTGCGAGAGAGTAGCGGTGAGGTTTTCGCCCGGGCAAAGGCACGTCTTGTCGACGCTTACCATCAAGACCGGGCCCTGGCACGGTGTGCCGCGCAGGCGGATGCCGGACTGGTTCATGTACGGCGAACATCCGCCGTCGTACATTTCGGCGGGGTGGTCATAGTACGCGTCGTTGTCGCCGTAATGGAGGTTTCCCGTGGGGTAGGGCTGCGGGTCGCAACCGCCTTTCAGGCACCACAGAAGTGACCACATGTGGTCCTGGTTTTCGCCGTAGGTGACGGTGTTGGGCCCGGTAAAGACGGCAAAGACGTCCGGGTCCGCTATAGGCGAGCCTTGAGGATAGCTTGACCACTCCAGCGGCAGAATCTCCACGTAGAAAGTTCCCTCCAGCTCGAAGTCCAGCCCCAGGGCTTCCAGGTTGATCAGCCCGGTACGGGCGACGTAGAAGCCCGCTTCCGGCAGCGTGTATGGCGCAAACAGCCAGCCGATACTGCTGACGGGCTGGGGTGGCTCGACGACAGGGTTGGTCGCCCACGCGACGGGGTCAAAAGGAGCGTTATAGAAGCTCACTACTACAAAGGGACGCAATCGGTCGCCATCAAAGTCGGCGTGCACGCCGAAGGAAAACTCATATCGCGTCACGCGTGCTCCGCCTGGAGCACTCGGCCCCATTCTTGCGTCGTCCAGTGCCCAGTAGCAGACTTCGCTTCCGCCTGTTGTCCAGAACCAAAAACCGTTGTTTGAAGGCTGCAGGCCGATATACAGGTCCTGGACCTCGCGCGGGCTGTCCGGACTGTCTGGCTGTCCCAGCATGATTTCCCTGGCCGCCAGGAATTGGACCGGTTCGGCCCCAGCAGCACTTTCTCGGGCAGCTTCGACCGCAGCGGCTCGCAGTCGGGCCAGCTCGGGCGGATCGATATCTATAGCAATCTGACCGGCTGCCGGGCGGCCAGCCAGGCCTGTCAGCAGTCCGGTCAGCAGAATCGTCGCGGCAACTGCACTATGCCAGCAACGCTGTTGACTTTTCATTATCGCCACCTCCTTGCCTTGGGCCGACTGGCGCGGCCGAGTGGTCCACAGGAGCCCGGCCGGCGAAGAGCGAATTCGTACGTCGGCTTCTTCCCCGGCGCGCGCCGGCTTGCACTTCTCCCGGACTCGTGACCTACTTTACTCCGGCCATTATCTGGCTCTTTCCCACATTGAACCCGGTCGCTCGCGTTGGCACGCGGTACCGGGTGATCTTCGTCAACCGTCGGCGGCGCGGGGCTGTGTCGGCCCCGCGCCACTCGACGTATTCGCACTTCCCCCCGGGGCCTTTCCGGCCCCGGCGGAAGCACTCCCTCAGTTACCGTCTGCGGGGCTCATCCGCGACCGGCTTTGCCGGTGTCGGCGTGGCCCCGGAGTTCGGCTGCTCTTCCTGCGGCTTCGGCGGGGTAGCCTGCTCGGCAGGCGGCTGCGGCTGCGGGACGGCACCGTTGAGGAACGCAACGATGTCGTCGACGGTCAGCCATCCGTCGCCGTTCAGGTCGCCTGCGGCCAGTTCTGGCATACCCATGTCGATGAGTTCTTTGACCGAGATTTCGGTGATGGGTCCGACTCCGCGGTCCTCATCGAGCAGGCCTGGCTGCCCGCAGCAGTTCGCCTCGTGCCCGCGCAGGAAGTTGATCTGGATGAACGTGAAGTCCTCGGTCCAAACTACGCCGTCGCCGTTGATGTCGGCGTGCGGACGCGGCGTGGTGCAGGTCGTGTTGCCAGTGCCGTAATTGCTGCTCCACTGCGAGGAGAACACGCCGAAGTCGAGGATGTCGATCCAGCGGTCGTCGTTCAGGTTACCGCCGATGAGCCAGTCGCCGCCGGTGGCTGGATTACCGGTAAAGTCGGCGACGTACTGCGTACCGACGATCCCGAAAGCCTCATCGGTCCGTCGCAGTGTGTGCAGCTTGTCGCGGGCCGTGATGCAGTTGTAGTTCCCGCATGGCACCAGCACGGTCACGTTCCCGCTGCTCCCGTTGGTGAACGTCACCACTTGATCCACTGTGGCGCTCGGCGCCGTGCCCGGGCACTCCCACAGTTGGAACGTGATGCACCGAGTGATGGGTCCGACCACCATCGTCGGCGACAGCTCAACACTCACGACCAGCTCGTTGAAGGCGCTGACCGTGACGTTGAACGTGCATTGCGACACGTTGTCGCATGCATCCCTCGCCGTGCAAGTCACGACCGTCGTTCCCTGCGGGAACACGGAACCGCTCGGCGGGTTGCATGTAACCACGGGATTCGGATCGCAGTTGTCGCTTGCGGTCGGAAGCGTCCACGTCACGCGCGCCGTGCACCCGCCGGCGTCGGCCGGGACGGTGATGTCGCCGGGGCAGCCGCTGATCACCGGCGCCGTGACGTCGTTGACCGTGATGACCTGCACGCAGGTGCTCTCGTTATCGCACGCATCCCTCGCCTTCCACGTGCGCGTGATCGTTCCGGTGTACCCACCGCAGCCACTCATGTTCACTACGTCACTGTACGTGATCCTCGGCGACGGATCGCAGTTGTCCGTCGCCAGCGCCCTGCCGGTGGAGTTGGGGTCGGTCGACTCGTCGCACTCGACGGTGATGTCGGCCGGGCAGGTGATCACTGGCGGCGTACTGTCGATCAGGATCGCCGGGAGGTTATTCAACGTGAGTGGGATGGAGGTGCCGTTTGGGTCGCCAGCGGTCAACGCCGTCGGCGGGTCGTGGCTGCGGAAGGCCACGACGTTGGGCACGTCGCAGACGTCCCCGATGGCCCTAAAGGTGATTATGGCCATCGTGGTGTCGGCCTGCGTGCCCTCTTCGCCCGGCTCGACACTCACCGCATAGTCGATCGTCCCGGCCTCTTCGTCGACGACCTCCAGAAGTACATTAGTGAACGGGTCGTCGCCGACCGTCACGCCGGTGAAATCGAGTGCGTCCTTGTCATAGGAGAGGAAGAACTGCCCGCCGTAGACTTTGACTGTCGCATCGCTCATATACACCGCAACGGTGATTGTGTTGTTGTGGTGGTAGCAAGAAACAACGGTGGGGTTGACGAGCAGCGAGAGCGTCGCGCTTGGTTCCGGGCACGCATTCGGGTCGCATGTAGTCCACTCCGAATGCCAGATGCTCCAGGCCGGGCACTCCTCTTCTAACGTCACCTCGCAGGTGCCGTCCGGATAGCAGCACGCACCTGTCGGCTGCGGACACACGGTCGTGGCACAGGCCGAAGGATAGGGCTGTGGCGAGCCGCCCTGAGCGGTGCAGTCCGCTGCCGTCAGATCCTGGCAAGTCCCATCCGGGAAGCAGCAGGCCACGGTCGGCTGCGGACACGGATTCGGCTCGCAGGGTACGCCCAGTTGCCAATCACCCGTGGGGCAATTCGCTTCGGTCACGTATTCGCAGTGACCATCCGGATAGCAGCACGCACCGCAGATCAGCGTGTGCACGCAGCCGATCACCGGGTCGCAGGTGTCTTGCGTGCAGGCGTCGCCGTCGTCGCAGTCAATCGGCGTGTGCACGCACTCACCGGTCTGCGGATCGCACCAGTCGTCCGTGCAGGCGTCGCCGTCGTCGCAATTCCTCGGTGTACCGACGCACTCCCCGTCTACGCACGTATCGTCGATCGTGCAGGGGTTGCCGTCATCGCACGGCTCGCTGTTGTT
>Ga0185342_1001036_pt1 | contig 12385 bp, 10 predicted proteins | sample ConPoolayeEmetaG_FD_128045 | JGI IMG/M metagenome (GOLD analysis project Ga0185342, IMG submission 128045) | Hot spring microbial mat communities from California, USA to study Microbial Dark Matter (Phase II) - Cone Pool mat layer E metaG... ...
GAGCCAGCAGACCTCCGAGAACGGCGAGGCCGGCGGAGATAAAGAAAACGAGCCGCCAGTTGTCGAATCCACCCAACCCGTTGATTAAATGAGGTGAAGCCGAGCCCACCGTCAGCGCTCCGACGAGGAGTCCGATTCCCCAGCCTCGGTTTTCCCGAGTCCAGGTGGCGATGATTTTCATCCCCACCGGATAGACGCCAGCAAGGCAAACGCCGGTGAGGAACCGGAGGGGAAGAGCAGCCTCAAGTCCATTGCCGACCGCAGGGATGAGAGCGGTCAGCACCGCGGCCAGAAAGGCCGAGAGCGAAAACAGCCGGGGGCCGGGGATCCGATCGGCCAGATTCAGAAGCGCCGAACCAAAGGCTCCGAAGACGAATCCGAGCTGGACGGCCATGGTCAGCCAGGACTGTCCGGAGGCCGAGAGATGCCATTCCAGCGTCAGGATTGGGACTGCCGCCGAACCGGAAAACCACACGGATTTGGCCAGAAGTTCGGCGAGCGAGAGGATGAGGATCGGCTTCTTTGCTGAGCTCGCCATCGTTATCGTCAGATTTTATACGCAAAGGGGACGAAAAGGTCAAACTCTGGCAGGCCAGGGGAGGAAGTCTTCTCAACGAGGAAATCTTAAGGCTTTCGGCCAGCGATGCGGCGCAGATTTTGACATTTCGGAGGATTTTTCTATAATAAACTCCCCTTCGAAGAGGAAAGCGCTTGGTTTTCGGGATCGGCACGGATATCATCGAAGTTCGACGCGTCGAGCGGGCGCTTCAGAGGACTAAGCGTTTGAAGGAAAGAGTTTTCACGGAGCGAGAAATCGCCTATTGCGAATCGCGAGGCAAGAGCGCTCAGCATTTTGCCGCCCGTTTTGCGGCCAAGGAGGCTTTCCTCAAGGCCATGGGGACGGGTTGGCAGGGCGGACACAGGTTTGACGAAATCGAGATCGTCAATAATGAACAGGGAAAGCCTGAGGTCGTGGTGAGCGGAAGAGTCCGGGCGTTCTGCCAGAGGAACGGGATCACCGGCCTCCACGTTTCGCTATCGCATATCCGGGACTTGGCTAAGGCCATTGTCGTCCTGGAAAAAGATTCAGGCTAAGGGAGTCTCATGTCACACATCGGTTCTTACGAGGAACGGCTGAAAAACTTTTCCTGGTCGATCGCGGAAGAAGAGCTTGGCTATAAGCCCGGCGATATCATCAACATCGGCTGGATGTGCACCGACCGTATCTGCCGTCTGGGCAAGGGCCAGAAAACCGCCCTGATTCATGAGGAATCGACCGGCACCGTGAGAACATACACCTATGAGGACCTGCGCCGCGCTTCCAACACGATCGGGGCCTTTTTGAGAAGCCTGGGCGTCCGGAGCGAGGATCGGGTCTGCCTGTTCATGGACCGGGTGCCCGAGCTTTATATCGGCTTCCTGGCGATCCTGAAGATCGGGGCGATCGCCCAGCCGCTGTTCTCGGCTTTCGGCGACGAGTCGCTTTATATCCGTCTGAGCAATGCCGGAACTTCCGCCATCATGACCCAGAGAAAGCACGTCTCCAAGGTCAGGAAAATCATCGATCGGTTACCCCATCTCAAGCACATCGTCATCGTCGATCATGACGGGAAGAGCCCGCTGAGGGATCGGGAAACGGCCTTCTCCCTTGACCTTTCCGAGCCCGTGGAGAACCTGGAGATCCATCCCACGACGGCCGAATCGCCCTCTGTTCTTCATTACACCTCGGGAACGACGGGAATGCCGAAGGGCGTCAAGCACGTCCATTCCTCGATCTTTTCCCAATACCTCACAGCCAAATGGGTCCTCGACCTCCAGGATGACGATATTTACTGGTGCACAGCCGACCCGGGCTGGGTGACGGGAACCTCCTACGGCATCATCGCGCCGTTCAGCTTGGGGGTCACCCAGTGCATTCTGGATGCGGGGTTTTCCGCCGAGGCCTGGTACCGGTTCATCGAGAAGCACCGGGTGACGGTCTGGTATTCTGCCCCCACGGCCATCCGCTCGTTGATGAAAGCCGGCGACGACATCGTCAAGAAATTCGACCTTTCTTCGCTCCGCCACCTGGCCAGCGTGGGCGAGCCGCTGAATTCGGAAGCCGTCCTCTGGTCGCAGAGGGTTTTCGGCCGTCCCTTTCTCGATACGTACTGGCAGACCGAAACCGGCTGCATCGTCATCAGCAACTATCCGGGAATGGAGGTCCGGCCCGGCTCCATGGGGAAGCCGTTCCCGGGAATCACGGGGACGATTCTCGACCCGCGCCAGAACGAGCCCTACCCGTTTCCCGGGAAAATCGGCCTGATTGCCCTGAAATTCGACTGGCCCTCCCGGATGAGGACCTACTGGAACAACGAGGAGGCGTTCCAGAAAAAGTTCAGGAACAACTGGTACATCACCGGAGACCGGGCCAGGATGGACCAGGACGGCTACTTCTGGTTCGCCGGTCGCGACGACGACATCATCAACACGGCCGGCCACCTGGTCAGCCCGTTTGAAGTCGAATCGGCTCTTCTCGAGCATCCGGCGGTGGCCGAGTCGGCCGTCGTCTCGAAGCCCGACCCGATCAACCTGGAAGTCGTCAAGGCCTTCGTCACCCTGAAACCGGGCTTCTCTCCGAGCAAGGATCTCGACCTCGAGATCATGAATTTCATCCGCAAGAAGCTTTCCCCGCTGGCCATGCCCCAGGAGATCGAATTCGTGGCCTCGCTGCCCAAGACGCGGAGCGGAAAGATCATGCGCCGGATCCTCCATGCCATAGAATGGGGCGAGGACATCGGTGATACATCGACTCTGGAAGACGAATAGGGGAGTCCCGAAGACTTTTCATAAGGAGAAATCAGAATGGAAAACCTCAAGGACGTCATCCTTCAATATGTCATCAAGGAATATCTCGAGGAAGACAGCGAGCCGATCGATTACCGGACGCCGCTGATCTCGGGCGGAATCGTCGATTCGTTCTCGATGGTCTCGCTCAAGAGATTCCTGGAGAACAAGTACAATATCCAGATCCCCGACGAGAAGGCGACGCCGGAAGCGTTTGATTCGGTCAATAAGATCGCTTCCTTGGTCGAGGAGTTTATAGGGAGAAAAGGCTGAGCAGGACGAGAGCGGGCCGAGGCGGCAGATCCGGGAATTTGCTGTCCGGCCCGCACAGGCTCTCGGCCGAAGGAGGATTCCCATGGCCTATCCCGATGCGATTCGAAACCTTTATCAGGCCCAGCTGAAAAGCATTCAGGACGCCGGGCTGTTCAAGCAAGAACGGTTTATCCACTCGCCCCAGGCGGCGGACATCGAAGTTGAGTTTCCAGCCGGGGCGCCGGTGAAAAAAGTCATCAACATGTGTTCCAATAACTATCTCGGGATGTCGAGTCATCCCGAGGTCGTCCGGGCGGCTCACGAAGGCCTTGAGAAGCGTGGCTACGGCATGTCGTCGGTCCGCTTCATCTGCGGCACACAGGACATCCACCGGGAGCTTGAGCTCCGGATGACAGAGTTTCTGGGGACGGAAGACACGCTGCTTTTCCCCTCCTGTATGGATGCCAACGCGGGGGTCTTCGAAGCCGTCCTGACAAAGGACGACGTCATGATCTCCGACCGCTTAGTCCATGCCTCGCTTATCGATGGGATCCGGCTGTGTAGCGCCATGCACGACACCTTCAAGCACTCCGACATGGCTCATCTCGAGGAAAAACTCAAGCTTCATGCCGATAAGCGGCTCAAGATGGTCATTACCGACGGGGTTTTCTCCATGGACGGCGACACGGCCAAGCTTGATGAGATGGTCGCCCTCTGCGATAAACATGGGGCGATGATCCTGGTCGATGATTCCCACGCCTCCGGTTTCATCGGCAAGACGGGCCGGGGGACGCACGAAAAATACGGCGTCATGGGCAAAATCGACATCATCACGACAACATTCGGCAAGGCTCTCGGCGGAGCCTCCGGAGGCTGCGTGTCCGGCCGGCGGGAGCTCGTCGAGATGTGCCGGCAGAGGGCTCGCCCGTATCTTTTTTCCAACACGATCGCGCCGGTCGTGATTTCAGGCGTTCTTAAGGTCATGGAAATCCTGAGTGCCAGCACCGAGCGGAGGGATAAGCTTGAAGCGAACACGGCCTACTGGCGAAAAGGCCTGACCGAAGCGGGGTTTATCCTAAAGGAGGGAGATACGCCCATCGTCCCCGTGATGCTGTTCAACGCCAAACTGAGCCAGGACTTCTCCCGAGCGCTCTATGAAGAAGGAATTTACGCCATCGGCTTTTTCTTTCCCGTCGTCCCGCAGGGTCAGGCCCGCATCCGGACGCAGATCTCCGCCGGACACGAAATCCATCATCTAGACCGGGCGCTCGAAGCCTTCATCAAAGTGGGAAAGAAGTTCAATATCCTCGGCAAGACCAAGCAGGAAATCATCCAGATATACGGGCAGTGAGGCCGATTTTCGCGGCCTTGACCGGTTTGGAAAGCGCTGACTTCATCGTTTCGAGCTCGAAATTCGATCGAATGTCGTTGAGGCGCGCCGAAGATCGGCTTTTTCCTGCGGCGTGTCCGCTTCCCATAGCCTTTTTATTGAGGAAAACGGATTTCCTTATCGCTTCCGGGGGAACCTGTATATTCCCATGATCGAAGCGTCCCCCACGTTGATGGAGTGAACCTTGGGCAGAGGATATTCGGCAGGATGAAGACGGTAATTGGTTAGAAAATAATCGGCGTTTTCGAGCGATTGGGATTCGTGATAGGCCTTTTCTAGGGCCTCGAGCTCTTCCGGTGACTTGAGGATCCGGGCCAGCGCTTCCTTTTCTTCCTCCGTCATCGGAGCCCGGATGATGAGCGTCCTGTTGTTCACGCTGAGGGCGTACCTCCCTGCGTGGCGATCGACAAAATCCCGAATTTCGGGTCTTGAACCGATATTTATCATCCGGGGAAGAACGTAGATAAGCCTTTGCCGTTCCAGACGGGGGAGGATCATGGCGTTAAATTCGCCCGGTCGATTTTCAACGGCCAGGCGAACGGCGGGTGACGGATCGGAAGCGAGAAGATATTCGAGCCCCTGTTTGTAAGAAATTCCCCAGTAGTCGAGTTCGAAATTTTTTGCGATTTCCGCCATTTGGCGGCCCGCCAAACGGTTGAAAAAGATATTTTCATGGGGATGATTCCGAAGCATAAAGCGCGCCACCGGGAAGAGGCCGGCGAAAATCGCCAAAAAGACAGCGGCCATAGCCCGGCGTTGTATCGAACGCCGTGGAGAGATTTGAACTACCGTCCGGAAAACGGCCGACAATCCTTGGAGAGCGATGAGCAGGAATGCGGGATAGATGAAAAAAAGATGGCGCCATTCATCGAAAGTATGAACTCCGAAAAGGATGGTCAGCATAGGAGGGACAAAGAACCAGAGCAAGATCAGCCATCTGGTCTTGATCCTCCAGTCTTTCGGACCTGATTTACGAACGGCATCGGCGGCGGATTGGCCGATCCCGAGAAGGAAAAACCCGATATAAAGGAGGGGGATTGAGACAGCCATCCAAACGGGGACGTAATGCCAGGGCAGCTCCCCGTCCCGATAAAATTTGCCCAAATAGAGAAGCTTCCCTCCCCAAGGAAGATTCATCGAAAAATGAATGACTTCGACGAATCGCTTGACGGGATTATGCCAGAGGGTCGGCCAGAAAAGGATGGTCAGGCCGATAAACATGAGGCTGAAGACAACGGCCTGCCCAAAAAGGCGGACCAGACCGGACGGGCTTTTCCGGCTTTCCCAAAGAAGCATGAGAAAGGCCGCTCCGGTGAGACAAAAGGAAAGAATCCCCGTGATCCGGACATCCGTCGCCACTGCACAAGCCAGAGCGTGCAGGGCAAGTCTAGCCCAGGTCGGGTTCTCGAGATAGCGAGCGAGCGTATAGAAGGCGATGATCATCGCCACGAGCAAAGGAATGTCTTTGGCGTTGTGGAAGGCGTGGGCAAAAATCCTGGGACTCAGGACGAGAAAGAGGCCTCCGGTAAGACCGAGGCTCCAGCTCCGAAAGAGTCTCTTTGCCAGGAGGAAGAAAAAAACGACTCCGGCATAGAAAATGAGGAAAAGAATCAATCTCCGCGAGAGGTAGGCAGCCCGGGTGTCTTGGGGATAGCCGGCCGCTCTTTCCGCTACAGCCAGGAGGACATCGGGAAAAGGGCCGTAGGATCTCTGGATCTCGCTTCTCATCAGCCGAGGTTTGCCTTTGAGGAGATAATCGAGAAGGGCATGCCCTCGCCATTGATGGACCGGTTCATCCCAGTTGATCCCATAATCCCTGAAGCAGAGGATCCCGGTGAGAAGGAGGAGAATGAGGAAAAAGAAGGTGATGATTTTTCGGGCCTGCATCGCGCTGCGGTCTCCCGGAGATCATACAAAGGGACGCCCGGGATTTCAAGTTACATAAGCGCGGACCGAGCGCAGGAACCGGGAGCGCTCATAAAACCCGGTAGATCCAGACGCGTTCGGGCTTTGCCCGGCCGATCACCTTCACCAATTCGAGCCCTTCCGGTCGGACTCCTTCTTCGGTCAACCACTTGATCGGAAAATCGGAATAGAGGAGCAGCCATTCGGGCAGGACGAGGAGGTCGACTCTTTCCCGCCGGGCATAGTCCAGGACTTCTTCGTAGGGCGCAAAGGGGATGTTCTGGAGGCACGAATCATAAAGATTTCCGTCGTAAAAATAGTACGGGATGTGAGCCCCCCAGGTCAGGATTTTCGCCTCTTGAGGGAAATGGCCCTTGAGATAAAGACCGGCCTCTTTCTGTACGACCGGGTCGCTTTCCCAGATGAAACTGCGGTCGTGGCGGGCCCAGGAGGCGGAGCGCATGACGAAAGCGGCGACAAAGAGAAAGGAAAGAATCGGCAGGGGCGAGAGGTACCGGCGTCTGAAAACTCCGGCGACAGCGGTTTCGAGAATGAGCAGGCCGGCGGCTGTAAAGACAAGCGTGACGATCGCCAGCGGGACGACCAGCCGGTCATGGATGAACATCATAAGCAAAGGGAGAGAGTAAAAAACAAGGCTGAGGAGGAGAAGCAAACTCCATCCCCTCGTCTTTTTTGTCAGGAGCAGGCTAAGAATTCCGAGGACAGTCAGGCCGACGCCGATCAGCCGGAGAAGCGGGACCCCCCGTGTCGGCGAGAGGACCGTGAGATATGACGTGAAGAGACGGGGAAGGTTGCTTTTCATCCGTTTGAGGATAAGAGCCCGGTTCTCGGCGATAAACCGAAGCGCGTTGACCCGCTTGGGCCAGAGGTTGACGAAGCGGCCGTTTTCAAAACGATTGAGGTACTGTTCGCTATCGCCGTAATAGAGAAGGCCCATTTTCAGGTTGATGGTCAGTTTTTCTCCGAATCCGAAGTGCCACTGTCCTAAATAATGACGGATCAGGAGGGCCCGGGAGAAAAGGAAGAGGACGACGATTCCCGCCAAGACCAGGGCGCCGGTTAAAGATCGCTGGATATTTTTTCTCTTCAAAACGCAGCGGCCGAGAGCGATGATCGCCATGAGAAACGCCGGCGTCTGGACCTCGGGCCGTGTCCAGAGACCGACGCCGACAAGCAGGGCGAGCCAGAGCCAGCGCTCGAGGCGTTCGGGACTCTTGATCAGACGGATTCCCAGCCAGATCGTCCAGGCGAGAAGAAAGGTAAAAAAGGATTCGGAATAGAGGAGGGTCGAAAACCGCAAGAGATAGGGCTGGGCGATGACCAGCGAGGAAGCGACAAGGCTCGTCCGGGTGTTCAGGAATTCGCGCGAGAAGAGGTAAACGGGGAAGACCGTCAGGGCCCCGAACACGGCCGACGCCAAGCGGCCGGCAAGTTCAATCTCCCGGACGAAAACATCGAAAGCGGCGATGATCAGAGGCCAGAGGTTGCTCCAGTACTCGTTTGCCGCCCCGAGCAGGCTCCCGTCCCGAGAGATCAGCCTGGCCAGGGCTGCATAATGAATGCCGTCCCCTTCGATGATGTGATGGTAGCGAAAGAGGAGGAGACGGAGCCCCAAGGCGAGAAGAGAAAAAAAGAGAAGAAACAGGGCCGGTTTTTTCGGTCGATCGTCTACCCTGGTGATCCCCTCGAGCAGATTCAATTCAGGACTTTGAATTTTTTCCCCACTTCCGCCATAACCGCCAGGGCTTCGTCGAGCATTTCGTCGGTGTGAGTCGGCATGTAGGATGTCCGGATCAGCGCGCTCCCGGGCGGCGTGGCCGGCTGAATGAAGGCGTTGGTGAAGACTCCCGCGTTGAAGAGTGCCTTCCAGAACTTGACGCATTTCATGTCGTCGCCGACAAGAAGTGGAATAATCTGACTATTCGAGCCGCAGGTATCGAACCCGGCGGCTTTCAGCCCCTGGCGCATTTTTTCGGCATTGCTCAGGACGGCCGCTCTCCGGTCGTCGGCTTGGCGGATGATGTCCAAGGCTTTCCTGGCGCTGGCCACGGAGGCAGGAGGAAGGCTGGCGGAGAAGATCATCGGCCGGGCCTTGTGCTTGATCCACATGATGACTTCGTAAGGGCCAGCCACGAAGCCGCCCACTCCGCCGAAGGATTTGCTGAACGTGCCCATGATCAGGTCGACATTCTTGAGCTGTCCCTGTGCGTCGGAGATGCCCCGTCCCTCGGACCCATAAACGCCGATCGAATGAGCTTCGTCGATCATGACCCGGGCGTCGTACTTTTTGGCCAGCTTAACAATTCCGGCGATGTCGGCCATCGTCCCTTCGGCAGAAAAGACACCGTCGGCGACGATCAGCCGGCCGAGATGGGAAGGAATCTTCTCCAGGTTGCGCTCGAGGTCTTCCAGATCGTTATGTTTATACCGGATCGTCTCTCCTCCGGTCAGCCGGCAGCCCTCAATGATGCTGGCATGGTTGAGCCGATCGGAGAGGACGACGTCGTCTTTCGTCGCCAGGGAAGAAATCACGCCCTGGTTGACAAAAAACCCCGTCGAGAAGACGAGGGCGGCTTCTTTATGCAGCCATTTCGCCAGAGCGTCCTCGAGGTCGACATGGATGTCCAGGGTGCCGTTGAGAAAACGGGAGCCGGTGCAACCAGAACCGTACTTTTTAACCGCCTCGATCGCCGCCTGCTTGACCTCGGGATGATTGGTCAAGCCCATGTAGTTGTTCGAACCCAGCATGATCCGGCGCTTGCCGTCGATCCAGACGACGGCGCCGGCTTCGCTTTCGATCTCGGTGAAATAGGGGTAATAGCCGAATTGTTGGGCGATCTTCCAATCTTTCCATTTGTAGCATTTTTTGAAAATGTCCGTCATGGTTCACCTGATTCTCTTCTTTAATTCGGAATCATTTCTCTTTATTTTGAGGCTTCCAGTCGTCAAGTCGCCTCCATTGTCAAGCCAGGTTAGAAATTTATCAAATCTCCCGTCGAAAAGGCAAGAGTCGGCCTGCCGCCAGGCGGCAGAGATCAAACCGAAACCCGGAGACGGTAGTAAATTTGAACCGGAGGAATTTCATCCCCGGGTCATTTTTCAAGGGCCAGGGCGCCTCGGCTGCGGTATTCATCGAAGAGCCGACCCCAAGATGTTTGGGCGAGCCATTTTTTGAAGAGGCGCTTTTCTCTTAACGGCCAATGGAGGACATCGTGATAAACGTAGGAATAGAAGGTCAAGAAATAGAGGAGGGGGGGTCGGGTCAGGAGGCGCTGGAAAACTCGGCTCGGCCCGAACCAGGTCACCCAGCCGGCAAAGCGATGGAAAGATCTCCCGACGCGGAAACCCCAGTTCTCGGAAGCCAGGTCCGGGTTTCCGACAACCTTGATGTCCTCCGGCCGTCCCGTGCCCAGCCCAAGCTCATGGGCCAAACGGATGTATTTGATCTTCATCGGATCGAACCCCATGAGCTTGGCAGCGACCGCGTCGACGGCCACCTGATCGGCGCTGGCGAGCATTACATCCTTTACCACCGGCTCCATAATCCTCGGCCCAGGTCCGTTGCCGGCGGTTGTTCCGTCCATGATGCAGAAAATCCCTGGATGAATCTCTTTCTGGATGGCCAGAAGATCGACGAGAGTTTCATGAATATGCGTATGGGTATAATGGCGCTTATGGGTCAGGAGACCGCCGAAGGCGTTCTTCATGGCGCCGGTCGTCGTCGTATAGATATGGCACTTGACTGTCGGAAGATGGACGATGTTCTTGCCGAAGAAATAGTCCGGGAGGCGAATCCTTTTTTTATAGATTTTGTCGAGGACAAGCATTCTGGCTCTGGGTTCGTAGATCCTCCAGGTCATATCCGATGGAAAAAAATTGAACTTGACCTCGACGCCATGGGCCTGAAAAATCGGCCGGTAGTTGTTGAGGTCTTCGCCCTTGAAGGCGTCCGTCACTTCGGTTTTGTTCTGGACGCAGGAGATCTGCCGGAATCCGTTCCTTCGCAGCGCCAGGACCGTTCCTTCGAGCTGCCAGGGCGTGGTGTTAGCCGAGGGAAAAGGATAATGCCAGGAGATGTTATCCTTGAGGATCACGGGAGCCGACCTTTTCAGCGAGGCTGGGCCGTCGGCCAGGATAAAGAGCCGCTCGATGTCCTCAAGGACGGTCCGGGGGCTCGTCCGGAGCAGCGCGACTTTCGCCTCGGCCATGGCTTCTCTTAATCGAACTTCGATTGTATTTCATTTTGGGCGAACTTGCAACCGCGAACTAAAAGTTTCTGTTGTAGGCGGATTCAATCGTCTCTCCCTTGATTTTTTCGTCCAGAAAGATTTCCAGATCGAAGGCCGCCCAGCGCGGGTTCGGTCGGCGGCGGGTGATGCGGTGGATATTGAGAAGATGCCGAACCGAGATATTGTCCGTTGTCAGGCTATTTCCTCCGCTTCCGCAGCTCAGGGTGAACGACGGATTCAAGGTGTTATAAATCCCTCCCAGTGCGCCTTGAGTGGAAGGCATGTTGACGAGGATTCGGCCCGCATCGATCACCCGGGAAAAGTATTCGATCCGCTCATTGCTATTGGAATAGATGACGGCCGTATGACCGGATCCCCCGTACCGGGTGATTCTGGAACATAATTCGATGGCCTGGTCAAGATCTTCGGCAATATAAAAAGCGAGGATCGGCGCCAGAATTTCCGCCGAGAGAGGGTACTTTGGACCGATCCCCTGGAGCGGCGCGATAAGGAGTCTGGTTTGGAGAGGAACTTCGATTCCTGCCCGGCTGGCAATTGTCTGGACATTCTGGCCAACGACGGCCGCCGTCATGGTGCCTCGCTCGGAGTCAAAGGCGATCCGGCCGACCCGATCGATTTCTTCCGGCTGGAGGAAATAAGCCCCTTGCTTCTTGAATTCTTCGATCACCCGGTCGGCAATTTCCCAGCGAACAACAACGGCCTGCTCGGAAGCGCAGACCGAGCCGTTGTCGAATGTCTTAGACTCGATAATGTTGCGGACGGCAAACGGGATATCCGCGGTCGAGCCGATATAAACCGGGACATTGCCCGGTCCGACCCCGAGAACGGGGGTCCCCGAGGTCAAAGCTTTGCGGACGAGGGGGTCTGTTCCTGTTGCCAGGATCAAGGCCAGGCGGGGATCAGCCATAAGGATGGAGAGGGTCTCCGGAGCAGGCTTTTCCAGCCATTGGATGCAATGTTCTGGCGCTCCGGCCCGCAGAGCGGCTTGAGCGCAGACCTCGGCCGCCGCGGCAATGGAGCGGCGCGCCGCCTGATGAGGAGAAATGATCAGAGGATTTCGGGTTTTCATCGAGATTAAGCACTTAAAGATCGTTGTCGAAGTCGGATTGGTGACGGGGATGAAGCCAAGAATAGGCCCGACGGGTTGAGCAACTTCGGCGATTCCGTTGCGGATGTCTTCCGAGATCAGGCCGACAGTCCTTTGGTCCTTGATATCATCGTAGACGAGCTGCGTGGCGATCACATTCTTGATGACCTTGTGTTGCCAGAGGCCGATCCCCGTCTCTTCGTGGGCCAATTTGGCCAGCCGGATTCGTTCGTTGAGGGCGCTGAGATAGACGGCCCGGACGATGGCATCGGTCTCGCCCTGGGTCAGCCCTTTGAACTCCCCGGCGGCTTTTTCGGCCCGGGCCATGAACTCCTCGGCTCTCGACATCGCTCTTCTCCTTAAAATTTTTATGAATGCTTACCGCTTCGCGTCGAGCTGCGGACAGAAAACCCGAGGAGCTGGACGAATTACGCCAAAAGTCTACCGCTCGAAGGTCAGGCGTGTCAAGAAATGCGGGTGATGAATAGTCCCTTCTCGCTTCAGGTCACCGGGCCGGAAAGAATGGCTGAGGCTAAAGAATTCCTTGATTTCGCCCCCTGTCAAGTCATCTGATAATCTAACCGAAGCATCTATCATCTTGTCATCTAAAAATCTAACCATGATGACTCACCACCAAATCAACACTCTTAGGGG
>Ga0185342_1001038_pt1 | contig 12357 bp, 10 predicted proteins | sample ConPoolayeEmetaG_FD_128045 | JGI IMG/M metagenome (GOLD analysis project Ga0185342, IMG submission 128045) | Hot spring microbial mat communities from California, USA to study Microbial Dark Matter (Phase II) - Cone Pool mat layer E metaG... ...
ATCTTTTCGCCGAGCTGGCGGATTTTTCCCGCCTGGTCCTGGAGGAGGACCGAGCCTCCTAAATCTCGAATTCGTCCTTTTCGGAGACGGAAGCCTCAGCGTCTTCCTGACTTTTTTCGACAAATTTCTGCTCGAGGGCCATGATTTTTACCATGTTTTGAGGCAGGTTTTCGTTCTTTTTGTCTCCGTAGGGATGGAATTGGACGCCGGCCTGATAGTGGTAGGTCTTTCCCTGACTGGGAGAAGACCATTTGACAATTCCCTTCATGGTGAACGGTATGCGTTCGCCCGGGATCGAGATGCGCACAGAGACCTCGGTTTCCGGCTTAATCGCCTTCTGTGTCAGGAAACGGATCCCTCCCCGGCTGATGTCGATGACCGGGCAGAACTCTTCGATATATCCGGGTTTTGGAAATAAGGATTTTTTTTGGTAATCGACCGTGGCTCCGGGAATCTTGAAGCGGATGCAAGAGCGTCTTTCATGTTCGTTTTCAGGCATGGCCAATTTCTCCTTGGGGCGACTTCTTCTCGTCGCGGTCCCTTCAGGTCAAAAACATCCTCCCTGAGGCAGTCGGATTTTTTATAACAGCTTCTCTTTCAAAAGTCAAAAGGAGAAATCATTCTTTTGTCTTTCCGGAAAATGAGGCGGTTGACAGGAGGAACGGCTTTTTTTACAATCTGGCCCACCGTCGCCATGAAAATGAACAATTTCTTTTTCAGTCAGGAGGGGCGGAAAGACTTCTATTCCAAGGGAGGAGGACCATGAAAAACAGCCGGAAATCTCTTCGCCCGCTTGTCTTGATTGGCGTCTTGCTGGCTTTCGCCCTGGCCATTGTCCTTTCTTTCGCGGGGCAAAAAACCGCCCCAGCTCAGCGCATCCAGTCCACCGATCCTTCACTTCGGACGCGCGGCTATGAGGTGCATTTGGAGATGACGAAGGCATCGCCTTTCGCCAAGCTCAAGTGGAGCCATATCGGACCGACAAACGTCAGCGGAAGATGCACGGATATCGCCGTCGTCCAGCCCAAGGGGAAAAATTATACGATTTACGTGGCTACTGCCTCCGGAGGCGTCTGGAAGACGGAGAACGAGGGGACAACCTGGGTTCCGGTATTCGATCGAGCGGCCTCGACTTCGATCGGCGACATCGCGCTCTGTCCCACAAATCCCGACATTGTCTGGGTGGGAACGGGCGAAGCGAACATTTTCCGCAGCTCCCAGGCGGGGATCGGAATCTTCAAATCGTCGGATGCCGGAAAAACATGGCAGCACATGGGCTTGAGCGAGACCTACACCATTGCCCGGATCATCGTTCATCCCCAGAATCCGGACATCGTCTATGTGGCCGCTTCCGGCCACGAGTGGACGGACAACCCTGAGCGCGGAGTTTTCAAGACGACAGACGGGGGCAAAACCTGGCAGAAAATCCTTTATATCAGCCCCAGAACCGGGGCTATCGACCTGGTCATGGATCCGCAGAACCCGGAAGTTCTTTATGCGGCTGTCTGGCAGAGAATCCGTCTCAAATGGAATGACCCGCGGAATTTCTCCGGCTACTCGGAAAGCGGTCTTTATAAGACGATCGACGGCGGAAAAACGTGGCGGCCGACGAATGCCGGCTTGCCGGAAGGGAAATTTCGAGGACGGATCGGGATCGATCTCTGCCTGAAGAAACCCCATGTCCTCTATGCCCTGGTCGACAACTACGAGCCGGCTCGTGAGGCGACCCAGGAAGAGCGGATTGACGGCTACGGCCTTCCCTCGAGCGGGATCATCAAGGGCGCGACGCTCTACCGGTCGGATGATCAGGCTGAAACATGGAAGCTCGTCGCCCCGACGACGGCCGAGACGAAGACGCTTCTCGAGCGACATTCCGGCACTTACGGCTGGGTTTTCGGGCAGGTCAGAGTCGACCCGAACGACGAAAACACCGTTTATGTTTTGGGCGTTCCCCTGAGTGTCACGAGAGACGGAGGGAAGACGTTTCACTCCTGGTGGCGGGAAATGCACGTCGATCACCACGGCTTGTGGATCGATCCCGACAACTCCCATTATATCGTTAATGTCAACGACGGCGGGATCGTCATTTCTTACGACGGCGGCAAGACCTGGCGACGGTTCACCGACAACCTTCCCGTCTGCCAGTTCTTCAACATCGCCTACGATATGGATACCCCGTTCCGGGTGTACGGGTCGATGCAGGATCACGGCAGCTACCGGGCCCAGGTGTTAAGGAAAGTCGATCCGTTCACTGGGAATGCCCTGGAAGGGTTTCAGGCGGTGGAGTTTGAATGGGCGCCGGGCGGCGAGGGCTGCAGTCATGCCATCGACCCGCTTGATCCCAACATCGTCTATTCCGCCAGCTTTTACGGTCGGATCCAGCGGACGGACATGAGATGGCCTCGCCGTCAAGGGACGAAAAGCCTTCTGCCGAGGACTCTTCCTGACGAAGCGCCCCTCCGGGGCCAGTGGATCGCTCCCTTTATCATCTCTCCTCATCACAACGAGACGATCTACCACGGCATGCAGTTCCTCTTTCGCTCTCAGAACCGGGGCGATACCTGGGAAAGGATCAGCCCCGACCTGACTTACAATACGGCCGCGGAAATGGGGGATATTCCCTATCACACGATTTTCACCATCTCCGAGTCCCCGCTCCGGGCCGGGTTGATCTATGTCGGCACGGATGACGGAAAAGTCCATGTTACCAAAGACGGCGGAAAAACATGGCAGGAAGCGATGGCCGGGCTGCCTTACCAGAAGTGGGTCTCCAGGATTGTCGCCTCGGCTTATGATATCGGGACGGTCTACATGACCCAGAATGGGAAACGCGACGACGATTTTACCCCTTACATCTGGAAGTCGACCGATTTCGGAAAAAGCTGGAAAAGCATCGTCGGCAATATTCCGCTCGGGCCGGTCAACGTCATCCGCGAGGACCCGGTGGATCGGAATATCCTTTACGTCGGGACGGACTGCGGCGTCTATGTCACCAAGGACGGCGGGACGACCTGGAGCGTTCTCGGCGGCGACCTGCCGATGGTCTATGTCCATGACCTGATCATTCATCCCCGCGACAATGTCATCGTCATCGCGACTCACGGCCGCGGGATGTGGGCTCTCGACGCCGAGCCGGTCAATGAGAAATCCAAGCGGCGGACGAGGTTCTTTTTAGAATAAAGCTTACCGAATTTAGAGAATCGATCGATAAACTAACGCAGCGTGCCCTCGTAGTGGGCGGTGAGCTGACGCCGGCGCACCTCCTCCGGTGTGTAAGAGGGAAGGAGGACGGGAGCGATTCGGTCGGTCTTGATTCGAGCCTTCTTCATCTCGTTCTCGTAAGCGGAGATATGCGCCAGGCTGAGCTTTCCCAAAACGACATGTTTGACGTATTCAGAGGCATACTTTCCCGCCCGCCGGCCGAAAACATTATAGTCGAGAACGGAATTTCCCATCAGGCGGTTCCGGCCGTGGACGCCGCCCGATGCCTCACCGGCGACATAGAGCCCGGGAATATTCGTTTCGCACCGGTCGTTGATTTCAATGCCGCCGTTCTGGTAATGGAGGGAGGGGTAGACAAGCATCGGTTCCTTGGTGATGTCGATATTATAGCGAATGAACTGGCGGACCATCGCCGGAAAATTCTTTTCGAGGTAGCCGCTGCCCTGGATGATCTCGATCAGCGGGGAGTCGAGCCAGACTCCCCAGCGTCCGCTCGGCGTCTGGATGCCGTTGTGCCGCTCCAGACACTCGCGTATAAAGGCGGCGCTTTCGACGTCGCGCGGCTCGCGGGGAAAGACGAAAAGCTCGCCAAATTTGTTCAACGGCTGGCCTCCGGCGCCGCGGATCTTCTCGGTGATGAGAAAACCGGCGATCTGCTCTGGGAAAACCGCGCCCGTCGGGTGATACTGGACGGAATCCATATAGAGGAGTTTCGCTCCCGCCCGGTAGGCCATCACCAGGCCGTCGCCGGTGGCGCCGTAATGGTTCGTCGTATCGAAGCCGCGGATGTGCAACCGGCCGTAACCTCCGGTGGCTATGATCGTCGCCTTGGCCTTGACGGTGAAATATTCTTCGGTCTCCATATTGTAGATGACGCCGCCGGCGCAGCGACCCCGATGGTCGAGGATCAGTTCGACGGTCGGCATGAACTCGAGGACGGTGACCATGTCGGGATGATTGCGGACCTCGTCCATGAGCGTCCGCATGATGACGGCGCCGGTGTAATCGCGGCAAGAATGCATCCGCTTTCGAGAGGTGCCGCCGCCGTGAAGAACATACATCGAGCCGTCCGGATTCTTGTCCCAGACGACGCCGAGCTCCTCAAGCCATTTGACGACTTCAGGCCCGTCTTCGGTCAGAGCGCGGACAAGATCGGGCTTGTTATCGAAGTGCCCGCCGCCGAGGGCGTCGAGATAATGCCGGGTCGGTGAATCCTGGGGCGTCACCGCCGCCTGCATTCCGCCTTGCGACATCATCGAGTTGGCGTCGCCGAGACGGAGTTTCGTCGAAATGATGCTCTTGACGCCGTTTTGCAGGGCGATGATGGCGGCGGCGCACCCGGCGCCTCCTCCGCCGACGATCAAGAGATCGGTCTCATAATCCGGCCGGCTTAGGTCAAACATCTCGGGCCGGATCCGGCTGTGCGATTCCAAGATATCGGCGACCTCGGTCGTGATTTCTTCGCCTTTGTTCGGTCCGATACGGATGACGCGGCGGGATTCTTTTCGGTAGTCGGGGTGGAAACGGTTGAGGACGGTCTCCCGCTCCTCGGCCGTCATCGGCGGAAAGACCGGCTTTCCCGATCTTTCAAGAGCTAAGCGCTTCGGTCGAGTCTGCTCGACAAGCTTCAGGGATTCGGTCATGTATTCAGGATACATCGAACGCTCCTTTATTCCGTATCGCGGGCATAATATTTCTTTTTCAGCTCTTCCCGGCTCGTTTTCATCAGCTCCCGATATTCCTTTTCGTACTTCTTTTCCTTGATTTCTTTCAGCCGGGCCTCGAGCTCAGGGCTCTTTTTCGATAAATATCGTCCGTAGAGCCGCCTTCCAAGAAGGCCGACATTATAGTGGACGATTTCCGCCGGGCAGCGAATGGCGCACAGGCCGCAACTCAGGCAGTCGAACGACAGATCCATGACTTTTTCTATGTCGCCGCGGATGGCCGCCTGAATATAGTCCATGACCTGGAGGCTTTGAGGGCAGGCCTTGGTGCATGTATTGCAGGCCACGCAGCGAAAGATCTCCGGGTAGAGCTTCTGGAAGGTCGAGACGTTGGGTTCTAGCCTGGTGATGTCATAAACGGGCTTCTGGGCCGGAATGACGGGAAGCTGGGCGAGCCACATTCCTTCCCGGACAAGCGTGGTGCAGGCAAGTCCGGTGTAGATTTTGTAATCGCCGGGAAGACGGTAGACGGTGGCGCAGGCCCCGCAAAATCCCTCCCGGCAGCCGGCGCCGCGCTTGATCTGATAGCCGGCGTATTCGATCGCTCCCATGATCGTCGCGTCGGCCGGAACCCGGTGGGCCTTGCCCATGATGAAGACCGTGACCATTTCTTTGGGAGGATGTTCCGGTACCGTCTCAGTTTTCCGAGTCCGTTGAGGTTCGGCTTTCTTTTTTCGCGCCGCCTTCTCTGTGGCCATGTTCGGTTCTCCTTCTTCGCTTGAAATTCGGAGAATATTCAGTATTCTTGGGGGAGTTTTTTCAACTCAGCCCAGGAATAGACCGGTCCGTCCTTACAGACGTAATGAAAACCAATATTGCAGCGACCGCATTTTCCGATGCCGCATTTCATCTTGTTTTCGACGGTGGTGTAAATCTGTTCATCGGCGAAGCCGAGTTCCTTGAGTGCCTGAATGACGAACTTGATCATGATCGGCGGCCCGCAGGTGATGGCGATCGTATTTTCCGGAGTCGGCTTTCGATGGCTGACATTTTGGGGAACAAAACCGACAAACTCCTGCCATTCGGGCTCGGCGACATCGATCGATAGATAAACCGGCATCTTGGATTTGAGCTCTTTCAGTTCCTCTTTGAAGACGAGATCCCGGGAGGTCCTGGCGCCGTAGATCAAGGTGAGCTCGCCGTAGGAAAACCGGTCGAGAAGAGTCGTCTGCAGGACCGACCAGATCGGCGCCAGCCCGATTCCGCCTCCGATAAAAACGAGATTCTTGCCCTTCCAGTCTTCCACCGGAAAGCCGTTTCCGTAGGGACCGCGGAGGCCGATGAGATCTCCCCTTTCCAGCTCATGGAGCGCCGTCGTCACCCGGCCTGTCTTGAGGACGCTGAACTGGAGGTAATCCTTGACCAGCGGGGACGAGGAAATCGAGATCATCGACTCGCCTTTTCCGAAAACGGAGAGCATGGCGCATTGGCCGCAGCGGTGGATGAATCCCGGACCGTCGACGAACTTTGTCCGGAAGGACTTGATGGGGCGGGGTCCTCCGACTTCCTCTTTGATTTCGATGATCCTGGCGAGTTGGGGGAGATAAACGTTACGATCCATGGCTCCTGACCTTGTCAAGAACTTCGATGATATCGATTCCGACCGGGCATAAGGAAATGCAGCGGCCGCAGCCGACGCATTGGAATTGGTTATAGATCTCGACAAAATATTGAAACTTGTGGAACAGCCGCTGGCGCAAGCGGGAGGCTTTGTCGGGCCGCGGATTGTGTCCCGACGAATGCATGGTGAAGTCCGGAAACTGGCAGGTGTCCCAAGTTCGAACCCGTTTTCCCCGTAGCGGCGAGACCGCATCGACTTCGTCGCTGATGTCGAAACAATGACACGACGGGCAAAGATAGGTGCAGATTCCGCAGCGGATACAGCTCATCGATTCCTCGTCCCAGAGGGAGGAATGGAACATTCCTTTGAGCTTTTCCGAGATCAGCCGCGCCTCTTGGAGATGCCGCCGCAGCCGCTTTTCCGATTCGGCCTGGACAGCCTGAGCTTTTTTTGTTTCCTCGGGATGAGGGTCGGAAAACAATTTCTTGGCCGCCTCGACGAGTTTCTCTCCCTTTTCGGTTAAAACTTTGACATAATATTTTTCCCCGAGGTCGGTCAGCAGGATGTCCAGACCTTCTTCCGAATGGGGAGAGCCTTCGACCGAGAGGCAGAAGCAATTCTCGGACGGAGGGATAGAACAGGCCAGACCGATGAGAGTCGTCTGGTTCCTTCTTTTCCAGTAGTAGGGGTCGCTGAAGTCTCCGGCAAAGACCTTGTCCAGCAGCCAGGCCGCTCGGCCTTCGCAGGGGCGGACGCCGAAGATGATGGTCGAACCATCTTCCGGCATGACTTCCTTGACCTCCAGCGTTTCTCCGTCTCCTTCGATGTTTTTCGAGAATTCCAGAAAGATCTCGCGCTGAGGGAAGAGAATTTTTTTCGGCGGCAGGGTCGTTTGGGAAACATCCAAGATCGCGTCTTCGTCCGGGGTGATCTGGGCATAGTTCCATCGGCCGGAGTCGTCTTTCCGGGGAAAATAGATCTTGGACGAACGGAGCTCTTTTACCCACTTGGAGAAAACCGTCTTGTTCAGTATTTTATGCATCGGATTACCTGATAAAATCCCCTGGATCATCATCCCTGAAACAGGAAATCAGAGGCGGCTGGGAGACATCGAATCCCACCTCATAGCCGAAGAGTTCCTTGGCTTCCTTCTCCAGTTTCTTGTTGAGGAAGCGGAGGGGAATCTCCAGAGGACAAGCCCGTTCACACTCTCCGCAATCGATGCACCGGCCGCCGAGGTGGATGGCCCGGACAAGGTGATAGACGAAGTTCTCGGATATTTCAGGGGATTTTTGAACCCATTTGATTTTCTGGGCTTTCTCCTCGGCGGTCGTGTCGGCAGTGACGGCAAGGCTGATGCTGTCGACCACGCACTCATCGCAATAACACATCGGACAGACCGAGCGGCAGGCATAGCAGCGGATGCATTTTTCGAGCTCATTTTTCCAGAATGCCCAGCGTTCCTCACTCGAGAGAGCTTCCATTCGCTCGATTGATCCGAAGGGCCGCTCGACAGGCCGGGGACTCTTTTCGCCAGTCAAAAAATCATAAATCACGGGAAAATTCGCCCGGCATTCACGACATCGTTCGGCCAGGAGCTCGCCGGCGGAAACGGCGATCTTTTCATTTCCTGCGGCGACGATGAATTCCCCTTGATCGCCGAATTCGATTTTTTCGGGCTTTTTGCCCTTGAGTTTGTCGGTCAGCTTATCTTCGTCGATGACTCCGGTTTTTTCGCAGGAGACACCGAGAACGACGAGATCGTCCCGGCGGATGAATTTCTCCTGGAGCAGGACGACGATCGCCCGGCTGTCGCAGCCCTTGACGACGATTCCGACCGGACGGCGGTCCGGCTTTTTTTCTCTTGCCTGGCGCCTTTTTTCATCAGCGAGAAAGCGGCTGAGGTTGTGAACGCAGGTCGGATTCCAAATCAGGCGATCGGCCTCCTCCGGCTGGCGGATAAAGATCGGGACGGCCCTCCATCCGTCGCGCCCCGTCCCGTAACCGATGATATATTTGACCTTGCCGTCACGCAGGAGTCTGCGGGCTTCTTCTCTGAGCTCCTCGATTTTGGCCATCAGCCGTTTCTCCTCAATTTTGTCTGGGGGCCGAGCGGCTTCAATTCCTCGACAAACTGTTTGATGACCTGGGTGTATTTTTGGCCCTCGGCTGCCGACACCCAGGACATCTGGAATCTTTCCGGCTCCAGTCCGATGTATTCGAGGAGCTTCTTCACCAGATTCAGCCTCCGTCGGGCGTAATAATTTCCCTTGGTGTAATGGCAGTCGCCCGGATGACAACCGGAAACGAGGACGCCGTCGGCGCCCTTATTGAAGGCGGAAAAAATATAGAGAGGCGAAATGCTTCCCGAGCACATGACCTGGATCGGGACGACATTGGGCGGATACTCCAACCGTGAGACTCCGGCTAAGTCGCTGCCGGCCGAGGAACACCACTTGCATAAAAAGGCCACGATTCGGGGTTCGAATTCCTCGGTCATCGTCATCCTCCGAGAGCGGCAAGGATCATTTCCGCCACCTGATTCTGGCTGAGATTTTTGACCTGGATGGCCGAGCGCAGGCAGGTGGCCGTGCAAGTGCCGCAGCCTTCACAGAGAACCTCGTTGACCTCGGCTTTGCCGTCCTTGTCCTTTAGGCTGATCGCGTCATAGGGGCAGACGAGGACGCACATTCCGCAGCCCGTGCAGAGATTGGCGCTGACCTTGGCGACCGTCGGCGCATGATACAGCCGCTCCTGGGAAAGAATGGTGACGGCTTTCGCGGCGGCGCCGCTCGCCTGAGCCACAGCTTCCGGAATATCTTTGGGAGCGTGGGCCGCCCCCGCCAGAAACATCCCCGAAGTGACGCTTTCCACGGGACGGAGTTTGGGATGGGCTTCTGCCAGGAACCCATCTTTGTCCAGGGCCAGTTTGAGCTTTTTGGCCAGTTCCTGAGCTCCTTGAGACGGACGCATGGCCTGAGCCAAGACCACCATATCCGCGGCGATCTCGATGTGTTTTCCGGTCAATGTGTCCGCCCCCCAGACGATGATTTTTCCCTTGTCCTCGAAAATCTTGGACACTTTGCCGCGAAGATAAACGACTCCGTCTTCTTCGACCGCTCGCTGGACGAATTCTTCGTACCCCTTTCCGCCGGAGCGGATATCGATGTAAAAAATGTAAGCCTGGCCGTCGTGAACATGATGCTTGTAGAGCATGGCGTGTTTGGCGGTGTACATGCAGCAGATTTTCGAGCAGTAGGCGCAGTGATTTTCCGGATCGCGCGATCCGGAGCACTGGATGAAGACGACTTCTTTAGGTTCCTTATGGTCGGAGGGACGAAGGATTTTTCCTCGAGTCGGTCCGGAGGCCGAGCACAACCGCTCGAACTGCAGCCCGTCGAGGACGTCGGGATACTTCCCGTAGCCGTATTCGGCCATATTTTCTTTGTCGTAAAGGTCGTAACCGGTGGCGACGATGATCGCTCCGACCTCTTCCTCGACGATTTCCGGCTTCATATCATAGTCGATCGCCTGGACTTTGCAGACATCGGCGCATTTTCCGCAGGCGATCGTCGTCGCCAGATCGGGACAATTTTTGTCGTCGATCGTGTAGGAAGCCGGGATCGCCTGGGGAAATGGGATGTAGATCGCTCGGCGACCGGTCAGGCCGAGCTCAAATTCATTGGGGACGACGATCGGGCAGACCTTCGTGCACTCATCGCATAGGTTGCACTTGGTCGGATCGACATAGGTCGGCTTCTTCAAGATCTTGACTTTGAAATTTCCGACAAATCCGCTGACCTCTTGGACCTCACTGTAAGTCATCAGCTTGATTTTCGGATGCTTGGAGACCTCGACCATTTTTGGCGTCAGAATGCACTGGGAACAATCGAGAGTCGGGAAGGTTTCGGAGAGCTGACTCATGTGCCCGCCGATCGAGGGTTTTTTTTCCACCAGAATGACCTCGAAGCCCGTGTTGGCCAGGTCAAGAGCCGCCTGGATGCCGGCGATTCCCCCGCCGATGACGAGCGCCCTTCGCGTCACCGGCACGCTGAGCGGCTCCAGAGACTCGTTTCCGCGGACTTTTTCGACGGCACTCTTCGTGATTTTGATCGCCTTTTGCGTGGCCTTCGGTTTATCCTTATGAACCCAGCTGCACTGCTCGCGGATATTGGCGATCTCGCAGCGAAAGCTGTTGAGTCCGGCTCGTTGGGAAGCGTTGCGGAAAGTGGTTTCATGAAGGTTTGGCGAACAGCAGGCGACGACCACATTGTCCAATTTTTTTTCTTGGATCGCCCGGACGATCAGGCCCTGGCCGGGGTCGGAACACATATACACATAATCCTCGGCATGGACGACCCCGGGATATTTTGCCAGGTCGGCGGCGACCTTTTTCACATCGACCGTCCCGGCGATGTTGATGCCGCAATGACAAACGAAAATCCCTGTTCTTTTCATCGGCGGGCCTTTCGTGGCGCCTGTTTCCTCGACGGTCTGGGCGAAGTCGGTTCTTCGGTCGGCTTCGAGACGGACGACTCTTTTTCCGCCTTCTCTTTTTCCAAGACCTCCAGCCCGAAGTCGTAACCTCGATCGAAAGCCCGTATATTGAGGTCGAGAAAGCGCTTCGGCACAAGGCCGGGCAGAGCCTTTTTCATAGCTTCTGGGGAGACCACCTTAGTGATGGCGGTGAAGAACCCCAACATCACCAGGTTGGCAAAGATCCGGTTGCCCATCTCTTCTGCGAAACGGGTGGATGGAATCCCGTAAATCTTGATTTGACCTCGAGGCGGCTTCAGCTTGACCAGGTCGGTGTCGTAAATCAAAATCCCGTCTTCTCGAAGCTCGGACTCGTATTTCTCATAGGCATCTTGAGACATCGCCACCAGGATCTGAGGTCGGGTGATATAAGGATAAAGGACGCGCTCTTCGGAAACGACTAGCTGAGAGCTGCAGGCGCTGCCCCTGGCTTCGGGTCCGAAGCTCTGGGTCATCGTGCCGTACTTATTGTCGAAGAGGGAAACGGCTTTCCCGGTGATCAGACCGCAACGAATAATCCCCTGGCCGCCATAGCCCGAAAAACGGATTTCGTGCATGGGTCATGCTCCATAGGGGCGATATTTCTCGCCCAGAGTTTTTTGCAGATGAGTGTTCATGCATTCAAGGAACGTCGGCTTCTCCTTATCGACGAACTTGCCGACGGTGATTTTTCCCTGGTAAGTAATGTCCAGAGTCCTGGTATCCGCGCCGTGCCGGATCTCGGAATGATCGTAATAGTACTTCAGCAGGTTCAGCCCGTCGCCGAGACGGTTGCGGCGGGCGTAGAGGGTGACGCAAGGGGTAATGACCTCAATCAGGGAGAGACCTTTATGGGCCAGGGCTTCCTGGATGGATTTCGTCACCCGACGGAGGTGAAGCGAAGTCCAGCGGGCGACATAGGTCGCCCCGCAAGCTTCCGCCAGGAGAGGAAGATTGAAGGGATATTCGAAGTTGCCGTAGGGAGCGGTCGACAGGTTGGCCTGGATCGGGGACGTCGCCGCGACTTGGCCGCCGGTCATGGCATAGTTGAAATTGTTGACGCAGATGATGACGAGATCCATATTCCGCCGGGCGGCGTGGATAAAATGATTGCCTCCGATGCCGAAAATATCGCCGTCGCCGCTGAAGACGACGACTTTGAGCTCAGGATTGCCCAGCTTGAGACCGGTGGCAAACGGAACGGCCCGGCCGTGGGTGCTGTGGAAAGAGTCAAGTTTGACATACCCGGCGACCCGTCCCGTGCAACCGATTCCCGAGACAATGGCCACTTTATCGAGATCGAGTTCGCTTTTTTTCAGGGCCTCAGCAAATGAG
>Ga0185342_1001041_pt1 | contig 12327 bp, 22 predicted proteins | sample ConPoolayeEmetaG_FD_128045 | JGI IMG/M metagenome (GOLD analysis project Ga0185342, IMG submission 128045) | Hot spring microbial mat communities from California, USA to study Microbial Dark Matter (Phase II) - Cone Pool mat layer E metaG... ...
AAAAGCTGGCTCGAATATTTTGAAAAGGAAACCGGCTACAAAATCGAAACCGTTGCTGTAGAGGTCAATCGAGAGCTCAGGATCACGCCTATTTTACCAAAGGGAGAGAAGGTTTGAAGTTTTCGATCCAGTGCCCTCGATTCCTTCCGCCTCAAGCGCAAAGACGCCACCGCAGTCCAAGCAGCGGCCTTCAGCTACACCCAGCCACCTTTCGCCGTCAAAATCAAGGCGGTGTAGCCAACAAACCACTTCGCCCTCAACGTTGCCACTGCCACATTCTGGGCAGGGCTTAATAACTATTTTTTCTATCATTTTTTAAGTTCCTCCACAGTTTCAACGGCTTTCTCGATGATTCGCATTCTCCACTCGTAAATGTCAGCCAGCGTCATCGACGGCTTAGGCTTGCATTTTTCGCATTGAACTATTCTTTCGTATTCGTCTTTTTCGTCGTTCCGTTTCCAGACGCATCCACACCACATTTTTATCACGTTATCGCTTTTCTCCATCACGCTTCACCTGTTTTACCGTTTTACTCTATACTGTAATTAGTGCATATGTTGTATATAAGGTTAACGGTAATTACCGCAAACGTTAAATAATTCAAAGTTAACATAATAATGTGACAAAAATTGGCAAAGAAACGAACCTCAATTTACGTTGAGGAAAATCTCTGGAATGAATGGATGCACTTCGTCTTGGATCATTATGGCTCAACTCGGAAGGCAAGTGAAGCCTTGGAAGACGCCATGAAAGAATTTATGAGGACTAAGAAGGTTCAATGAAGCTTGCGATGTTCAGTTGGTGATAATTCCTGTCCCATAATATCCTCTTTTAAATTGGTCCTTTTATGATTTTTCCGTCTTCTATTTTCCAACCTCTGGTGGTTAGAGCCTTCACAACCTTTGGTAAGCTAAGAGCAAACTGGGTATGTTCACAATCATGTTTCTCACATAGACTACAATAGGCCTTACCTCGCTGGAAATATATTTCAGCAATATTATCGAGTTGGTGATCCATAAGCGTAACATGATCCTCGAAAACATTAAGATGCGTAAACCGTGGCTTAGGCGGATATTCACCCAATTCTTGAAGAAGAAGTTTTACGCCTTCTAAAATTAAATCAGCCCGAGAACGAAAACCATGCTTCTGAGTAGTTATTACTCGATCGATTATCTCGATTATTTCTTCAGGCAGTCCTACGTTAACCCATCCTTTCTGTGGCATTAGGCATCTATGTATTCTATACGTAAAGAGTGATATATGAATTGTGTATCCATCTTCTGTTAATGTGGTATGAATTTGAAGTCCATACCACAATATTTATATACATAACACGTATAGAATACATACCATATAAGGAGATAAAAAAATATGTCATTACGGATGCGAATAACTTGGAGGAAAACGTTGCAGTTTAACCCTTCGAACAACTCATATTCAGTGTATCTTCCTAAGGAGCTTGCGGAGCCCCTAAAAGAACAAGGTGTCAAAGAACTCGACATCTGGTATGATGACACAGAAGGCACAATCAAACTAAAGCCTGTTAAGGGGGACTGATGTTTTTGGAGGCAAACATGGCTTGTCAGCGGACGCCATCTACGGTGCCTTGCGGGCGGGCTAATTCTGCATTATCAGCTAATCCTCAACGCTGCGTGGAGCCAAACAAGTATGCTTCCCTCCCCATAAGCTCGAGCTCCGCGTTGCCAAGAAGCCTAAAGCCCGTCCAGGTTTCGCTGAGACGCAAAACTACTGTGATCGGCACAGGACAACGGGTACCCAGCCTTTTCCTTTTCGAGTGGAATCCTGGTAACGGGAAATGGTACAGCATTAACGAACGTAGTGTGATGCCTAAGAGCTTGTTAGACCCCGTTTTTGTAGCCAGGTACAGGGACACAATGAACCGTGTGCTACGGGGCGAAACCGTTACTGTTCAAGCGGAATACGTGCCGGAACATAAAATGCTTCTTGTAAAGGAGGTTTAACCTGTGGTGCTGGTTAGAATTTGTCTTCGCAACGGAAATTGTAAGCTGCAACACAAAATAAACAAGCGGATTGTCGAATGCTTAGCTGAAGAATGGATACGATGCAAATTTTCAGACTACAAATACCTGTCACAAGGAGAGCGGGAAGGATGACTATAAAATACTGTTGGCTCGATAAAGGGCGGATTTGCGAAAGAACATGTGTTGCCTATAACCCTGAGGGGGGAGACGGGCCTTCCATGTGTTTACTGTTAGACTACTTCGGCAGTCTCCTGGACTTACTCACCGACATTGGAGAAGAAATGGAGGAATAAAAGGTTTGAGTCAAAAGTTTGAAACTGAACTGGAATACGAAGTCAATGTTCCGTTAGACAAAGGAAACTTGCACCTGAAGATGAAGATTCCGCCTTCAACGTTGACGGTTGATGAAGTCAAAAAAATTGTGCTGGAACTAACCGGCAAGCTTCTCGAGGCGCAATAAAATGGCGTTCACCTGCACTAACCTAAGTTTTCCCTGCAGGTTCCGCAGGATGAAGAAGAAAATTGTTTACTGCGACTTGCCGACCCCTCGGGAATGCGAGTTTTCCAAGGAGCTGAAAGAGGAATGAAGCCTGAAGGAATTGCTATTACGAGGAAGTTTAACATTGGAAACTATCAAACTTTTGATGTTCACGTTGAAGCAAGCTTGAATGAAGACGAAGACACAGTTAAAGCGTTGCATGATCTGGAAAAAATCATCATGGATTTCTGGGAAGGAAGAACAAGCAATTTAATGGCCCAAAAAATTGGCCAAAAACCAGAGGCAGAAAAATATGAGTGAAATTAAGTCTGCCACCGACCTTGAAAACTTGTTCGCAAAGCTGCTTAACAAGTCTACCCGAGAAGTCGTTGGACTCTTCGAATTTTTCGAAGATGAAGGCCATGTCATAGCTGTCCAGCCGAGAAAAACTTACTTGGAACAAAAAGACTGGATGGCGGTTTTCCGCTGCACAAAGGATCTTGGTGGCAAAGTTGAACGTGACGAAGACACAGGCTGTTGGCAGTTCAAGTTTCCCAAAGCACCAGTTGCACCAAAGCAAGATCTTGTACCGAGCCCCGAGAAACCAACATCCCCCTCCCCCTCAACACAGCAAGAGAAACCTGAAAATCCCGTTGCTCCAGGATACTATCCTGAGTTTCCAGTCGACAGGATCCTCAGCCCCCCCTTCACCTTCCGCCACGCAATTGGCGAAGACATAGATACATTGATGACTGAGATTGAAGCTGCAGGCATGATCATTGAACCCTTAATCGCTAGGCCGTCAAAAACTGTAGGCCACGTAGAGGCGGGTCCCGGGGAACGTAGGCTTCTGGCTGCAAGGCGCTTGGGCATGAAAACCGTGCCCCTAATCGTCCGTGAAATGGACGATGTAGAGTTTGATAGGGTAAGGCTTCTCGAAAATCTTGCCCGCAAAGACCTTTCAGACTTGGAGCTTGCACATGTTCTTCAGTATTTGTTGCAGAAGTACCCGAAGGAATATCCGACTCAGGAAGCCCTAGCGCAGGACTTTGGAAAAACGCAGGGTTGGGTCGCTCAACACCTGGCAATGCTGCAACTTGAAAAAGACGAAATTATTACGCGCGTAATAAAGCCAGAAAAACTGTCCGAATTTCAAGCCCGTGAAATTCTGGCTGCCCCTCCTGAGAAAAGGGTTGAGGTTGCCGAGAAGATAGCGAAACATATTGAGATGGAAGGGGAAGCCCCCAGCGCTCGGGAAATCCGCAAAATTGTTCAGCCCGAGATAAGGGTAAAGTGTGTTCGTTGTGGGGCCCCTACGCTTCGGCCTGTTGAGGTTGATGGACAGCAGTATTGCCAAGTGTGCAGTGCAGTCGTTAAACCTGCCCCTAAACCCAAGGCGGAATCTGTTCCGAAGCCCCTTATAAGCAGGGTGGAATATGAATCTACAACCCTTGAAGAATCTCCAGAGCCCATCGATACAGGCGTAATTTTTGAGTGCCCTGAATGCCACGAAACATACACTATAATCCACGTGGCAAGGGGTAAACACCGATTTCAACCAGTAACGATCATGGGAGATGAATAAAGTGGCTAAAACAATCTATCTAAGCCAAGTTTACAAGGCTGTACCCCTTTCCGAGAGAATTTGCGGAGGAGAATACTATTTACAAGACGGGGGCTGCGGTAAACCCATACTTCGCAATGCGGCCCTACTCGACGGCGTCTTGATGCATTTCGGCTGCCTAAAAAAACGCAGCGTCCAGCCCACCCACATGTGCAACAACTGCGGCAGCTTCCTCACGCCAAAAAAGATTGTAACCTTGGATGTTAGTGGAGAAAAAATAAAAAGCTGCAGACTCTGCGGCAGCAGCGACGTCACTCGGCTGGGATGGAACCGGCAGCCAAACATCACTTTCCAATATGGCAGGGCCATACACGAATGGCCAGATCAATCATGGTAATGGAGGAAAAAAGATGGTTAACATCGTGAAAAACTGGAATCAAATGGAAGAATACGCCGAATACTGCAGAGTTGGACAGTACCAAATGCTGGAAACCTTAGACGGGATAGAAATACGTGTTCTCGTCGGACGCTTCGGCTACATAAAAACATTCAAAGACTCCAAGGACCCGCTGCTAAACAGGATCTTAGAATTCTGCAGCCGAAACGACTTCGTGGAAGTTTTAGGCAACATTCCAGAAGAACAGTTCTTCAAAACGTTTGCGTCAGGCGCCTGAGATGACTGTAAAACTCAATTTGTGGCAGCGATTCATGCTACGCTTAATCGGCTACGCTTACCTTTGGCACGAGCAGAGAAGCGGCTGGAAAAGGCCCCTACCAATGTTTGCAGTCAAATGTGATAGGCACGGAATCTACGTGGATTATCCGCACGGATTCAGGGGTTACTTCCGCTGCCCAAAATGTGCGGAGGAAACCAGTTAGGAAGGGGGCAGGGGTATGGCTGGCTTCCACAGCTCCGTCAACGCAAATTCACCTATAAAGCAGGTTAACACAAACGGGAAGTCCGACATCACAGTCGGCCTGCACCAGCCCCCAAAATGCCCACAATGCAGCTCAACAAAGGTTTGGAAAGACGGGTTTCGGCGTTCAGATTATGGATTAGTGCAAAGGTGGCTTTGCAAAAATTGCGGTTACCGCTTTAGCCTAAACAATAAAAAGAAGAACCGACAAACTATAGGATACCAAGTATGCGTTGCTGACGGAGCAATGGAAAACTTGGAAAAAGTGGAAACCCGAATTGAGAAAAGGCTTGCGGGAGCCACAGACGACGCGCAATTGTTCAACTACGCTTGGGAACTTAAGAAGCAGGGCCTCAAAGAGTCAACCATCTATACCTATACGCGTTACCTCTCAACCCTGAAAAAGAGAGAAGCCAACCTATTGGACCCGGAGTCCGTTAAAAGCGTGATCGCCAGTCAAGAATGGAATGATAACACTAGAAGCATAGCCATAAAAGCCTACAGTAAGTATCTCGAGGTTCATGGAGGCAAATGGATCCAGCCCAAGGTTAAGCAGACTAGGAAGCTGCCCTTCATACCCTTAGAACGTGAACTAGACCAGCTTATAGGTGGAGCATACAGGAAGATGGCAGCCTTCCTTCAACTACTCAAAGAGACAGGGCTAAGGAGCGGTGAAGTGTGGCGTCTAGAATGGACTGACGTAGACTTTGAGGCTAGAACCCTCATACTGAACAGACCTGAAAAGTACGGTAAGCCGAGGATGCTAGAGATCAGTTCAACCCTGATGGCTATGCTTAAAAGCCTACCCAGAGAGGAACGACATATCTTCCCCGGAGACCTCTATGTATTCAGAAGGACATTTCGGAGATACCGGAAGAGGATGGCTCAGAAACTTCAGAACCCCAGGCTTAACCGCATAACTTTTCACACCTTCAGACATTGGAGAGCCACCATGGAATACCACCGGACTAAGGATATCCTGCATGTCATGGAGATGCTTGGACACCGCGACATCAAAACTACCCTCATCTACACGCAGCTAGTTAGCTTTGAGGGCGACGACTACCATGTGAAGACTTCAAGGACGCTGGAAGAAGATGAGGAACTGTTAAAGGCAGGGTTTGAGTATGTCACAGAACGTGAAGGCGTCAAGATCTATAGAAAACGCAAGTGAGAGGTCCCCTAAATGCGCCTAAGGTCCTTGGAAGCCGCATTTCAGAGCAATTCTGGTGACATCTCCCGCAAATTCCCTTCTTTTTTTGTTTTTCTTGTAATAACAGCTGTCTCATTAAAAATATTTTTGGAGGCTGAGAAGAAATGAAGGGTGTTAGGAAAAGCATTGTTTATCAGCGTTGCGAAGATCTTGCAAGTATACTCGTAAATTTGGGGTACTCCACCGTGCCCCTTCAAGACCTTGAATATCTGCTGAAGAAACATGTCGGCGCCGACCCAAGAACCGTCAAGGCCTACAGAACCCACCTTGTTGAATTCAACTTCCTTAAGCCTACAAAAGAGGGATACGAAATCCTCAAAGAATGGATACCGACACAGAAAAGGCTCGAAGCAACAGTGGAGTCCAAATAATTTGTGTGTGTGCGTGTAATGATGGAAAAAGACATAATGAAACAAGAAACTGTTAATAATAATAAAATAACGAAAAACATCGTTAATCTAGGTAAAGAGCCTACACGCACACACAAATCTTCAAGATTTCCCCTTGGACAACACACAAAAAGGAGTGGTTTGAAGTGATTTTACTCTACGGCAATAGAGCAAGATTCGAGAAAACACTAAATATCCGAAATATAACAAGTAAAAACGTTGATGAGCCGAAAGGAGACCCGCATCCATGCAACTCGCTGGATTGCCACGTCAAGATTGCGGGAAACAACGTGGCTGTTACAGCTAAAGGCAGAGCGTCCGAAGACTCGACACCAGTCGAAAAGGATAACCTTAACGATTTTCCCGTTAAGGCGCTGACGACCTTTAGCCAAGAACGAGGCGATATCGGCATTTCATCAACATGTATTTTTTGCGGTGCAGAAGCATCCGTCAACGTTGTTTTCCCCAAAACCTTTACAGCATACCAATTTTTACAAGCAGGCAGTAAAGCATGCCTACGCTGTGCAGAAATGTTTGTTGATCCAAAATGTAGGCGGAACAGCTGGATCCTCCGAAATGGAAACCTTGAAACCGTCAATGATCCATTAATTTTTTTGGTTAACCTGCCTGATCCTCCGTTTTGCTTGTACCTAACCAAGAAGAAGCGGAAGCACGGCTGGATATTAGCGGTGCAGAATCCCGTGCTGAATCGAGACAGATTCATTCTCATTGTTGACGAAGAAAAAATCTTGTTTGAAAGGGAAAAGTTTGTTGAGTTTGAAGCGTTCGCCCATAGTCTCCGCAAGAAGGGGGTTCCGAAAAAGGTTTTGCTTGGCGGGATGCCCTTGCCGAGCGTGAAACGTAAGTATGATCTTAGCTGGGAGGAATGTTCAAAGTTACGCGGTTTACAACGTAACAGTTTATGGAGGGTTGTTGTTGAATTTGAAAAATGAGACGGAAGAAAACCTGAAAACTTTGCTGAGGACAGTGTACGAAAGAGCTGATTGGCGGAAAATAGCAGGGAAACGCAACCGATACGATATTTTTGCGCACAAGATCAAGGCGGCAAGTCACCAGCAAAGCGTCAGCACCTTCATGGAGAAGCTTTGCCACAGCCTCGGGATACAAAGCGTCAAAATCGACATGGCCATCATCAAGCAACTGGAAGCCGAAAAGGAACCTGTCCTCAAAGCTGTCCGACGAGAAACAATATATTACATGCTTTTGGCTTTGGAAGGAGGTGATTAAGATGGAGACGTTAACTTTTGAGGGAACATTAACCGCCCTGACAACGATCTTCAGTGGCGGAGACGAAAAAACAGGCGTGGAAGCCACGCTGCGCAGAATAGACTACATAATCGGCGGCGAAAAAGTCGATGTGCCAATCATCGACGGCAACAGCATAAGGGGTTACTTGAGACGGTTGCTGCTAACGGACTTTTTCCAGCAGGTGGAATACGAGATTAAAACGCCTAAACTTTTCTACCTGCTTTCCGGCGGCGCACTTGAAGAAGTGGAGACACAGGAAAGCGGCAAACTGAACCTGCAACTGCGAAGAGAAATACGGGCAAACTTGCCACCATTAAGCCTGTTCGGCGGGTCCATCGGAAACCAGGCGTTCGCAGGAAAACTCGTAGTCGGCAAAGCCCTGCCCATCTGCAGGGAACTAAACAGTTTCCTGCCCGTAAAGTCGGAACTGAGCTACCACGAGTTCCTGACGGAAACTTTCGCTACACGACACGCTGAACGAGAACCGCCACAGTCAGTCGAGCCGAACCCGAAAAAGGAGGAGCCGACGATACAGATGAAGGTAAGCCTCGAATGCTTCGCCCCTGGAACACGCTTCTACCACAAATTTATGCTTCTCGACGCTTTGCCAATCGAAAAATCCTGCTTTGCCAGAATGATTGAGCTCTGGCGTGAAAGGCCGTTCATCGGCGGAAAAAGTGCAGCAGGATACGGCGAAATAAAAATTGACTACCCAAGCCTGCAGTGGACTGGCGAATCTTACTTGCAGTATCTCGCCGAAAACAGGGAGGCGGTGCAAAAAAGCCTTGAGCGAATCGAAAAACTATAGCAACTTCGCAATAACATTCCACATGCAAACGCCAATTATGCTTGGACACCCTTGGATAGCCCTCGACGGCATTCTCGCCCACCTTATCAACCGAGAAATCAGGGGACAAGACTACTACACCTTGCCAAGCAAAGAACCCGTCGCAAAAGACTACTTTTACAACGGTCCCCTCATGCCTTTGGCGCAGACCCGAGACGTGTTTCACGCCAGCGTAGCATGGTTTGACACGACAGAAGCAAGCGTCGCCACAATCTACAAGCGATTCGCAGAGCAACACTCGCACTTGATTCATACAAAAACAAAAACGGTTGATGTTGCACGGGGACAGTTTAAAGCATACACAATGCGGTTACCATATGTTCCAGCCTGCACAGCAACGTTTTACACTCGAGGAAACCTGAAAGAAGTGTTGAGGCTTCTTAGTTTTTTGCCGGGGCTTGGAAAAAAAGTTGCGTACGGCTACGGAGCCATAAAAAGCGTCAGTGTAATAGAAACTGATGATGATTACAGTTTGGTTAAGGACGGAGTTGCTATGAGGCCGCTTCCCCTCAACCTCGGCTTCGACTCCACAGAGAAAATGATGCTTGCCTACAAACCGCCATACTGGGACAAAACGAACGTGGCACCCTGCGTGCCGCCGGGGGCGAAAGTGTCGTGGATGAAAGAACCCGCAAAAGCTTCTTAATGTGGACAAAGACAGAAGAATACCATAGTAGGATATGTGAAGCAGAGGAAATTATTCGAAAAGCATACGAGAAAATTAGCCGCCCGTTCGTGTCCTTCAGCGGCGGAAAAGACAGCACCGTAATGTTGCACCTCGTTCTACAGCAGGATTCAAATGTGCTTGTGCTTCATTGGGACTACGGACGATATTACATGCCACGTGAAATCGAAGCGGAGATTCTTGCAAACGCCCAGAAAATAGGTGCAAAAAACATTAGGGTTGAAACAAGTATTCAATACGAAAAGCAAAAGCGTAAAGCAGTAAACGTCATCGGACGGGACCTCATTGGCAGAATCATGCCGAAAATGAAGGCAGAGGGATATGACTGCTGTTTTCTTGGCTTAAGAGCTGAGGAAAGCATGAAACGGAAAAGGCGAACCAAAACATGGCTTGAATATCACGGTGAACATGTGGCTCCCGCAAACGTTTTTCCCATACGACGTTTAAAGTGGCTTGACGTTTGGGGCTACATTGTTTCAAACGGGTTGCCCTACCCTAAAATTTACGATTTATACGCTCCCCTGCTGGGCTGGGACAAGGCTCGGCTGGTTACTTTTTTTGACATGGAATTTGAAAAGTTAGGTTCTCCTTACGTGGATGGTTTTTTGTTGCCAGGGTTCAGGAATTGGGTGTAGTTTAATTTATTTTTTGTTACCGTAAAGTATATATACTACTTATGTATTACTATACACAAATAAAAAATAAAGTAAAAAAGGAGGAAAGAAAATGATTGAAATTGAAACGCGGGCAAATGAAGAATATTGGAAAAGATACAAAATAAAAACAGACAGCCTAATTGCGCAAAACCATCGTGGGTTCAAGGGTCTATACCTATACAATGTTGGGGCTGACATATTACAAGTGTTAGCACAAGTACTTAATCTTGAAATCTATCAGAACCCACTAACAAGATGGATCGGCTTCGAGGATCCGAAGACGGGGATTGAAGTCATGATATTTCAATAAATCTATAATAAGCCCCAAGAAAGCAAGGGTAGGCGAAAAGCACCTAACGTCCCTGCGGTGCGAGACGGAGACCTGAGCCCTACACCTGCTTTGGGACAGAAGATAATAAGGAGGATGAAAAAAATGGAAAAAACACAAAACAGGAAATATTATCTGCATCCATCTGCTGAAGTTAAAGACGGCAAATGGGTATGCATATACTGCGGTGCAGAGCTGCCGCAAAGCCTAAAAACCGATTTTCCATGCACGACTAGTCCAAAAACTCCCTTCGACGAAAAAGTCAGCGTTAGTGTATGGAACTGCACAGCTACGGTTTTCGTAGAAGACGTAGATATCGCGCAGTTCTGCACAGCAAGAGTCAGAAAAACTTGATAAATTGGCAGAAGACAGTGTTTACGATGCTGGCGGTGCAATAAACTTTAGCGGGCAATATCCACCAAGCGATAAACTTGTGCGTTACGTTATGCGTTTAGCCAAAAAATACACGGCACAACTGTTAACGGTAAAGTTACAAAGAGCACAAGAAAAAATACAGAAGTTGCAAAAAGAGGTTGAAGAAGAAGAGGATGATAAATTGAGGATTAAAAAAGCAGCTATGCGTTACGTTGCAAGAACCCCACGAGACCAAGCATTCTTACAAGCACTTAAAGAGCGAAACCTTTTTTACTTAATACACTCTAAAGATGCAGAGCAGACAATAATGGCTATGAAATCTGAATTTCCTGAATACTATCAAACTAAAGACCAGCCGAGACAAGACTTTACAGATGACGCCAACTTGCTACAAGCAGGTTACGTAGTCTGCGAGGTGGAACACTCTTTACCCTGCTTCTAACTCTCCTTTTTAATCCCCATTTTTCTCATCCGAAGTGTCTCGAATTTTGGGAATGATGAACATGGCTAAGCTTACACGCATAATCAAAAGCGGACATAAACGGACGTACAGCTACACATACCTCCCTTCTAAGGGTGAAAAAATCCTTTGGGAAGGGAGAGAGAAGCCTGTGTTCATGGTGCGCGGCAAGTTTCCAGCCTGTCAGGTGCCTTTCCAAATTTCAGGCACCTTGTTATGGATCAAGGAGACTCCCCTCACAAGCAAACGGCTGGAGTCTTGGCAGCCAAAGTTCTCGGCAAAAATAAACGGCAACAGTTTCATCGTGCTGCCCCTTCCTCCAGAATGCAGAAAAAAAGTGTTTGAGGGCACGGAGCTCGTCTGGACGCCTCAAGAAGTCTTGGCTAAACTGCAAAAAACGTTTAGTCCAGACGGCATTTTTGTGTATCAAACTGTAAGTGACGGGTCGGTTAAGACCCGAGGCTTCATCCTGTTTGATGAAGATTGCCATGCTTACGACGTCGAATGCCCCTTCTGCGGCGTCAAACAGAAAATTGAAGCCTTCAACCCGCTGTTGTGGCGGGGGCAATGCAAATGTGGGGCAAACATTAGCTTTTTGGATGCGGACGATTTTGACGAAGCATTAGCCGACTTCCTAGGCGTTCCTGAGACGCCTGAGCCTGAGGCAAGGGGTGCTTGGCTGGTCTGGCATAACAAGGTCGTAGCGCGAAAAGTGGACGAAACATCCTACGTGGTTTACCAGAAAAACTAACAACTTTTCTTTTTTCTGGTCCATATTCAGCTTTCACAACCGAGATAAGCAACGAGGTGTTTCAGTCTTCTCTTCTATTTTTGAGTCATTGAATCACCTATTCATTTGCCTGTCTGGCTTGTCTCCGTCTTCTGTAGGGGTAATCCGAGGTCCGTGAGGATTTCTCTGAACTCTTCTGTTGTTATAGTGTCCGGCCTGTCTTTCGCTATTTGGACTAAAACGGGCAGTAAGGCGTTTATGTCGGGTTTTTCGGGTAATCCCCAGTTTAGGCGTACGGCTGCTTTCTGCGGGTCGTAGCCTGCCTGCTTAACGATTGGGTCGAAGACTTCTTTTTCGATTATGCGTTTAATGAACCTTTGCAAAGCCATAACTTTCCGTTCGACAAAGGCTGC
>Ga0185342_1001042_pt1 | contig 12324 bp, 11 predicted proteins | sample ConPoolayeEmetaG_FD_128045 | JGI IMG/M metagenome (GOLD analysis project Ga0185342, IMG submission 128045) | Hot spring microbial mat communities from California, USA to study Microbial Dark Matter (Phase II) - Cone Pool mat layer E metaG... ...
TTTAAGCACGTGATGGAGGATCCAAGGTTTTTGAACCTCAAAATCCTTCTCCTTCCGGTCTACTCCCAAAAGGATTTGGAGGGCGATATCCTGACCAAACTAAAAAAGACCCTTGAAGAGATGAAGGAAGGAGAACTCAGGACAATTTCCATTTGACACCTTTCTCCGAAGTCGTTATAACGATATAGAGTTAATTTCAAATTCCCCCTTTACCCAACATTTAACCGCGATTCTTGCAAATGGAACAACACATGAAAGATTTTTACTTTTTCAGTGATTTTTTAAACAGAGGCGTCTACTTCCCATCCGGCCAGAGAATAGGAAGAATCTCTGATTTGGTCGCTATCAGAGAGGAACCCTATCCAATGGTCATCGGTATGGTGATTCGAAGTAAAGGGAAAAAGTTCTACCTTCCTTGGGAGAAGATTGGTCAGATCGAACCCCGAATCCTTCTAAACGAAGACCGACTCCCCGCTCTTCCATCTCCCCTTCCCGAAAAAGAGAGCGTCTTTCTTCGGGAGGAGGTGATGGATAAACAGATCGTGGATACGTATGGGGCAAAGGTGGTCAGGGTCAACGACCTTCACTTCCTTCGGGTTAACTCTCATCTAAGGTTAGTCCATGTGGATGTAGGGTTTCGAGGATTGATGAGGAGGGTCGGTTGGGAGAGGGTGGTGGACCGACTCCTTCAATGGCTCTTCTCCTATGTTCTTCCCAATCAGTTTATCTCTTGGAAGTACGTTCAACTCCTTTCGGGTTCAGATCTTCTCCATCTGAGCGTATCTCAAAAGAAACTCTCTCATCTTCACCCAGCCGATTTAGCCGACATTATGGAAGAGCTTAGCAGCCGGGAACGGTCGGCCATCTTTCATGCCTTGGATACGGAGACCGCCGCGGAGGCCTTGGAGGAGATAGACCCCAAGATTCAGAAATCGCTCATTGAAGAGATCCCTGTTGAAAAGGCCTCTGATATTGTTGAGGAGATGTCCCCCAGTGAGGCAGCCGACCTTCTGGCCGATCTTCCTGAGGAGAGGGCTAAAGAGATCCTTGAAGGAATGGAGAAGGAAAAGGCTGAGGATCTGAGAGAACTTCTCATCCATTCCGAAGAGACGGCAGGGGGTTTGATGACGACCGCCTATCTGAGCCTCCCCCCCGAGGTGACGGTAGAGACAGCCATCTCACGATTGAAGGCTGAAGCACCGAATCTGGACATTATGGACTATATCTTTGTTGTAGATGAGGAGGAGGAACTTCGTGGGGTGGTAAGCATCCGTGACCTGCTCACGGCTCACTCCCATCAGACCCTTTCCGAGATCTCCCCTTCAAGGGTAGTGAGTGTGAAACCGGATGCAGACCAGAAAGAAGTGGTGGATGCCTTTGCAAAGTATGGATTTAGAGCCCTGCCTGTGGTGGATGAGGGAGGTCATCTGAAAGGAGTCATCGGCTTCAGAAGTGTCTTAGATGTGTTAGCTCCCGATGCCGGGTAATCTTGTATCTCTATCACCCAGGATTAATAACGAAATAAGCGTCCAAATTTAAATTCCAATCAAAAAATGGTTTGACTATTGGGTGATGGAATATTGGAGCTTATTTGGAGATTGGACTTTAGTTATTGGGTATTTATCTTTAACCTCGTAAGGGATTCACGATGGCAGAGTATGCAAAATGGGTTTCGAGTTCAAGACGTTCTCTTTGGAGGACGGTAGGCCTCTTCTTTATCCTGATGGGTCCTGGAATCATCACCTCCAATGTGGACAACGATGCAGGCGGTATTACCACCTACTCCTTAGCCGGAGCGGAGTATGGGTTGAAGTTGATCTGGTCACTTATCCCCATCATGATTGTTCTTATTGTGGTTCAGGAGATGTGTGCTCGAATGGGTGTGGTGACAGGGAAAGGACTTTCAGACCTGATCCGTGAAAAATTTGGAGCCAAGATCACATTCTATCTCATGATTGGAATGTTTCTAACCAATATGGGCAATGCCATCTCAAACTTTGCGGGGGTGGCAGCAGGGATGGAGATCTTTGGGGTTAACAAATGGATCTCCGTCCCGCTCAGTGCATTTCTGGTCTGGTGGATGGTAGTCAAAGGGACTTATAAATCAGTGGAAAAGGCATTCCTGGTAGCATGCGTCTTCTATCTCTCCTATATCATCACAGGGATTATCATTAAGCCCGATTGGAATCATGTGATCGATCAGTTTTTAAAACCAACCTTTGAAATGAAACCTTCTGAGATGGCCATGGTGATCGGCCTTGTAGGAACGACCATTGCTCCTTGGATGCAGTTCTACCTTCAGGCTTCGATCGTTGAGAAGGGAATTAAGGTGGAAGAGTATCGGTATGCCCGATTTGATGTGATCATGGGGTCGGTGGTGGTCCACATCGTTGCCTTCTTTATCATTCTTGTCTGTGCAGAAACCCTTTTCAAACACGGCGTGAAGGTCGAAACAGCCAAAGACGTGGCCCTCTCCCTCGAACCTTTGGCTGGCAAGTATTGCACCTATCTATTTGCCTTTGGTCTGGTCAATGCGTCGCTTTTTGCTGCTTCTATCCTCCCTCTCTCAACAACCTATCTCATCTGTGAGGGGTTAGGATGGGAAGTGGGGATCGATAAAAAGTTTGTGGAGGCTCCTCAGTTTTATGGAATCTACACTCTAATCATCTTCCTTGGAGCAGGAATCATCCTTTATCCCGAGGTCCCCCTCATCCCGATTATGTATTTTTCTCAGGTCATCAATGGAATTGTCCTTCCCTTCATTCTGATCTTCATTCTCCTTCTCATCAACGATAAACGATTGATGATGTCCCACACCAATGGACCGATCTTTAACGTCATTGCCTGGATGACCTCCATTGGAATGATCCTTCTCACTCTCTTGCTCTTCTTTCAAATGCTCTGAGTTCTCCGAGAGCGTATAGGTTGATTTTTGAACTAACCTCTGTTAACCTTCTTTTGATCCATAAGACCATGAAGATAGCGATGATCGGTCCAGGAGCCATGGGAAGCCTTTTTGGGGGACTTCTCACCCTTTCGAATGAGGAACTCTGGCTGGTGGGTTATAAACCGGAACAGGTTGAAAGGATCTGCTCAGAGGGCCTTATCTTTGAAGAGAGAGGAAAGGTACAGATCATCCCGATGAGGGCCACCCCTGATGTGAGGTCAGTAGGGAAAGCCGACCTGGTCATCTTTTTTGTCAAGACCTACGATACGGAAAGAGCGGTTTCAGATTCTCTGGTCCTTGAAAAGGAAGAGACCATCTTTCTTACCTTACAGAATGGTCTTGGAAACGAGGAGGCCCTTTGTAAAAAGATAGATCCTAAAAAGGTGATTTTAGGAATCACCGGCCATGGAGCCACCCTCATTAAGCCAGGCCATATCCGTCATGCGGGATGGGGAAAGACCTATATTGGTGAACGGAATCATCAAATAACGGATCGAGTTAATCAGATTGCCCAGATGTTTACGAAGGCAGGCATCGAGACAGAGGTTTCCTCTCATATTCACGATCTCATCTGGGAGAAACTCTTCATGAATGTGGGGATCAATGCCCTTACTGCCCTAACCGGTTTAAAAAATGGCCAACTCCTTGATTATCCTGAGACTGTGAGGCTGATGGAAGCACTGGTCTCAGAAGCAGTAGAGGTGGCCAGAAAAAAGGGAATTCAGATCGAAGGAAACCCCGTTGAGAAAGTCAAATGGGTTGCAGAGGCCACCCGGGAAAACCGCTCCTCCATGGGCCAGGACGTTGATCGCAGACGTAAAACCGAAATCGATGCCATCAATGGGGCAATCGTCCGAGAAGCTGAAGGCATGGGGATCTCTGTCCCCTATAATCGGATGGTGACAGAGTTGATCAAAGTGATCGAAAGAACCTTTTAATGACTTTGGAGGTATAGATGGACCGCAATAAAATCACACCTGTCGATATTCAGAGGATGAAGGATGAAGGCAAAAAGATTACCATGCTCACAGCCTATGACTATCCTACTGCATTACTTGAAGATCGAGCGGGGATCGACATCATTCTGGTCGGTGATTCGGTGGGAATGACCGTTTTGGGTTATGAGAATACCCTTCCTGTGACCATGGATGAGATGATCCATCACACAAAGGCTGTGAGCCGTGGAACAAAATATGCTCTGCTCGTTGGGGATATGCCCTTTATGTCCTTTAATACCTCAGAACGGGAGGCCATCATCAATGCAGGCCGATTCATGAAGGAAGGTGGAGCAGACGCAGTAAAGTTAGAAGGGGGTGCCAGTGTCAAAGAGATTGCAAGGGCGATCGTCAAGGCTGGGATCCCGGTAATGGGTCATATTGGACTGACTCCACAAACCATTTCCATGCTGGGGGGCTTCAAAGTCCAAGGAAAAGATGCCCAGGCAGCTCAAAAGATCATCGACGATGCCCTTTCTCTTGAAGAGGTAGGAGTCTTTTCTGTTATCCTCGAGGCAATCCCAGCACCGATTGCCAAAATGATTACGGAGCGTTTGAAGATTCCTACCATTGGAATCGGTGCAGGGGTTGACTGCGATGGCCAGGTCTTGGTGGTCCACGACCTATTAGGTCTTTTTGACCGATTCACACCCAAATTTGCCAAACGATATGTGAATCTTAGTGAACTGATGCTTAAGGCCTTCCAGTCCTACATCGAGGATGTAAGAAAAGGAGATTTTCCCACGGATCAGCATAGTTTTCATATCGATGAGAAAGAACTAAGTAAGGTGAAATAGTAACTTTGAAATAGGTCTTAAATTGGATTGAGACCCATGCAAAAAATATTAGGGACTGTTTCAAAGATTAGTCAATGGATGAATTCTTTCGCCGCTTTAACTCTGGCCTTCATGGTGTTGCTGACAGTAGCGGATGTCATTCTGAGGTCTTTTCGAAGACCCATTATTGGAACTTATGAAATCGTTGGGCTTACCGGAGCAGTCGTTATTGGGTTTTCGATTCCCCTGACTTCATGGCGAAAAGCCCATATCTATGTTGACTTTTTTATTTTAAAGCTTTCAAAGATCAAAAGAAAGATCCTCCTTTTTACTACGAAATCCATAGGGATCGTGCTCTTTTTCATCATTGGATGGAATCTTTTCATCCTGGGGATGGATATATATATAGCAAGGGAGGTGACGCCTACCCGTCATATCCCTATTCATCCAGTCATTTATGGGTTAGGGGTTTGCTGTTTCTTTCAGTGCCTCGTCCTCTTTTGCGATATCCTGAAGCTTTTTGAAAAAAAATATGAGTGAGATCACAGTAGGAATTATTGGCCTGTTGTTATTGATAGCAGTCTTCCTTACGGGATTGGAGCTGGGTTTTGCCATGGCCATCATCGGCTTCGTCGGCTTCAGCATCATTGTTTCGTTAAAAGCAGGGTTTACCATGGTTTCCCATGATGTCTACGATACCCTTTCAACCTATGGGTTTACCGTGGTCCCTGTTTTTATCCTTATGGGTCAGCTCGCTTTCAATGGAGGGATTGCTAAAAGATTGTATGATTCAGCTTACCGATTTATTGGACACATCCCTGGAGGATTGGCTATGGCCACCGTTGGAGGAGCAACTGCTTTCGGAAGTGTGACTGGTTCGACCACTGCGACCTCAGCAACCTTTGCCAGCGTTGCCATTCCAGAGATGGATCGATATGGATATGGTCGGATGCTTTCAACAGGGGTGGTAGCGGCTTCAGGTACCCTCGGTTGTCTCATTCCACCAAGTGTCCCTTTGATCGTCTATGGGATCATTACTGAACAATCTATTGGAAAACTCTTCCTCGCCTCTGTCTTCCCTGGTCTCCTCGTCTCTTTCTTTTTCTTGTCCATCATCTATGGGTGGTGCAGAGTCAATCCATCGCTTGGTCCAAAGGGAAAAATCTTCACATGGAAGGAGAGAATCCTATCAATAAGGGAAGTGGCAGGGATTTTACTTATTTTTCTCGTCGTGATGGGTGGGATGATGAAGGGGTTTTTCACTCCCACAGAGGCGGGTAGTGTTGGAGCTTTTTCCGTTGGGGTCTTGGCATTCGCTACCCGAGACATGGATCTTCGAACCCTCTTCAAATCTCTGAAAGAATCTCTGGTGACCGCCTGTATGGTCCTGATCCTGATTGCAGGTTCCACCATCTTCGGACATTTTATTACAGTGACCAAGATCCCTATGGTAGCAGCGGACTGGATTATCCATCTCCCTCTTCACCGCCACCTGATCCTGATTCTGATCGGTTTGATTTACCTTCTGGGAGGTTCCTTCGTCGATGATCTTGCATTTATGATTCTTGCCACCCCCATCTTCTACCCAATCGTTGCCAAACTCGGTTACGATTTGATATGGTTTGGAATGTTTCTCCATCTTACCATAATGATCGGGGTGATCATCCCGCCGGTAGCAGTCAATGTCTTTGTAGTCAGAAACATCACTAAAGAGTCTTTTGGGGTGATCTATAAAGGAGTTACACCATTTTTGCTCAGTTTAGTCTTTGTTGTTTGTCTATTATTTCTATTTCCCCAAATTGCACTTTTTCTTCCCTCTTTTTTAAAATATTGAAGAAAGGAACAAAGCCCATGGGTGAGAGGGGGTCTCTCCACCAGACAGGGCTCAAAATAAACCCCTCTGGGGGGAAAAATGATGGAGGTGATGGTATGAAAAAGAGGTTAGGGTTGATCGTAGTGTTAGGGATGTTTGTTTTGCTTTATTCATCTTCTTCTGGTTTTGCTCAGGAGAAACCAATCACACTCAATCTCTCCAACTTCTTTCCACCTGACAATAAGATTAGTGTCATCATGGATCAGTGGTGCAAGGAAGTGGAGAGGAGAACCAATGGTAGGGTAAAGGTAACACAATTTCCTGGAGGCACACTTACTCCTCCTACGCAAACCTACGCAGGGGTCATCAAAGGGGTTGCAGATTTGGGACTAAGTTTTTTTTCCTACACAATGGGTCGTTTCCCTCTCACGGAAGTGCTTGACCTCCCACTGGGTTACAAAAGCGGGTATGTAGGAGCGAAATTGGCAAATGAATACTATAAGAAATTCAAGCCTAAGGAACTTGAAGAAGTTAAAGTCCTTTTCCTCACGACTTCACCACCCCATATGCTCTTTGCCAAAAGGCCTGTAAGAAATCTTGAAGACCTGAAGGGGCTCAAGATCCGATCCACTGGTACAAGCGCAAAGGTCGTTCAGGCCCTTGGCGGTGCCCCTGTGGCTATGCCAATGTCTGAGGCCTATGATGCCCTTTCGAAAGGGGTTGTCCAAGGCATCATCTGCCCGTATGAACCGATGAAAGGATTTAAACTGGCTGAAGTCATCACGGATAGCACTGAATATGGGACCGCTTATGTAAATGCAAATTACATTATTATGAATAAAGATAAATGGAACAGTCTTTCTGCAGACCTTCAGAAGATTATCGAAAAGATTAACGAGGAATGGATAGAAAAGATGGGAAGGCTTTGGGATGATCTTGATAAAGAGGGAAAAGAGGTTTTCGTCCAGAGGGGGGGTAAGGTTGTGGTTCTCTCTAAAGAGGAGAATAACCGTTGGTCAGAAAGATTGAGGCCCATCCTTGATGATTATGTCAAAGAGGCAAAATCAAAGGGCCTACCTGGCGAAGAAGCTCTGAAGTTCTGCATGGACTTTCTGAAGGCACATCAGAGGTAGGATAAGAATAAGTCAGGGTATGCGGGTGTGCATACCCTGACGTCAAAAAATGATTTTCGTAAAAATAACCATTCAAACAGGACCCTCTCCAATTTTTTAAACTTGAAATTGGGTGAAGTTTAATATATCTTGTTTTTAGAGGGGGTGATGTTATGCCAATTTCTGCCTATGTTTTTATTGAATGCACTGCAGGAACTGCCCGGGATGTGGCAAAGGAAGCGGCTAAGATCGAGGGGGTGAAGCGAGCCAATTCCACCACCGGCCCTTATGATGTGATTGTGCTGGTGGAGGCCCCGGACATCAACATCCTTGGCGATTTCATCGTCACTAAAATTCAGGGACTTCCCGGGGTCCTGAGGACCCAGACCAATGTCATTGTGGATTGACACAGGAAGATTCTGATTCATGAGGAGAAGTGTTCTATGGGAAGTGTGGTCAAGAAGCGAAGAAAGAAGATGCGGAAACACAAACATAAAAAGAGATTGGATAGGGATCGTCATAAGAAGAGGAAATAAGGGTTTCGATGCGACGAAACCTGATCCACATTATCCTTTTTGTTCTGACGGTCGCCTCCACCTGGTTAACCGGGGGGCCTTATTACTCCATGGCGATCATGCTCATCCTTCTCGGACATGAATTAGGCCACTACTTCATGTCCAGAAGGTATGGGATGAAAGCCACTCTACCCTTCTTCCTCCCCTTTCCATTTTCCCCTTTTGGAACCTTAGGCGCTGTGATCCGCATGGAGAGCACCATCTCCTCTCGTAAGTCTCTCTTCGATACAGGTGCGGCAGGACCCCTGACCAGTCTTCTGTTGAGCATCCCTGCGATTGTGATCGGTTTAAAACTCTCAAGGGTGATCCATCAATCCCATCTTCAAGAAGGAACTATCCGTCTGGCAGACCCCTTCCTCTTCTCCATCCTCCAGCGTCTCGTTTTGGGACAGGTTCCTCAAAATCATGACGTCATCCTCCACCCGATTGGATATGCAGGATGGGTTGGTCTTTTCGTCACCGCCCTCAACCTCCTTCCTGTCGGGCAGTTAGATGGAGGTCACATCGCCTATGCCCTCTTTGGAAGGAAAAGTAGGCTGGTGTTCCTGATCACTATTCTGGTCATGGCCTTTATTACCGTCTTCTATAATCCTGGATGGATGCTTCTTCTCGTCCTCATCATCCTCTTTGGATTTCGTCATCCTACTCCCATCGATGACCAAACCCCTCTGGATGGGAAGAGAAAGGGGTTGGGAGGATTGCTCTTCGTCGCTTTTCTCCTCTCCTTTCATCCTACTCCCTTTCCTCAATTTGTCGACGAGATCAAGCAAATCTTTGGCAGGTAAGAAGGGGGAAACTATTTTACAAACCGTCTGACGGCCTCCAACCCCCTCCAGAGGTGGGCTTCCTCATGAGGTTCAATCGTATAAATGGGATGGAGTCCGTATTGCTGGAGGAGATTGAAGAATTGATCAAAATCGAAGCTTCCTTCACCCATCGGAAGGTGCTCATCCATCTCCTTATGATTGTCATGGAGATGGACCTCGACCAGATATTCACCTAAGGTTTCAACCCATAAGGAAAGAGGCGTCCTACTGAAGACGTGATGGTGACCCGTATCAAAACAGAATCGAAAATGGGGGGAGTCCATCTCCATCAGAAGTCTCTTAATTGGATCTGGATCTTCCTCAAACACATTTTCCAGAGCAAGGATCAATCCCATCTTCTGGGCCCTCTCCACCAAGGGGGACCAGGTCTGAAGACTGCTTCTTAACCAAAGCCCAACGTTGCCATCGAATTTCCATTTCTCATAGCCTGGATGAAAGACGATCGTTTTTGGCTCGAACACCCTTCCCAATTCAATCATCTTTGAAAATCGACTGAAGGTAATCTCCTTAACCTTTCTGTCCACACCCCCAGGACTGAGATCCATAAAAGGGCTGTGAAGAGTCATACTCAGGTTATTTTTATGGAGGGTGTGAGCCAACTCCTCAACCTCGTTCTCTCTACAGTCGTCTAACTCTTCAGCGCTAAAATAGATTTCGGGATGGATTTGGTGTTCAAGGGCAAAATCGATTCGTTGAACGAGCATGGAATAGGGAACATTAATATGGATAGGGATCACGAGACTCCTCCTTCCTGATGGATTGGTCATTTTTAAATTTGGCCATGGGTTGATATCATTTTCCTCTGTTAAAATTCCATTCTTTTAGGAGGGCGATTCCAAGAGATCAATCGCCTTTAGAACCTTCTCCCTCTCCCCGATCAGATAGATCACATCCCCTTGCTGGAAGATGAAATCTGGATCTGGACTGGAGACAATCTCTCCATCCCTGCTGACCGCGATGACCGTGGCTCCTGTCTTGGAACGGATTTTGAGATCTCTGATGGAATGGCCTACTGCAGGGGTATGCTCCCTGAGGAGATAGGTTTCGGTTTCAATTGCGGTGATGATATCACATTTTTCAGGCAATCCCCTTGAGGGAAGTTCCACCCTTCTCAGCGCCTCATAACTTCGGTTTCTAATCTTCTCGATCTGATCATAGATGAGATTCCTTGGGACTTGATAGCGATGAAGGACTTTTGCAAAGATTTCAATCGATGTCTCAAACTCTTCAGGGATGACCTCATTGGCCCCAAGTCTTAATAAATCTTCAACCTCAGCGGTGTAACGTGTTCTGACAATAATATAAATTCTTGGGTTCTCCTTTCTTGCCAGTTGGACAATTCTTCGGGTAGAGGCAGGGTCTGAGATCACGACGACCAGCATTCTGGCTGTTTTGAGACCCAATTTGTGAAGGATTTCCAACCGAGTACCATCACCAAAAAAGATGGGCTCCCCTTTCCTCCTCATCTCTCGAACGGTATCATTATTCAACTCAAGAACGACATAGGGGATGGATGTCTCCTTCAACCCTTCGGCCAAATTTCTTCCATTTAATCCAAACCCAATAATGATGACATGGCCCTCCCTGGGCAAATGAAGGCTTTCCTTTTCCGCTCTCTTTCTCATCCTTTCCAGTCTTTGGAGAAATCTTTTTGTACTCATCCAAGTGGAAAGGGAGGGAGAGGCCTGAACGAGGAAAGGGGTAAGGAGCATGGTGGTCACAGAGGCTGAGAGGAAGAGCTGGTAATTTCCCTCTGAAATCAACCCTGCCGATTTTCCAGTCATGGCCAAAACAAAGGAGAATTCACCAATCTGAGCCAGATGGATACCACTCTGGAGCGATATCCGCATGGGATGTCCAATCCAATGAAGAGAGAAGAAACCTGTTAACGTTTTGAGCAGAAGGATTGAAACCACGCAGATGAGAATCACACCCGTATGCTCATAAAGGAAAGAGAGATCCATCAACATCCCTATGGAGATGAAGAAGAGTCCATTGAAACTGTCTTTTAAAGGGAGGATTTCTGAGATCGCTTGATAGGCATACTCCGATTCAGAGATGATCAGACCTGCCAGAAATGCCCCAAGGGCAAGTGAGAGCCCAAACCAGGAGGTAAAGAGGGCTGTTCCAAGACAGAGGAGGATGAGGGTGATGACAAAGAGTTCACGGCTTCGGGTGTGAACGATCTGGTGAAGGATGTTCGGGACCAGCCATCTGGCTCCGAAGACGACCATGAAGAGGATGACGGCAGATTTAAGAGCCATCCATAATAGTTCAACAGCACTCCCTCTTGCCCCCGAGAGGATGGGAATAAGGAGCATCATCGGAACCACACAGAGATCCTGAAAGATGAGAATCCCTATGGAGAGGCGACCATGAGGGGAATCGATCTCCCCACGATCAAAGAGCATCTTCATGACAATGGCTGTACTGCTCAGGGCGATGAGAAATCCGGTAAAAAGTGAGACGTTCCAATCCTTAAGGAAAGGATAGATGATCAATGCGGTGGCCACAATCGTAAGAAGAACTTGGGAGAAGCCTCCTCCCAACAATGCAGAACGAATCCTTTTTAGGTTCTTAAGCGAAATCTCCAAGCCGACCGTAAATAGAAGAAGGATGATGCCCACCTCGGCAAGGAGTTCGACCTCATGGATATCCCTGACTAACCCAAATCCATGAGGTCCAAGGAGGAGGCCAGCGATGAGAAAGCCTACTATAGATGGGATTCTTATTTTGTGGAGTAAAAAGATGACAGAAGCCGAAACCCCGAAGATGATGACCAGCGTTTTTAGAAACCCAAGTTCCATTATACCTTCCCCAAACCCTATTATAAACAATGCCTGATTTCACTTGCAATTTTTAGATTGGAAGCAAGCCTCTCACTTCCCAGGATTATTGGACTTTCCACTTCACCACTCTCACTGACCATTGCATTAAAAAGATGGTTTATGATATAAACATAAAGGAGGAGCCCTATGTTTAATATTGGACTGCCAGAACTTCTGATCATCCTGGCTATCGCCCTGATCGTCTTTGGTCCGAATAAACTCCCAGAACTGGCCAGGGCCTTTGGCCGGGCAATGCGGGAATTTAAGAAGGCCACTGAGGAGGTGAAAGAGAGTTTTGAAGCAGAGACCAAAGAACTCGAGGAGATCAAAAGCGCGATTACAGATGACCAGTTAACGGGTATTCTTGAAGAGACCTCGTCCAAGTTGACCGAAGAGATATCCAGTCAGTTAGATGATTCTACCTCTGCAGAATCATCCCCTCCCGAAGAAC
>Ga0185342_1001046_pt1 | contig 12304 bp, 7 predicted proteins | sample ConPoolayeEmetaG_FD_128045 | JGI IMG/M metagenome (GOLD analysis project Ga0185342, IMG submission 128045) | Hot spring microbial mat communities from California, USA to study Microbial Dark Matter (Phase II) - Cone Pool mat layer E metaG... ...
GTTGGATTATGATTATTATTTTAATTATTGTTGGAATGGGAATTATTATCATCGCCAGCTTATTTTATTTTGAAAAACGCAATGCAAACCGAACCAGAATTGATGATGAGAATGAAAATAGCTAGTAATAGTTTTATCGTTTTAAACATTATTAATTAAAATCTTGGCTCAAAAACTGAATCCGGCCAGAACAGCATCGCAAAAAAAAACTCTTATAATTGTCCTTATTGTTATTGGCGTTTTGATTGTTTTTATATGAGGAAGTTGTGTTGCCTGTACAGTTTGTGGTAGTTGTATGTTGGTACCTTACTGGTTTTCATATTAGGGTTAGAATTAATTTCATCAGGTTTGTAAAAAGCGGATTCTTGATTCGTTTTTTTCTTTTTTGAGCAATTTTTTTACTTAGTTGCTTTTTAGAAACTCCTCGTGCTAAATTAAAGTTGTGAGGGTTTTTATAGACGCTGGGATAAAATAAAGATAACAGTAAATAGTATCGTAATGACAAGCAGTATTTACTATCCACTACTTGTCATCATTTTTTGATTTCAGTTAAGTAAATGACTAAATTAACCAAGCAAAAGTTTGTCCATCTCCATGTTCATAGCCACTATAGCTTGTTAGACGGCTTAATTAAAATTGACGATTTAGTTAAACGTGCGAAGGAGCTTGGAATGACGAGTTTAGCTTTGACTGACCATGGAGTAATGTATGGGATAATTGAATTTTATCAGAAAGCAAAAGAAGTAGGGATTAAGCCGATTATTGGAGTAGAGGCCTATGTCGCGCCGCGCCGTCTTGATCAGAAAACTCCCAAGCTTGATGCCAATCCTTATCACTTAGTTCTCTTGGCAAAAGATCGGACTGGCTATCAGAATCTTTGCCAACTTACTACAACGGCTCATCTTAAGGGCTATTACTACAAACCACGTATTGACTGGGAGTTACTGAAAAAACACTCCCAAGGACTGATTGCTCTTTCGGCTTGTATAAGAGGGGAAATTCCTCATCTTCTAAGTATTGGCAAAGACAGTGAAGCAGAGAAAAAAGTAGCGGATTTTCAGGATATCTTTGGTAAAGATAACTTTTTTTTGGAGATCCAAGTTCATCCTAAACTTGTAGGTCAGAGTAATCTTACTGACGAGATTAACCAAAAACTTATTGCACTTAGTAAAAAAACTAATGCACCATTAGTTGCCACTAATGATGTTCATTATCTTTACCCACAAGATTATTCTGCTCATGATATTCTGCTTTGTATTCAAACTGCTAATGTTGTCACAGACCGTAATCGTTTGCGTCAACAGGAAGGCGAGGATTATTCCTTTCGTACTGCTGAACAGATGATTAAACAGTTTGCATCGGTCCCAGAAGCTATTTCTAATACGGCAAGAATTGCGGAACGCTGCAATTTAGATTTTAAACTAGGAAGATTGATTTTGCCACATTTTGAAGTTCCGCAAGGGGAAACTCCTTCTAGTTATTTAGAGAAATTGGGATATGCCGGGCTAATTAAACGTTACAGTAAGAACAGAGATGCTTTTGGTAAAGATCTAGCAACAAGAGAGGAAGCAAAAAAATTAGTTGCATCTTCAATTATCAAGCGTTTTGATTATGAACTTAAGATTATCAATCAGACCGGTTATGCTCCTTATATTTTAATTGTGTGGGATTTTGTTAAATATGCGAAAGAACAGGGAATTATTGTCGGTCCCGGTCGTGGCTCGGCGGCAGGAAGTATTGTTTCTTATGTGTTGAATATTACGACAGTTGATCCGCTTAAATATGGCTTGCTTTTTGAGCGGTTTTTAAATCCGGCTCGTATTTCTCCTCCAGATATTGACTTGGATTTTGCTGATGATCGTCGTGATGAGGTAATCCGCTATGTTACTTCAAAATACGGCTCAGAGAGAGTTTCTCAGATTATTACTTTTGGAACTATGGCAGCACGCAATGCCGTACGGGATGTTGGTCGGGCAATGGGAATGGCTTACAATGATGTGGACCGGATTGCAAAGTTAATTCCTTTTGGGGAGAGTCTTAAATCAGCTTTGGAAAAGGTGGTGGAACTGCGGGAGATAGTAAAAACTGATCCAGCAACAGAAAAATTACTTGCAATGGCACAAAAACTGGAAGGGGTAGCACGTCACGCTTCCACGCATGCGGCAGGGGTAGTTATTTCTAAGAATCCTTTGGTAGAGTACGCACCGGTGCAGCTTAGCACGCATGAGAATGAAGGAGTTATTGTTCAATATTCTATGCTTGACGTAGAGGCAATCGGTCTTTTGAAAATGGATTTCTTGGGACTTTCTAACCTGACAGTAATTCGCAATACTTTAAGGATTATCAAAAAAACTCAAGGAAAAGAAATTGACATTGATAATATTCCTCTAGATGATCCTAAAACATTTTCTCTTTTAAGGGAAGGAAAAACTACCGGTGTTTTTCAGTTAGAAAGTAGTGGAATGAAGCGCTATTTAAAGGAACTTAAACCCACGCAATTTGAGGATATTATTGCGATGGTAGCATTATATCGCCCTGGTCCAATGGAGTGGATTCCTGATTATATTAAAGGCAAACATCATCCCGAGAAAGTTAAGTATCTTCATCCGAAACTAGAGCCAATTCTCCAGGAAACTTATGGCGTTGCAGTTTATCAAGAACAGATTTTACGTATTGCTCGCGATTTAGCTGGTTTCACTCTAGGCGAAGCAGATGTCTTGCGCAAAGCAGTAGGAAAGAAAATTAAGAAACTTTTGGTTGAGCAAAAGAAGAAATTTATTGATGGAGTTGCAAAACAAGGTTACAGTAGAGAACTAGGAGAAAAATTATTCAGTTTTATTGAACCTTTTGCGGGTTATGGTTTTAATAAAGCGCATGCTACTTGTTATGCGATGGTTGCTTATCAGACAGCCTATCTCAAGGCGAATTATCCGGCAGAATTTATGGCAGCACTTTTAACTTCTGATCAGCATAACATTGATCGGGTGGCAATTGAGGTTTCCGAGTGCAGACAAATGGGAATCAAAGTGTTGCCGCCGAATGTTAATGAAAGTTTTGTGGAATTTGGTGTAATCAAAGGAACGAAAAATATTACCTTTGGATTGGGTGCGATTAAGAACTTAGGCGAGAAACCAGCCGAGCTGATTGTAGAGGAGCGTAAAAAAAATGGTCTTTTTAAATCTCTGGATGATTTTATTCGCCGTGTCGGTTGCCATCTGGTAATAAATAAAAAAACTCTGGAGAGTTTAATTCAGTCCGGAGCACTGGATAGTTTGGGTGAACGCGCGGTGATGCTTAATAACATTAATCGCATTCTAAGTTATGGCTGTGAGGTGGGGAGAAATCAAATAAATGGTCAGACTGATATTTTTGGTACCCTTAAGATTACAGACGTTCCAGCACTTTCGCTTACGACTTGTGATCCTATGCCGCGCAAGGAAAGATTGGCGTGGGAGAAAAAATTATTGGGGCTTTATCTTTCTGATCATCCTCTGCGAGGAATGGAAGATTATTTCACTAAATACATTACCCCTTATGTAGAGTTAAGAAACAAACGGCCAGGTGAACGAGTAGTGGTAGGAGGAATTATTGTTGGGATCCAGAAGATTGTTACTCGTTCCAATGAACCAATGTTGTTTTTGCAGCTAGCTGATTTGGAAAGTGAGTTTGAGGCATTAATTTTCCCTTCGCTTTATAAAAATGATCCGGCGTTCTTTCAAGAAGATAAAATTATTGCCATTCGCGGAAAGATTAGCGATAAAGATGGTGAGATTAAAATTTTGGCTGATGACTATACTGAAATTACTGAGGAGATGGTTCAAAAAAACCAGCAGTTATACTTCAAGAAAAGGTTTACTTTTAATAATTCATTGAACAATTCTACTTCTCGGAATCATAACCAGCAAGTTTATCTGAAGTTGTTCGTGCCGGAAATCGCAAGTAAAGATTTACTCCAAGAAGTACGTAAAGTACTTCTGGAAAATCAGGGTGATTATCGTGTGGTGCTAGTTTTATCCGATGGTGCCCAAATAAAAAAGCAGATTGAGGTGCCGATTAGAGTAAATTTTACTTTTGATTTGCGTAAGAAACTTTCTGATTTGCTGGGGGAAGAGATGGTGAAACTGATTAGGAGTAGTAGTATATAACAAATGGCAGGGAAACCAGGCAGAGGGCAGAGTTACTAGATCTAGCGACTCTGCTTTCTTAATTCTGTCCTTAGATTGTTATACGCTTGATTTTTTCTGGGAATTACTCTATAATAAGCATGTCAGTGCTGTTTTTTATTAATCTCAAAGATGTATCAGCAAGTTCAGGAATTTCAGAAAGCAGAAGCACGTAAGAAAATCCCTGCGGTTAAAGTAGGGGATGTTGTTAAGGTACATCAGAAAATCATGGAAAAGGGAAAAGAGCGCATCCAGATTTTTGAAGGATTAGTAATCGCCATCTCTGGCAACGGACCTTTAACCAGAAGGATTACTGTTCGTCGCATTGCTAGTGGTGTTGGTGTAGAACGTACTTTTCCGTTAAATCTTCCCTCACTTGTGAAGATAGAAGTGACTAAGCGAATTAAGGTAAAACGGGCGAAGTTGTATTATGTGCGTGAGTTAACCGGTCGTCGCGCTCGCTTGAAAGAGAAGAAAGGTACCATTTTAGCTGGCACAGAATCATTGGTTGATGAGAAACTAAAGGAAAAGAAAAAGAAGGTTATAACAGTTCAGAAACCACTTAAAGCAGTTGGGTCTCAACTAAAACTACAAGCAAAGAAAGTTGCTAAGAAATAATAATGGTAATTTTTCCTAAGTGTAATTTTGAAAAATCCCTCCAGAAAGAGGGTTTTAATTTAATTGCAGGGGTAGATGAGGCAGGAAGAGGAGCATGGGCGGGACCGGTTTACGCCTCAGCAGTAATCTTTGATTTCAAATATAGTTTGCGGCAACTAAGAAAAGTGAGAGATTCTAAATTTTTAAGTAAAGAGCAGCGAGAAAAACTATTTACGTTAATTCACAAACACGCAGTGGCAATTGGTATTGGCTCGGTAGATCACAAAGAGATAGATCGTATTGGTATTCATCCAGCAACGCAAAAGGCGATGCGAATTGCAATTGAAAATCTCAAAATTACTCCTGATTATCTTTTAGTTGATGCTTTTAAGCTTAAGGAAGTAAGTTTTCCTCAAAAACATGTCATTAAAGGAGATCAGCGGGTTTTTTCCATTGCTGCTGCCTCAATCATTGCAAAAGTATCACGAGATCGGGAGATGGAGAAATTAGATAAGTGCTACCCCGGTTACGGGTTTAAGCAACATAAAGGGTACGGAGTAAAATTTCATCAGCGAAAGCTAAAAGAATTAGGACCGTGTGAAATTCATCGGAGATCGTATAAACCAATCAAAAAATGTAAAATGTGAAATATAGCATGGATAAATAGACAATAGAGAATGCGGGATATTAAACACTCTCTATCCTACATTCGTTTTCCATTCTACCCAATTAAGAAGAAGGGACTAAGATGAACTATTTTAATACGCGTTCGCTCGGTCGCAGATTTGAAAGAATTGCCATTGACTTTTTAGTTAAACGCGGATTTGAAATTATTGAGATAAATTATCAAACAAAAATTGGCGAAATTGACATTATTGCTTTAGATCAAAAGAATATTTGGCATTTTATTGAGGTGAAGTCAAAAAAGTTAGAATCGCTATTTGGTTTACCTGAAGAAGCAGTGAATCAAAAAAAGCAGGAAAAAATTATCCAAACTGCCGAACAATATTTGATGAGGCGGGGTTTGGAGGAGGTTAATGTTAGCTTAGATGTTTTAGTAATTTGTAATAATGTTCTAAAACGAATAGTTCGCATCGTTCTTTACGAGAATGCCTTTGAAAGGTATAATTGACTATCTTAAAGGTTATTTGCTATAATGTCATTGCCCGTGCTACATGCTTCTCCAAGGTTTTATCGGGCAGCTATTGGCTACTGGTTTATAACTAGTGGCCACTTTTTCTCTTAGAGACTTATTTATCTATTATTTAATCTTCAATCATGGAAGAATCCATTCAAGGTGCTGTTGATCAAATCTGCCGCGAGCGTGGCATTGATCAGGCGACGATGATTTCGGCAATTGAAGCTGCCCTTGCTGCTGCCTACAAGAAAGACTTTGGTAATCCTAATCAGTTAATCAAGGTGGTTTTTGATCTTAAAACCGGTGGTAGTAAAATTTATCAGGTGAAAGAGATTGTTGCTAAAGAAGATTTAAAAGTTCCTGAGCGGGAGATCACTTTGGCGGATGCAAAGAAAGAAAGCAAGAAAAAGAATTTAAAGATTGGCGATGTGGTTGAAAAACGTCTGGAAACCCCGGAGGGCTATGGACGTATTGCGGCACAAACTGCTAAGCAGGTAATTATTCAGCGCGTTCGGGAAGCAGAGCGAGACGTTGTGATGAAAGAATTTAAACATCAAGAAGGAAAATTAGTTAACGGTATTGTTCAGCGCCGTGAAGGCGATCAGGTACTAGTTGATTTAGGAAGAGCGGTAGGAGTAATCTTTCGTGAGGGGCAAATTATGGATGAACGTTACACTCCCGGCCAACGGCTACGGGTTTTTGTTGAACGGGTTGAAGAATCGTCCAAAGGACCACAAGTGGTAGTTTCTCGCAGTAATCCTAATGTGGTAAAGCAATTATTTGAACTGGAAATTCCTGAAATTAGTGCTGGTACTGTAGAAATTAAAGGGATTGCTCGTGAGGCGGGGGTGCGCTCTAAGGTGGCAGTTTTCTCTCAAGATAAAGGTGTTGATCCAATTGGTTCTTGTGTTGGTCAGCGCGGTGCACGAGTTCAAGCAATTATTAGCGAACTCGGAGGAGAAAAGTTAGACATTGTTCTGTGGGATAAAGATCTTAAGGTTTTCATTACTAATGCTCTTTCACCAGCAAAAATTGTTGATGTAAAGTTGAACAAGAAAGACAAAACGGCAATTGTGAGAGTGCCAAATGATCAACTTTCTTTGGCAATTGGCAAGGCTGGTCAAAATGTTCGTCTTGCTTCCAAACTCACTGGTTACAAGCTAGACATTGAAGAAGTTGCTGGTGAAAGCAGTGAGGGTGGGAAACTTAAAGCACAAAAAGAAGAAAAGGAAACTACTAAAGCGGAAAAAAGACAACAGAAGTAGCTCAAAAATCGTTCAAGGAGAAAGTAAAATCCAAGAAAGGTAACGAAGAAGATAACCAAGAAGATTCCGTAAAGAGAAGTTAGATTGAAAATTAAAGAGTGTAGAAAAGCAAAAAGAAGTAGCGATTATTAGTAATAGCAATGGATCAGTTTAGTTATTTTGATCAATTTAGTGATCAAGCAAGAAGTGTTCTTATTACCGCTCAAAAGGAAGCGGAGGCTGCTGATTCTGTTCAGGTCAGAAGTGAACACCTGCTTTTAGCGTTGCTGAAATATCCCCAGAGTGTCAGTGCTAATATTTTAGGAAGTTTGGGAGTTACTGAAGCGAAAATTCGCATGACTAGCACTTTTCTCAAAACTTTGGATAAAAAGCGCACCCGAATTCATCCCGGCTTAAGCTCCAGCATGCAAAATGCTCTTACCAATGCGCTTAATTTTGCTAGTCAGTATCAAAATCATACAGTGAATGTTGAGCATCTCCTTTTAGGTTTAGTTGTTGACCACAGTAACAACGCGTGCCGAATTTTAAGAGAATTAAAAGTTAGTCCCCGTTTAATTGAAAGGCAAATTCTTGCCTTACTCACAAAGATACGGATTGATTTGTCGGGAATAGAGCAATTGGGTGAATTTGTCAAAAAAATTTTGGGAGAAGTTTCCCCCGTAGGGGAGGGAGTGTCCCGAGCAGAACGTCGCAAGACTCCAGCCCTAGATTATTTTTGTACTGATCTAACTGATAAAGCGGCGAAAAAACTACTTGATCCAATTGTAGGTAGAGAAAAAGAGATTGAAAGAGTCGTTAGCATTTTGAACCGCCGTCATAAAAATAATCCGGTTTTGATTGGCGAAGCAGGAGTGGGTAAAACTGCAATTGTAGAAGGATTAGCTCAACATATTGTTAATGGTTTAGTCCCGGAAGTTTTGCTGGATAAAAAGATTCTGACGTTGGACTTAGCTTTGGTTATTGCCGGTTCTAAGTATCGTGGTGAGTTTGAAGAGAGATTAAAACAGGTCCTGAGAGAAATTAAAAAAGTAGGCAATGTTATTTTGTTTATTGATGAACTGCACTCGGTGGTAGGAGCAGGAGCTGCCGAAGGAGCGATGGACGCCGCTAACATTTTGAAACCAGCTTTGGCACGAGGCGAGTTACACTGCATTGGCGCAACTACCATTGACGAATATCGCAAGTATATTGAGAAAGATAGTGCCTTAGAACGACGTTTTCAGGAAGTTATCATTGAAGAGCCAACCGTGGAGGAAACTATTAAAATCTTAAAGGGTTTGCGACCTAACTATGAAAGGCATCATCGCTTGAAAATCTCTGATGAAGCACTTGAGGCCGCAGCGCGCTTGAGTGAGCGTTATATTACCGAACGTTTTCTTCCTGATAAGGCGTTGGACTTGATTGATGAGGCAGCTTCTTATAAGCGGGTAAAACTAGGAGCAACCTCTTTGGATACTTTGAAATTGAACCGAGATTTCAAGAAGGTTGTTTTAGCAAAGGAAAATGCTTTGAAAAAGATGAATTACTCTGAAGCGGCATTACTACGGAATCAAGAATTAGAATTGCAAAAGAAAATTAATCTTTTAAAAAATAAGAAAACTTCTCAAAGTGAAGTTACAATTACTCCCGATGATATTGCAATTATTGTTTCGCGGATGATGGGAATCCCTGTAACGAAATTACTAATGTCAGAAAAAAGACGTCTGCTTGATCTGGAAAAGTTTTTAAATAAAAGAATTATCGGTCAAAAGGAAGCACTAAAGGAAATTGCTAGTGCGATCCGCCGTTCGCGTACCGGAGTTACAATTGGTAAACGTCCAATTGGTTCCTTTATTTTCTTGGGCCCGACGGGGGTAGGAAAAACTGAGCTAGCAAAGGTATTAGCAGAAGAAGTTTTTGGGAATCAGGAAGCACTGATAAAACTGGATATGAGTGAGTATTCTGAAAGACATACTAAGTCACGTTTTCTGGGTGCACCTGCGGGCTACATTGGCTATGAAGAAGGTGGTCAATTAACAGAAATGGTTCGCCGTAAGCCATATAGCGTCGTATTATTCGATGAGATTGAAAAAGCTGACCCCGATGTTCTTAACGTGTTACTGCAAATTATGGAGGATGGCTATTTAACTGATGCACAGGGACGGAAAGTAGATTTTCGCAACACGATTATTATTATGACTTCTAATATTGGTTTGGACTTATTGAATGAAGGGGCAGTAATTGGTTTTAAAGCAGAAACAAGAGCAAAGTTGGAAAAAGAACTAGGTTATTCTTATGAGGAAATGAAAAATCGGGTGTTAGAGGAATTACGAGAGAGGTTTAAACCTGAGTTTCTAAATCGCATCGATAAAATTATTGTTTTCAATGCTTTGGATAAAAAAGCAGTTCAGCAAATTGTCGGATTACAATTGCGTGAACTCAAGGACCATTTACGGAAGGAAGGAATTGAGATCTCTTTTGACAGTAAAGTAAAACGATTAATTGCACAAAAGGGTTTTGATCCTAAATTTGGTGCACGTCCTATCCGTCGTGCAATTCAAGATGAAATTGAAGATCATTTGGCAGAAGAGTTATTAAAGGGGAAGTTAAAGAAAAACAAATCAATTAAAGCTACTGTTTTTAAAGACAAAGTGATTTTTAATAATTAATTAAAAAAACTCTCCGGAATGAGAGCAATGAGTCGGGGTAAAAGTTTTTTGCGGAAGATGAAAATATCTAGAATTTCAATAATTATGCAAATCCCGAGGTAGCAGAATCCAACAGTGAGAATTGCAAGCAGTTCTGATATTCTGCCACAGAACCTGCTTTCAATAATCAGGGAGTCATGATTATTAAAGGTGGCTTAAGTTATCATAAATCAAAAAAATTGTCAACTTCTAAAGTTAAATTTATCTGTACTAACTGCGGCAAGTCATTCTCTAAATGGGCAGGGAAATGTTTAAATTGCGGAGAATGGAATACACTACGAGAACAAATTGAAAAAACTGAGAAAACAACCAAAATTGGTTTTAACCGAATGGATTTTAATTCAGCGCGGGATTTTCCGTACTTACTACAAGATATTCCGCGATTAAGAATTAACCGAATCATTACCGGAAGCAAAGAGTTTGACCGAGTTTTAGGAGGAGGATTGGTACCAGGATCATTAGTGCTTTTAGCGGGTGATCCGGGAATGGGTAAATCTACTTTAGCTTTACAAGTTGCTACTTTTGTCGGACAAAAGCAACCAGTTTTGTATGTCTCTGGTGAAGAGTCATTAAATCAAATTCGTTTACGTAGCGAGCGTTTGAAATTAAAACCATTGCTTTTGCACTTGTTCACGGAAACTAATTTAGATGCAATTTTGACGCAGTTGCGTAAAATAAAACCACATTTGATTATTATTGATTCTGTTCAAACCATATTCTCTGAAAATTTTACAGGTGCTCAAGGAAGTGTTTCTCAAGTAAGCAATTGTGCTAATGTTTTATTGCAAGTTGCCAAAATAACTAATATCCCGGTTATCTTAATTGGTCATGTAACAAAAGAGGGTTCAGTTGCTGGTCCGATGATCTTGGAACATGTTGTTGACACAATACTGTTTCTAGAAGGAGAGAAATATCATGAGTTGCGGCTACTGCGGGTTATAAAAAACCGTTTTGGTTCTACCCTAGAAGTTGGCATTTTTAAAATGGAAACGAAAGGATTAAAAGAAGTTTCAAACCCTTCGGGATTGTTTCTGAAAGAGAGATTGGCTAATCAACCAGGTTCAATTATCTATCCTTTGATTGAGGGTAATCGACCCTTATTAGTGGAGATTCAAGCATTGGTAAATAAAACTGTACTTGCTTACCCACGTCGTGCTGCTAGCGGAGTGAATCTGAACCGCTTGCAGGTTTTAATTGCCGTTTTAGAGAAATGTCTTAACCTGAAACTATTTAATATGGATGTCTATGTTAATATTATAGGTGGATTTAAGGTCAAGGAACCGGCAGTAGATCTTGCAGTTTGTCTAGCGATTATTTCATCAATTTTCAATAAACCCCTACCTGATTCCTTGGCAGCAGTGGGAGAAGTGGGGCTTTTAGGTGATTTAAGAACAGTTAATCAATTAGACCGTCGTATTGAGGAGGTAAAACGTCTTGGTTTTAAAACCTGTTTAATTGGAGGAGCGAATTTGCCGAAATTTTCCGGAATCACGATTAAAAATTTCAAAAGTTTAAAAGAATTATTACATTTTCTTAATTTTTAATCATTGCGATGAATATTCAGGTTAATCCTACTTATTTAATGCAAATTTTTGCCTTGACGGTAATTGCTTTTGGTGCGGCAGTTGCTTTAACGCCGGCATTAACCATACTTCTTTATCGTTTTAAGATTTGGAAAAAGATCAAAACTACTGGTATGAGTGGTAAAGTGCCAATATTTTATAGATTGCATAAGCAAAAACACCGTCGTAATGTCCCTACCATGGCAGGAGTTTTAATCTGGGTGGTAGTGTTAGTAGTAACAGTTTTATTTAACTTAAGCCGCTCGCAAACTTATTTGCCGCTTTTTGCTCTCGTTGCAGTTGGAGTGCTTGGTTTGATTGATGATGCCATTAATGTCTGGGGTAAGACAAAGTTAAGAGGAATGCGTGCCTCGTTTAAACTTGGCTGGCTTGTTTTAATTGCAGGTTTAGGCTCGTGGTGGTTTTTCTCTAAACTTGGTTTTAGTATGATTCATATTCCCGGCAGGGGTGATTTTGAAATCGGTTGGCTCTATATCCCTTTATTTATCTTGGTGATTGTTGCTACTGCCAATGCTGTTAACATCACTGATGGATTGGATGGTCTTGCCGGAGGTTTACTCACAATTAGTTTTGGTGCCTTTGGAGTTTTGGCTTTTGCTCAAGGACAAATTGGTTTAGCTGCTTTTTGCTTAACGGTAGTTGGAGCGTTACTTGCTTTCACTTGGTTTAATATCTACCCTGCCCGGTTTTTTATGGGAGATACTGGATCACTAGCACTTGGTGCTACATTAGGTGTAATTGCAATGTTAACTAATTCTGTATTAGTTCTTCCAATTATCGGGTTTGTTTTTGTTGTTGAGACATTATCTGTCATCATTCAGTTAATTTCTAAGAAGTTAAGAAAAGGTAAAAAAATATTTTTGTCCACTCC
>Ga0185342_1001047_pt1 | contig 12300 bp, 6 predicted proteins | sample ConPoolayeEmetaG_FD_128045 | JGI IMG/M metagenome (GOLD analysis project Ga0185342, IMG submission 128045) | Hot spring microbial mat communities from California, USA to study Microbial Dark Matter (Phase II) - Cone Pool mat layer E metaG... ...
TTATTATTTTATTCTCTAGTTACACGAAGGACTTCTTCAATCGAGGTAACTCCTTGAATCGCCTTAACCATCCCGTCTTCATTCATTTTTAGCATACCTTCTTCTCTGGCTTTCATCTCAATTTCATCGGCACTTGCATTTTTGGATATCATTTCGGATATAGATGCACTCGCTTCCATTACTTCATATATACCAACCCTCCCTTTATAACCCTCATTATTACATCGAGAACAGCCACCGGGATGATAAAACATTATATCTTCTACACTGTTGATTTTTTCAACGCTTTCATCTATTAGATTTGCCTTCTTAACAATCCCAAGAATTTTTTCAAAATCTAATTCCTTAGCTAACGAAACGATTATTTCTTTATCCAACTTATAGGGCCTGCGACAATCAGGACAGAGTTTTCTAAGCAACCTTTGAGCCATTACTAAATTGAGTGTCGATGCAATTAGAAACGGTTCGGCGCCCATGTCAACCAAGCGAGGGATTGTTCCCGCAGCACTATTGGTATGAAGCGTTGAAAGCACTAAATGACCAGTCATTGCCGCATGAATTGCGATTTCCATTGTTTCTTCATCTCGAATTTCACCTACCATTATAATATCCGGATCCTGCCGAAGAAGTGATCGTAATCCTTGAGCAAAAGTAAGCCCAATCTGGGGATAAACCTGAGTTTGGTTTATTCTAGGCATTTTATATTCTATCGGGTCCTCTATAGTGGAAATATTAACTTTTGGAGTATTCAATATATCCATTATTGTATATAAAGTAGTTGTTTTCCCAGAGCCGGTTGGTCCGGTAACAAGTATCATTCCGTTTGGTCGTTTAATTGCCGCGTGCACAATTTCCAGAGAATGGCCCCAAAGACCCATTACTTCAAGTGTAAGACCCTTAGAAGATTCGTCCAATATGCGCATTACTATTTTTTCCCCCGAGTACACAGGCAAAATGGAAACTCGAAAAGCTATCCTTCTTCCGTCTTGATCAATTTTAAACCTTCCGTCTTGTGGCAAACGATGTTCGTCAAGTTTTAAATTAGAGAGAATCTTAATTCTAGCAACAATGCCGGGCAACGTGTTCTTAGGAAGCGACATAGCATCATGCAAAATTCCATCAATTCGATATCTTATTCTCACTTCTTTTTCATCCGGTTCTATATGAATATCTGATGCTTCTTGTAAAACAGCATGTTTTAATAATGTGTCGACAATTCTAATTATCGGCAATTCCTGTGCTTTTTTCTCAAGTGACTCCTCATCACTAACTTCTGAGACGCTTTTTTCTATAATATCCCCAAATTCAGCCTTCAAGCTCTGCTCGTATTGCTTAAGGGCATTATTCATGCCTTTTTCAGATGTAACACAGGGGTGAATCTTCAAACCGGTTTTTTTTCTTATGAAATCAATGGTTTGGACATCCTCCGGGTTGAGCATGGCAATTTTAAGGTTATTCCCCTCCTTTCGGAAAGCAACAACTTTATACTTTTTCGCAATTGGCTCGGGTATTATCCGAAGAATTTCTTTGGGAATAATTTCTTTTTCCAAGTTCATAAAAGGAATTCCAAGAACATGAGCATATATTTGCCTAAGCTGATCAGCAGAAAATATTTCTTTTTTAATCAGCAAGTCTTTCAGAGACCCTTGAGTATGCTCTAACTCATCTTCAATTTCTGATAAAACTTCTTTTTTAATGAGTCCTGCATCCAGTATGAAATTTTTAAGCCGATCTTCGCTAAATCGCATCTTTTTATTTTTATGTTTAGGAGACGTGATTCAAATTATATTCTAAGGCAAGCCGCAACCAAGAACAACATTTATTAGTTGAAAAGATGCCTTTATTTTTTAATTATACCATATTCTCTGTTTTTAAAAGCAATAATTTTTTAAATGCCGCCAAAATCAAAATGAATACCACCAGCTACTCACTGGTGGTTTCTATCACACAGGATAATCGTTTGCTTTATTTTGTTTAGGTGGGAATAGCACAGGCAAATCCTTTTTGAAATGATTTTGGTTTTCAACATATTTTATGATGACATATTCATTGATGTCAATTGTAGAGATAAATTACTTAAAAGCGCCCTTTATAAAGGGCGCTTTCGCTATGTCTTTTTGTCTTTTCGTCACAAGGGGTGAATCTTCTACATCATATCCATTCCCCCGCCGGGCATTCCAGAATGCATGTGACTCGGAGTTGAACTTTCTTTAGGTTCCGGCTTGTCAGTGACTACCGCTTCGGTGGTTAAAAGCATTGCCGCCGCAGAAATCGCATTTTGAAGGGCCGAAATAACTACTTTTGCCGGATCGATTATTCCTGCTTTAAACATATCGACATACGATCCGTCATTTGCGTTATATCCAATATTAAAGTTCGCATTGGGGTTTAATTCATTCATATGGTATTCAATTTCCACTTCTGAACCAGTTTCAATATCAATCTTCTTTCCTTTCTTCATTTTCTTAAGGTATGTTCCTTGAAGTTCCTGTATATGAGATATCACTACTTCCGGTGACTGCCCGGCATTGGTAACAATTTGCTTAATTGGAGCCGCCAAAGCATCTACCAATATCTGGGTAGCAATTCTGTCTTCGTGTTCCAGATTCTTATGAAGATCGGCTTCGAGTTTAACCGATTCATTTAAAAGCGCTAACCCGCCTCCAACAACAATTCCTTGTTCAAGGGCCGCTTTGGTTGCTTCAACTGCGTCCTCAACCCGATGCTGCTTTTCTTTCTGCTCAACTTCGGTAGCAGCGCCTACCTTAATAACCGCTACTCCTCCTGATAATTTTCCCATTCGCTCCTGCATCTTTTCTTTATCAAATTCGCTGGTAGCTTTTTCAATTTGAGATTTTAGTTGCGAAATTCTCTCTCCAATTTTTTTCTTATCACCCTTGCCGTCAACAATGGTAGTGTCATCCTTTGTCGAAATTACCTTACCGGCCCTTCCTAAGCTAGTCAATTCAACGGTTTCCAGTTTCATGCCGCGCTCCTCAGAAATAACTTCGCCTCCGGTAAGAATGGCAATGTCTTCGAGCATTGCCTTGCGATTATCGCCAAATCCCGGCGCTTTAACCGCTAAAACGTTCAAAACGCCTCTTAATTTGTTCACTACCAAAGTCGCTAATGCTTCTCCTTCAACCTCCTCCGCAATAATAACCAACTCTTTTTTGCCGGCTTGCGCAATTTTTTCCAAAATCGGAAGTATTTCCTGCACGGAAGATATTTTTTTGTCCGTAATCAAAATATAGGGTTCTTTTAGTTCAGCTTCCATTGACTCGGTATTGGTTATCATGTATGGGGAAATGTAACCCTTATCAAACCTCATTCCCTCAACAATTTCATCTTCCAAACCAAATGTTTGTGATTCTTCAACCGTTATTACCCCATCTTTTCCAACTTTATCAATAACTTTTGCGATCATTTTTCCTACTTCCGCGTCTTGAGCAGAAATGGTTGCTACCTGCTCAATGGCATCCCCCTGCACCTCTTTTGCCATTTTCCTTAAATTTGTAGAAATTCTGTTGGAAAGTTTCAATAAAGCATTTTTTAGTTCAATAACATTTATTCCGCGCGAAATATATTTTGCGCCCGAGCTCACGATTGATTGGGTTAAAATAGTAGCGGTTGTTGTACCGTCGCCGGCCGCATCATTTGTTTTGTTGGCAACTTCCTTGACAAATTCCGCCCCGACATTTTCAAACTTATCTTCAAATTCAATCTCTTTTACTATGGTAACACCGTCATTGGTAACCACCGGAGTACCAAATCCTCTGTCCAATACAACATTACGACCTTTAGGGCCAATTGTTACTTTTACTGCATCGGCTATTTTGTCGATGCCTTTTTTGATACGCCTGCGCGCGTCTTCGTCATATTTTACTTGTTTTGCCATATTTTTAATATTTAGTTATTAGCTTATTGAAATTTAATTTAGCACTCAATAACCATGACTGCCAGTCGCAACTTTTATTATATCCAATTATTGCTTCATGTCAACTAATTGACAATCTAACGCAAAAATCTTTTCATTCACCTCCGCTAGTCTCTCTTTAAAAAGTTGATATACTTTCGGACCTTGAGGTTTGGGAATAAATACCAGTCTTTTACTGTTGGCTTCTACATAATTTCCTTTAATAAAGGTATTCGGATTATTTTTTATTCTTGAAATTTGCCATGACTCCAATAATTTTTCAACATATTGCGCTCCGAGGAATTCAAAAATAGCTTCCAGTATTCTTTTTATTCCCGAAGGTTTCCCTTCTATGTCCATTAAAATTTCATTGGGAATGGTATCGGCATAATAATTTGGCTTATAAATTTGAATCCAAGAATTTGTCTTCTGAAATATCCGATAAGCATTAAAACCAAGTAAAGGAAGAATAAAGCTGTACTCGTTCGAACCAAAAAGATCCTTTCTTTGAACTTCCAAGCCGTCTTCCGCCGCAAAATAATTTAAACATACTCTATCCGTAATCAGGTTGGCATACCTTCTTATACCCGCAATTTGCGCCGCCAGCGTCACTAAAGTGCGGCCAAAAAAAATTCTGCCTTTTTTTATAATTAAAAAATAATCTATGTCGCTTTCTTTTCTTGCATTCCTCATAGCCATTGTCCCGGTCACAGCAACCATTCTAATAAACGGTAATTCTTTAAGAATATGTGCCATTTTCGCAGCAATCTTAAATTTTCTTATCGAAATCCTTGCTCTTTGCTTCCTTTTACCAATGATAGTTTCTCTATGCTTTAGAAAATAAAAACCATTTTTCTGCTCAATAAATTGCTTTAACTTTTCATCTTCGAGAGCAGTAACCACTCCAAAAAGTGATAAGTCAACATCTTTAGTCAACTTTTCGCCTGAATAATTAACGAGATGTCTCTTAATCTCAAAGACGGTTAAAGGCATATCAAAAACATCAAAATAACAAATTGTTTGGATAATCATTTTTGATAAAGTATCCATAAAATAATAACTTCAAAAACTCAATAATTCTTGTTAGTTTAAAATTTCAAAAAACGATTAGATATATTTTCCCGTCCAGGTTTTAGCTCTTTTTAAAGATTCTGGTTTTCCTTCGAAAACAATTCTCCCTCCGTTTTCACCGCCCTCAGGACCAAGTTCAATAATCCAGTCGCTGGCTTTTATTACATCTTTATTGTGCTCAACTACAATTACACTATTGCCTTTATCAACCAAACTTTGAAGAACCTGCAACAATCTTGATACGTCTTCAAAGTGAAGACCAATGGTGGGCTCATCTAAGATGTAAAGTGCCGAACCGTTCGCCCGACGCGCCAGTTCGGTTGCAAGTTTGATTCTTTGAGCTTCTCCTCCGGAAAGATTTACCGCGGATTGTCCTAATTTCAAATACCCGAGCCCGATATTAGCTAGTATTTGAAGTTTATCTGAAACCAATGGAAAATTCGAAAAGAATTTCAGCGCATAATCGATACTCATATCTAAAACCTCCACAATATTCACCCCCTTATACTCTATTTCCAATGTGTCTTGGTTAAATCTTGAGCCGTTACATGCTTCGCAGGGAACGTATATATCCGGTAACAAATGCATCTCGATTTTTCTCTGGCCATCACCTTGACAGACTTCGCAACGTCCGCCTTTCATGTTAAAACTGAAGCGAGAAGCGTTAAACCCTCTTTTCTTTGCTTCGTCCGTGCTTGCAAATATATCTCTAATCAAGGAAAAGACGCCGGTGTATGTTGCTACATTAGATCGTGGTGTTCTTCCTATAGGCAATTGATCAATGGAAATCACCTTTGAAATGTGTCGCAAACCCTTTATTTTTGAGTGTTTGCCGGGAATATCCTTTGATCCATAAAAGTGGCGCCTTAAAGCAACCGATATTATGTCATTTACCAAAGTACTTTTACCCGATCCGGAAACACCAACGATTGCCACTAAATTCCCAAGCGGTATCTTTACATTAATATTCTTCAAATTGTGCTCGGCCGCCCCTATTATTTCAAGATATTCCGCTCTCCTTCTCCTTTTCTTGCTTTCACCAACCTTTATCTTTCCTCTCAAGAACAGACCGGTCTTAGACTTTTTAGATTCCATCAATCTTTTGGGAGTACCTTGGAAAATAATTCTTCCCCCATCTTCACCTGCACCAGGACCCATATCAATTACCCAGTCGGCCGCTTTGATTATTTGAGCGTCATGTTCAACTACAATAATGGAGTTCCCTTCGTCACGCAATTTTCTCAATACTCCGATTAGTTTGTTTGTATCTCGGTCATGAAGCCCAATTGATGGTTCATCGAGTACATAAACAATTCCCGACAATCCGGAATCTATTTGCGTAGCTAATCTAATTCTTTGAGCTTCACCTCCGGAAAGCGTGTTAGCAGAACGAGAAAGCGTTAAATAATCAAGGCCCGCTTCGCACAGGTTATTAATTATTTTATCTACCTCTTTAAAGACCCCTTTTATTACTTTTGCTTCTATTGAATGTGAATCTTTGCTTTCACTTAATTTTTTCAATTTCTCTTTAAGCATAGGCAGATTTAGAGAACTCATATCGTAAATTGACATTCCGTCAATAAATACCGAAAGTGCCGTATCATTAAGTCGACGCCCTTGGCATACCGGGCAAGTTTTCATTATCATGTATTTTTCAATTTCGGAGCGCACGAATTCAGAATTGGTTTCTCTGTACTTTCTCTCAAGAGAGGAAATAACCCCTTCATAAATAATGCCGTCCCTTATGTCTTTACTCTTTTTAGAGCCGCTCATTTCTTCCGGCTCAATAAAAATTTTCTCATCCGAACCGAAAAGAATTATTTGTAGTGCCTCTTCGCTTAGAGAGCCCACAGGCTTATTTAGGGAAAAACCGTATTTTTTTGCCAATGCCTTAAGTAACAATCGGTGCCAATTTTCCCTGTCATTCTTTTGACTCACTCCAATCCAAGGTTTTATTGCCCCTTCATTAAGAGTTAATTTTTTATTGGGAATAACCCTATCAATATCTATTTCAAGTTTCGTTCCCAATCCCGAGCAAGCCGGGCAAGCGCCTTCAGGGTTGTTAAAAGAAAAAAAGCGTTCCGTTAATTCCTCAACTACAACTTTTCGACAGTCTGAACAAATATAGAACTGGTTGAAATTTACTTCTTTCCCTAATCCTGCAAATAAGATTATCATCTGACCACCACCTATTTTCATAGCCATTTCAATAGAATCAACAAGCCGGGCTTTATCTTTGAAAGTTTCATCTATAAAGATACGGTCCACCACCACCTCAACTTTTTTGCGGCTGGCGTCATTTTTGAATAAGACATTGGCTTCATTAACCGTCATCAACTTGCCCTCAACCCTTACTCTGGCATAACCCATTTGAGTAAAAAAATTTATAATCTGCCAAGTTGCCCCGTCTTTTGCGTCTCCGGGAGCTAAAACTATTATCTGATCGGAATTTTTTTTCGTTTGAAAAACCACTTCATCAGCAATTTCAGAAGCTGTTTTTTTAAACAAGGGTTTTTTACATTTCGGACAATGAACCTTGCCAATTTTGGCAAACATTATCCGAAGATAGTCGTAAATTTCAGTTATAGTGCCAACCGTTGATCGGGGACTTCTGTTAACATTTGACTGATCAATAGCAATTACCGGCGAAAGATTTTTAATTTTATCAACATCGGGTTTGGCTACCGAATGCAAAAATTGCCTGGCATAAGCCGATAGATTTTCCATATATCGCCGGTGGCCCTCAGCGAAAATTGTATCAAAAGCCAACGAAGACTTCCCGGAGCCGGAAATACCAGTAACTACAACAATTTTGTTTCGGGGGATTTCTACATCAATATTCTTGAGATTATGCACCTTGGCCCCTCGTATAAGAATCGAATTTTTATTCACGTCCAAAAAAGATTAACATCTAATTGTAAATGTTACTATAACCTTCGCTTCTTGTAAATAGGTAAAAGAAAAAATTTTAGCCGCCTGATTTTTTTGAAAAAAATTTCCCTACTTTCCCTAAACTTCAATCACCACCGGAAGCACCATAGGACGGCGCTGGGTTTTAAGATAAAGAAACTGGCCAACTGTTTCGCGAATATTGTCTTTGACGTATGCCCAGTTTACCGGTTCTTTCTTAGATGTCGTATGGTGAACCACGTCTTTTACTCTCTTTTTAGTGGCATTTACCAAATCAAAGTTTTCTTTCACATAAATGAACCCTCTGCTGGTAACCTGCGGTTCGCCAATAACTTTCTTTGTTTTACTGTCAACGATAACCACAATAGTAAACATTCCGTCGCGCGCAAGTACTTGGCGATCGCGAAGCACGACTTGTCCGATATCTCCAACTCCGAGGCCGTCAACCATTACGTAATTTGCTGGGACTCTCTCATCAGTAACTTTACCGTTTCCCTGATAATCAAATTCAACAATTTGACCGTTATCACCAATTAAAATATTTTCCGGTTTCATACCTACCGATTCTGCCAATTCTCCGTGCATCCGCCGCATGTAATAATGGCCATGAACCGGCATCAAGTATTTCGGTTTGATCAAATTGATCATCAACTTTAAGTCCTCTTGGCGCGCGTGACCGCCCGCATGGACATCAAGCATTGCCGAATGAATAACTTTTGCTCCCTTGCGATAAAGTCCGTCTTTTAAGCCCTGCACAGTGCGCTCGTTGCCGGGAATTACAGAGGAAGAAAAAACAATTGTATCATTTTTATGTATTTTAACATAGCGATGTTCGCCATTCACAATTCTCATCAGTACTGCATTACCTTCTCCTTGCGCGCCGGTGCATAAAATGACCATCTTTTCATCAGAATAATCATTAACCTCGCTTATTGGTATCATTGTGTCTTTTAAGATTTTAAGATATCCCATTTTTTGGGCAATCTCAATGTTAGTTTTCATTGAATAGCCGTCAACGGCAATCCTGCGTTTATACTTTTCCGCCAAAAAAACAATTTGCTGAATTCTTGAAATTAGCGCCGCAAATGTCGCGGCAATAATCCGGCCTTTAGCTTCTTTAAATATCTCTTCCAAATTCTTCATAATGGTAGATTCGGAAAGAGAGTAACCAGGAGTACCGCTATCGGTTGAATCCGAAAGAAGCAGCAATACCCCTTCGGAGCCAATGCGAGCAATAGAAGCGATGTCGGCCGGTGCATCTCCAATTGGAGAATGGTCAAACTTAAAATCGCCAGTTACTACTGCCGTACCGATTGGAGAATGAATTGCTACTCCGACCGAGTCCGGGATAGTATGATTAACGTGAAAAAATTCAACATTAAAGGCTCCCAAGGTAAACCGATCGGTTTTTTTAATGGTTTTCACATTTATGGGCACCTTATATTCCTCCTGACGCTTCAATATGATTCCCCGAGTAAGTTCGGTGGCATAGATAGTTGGATTTCCGAGCCGCGGAATTAAATGTGGTATGGCGCCGATGTGATCATAGTGACCGTGCGTAATTATGACGCCCTTAATTTTCTTGGTTTTTTTAAGAAGATAGTCAACATTGGGTATTATATAATCAATGCCCGGCATATCTTCTTCGGGAAACTGAAGGCCCATATCAACAATTACAATGTCGTCTCCGTATTCAAACACGGTCATATTTCTTCCAATTTCCTCAACGCCTCCAAGAGGAATAACTTTTAAATTATATCTTGAGTAACCACGCTTTGTGCGTCGTAGAATTCTTCTTGTAATCATAATGATTTTTGTCTGCGGTTCGGCAAAGCGCTTTTGCCGGCCTGCAGAATTTTTGAATTTTTTTAACAATTATTAGTTGATTAATTTAATAAATTGATTAACAACTGATAATTTTTATACCTAAAGAAGTTACTAAAAAACAGCAAAAATGAAATATTAAGGGTCAGTTTGATATTTTTTGCGGCTAAAGCCCTTTAAGTGGGGATGGAGAGATTTGAACTCTCACGATCTTTCGATCATAGCGTCCTGAACGCTACGTGTCTGCCAAATTCCACCACATCCCCATTAACATGTTTCTTTCGGTAAAAAGTTTTTTATACCTCAAACCAAACAAAAAGTTCCAGAAATATATTTCTGAAAATTTATTTCATACCTTTCACTGCGTCCAAAGGCACTCTTAATTTCATTCGCGCATGCATTTTATTAAAAGAAAAAGGTTGCAAAATAAATATCTAAATAAAGTCTCGGATAATTCAAAGATATCGTAAAAAAAAGTTACTTTAAAATTAAAATTGAGCTTAAACAAAAGTTATTCGCTTAACCTTAATTATGCTGGAACTAAAAGAATTACTTGGTTAGCAAATTATAGCTATAATTGATTATTTAGTCAATAGCACCTTAAATTCTTCTACCATCTTAACCGGAGACGGGTCTTGCTGGTATAATAGAGCCAGATAATATGACACCCAATCTCCCAAAACAAGCATTTTTATAATTTTTTCAAGAAACGTTTGCCCTTTAATTGTCACCATTACCGTTTTAATTCCTCTCTTGTTGTACAGCTTTGAGGTTATAAGCATTCTTTTTTTAACTCTCGGATGGTCGCTGCTTTCTGTTAAGATTAAAACGATAAATTTTCCTTTCGGGCAGGTAAACCCAACCATTTCATTATGATTTAGTTCGGGGAAAAAGTTGTAAAAAGCCGGCGTCTTAGCATTTTCATTAATTTTAATTTTCCAATTCCTGGCAATAAATTCATATTTTTCGGAAGCATATATTAACGGCGTCTTTCCGGCAATTATTCCGGCTAATCGCTTTCCTTCTTTTTCAAATTCAAGCGCGCGAATCTTTGGATATTTTTTTATTTTTTTCGTCAAGCCAAACCGATGAAGAACCTCGTGCATTGAAGCAAAAAATGGTAATGCGGCATAGCGCGGCTCGAAGTGGTCAAAGTCAATATTGAGTGTCACAAGAGGGATTTTTCTTTTCTTTGCCATTGATGCTATCGCGCCGCCCTGCGAAAAAACCACCAGCGGACACTTTAAACGAATAGCTTCCCTAAAACACGAAATAGTTTCTTCCGTATTTCCAGAATAAGAAGAAATAAAGATAAGTGAATTTTTTGTTGTGTCTTCTGGAAGATTATAAGAGCGGCACACATAAATCGGAAGATTTCGCTCCCCGTTATGAGAAAGATAGTCAAATAAAAGATCACCCGACAATGCTGACCCTCCCATTCCGCAAATAATCAAATTGGTAAAATTTTCCTTTTCTGCGCCGGTTAAATCAATTTTTTCAGCCGCCTTCTGAGACCAACTTAAAAGATCGGTATAATTTAAGATAACGCTGCGCAAATTATAACTATCGATAACCTTCTTCCTGGCCATAAGCTAATATTAAATCAAATTTATTCTATCTTTTTTTGAAAAGCGAGTTAACTTTTTTCATTTTAGCACAAAATCACTAAACTACATAAACATTTTCCAAATCCGTTAAAATGTTATTTTTCTAAGTTGGTAAAGTTGGCACACTTCCATTAGCAAATCTTTAATTTTTTGCTTTCTTTTTATCTAAAATAAGAAGCACGCAGTATTGAACATTTCTCAAATAATTAATTTAAACTTGACAAATATCTTTCCACTATTATTAAATAGTTTAACTTTAACTCAAGTCATCAGGCACTTAATAATTCATTAATTTTTTTATTAACTTCAAAAGAAATATTAATGGTATTTTTGACAAACCAATTTTGGTTTTGTAGTATTCAAGCCAAGTGAAGTTGCATTAGACATTTTTTTACTAAATTATTGATTGGCCTTTTTATGTATAGCGTGATACTTTGCGGCGGTTCCGGAACACGTCTTTGGCCGCTGTCAAGAAAAAATTATCCCAAACAGTTTTTAAGTCTTTATTCCGATAAATCCCTGCTTCAGGAAACTTTTTTGCGTATGCGAGAAATTATGCCAAAGGAAAACATTTTCATTCAAGTCAACAGGGAAAACTATTACAATGTTCTCAATCAGATTAAAGACATTGAGAAAAAATATGATTTTGGCCAAATATCCATTGAGCCCGAGGCTAGAAATACTGCTCCGGCAATCACCTTAGCCGTAAAATACCTTGAAAGCAAATTCAAAGTCAATCCGGATGCGCCTATAATATTTCTCCCAGCCGATCACTTTATCGGCAATAAGGAAAAATACCTCAATACCGTTAACGACGCTTTAAAAAACGTGGGGGATAGAATAGGAACAATAGGCATCGTCCCTGATCGGCCAGAAACCGGATACGGATATATAAAAAAGGGGGAGAAAATAGGCAGCGGATATAAGGTAGCTGAATTTAAGGAAAAGCCGAACATTGAATTAGCTAAAAAG
>Ga0185342_1001049_pt1 | contig 12289 bp, 11 predicted proteins | sample ConPoolayeEmetaG_FD_128045 | JGI IMG/M metagenome (GOLD analysis project Ga0185342, IMG submission 128045) | Hot spring microbial mat communities from California, USA to study Microbial Dark Matter (Phase II) - Cone Pool mat layer E metaG... ...
GTACAGGCCCTCAACTCGCTGGTGCACGGCCGGATGGAGAGTTAGTAAAAAGTTAAGTTTCAGGATTCACACCGACTAAGCCTTGACAGTAACGCGTCCGCTGGAGACAGTGCCGCGCGCGCCGGATTCAGGTACAATATGCGGCAGGCCCGCAACAACAAAACTGGGAGACACCACATGGCGGATATCCTTGAAGAAGCTTCGGCGATACTCCAATGTAAAGCCTGTCCCTGGTATAAAAACTGCGTGACACCAATGCGGCTCAGCCCCGAAGACATGCAGAAACAGCTTAAGTCAATGATGGGCTTGCCCGGAGCGCCGGATGCAGCAAGCGACGAAATGCGGCTCTTCCTGGAAAGCGCCGCGGCGACCCTTCAAAATGTCCTCCTTGAAGGATGCCCCGTTTTTATCTCGCGCCTGCGTTCCAGTCCGAAGCTGGCACAAACCATAAAACAGATCATGCAGACATGGGGAACGGAAACTCCACCACCTGAAAAGAGGTAGCACATGACGCCGGAAATCGGGCATATCGATAAGCCTTCCACAGACCAGTTCAAATCCCCAAGGAAAATCTACCTTGTGCCGCTCGTCCTGTACAATGAAAACTCACCCGAGGAATACAAAGAGAAGTGCCGCCGCTACTGGCTCGAGGTCATGGAACATCTTTCCAACCTTGAGTCCAAGCTGGGGCCAATACGCCGGATCTATCATGAGTCGATTGTTGTCGGCGGCGACGAGGGCATAGCGGTGATGGAGAGATTCAACCCGGCCGGCTGGGAGATCACGAAGGTACGGCGTCAGGCGGGCGCCAGCTTCGAGTTAATTGAAGACCGTGATATCGCTGAAGAAGCGATGGACTGGGAAAGATGCCTCATGCTCGGCTTCGTCAGTGAGAAAGTAGCTTCTAAAGTCTCCGAGTTTTTCAGTGACGCATCTCGCAGGCGATGGGAACACATAGCCGCCCGCATCGACCAGACCCTTAAAGATGGGGAGGCTGGAGTGCTCTTTGTAAGGGAAGGCCACCGTATCCATTTCCCGGCCTCAATTGACGTCTTTATCGTTTTTCCGCCGGCGCTCAACGACATTCAGCGATGGTTACGCGACAGTGCCGGTGAAGGCAAAGGACTGGGTCCGGATACCTCCAGGCCTGAAACCTCAACGGCCAGCCAATCCGATCCCTAGACATCACCCCCCGAAAAAATCAGGGCGCCCCTGCCGAAACGGACAGGCGCGCCCTTTACTATTCCATTTACCCCAGGAAAGTCTAAGCTGATTTCTGTCCCTTCTCCGGTTTCTCAGCTTTTTCGGTCTTCTCAGCCTTACCGCCAGCTTCAGCGCCACCTTCGGCCTTGGCACCCTCCGCAATCCCACCACCCCCGGCCACAGCCGCACCTTCCCCGGGGGCGGCCTCAACCGGCTTAGCCACCTCCTCCTTGGCCACCTTAACAACGCTGATTTTAATAACCAGCTCATCGGGGTCAGCCAGAACGGTGATGCCGTCTTTGAGCTTCAAATCCTTAACACAGATGCCGTCATCAAGCTTGGTCAGCCCGGACACGTCAACCTGTACTGACTGCGGGATTTCCGCCGGCAAGCACTCGATCGGCAGAGAGCGCATCGCCTGCATCAGCACACCGAGCTTGCCCTTCACCGCTGGAGACTCACCGACCGCAACGACGGGTATCTCAACCTTGATCTTGTCCGTCATCCTCACCTGATAGAAATCGATATGAATGACTTGGTCGCCCATACAATCACGCTGGACTTCCTTGACAAGTACGTTTCGCGGTTCGCGCTCTCCTTCAACCACCAGCGAAACCAGCCGGCTGGTGCCGGCTCTGGCCAATACTTTATCCAGCGCCGCCGCCTCTACCTGAAGAGCTTCCGGCTCAATGTCCCGACCGAACAGATGGGCCGGCACCACTCCGGCCCGCCGCAATGCTCGCACTTGCTTACCAAACACCTGCCGCCTAATGGCACGAATTTCCATTTGCTTCATATCAACACTCTCCTGAGATCACCGACGTGTGGCGCCGGCGCGGCTGGCATGAGCGAAAACCTCGCACAGATGAGCCGGGGGAAGTCCGCCTATCCTCCGCAAGTAGCACAGCTGGACGAACCGCAGGTAGCGCAGGAACTGCCAGTACCCGCCACCGGAGTCGAAACTCCATCAGCCCCTTTGGAAACGCAGGCAAACCTGGAGAATACCCGGCGGGAAGGTTTCTGGCACTTGGGACAAAGCGCTTTGTCATCAGCTTTGGAAGAAGGACGCATCAATTCAAAAACGCCGTGCCCTGCGGGACACGAATATTCATATATAGGCATAGTACTCCACCAACCCGAAAACAGTGCGGAAAGTTTACCTCAAAGCTGGAGGTGTGTCAAATCTGCACCAGCGGCCGACACATTGCTGGACGCAACCTAAAATGATATTGTTTCAGGCGGTATGACCCGACCTGGCCAGATGCGCACGCCCCGGTCCAACTTATTACCGCGGCCAAGATGCACTCTGCTCCCAACGACACAACCTTCCAGGACCTGACACCCTTCGCCAATAATACTCTCCGAAGCTACAACACAGCGGCGCAGCACTGCTCCAGAGCCAATCTCCACCCCATCCCAGACCACCACCTCCTCTAACGTTGCACCTTCACCAACGCGGCAATTATCACCTATCACTGCCGGACCAACCACCAATGCCCCCTCACCAATCACACACCCCTTCCCAAGCAGAATCCGGCCTTTCAACCGGCCCCCGGCATGAATGGCAACAGGTCCCTGAATCAGGACATCACCCTCCCTTGACGCGTAAGAAATGCCGACCGGCACCTCCCCGCTGATAAGCAGACTGTTAGCCTCCAGGTACTTTTCCGGCGTCCCGATGTCAATCCAGTAGGCCTGAGATTGGTAGGCATAGACTGGCTTGCCAGCGGCCAACAATTGTGGGAAGACATCCCGCTCAAGCATCAAGAACTTGTTTGCCGGCATATCTCTGAGCACCTCTGGCTCCATGACATAGATTCCGGCATTAATCATGTTCGTAGTTACCTGCGCGGCAGGAGGCTTCTCTACAAACCGCTTCACCCGCTGTACGCCGTCAGTCTCGACAACCCCGTACGCAGTCGGATTGTCCACTGGCGTTAGCGCAATTGTAACCATCGCCTGCTTTTCATGGTGGAGTCTGAGCATCTCTGTCAGGTCAATACCAGTCAGCATGTCCCCGTTGCATGCGATAAACCGCCCGTCTATGTAGCGTTCAGCATTCTTGATTGCGCCGGCAGTGCCGAGCGGCCTGCTTTCTGGCGAGTAGACAATATGAACACCCATCCGGCGTCCATCGCCAAAATACCGTTCGAGCCGGGCCGGGTCACTGGCCACTGCGAGAATAACATCACCAACTCCGTGACTGTGCAGATAGGCAACAAAACGCTCGAGAAAAGGCACGTTGGCCACCGGGACTACCGCTTTTGGAAGGTCACAGGTCAGCGGCCTCAGGCGCGTCGCCTCTCCACCAACAAGAATGACTGCTTTCAAATCTACACCTGTGTCCTTGGTTTTGGAGCATACTAGCATACCGCTTTACCCGCATACAACACGCCCGACTCTAGTCCCGGTAAGACCAGCCTCCACCATTCGGCCCACACCTTTACAATAGGAATCCCCTTGTCTATAATGACGCCCTGTTTTGTGCTTGAACTGGCTACCACGCTCACAGGATATATTTACGTCGACATCTTGCTGAAGCGCAAGCAACAAGACCAGGGGATTGGGACAAATTGAGAAAAGACTTCTGGATGCTGATATTCATTATCGTCCTGTTCGGCCTAGCGCTCTGGATGATTACACCAATCGACAGCGAGCGTTTGGGACGCCATGGCATGCAGCTGGGTCTTGACCTCAAGGGCGGCAGTCACCTCGTCTACGAGGCAGACCTGTCTAAGAAAGACCCTTCTCAGAGCGACGCTGATGCTATGGCCGGCGTCATTCAGAAAATCGAACGCCGTGTCAACGAGTATGGCGTTACCGAGCCGCTTATCCAGCAACTCGGAACCGACCGTATTCTGGTCCAACTGCCAGGGGTTCGTGATATCAACGAGGCCATCCGCCTGCTCGGCCAGACCGCACAGCTCGATTTTCGCGAGCTGAAACTTGGACCGGATGGTAAGCCGGTAGTGAACGACAAGGGTGAGCAGGAATGGGTCGTTGCCAAGGCCAAGGGTAGCGATGGGCAAGAGAAAGAGCTCACCGGTAAATACTTTAAGCCGAACGCTCAGGTCGTCATCAGCCAGCAGAAAAACGAGCCTGAAGTCGCTTTCGAATGGAACTCGGAAGGCGCTGTCCTCTTCAAGCAGATAACCGAACGTAATCTGCAGAAGCCGCTCGGAATCTTTCTCGACGACAAGCTTATCTCGGCGCCGACTGTTCAGGCGGTCATCGAAGACCGCGGCGTCATCACCGGTCTCACTATTAACGAGGCTAAAACACTGGCCATCCAGTTGAATTCTGGCGCTCTCGACGTACCATTAACTATCATTCAGCGCTCGGATGTCGACGCCACTCTAGGCGCCGATTCACTTCAGAAAAGCCTCATTGCCGGGCTTATCGGCCTGACCCTGGTGATTCTGTTCATGATTATCTACTACCGCGTCCCAGGAGTTATCGCCGCAATCGCACTAGCAATTTACGCAACACTCGTACTATCCGTCTTCAAGATGATCCCGGTGGTGCTTACGTTACCCGGCATGGCTGGATTCATCGTATCAATCGGCATGGCGGTCGATGCCAATGTCCTCATCTTCGAGCGCATCAAAGAAGAACTCCGGTCAGGAAAGACCCTCGGCGCCGCCGTTGATGCCGGATTCAATCGCGCCTGGTCGGCTATCCGCGACAGCAACATCACCACCTTCATTGCCTGCGGCGTCCTTTACTGGTTGGGCGGCACGCTCGGCGCGTTTATGGTCCGTGGTTTTGCCGTCACTTTGTTCATCGGCGTCCTGCTGAGCATGTTCACCGCAATCGCCGTCAGCCGCACCTTCCTGAGGCTTCTGGTCGCCAGCCACTGGGTCACCTCCCTGAGGGCCTACGGAGTCAAGCGATGATTGATTTTGTCGGAAAGAGATATACGTTTTTCCTCGTCTCGGGAGTACTCATACTTGTCGGCATCATTTCTCTGGCGGTCTTCAAACTGCAGCCGGGGGTTGATTTCGCCAGCGGTTCAGCCATAACCCTCAGGTTTGACAAGCCGATTGACCAGGGAGACCTGCGCACAGCATTGCTTAACCTGGGCTATGACCAGGCGACCATCCAGAAGACCCCCGATGGTGATTTCTTCATTCGCGTGCGTGAAATATCCTCCGGCGAAAAGGAGTCTCTGACGGCGGGACTTGAGGACAAGTTCGGGAAGGTAACCGTCCTTGACTTCTACTCTGTCTCGCCGGTGATTGCGGCTAGGACAGCGCGGGATGCCGGTATCGCCATCATTGTGGCTGCGGTTTTCATCCTGACTTATATCGCCTGGGCCTTCCGTAAGATGCCAAGGCCATTCCGATGGGGAACCTGCGCCATCATACCCATCCTTCACGATGTATTCATCGTTCTGACAGTGTTCTCCATTCTCGGCTGGCTACTTGGTGTTGAAGTCGATGCCCTGTTCATCACCGGTGTGCTTGCCGTCGTTGGCTACAGTATCAACAACACCATCGTCGTCTTTGATCGTATCAGGGACAATATGACCCGGGGTATCAGCAGGGACTTCGCCACGGTTGTCAATTCCAGCGTTCTCGAGACCTTCACCCGCTCTCTCAATACCAGCCTGACTACTCTGTTCGTTATCCTGGCGCTTTACCTTCTGGGCGGCATTACCATACGCAACTTCATGCTGGTACTGCTGGTAGGCGTTCTGGTCGGTACGTACAGCGCTTCCTGTATCGCGCCGCAGCTGCTCGTTGTCTGGGATCGTGGCGAGTGGGGACGCTTCTTTTCCTGGCTTCCTATCGGCAAGCGCAAATCGTAAACGGGCCGGACCGTCCGGCCTTAAACTCATGAGTAGCACATCGGGCATCGGACTCTACGTTCATATCCCATTCTGCCGTTCCAAGTGCCTCTACTGCGACTTCAACTCCTACGCCGGAGCCTCTCGCCACATTCCATCATATCTCTCGGCACTAAGTCAGGAAGCACATCTCTGGTCGTCCCTGCTAGCCAACCACGATGTTTCCACGCTCTATATCGGTGGCGGAACTCCTACCATGCTGAGCCGCCGACAGCTGACCCGCCTTATATACATCATCTACGATTGTTTCACCGTTAGCCATCAGGCCGAAATCACAGTTGAAGCCAACCCTGAAAGCACCAGTAAGCCGCTTCTCCGCTCTCTTCGCAATATTGGCGTCAACCGCCTCAGCATCGGCGTCCAGAGCTTCAGCGACACAGAGCTGAAGATGCTCGGGCGGCCGCACTCAGCCGAGGAAGCCAGGCAAGCCTTTTGTATTGCTCGCGAAGCCGGCTTCGAAAACGTGAACATTGACCTCATTTACGGCCTGCCCCGTCAGACGCTGCACGAATGGCGCATTACCATCGAACAGGCCCTTGACCTGCATCCAGAACACCTCTCAATCTACTCCCTCACCCTCGAGCCACAGACACCTTTGGCGCAGATGATTGCGCATGGCCTGATACCGGCACCGGACCCTGACCTCGCCGCCGACATGTACCAGCTGGCTGAAGCGGCTCTGGGGAACGCCGGATACCACCACTACGAAATATCCAACTGGGCCATCCCGGGGCGTGAATGCCGTCACAATGTGAAGTATTGGAAGAACCACAGCTATGTCGGGCTTGGCGCCGGTGCCCACTCGTATTTCAACACCTGCCGTTTCGCCAACGTTAACTCACCGCGCGAATATACACGCCGCCTGCGGCAACGCGAGTTCAACCTTACGGACAGACTCCCCGATGAAGTCACAGCAGACCAACCCTGGATTACTCTTGCCAGTGGCGGTTGGCCGGTGACTGCCTTCGAACGTCTCGGGCAAGCGACGATAATGGCAGACGCGCTGATACTTGGCCTGAGGCTGATGGACGGAGTGGACATACAAGCGCTCTCGTCCTATCTTGGCCAGAGCATCGAAACAACCTGCGGAGACGAAATTAGCCGTCTGGTAGCGGACGGGCTTCTTGAGAGGGAGGGAAGTATCATCAGGCTGTCAGCCAGAGGCCGCCTGCTGAGCAACGAAGCCTTTGTCCGCTTACTGTTGCAGTTGCGAGACCCGCACGGGGAAAAGTCAATACGGCACGGACCAGCGGCTCAGGCCAGCCGGTGAATCTTCTTGAGCTCTTTTACGTACCCATCCAGCCCCGACGGCCGGCCCATTCTGGTTTGAAGACCGAGCGGGTCCACGATTTCGTTCCTGCCAAGCAATACATCCAGCGTGGCCTGCACCGAGTACGCCAGGGCGTCAAGATTGTAGCCGCCTTCCAGAGAAAACACGAGCCGTCCCGAACATAACCTGTCCGCAAGGTCCTTCAATATCCTGGCTATTTTGGCGAAGCCGGTCACCGTCATCTGCATTGACGCCAGTGTTTCCGACCAGTGAGCATCATACCCCGCCGAAGCGAGGATGAAGTCCGGCTGAAACCGGTCCACGATAGGCCTGACAATATCATGGAACAGCGCCAGGTATTCCTCATCCCCACATCCTGCCGGCAGAGGCATATTGACCTTGGTACCCTCAGCAGCACCTTCGCCGGTCTCGTCAGCATGGCCAGTTCCCGGATAAAGCGGGTACTGGTGAGTCGAGATATAAAGCACCCTCGGTTCGGCGTAGAAAGAGTCACTGGTGCCGTTCCCGTGATGCACATCAAAGTCTACAATGACTAACCGCTTGACGCCGGAATAGTTATTTAGCAAGTACCGCGCTACTATCGCCACATTGTTGAAAATGCAGAAGCCCATTGCCCTGTTACTCTTGGCATGGTGGCCGGGCGGCCTCACCAGAGCAAATGCGTTACGTATCTCGCCTTTCATCACTGCGTCCGTCGCCGCCATCACTCCCCCGACGGCATGACGAGCCACCTCAAATGACCTCGGCGAAAGCATGGTATCGGCATCCAGCCAGCCTCCGCCGCGCAGAGCCTCGTTACGGATGCGGACGACGTATTCGGCGGTATGCACCAGGCCAAGCTCTTCAACTGTGGCCGGCCGCGGCGAAACCATTACCAATCTACCGGTAAGCCCGGAACCCTCAAGAACCGACATGACTCTGACAAGCCGGCGAGCGTTCTCAACATGGGTACCGGTGTCATGCTCAAGATAGAGCGGCGAATAGACAAGTCCGGTCTTCATGACTTCTGCCTTCTTTAATAAACAAAATACGCCAGACCTGCGCGACCAGCGCACGTGCTAGCGTACTTTGCTCTGCTGAAGAAACGGCTGCTTGACAGCTATTTACCGGATTTGGCCGGCTTCTTGGTCGCTTTCTTCGGCGGGTTATGGGCGGCACAGGTCTTGCACATAGCATCCCTCCTCATATTTCCTGAACCCATTTAAGCACCAAGCTGACCATCTGTCAACTGGTAATACGCTGCCTGATAGCCACATTTGGAGGTTACCAAGGCTTGGACTTGGTGTAGCGGAAGGAGACAACCACAGCAACTGTGATTACGACGAATACGCCGAAGAACCTTGTGAAGTAGATGACCTGCCAGTTGAAACTCGCCATCCAGTAGAGAATGCCGATATAGACCAATACCAGTACCCACTCCAGCCAGTGAGTTCTGAACCACCGGGCGGTATCCTTAAGCCACCTTGTCATGGCACATTCCTTCTGAGCACTTGCATAACGAACGCGAGCACCGTCAAAGCCAGGCCGCCCGACATTGAAGTCCATACCTGCACATCCATACCCCGGCCCCAGAAGAACTGTACCGCAACCAGCCCGAACGCACCCAGCATGAGCACGATCCTTTCCGGTATGGTGGTCTTACGGATAAGGTAGCCTTCGAAGGCCGCTGCCGCGGCGGCCAAACCGACAACCGACAGCAGAATAGAAACTATTGAAATTAGCGGAGAGTCTCCAAGGAGCATAATAGCCGGGTTAAAGACAAACATAAACGGGACAACATAGCCGGCGAATCCAAGGCGAGTAGCGGCAAGACCGGTGCGCATCGGTCCGGCACCAGCAATGGCGGCGGCAGTAAAAGCGGCGACGCAGACGGGCGGCGTTATCATGGCCATAGCGCCGAACATCAGAGCAAATACGTGGGATGGCAGTACCGGCGCGCCCATGCTGACCAGCGCCGGGATGATGAAAGCGACACAAATATAGTACACGAGCACTGCTGGCAGACCGGTCCCCAGAATGAGACTGATGACAGCAGCGATGATGAGGCCAAAGACCATTGAGCCCATCGAGGCACTCTGCACCAGTGACGATAAACGGAACCCGAGTCCGGTAGCCATAAGCGATCCCTGAATAACGCCGGTAATGATGATGGACATGATGACACCGAGGTTGTTAGAGACCATGCTTTCCATGGTCAGCAAGATGCGTTTAGGCGTCAGGCGTGTTTCGGCACGGAAGAGCGAAATAATAATGACGGCCAGGATTCCCCAGACAGCAACTCTGGTGACGCTATAGCCAATAGTAAGGGCTACGATTATTAGGAGCAGTGGAAGGATCAGGTGTCCGCCTTCAAGCATGACCCGGCGAAGTGAGGGAAGAGCTTTCGGGTCGAGTCCGCGGAGGTTGTCCTTTTTGGCACGGAAGTGGACCTGAAGGAAAAGCGCCGTGTAGTAGAGCAGGGCAGGTATAGCGCTGTAAAGGCAGAGTAAAATATAAGGGGTCCTGGTGAAGACGGCAATGAGAAATGCGGCAGCGCCCATAATCGGCGGTGTGAAGTAGCCTGCGGTCGAGGCGCAGGTCTCGACGGCGCCGGCGAACTCCGGTTTGAAGCCCATCTTCTTCATTATCGGGATGGTGATCGAACCGGTAGTAACTACATTGGCAATAGCACTCCCGGTAATAGTGCCCATAGCGGCGCTGCCGATAACAGATACTTTGGCCGGCCCGCCAGCAAATCGGCCGACAAGGGCGTCAGCCGCCGCAGTAAAGAAGGCCCCGGTCCGGCTCTCGGTAACAAAGACGCCGAAAAGAATATACAGGAATATCATCGAAAGCAGTACCTCAGCGCCGATGCCGTAGACCCCTTCATTCAGCACGTAGAGCATCTCGCTCATATGCGTCCAGGAAACGCTGATCGCCTTAAGCGGGCCGGGCATATAGCCGCCGAATAGCGAGTAGACTATGAAAGCCAGAGGCAACCCGACCATCACCCAGCCGAAGGAGCGCCTCGTAGCTTCAAAAAGAAGTACCAGGACGACGACGCCAACGACGTGGTCAACCCGCAGTTCACTCCCAAAGGTGGTGAAGCGCCAGTTCTGAGTATCCAGGGTGATAGCACCGTGGATAGTATAGATTTGGGTTGCCACCACCAGCAGGCACAGGATGACGTCAATGGGAAAAAAGCGATTGATTCGAGCGTTCCACTTCCTGCGGATGGGAAGCTTTAAAAAGACGTACAGTTCCAGCAGACTGACAATAATGGAACGCTCGATGCGGGTATCGATGTTACCGAAGTAGCCGCGGTAGATAACGAAGACGCAGGACATTACCGCAATAAGCCCGAGTATAAGAGCGATGATAGTGGTTGAACCCCAGCGGCGGTTGCTCCAGAAATGCTCCAGCGGAGACTCCTCCTTCTTGCGAGAGACCCCCGCTGACCAGTCGATACCGCGCCGTTCCGTCTGCGTCATTTGACTTCACTTATATAAGGGCCTTTCGCCTGCACCGGTGCAGGCGAAAGGCCCTAATCTAAAGGATAGTTACAGAAAACCTTTAGCCAACTTTGGCTTCAGCCGGCAGCGTCATTCCCCTGTCCCTGTACCACTTGGCGGCGCCGGGATGCACCGGGATAACGTTGTAACCTTCCCTGAGCGCCCATTTGAGCTGGTAGTCGGGCAAGGCGGGAGCGCTGGCGATGACCTTCTTCACCACTTCTTCATTCCAGAGAACATCCATTATTTTGTAAACGAGGTCATCGGGGAGATCTTTACTGGTTATCTGGATGAACGACAATGCGACGCAGGGTACCGCCGTTGGGCTGCCTTTATAGATACCACCATCCATCTGCCCCTTGGAGTAGAACGGGTATTTAGCCAGGATCTTAGTCATTGCCGCATCATCCACGGGAAGTAGTCTCAAGCCGAACCGTTCCTCAGCGGCCAAATGGTTCTTGGCGACCGCGCTCTGGTAGGCGAATAGAGCAACACAGTCCAGCGTCTTATCGGCAAGCCCGGTCCCCATATCGGCATAGGATATACGCGAAACCACACCACCACCCTTCTGAATATCCTCCGGTTTTATGCCATAGCCGGCTTCAAGGACTGCCAGTGTGATTAACTCTGCGGCACTGCCGCCGGTGCCAATACCTACCTTCTTGCCCTTGAGCAAGTCGGGGATGGTCTTGATATCGCTGTCCATCCTCACGGCGAAGGTTAGTGAGACCGTGCTGTAGCGATCAAGGAAACGTATCTTGTCATACTTACGGTCAAATGGCGCCAAGCCGTTAAAGCCATGATAGGCGTCCGGTACCGAGCAGTAGCCGATTTCGGCATTGCCCCTGTCGATGGCCTTGATGTTCTCCACCGAACCGCCGGGCAGAACACCGGCGGGCATGCCGAGAGCCTTGGTGGCATAGTCGGCGAAAATAGCTCCGAGGGTATAGTTGTCACTTCCGGTAGGCGCTCCGAGGTAGCGTATCTGGGTGTACTGTTTGGCTGGTGCGGCCGGTGATGGAGCGGGTGCCGGAGCTGGAGTCGGCGACGCCGCTGGTTTTGGCGCTGGCGATGGGGCCGGCGCCGGGGCTGGCTGGGTACAGCCTGCGATGGCAAAGCTGACAAGCATAACCAGGACCAATGTGAAACAGACGGCCCTCCTCATAGTTTCCTGCTCCTTTCTTCAAATCAATTGGTTAGCCAATTGTTTCTTTGCGGACGGTTGGTGGATCGGCTCCTGCCATTGCCCGGTGTGGCAACATCACCTATTAACGCGCGTTCATGGACAGAACTTGAGTGCGCGGAACAGGAGACCCGACTTGTATGGTATAAGGCGCACTGGCCCTTGTCAAGACACTTGTACTCGTTCAGTAGATCAGTGACACATCACCCCCTTCTAAGATGTGGCCAGTGGCACTCGAGATACTCCTGAGGAGTGAGATATCCCAGGGCCTG
>Ga0185342_1001050_pt1 | contig 12277 bp, 11 predicted proteins | sample ConPoolayeEmetaG_FD_128045 | JGI IMG/M metagenome (GOLD analysis project Ga0185342, IMG submission 128045) | Hot spring microbial mat communities from California, USA to study Microbial Dark Matter (Phase II) - Cone Pool mat layer E metaG... ...
CACTTTCCACAGGATGTTTATACTTTTTTTTCACTGCGGAAAAACAGTCAAAAAAATAGTTGTCCTCACGCTGACTATGCTATAATCTATATGCTTGCTGATAAGGATTAAAAGAAAAGCAAGATTTTTTATTTATGCTTAAGAAACGCATCTCAGAGATACTGGCACAGGCGCTCACCGAAGCCCAGCGCGCCGGCAAACTGCCCGCCGTCACCCTGCCGGAGATAGTCATTGAGCGCCCGCAGAATGCCGAGCACGGCGACTATGCCTCAAGCCTGCCGCTGAAGCTCGCCCGGGCGATGAGCACCAATCCGCTTGCCATCGCTAAAGACATTGTGAGCTTCATAAAGCCCGCACCGGAAATAGACCGTGTGGACGTGGCGCCGCCCGGCTTTCTGAACTTCATCCTGAAGGGCGACTGGCTCACCCGGCAGGTGGATACTATTCTGGATGCAGGTGAAGCCTTCGGGAGGATGAACCCGCCTAAGAAGGCTCGCATCCAGATTGAGTTTGTCAGCGTGAACCCCACCGGTCCTCTCCACGTGGGGCACGGTCGCGGGGCAGTGCTGGGAAGCACGCTTGCCAATGTCCTCACCGCCGCCGGCTATGAGGTGGTGAAGGAGTATTACATCAATGACGCCGGTAGCCAGGTGGCTGCCTTCACCAAATCAATCTACGCCCGCTACCTGCAGGAGCTGGGCATCAAGGCAGAGATGCCTACTGACGGCTACGTGGGGAGCTATGTCATTGACATGGCGAAGGAAATCATCGCTGAGCACGGCGATAAGTTCAGGAAGATGCCTGAATCTGAAGCACTTGCCGTGATTGAGCAAATCGGTCTGGAGAAGATGCTGGGGCAAATCCGGGCTGACCTGGAGAAGCTGGGCGTCACCTTTGACGTCTGGTTCAGTGAAAAGAGCCTCTACCGGGACGGGCAGTATGACACCGTGATGTCCCTGCTCAAGAAGGGCGGTCACCTGACCGAGCGTGAAGGGGCGACATGGTTCGTCTCCACGGCGCTGGGCGAGGACAAGGACAACGTGGTCGTCCGCAGTGACGGCTCACCAACCTACTTCGCCACAGACATTGCCTACCACTATGATAAGTTCATCAGGCGTAAATTTGACCAGGTCATCAATATCTGGGGCGCCGACCACCTGGGGCACGTGTCCCGCATGAAGGCGGTGGTGGGCGCGCTGGGAATTGACCCCAACCGCCTGAAGGTCATCATCTCTCAGCTGGTCACCCTGCGCCGGGGCGGAGAGATTGTCCGGCTTTCCAAGCGCAGTGGCGATATCATCACTTTGCGAGAACTGATTGATGAAGTGGGGGCTGATGCCTGCCGCTTCGTCTTCCTGTCCCGCACCGCAGACGCCCAGATGGACTTTGACCTGGAGCTTGCCAAGAAGCAATCAGCGGAGAACCCGGTGTATTATGTCCAGTATGCCCACGCCCGCATCGCCAGCATCCTGCGCCTGGCTCAGGAAAAGAAAATCAGCTATGATGACGGCGATGCCTCTATGCTGACCTCTGAGCCGGAGCTGACCCTCATCCGCAAGATGCTGCTCATGCCGGAAATCATTGAGACCATCGCTGAGACGCTGGAGCCGCACCACCTCAGCTACTATGCCCAGGACCTGGCGACCGTCTTCCACAGCTTCTACAAGCAGTGCCGCGTGGTCACCGATGATGAGAAGCTGACCAAGGCGAGACTCAAGCTGGTGGCGGCGGCAAAAGCGGTGCTGAGCGGCACCCTCCATCTCATGGGGATGACCGCGCCGGAGAAGATGTAAAGGGAAAATCTCCCTCTTAGACAGCCAGTTCTATCTAGTTCTCCTTCTGGCAGTATTGCGCTTCTTAGTAGCAGTTCTTTTTGCAACAGATTTTCGCCGTACTGACTTCCTAGTGACTTTCTTTCCGCTTGTTCTGGTAATTTTTGGCTTTTTATAACTGACTTTCCTCTTTATTGTTTTGTAACCAGCAATCCCTCCGAATATATCTCTGATTGCCGTTTGCCAATCTTCGTTGCTTTGCCATGGCAATTTCTACAAACGAGATAGCAGTTCTTTTGGCTGTTGTGTGCTGGATTATTGTCTTTGTGGTCGAAATTGTAAGAACCGTCTCCCCAAACCAGTTGCTTTTGCATTTTCTACAACGGGATGTTCTTACAAATTTCTTGTCACGGATATATTGCATCACATCTTTTCTAGCAGCAGATATCCACTCAATTTTCTTAGTAGTAATAGTGAAATTCCTTCTTGACGGCTCATCGTCCCAGTACATTTTGCACTTCCCTGTCTTGAGTTTAGGGATTAGGATTTAGATATTCGCTTTTCTCTTATGCCATTCGGTCGCCTGCTCGTAGGCATAGGCTACTCTGAAGATGGTCTCCTCGCTGAAAGGCTTGCCGATGATTTGCATCCCTATGGGCAGACCATCTCCGAAACCCGCTGGAATAGAGATGGCAGGCAGTCCGGCGATGTTGATAGGGAGGGTGCAGACATCGCTGAGGTACATCTGGATGGGGTCGTCCACCTTCTCCCCAATCTTGAAGGGGACGGTGGGCGAGGTGGGCGTGATAAGGGCATCATACTTTTTGAAAGCTTCGTCAAACTCACGGCGGATGAGGGTGCGCACCTTCTGCGCTTTGAGGTAGTAGGCGTCATAATAGCCGGCGGAAAGGGCATACGTGCCGAGCATGATGCGGCGCTTTACCTCCGCACCGAACCCGTACTGGCGCGTCTTCTCCATGCTGTCCCACATCGTCTCGCCGTTGTAGGAGAAGCCGTACTTCACGCCGTCGTAGCGGGCTAAATTGGCTGACGCCTCAGACGGGGCGATGATATAGTACACCGCGAGGGCATAGGGGGTGGAGGGCAGGGAGACATCCCAGTCAATCTGCGCGCCAAGCTCCTCCAGCTTGCTCACCGCAGACTTGATTGCCAATGCCACCTCCGCTTGCATCCCCTCCACGAAATATTCCTTCGGCACGCCCAGCTTCATGCCCTTGAGGTCAGGCAGGAGCGCCCTGGTATAGTCCGGCACCGGCTGGGGCACGGAGGTGGAATCGCGCTTATCATAGCCGGCAATGCAGTTCAGCACGATAGCGCTATCAGTCACATCCTGTGTGAAGGGTCCAATCTGGTCAAGACTGCTGGCAAAAGCGACTAATCCATATCGGCTCACCCTGCCGTACGTGGGTTTGAGCCCGACGACCGAGCAGAAGCCTGCCGGCTGGCGGATGGAGCCGCCAGTGTCCGAGCCGAGGGCATAAACCGTCTCCCCCGCCGCCACTGCCGCCGCCGAGCCGCCGCTGGAACCGCCGGGCACTCGTTCCAGTTCCCACGGGTTGTGGGTGACGAAGAAGGCGGAGTTCTCTGTTGATGACCCCATGGCGAACTCGTCCATGTTTGACTTGCCCAAAACGACTGCACCCGCCGCTTTCATCTTCTCCACCACGGTGGCATCATAGATGGGCACAAAGTTCTCCAATATTCTGGACGAGCACGTCGTCCTGATGCCCTTCGTACAGATAACATCTTTGATGAGGGCAGGGACGCCGCAGAGGGGGTTGTCATCCTTGTCGGCAAGCCGTTTGTCCGCCTGCTTCGCCTGCTCTAGCGCCACATCAGCCGTCACCGTCACAAAGGCTTTAAGCTTCGGCTCAAGCAGTGAGATGCGCTCAAGATATGACCTGGTCAGCTCCACGGACGAAATCTGCTTGCTTCTTAAGAGCCTGTGTGCTTCATGGATGGTCAGTCTCTTATGGTCAATGTTCATGGTCTTCCCTCCCCACGATGATGCTTTCTTTCTACCAGCCAGCCCACCAGCGGCGGTAGCCAGCATAAATTGGCGACGATGGTCTCCAGTGCGGTCAAGACCTGCGTGGCGGGACTGAAGCCGAACAGCCTGGCAATGAGCAGTCCTGCCGGCACCAGGAAAATAACTCCCAGGCTGGTGAGCATGACCGGGTTACGAAAATAAGCATTAAGCACTTTTCCCCAGCCTTTGCCTTTCCGTTTCAGATAAATGAGGCCTGAGATATTGGCACCAATCTGGTCGCTGTGGGCATAGAAATACGGAATGTAGAAGCCGCTCACGCCATAGACGTCCACACCTGCCAGGCGGCTGACAGCGTCAATAATCCATGGCACCGGCATGCCCAGCAGTTTGCCCCAGCCATAAGCTTCCGCCATTGAGCCGGCGGCTTTGCGGAAGCGTTGACGCAGGGCATAAATACCTTCAAAAATGCTCTCTCCTTCCCCAGCAAGTGTGCGCACAAGCCACTGCCCCACCGGACTGCGCTGAAGCCCGAACGCGTCAAAGATTCCGCCCAATGCCAAGCCGCCGGCAAAGCCAAAAAGGGTAAACTTGATAAGCTCGCCGAACTCCTTTTTCTCAGGGGCAGTGCGCTCAGCCTCAGCCATAAACTACTCTTCAAAGACAGGCTTGATGCGGAAGTATTCGCCCTCACGGCGGGGGGCATTTGAGAGGATTTCATCCTGCGGAAATGACGGCGCCACTTCATCCTCCCGCATCACGTTCTGAAGGTCTATTGACTGGGCGGTGGGAGGAACGTTGCTGGTGTCTACTTTTTTTAAGACCTCAAAGTTTTCCAGAATATTGGAAAGCTGTTCCCGGAACTTCTCAACTTCTGCTTCGCTCAAGCCCAGACGAGCCAGCCTGGCGATATGGAGCACCTCTTCACGACTCAGCTTCATCTTCCCACCTCGTTTCAGCGCATTATTTCGCCAAATTATAACACCCGCCTCCGCGCTCAAGCAACAGAAGGGTTGGTGCGATAAGTCGTAATTTTACGCCAAAGGCTCTATAATGAGAAGAGAATATTGATTACGGGAGGTACTATGATTTGGACCGAGTAATGATATTTATTGATGGCAGTAATGTCTACCATTCTCTCAAGAAGATATTTGGACGGACTGACCTTGATTTTAAGAAATTCTGCCAGCAGCTGGTAGGACGGCGCAAGCTCGTACGCATCTACTATTACAACGCCAAGGTAGGCTTGAAAGAAGAACCGGAGCGGTTCCGGCATCAGCAGGCATTCTTTAACAGCATCAAAGATATTCCTTATTGTGAACTGAGGCTGGGCAGGTTAGTCTATACGAACCAGTGGCCCAATGTGCCTCCCTATGAGAAAGGCATTGACGTCCAGCTGGCGACCGACCTCATCACCCACGCCTTCCGCAACAACTATGATGTCGCCATCCTCGTCGGGGGGGATAACGATTTTATGGGCGCGCTCCAGGCGGTCAAAGACCAGGGCAAGCACGTAGAAGTGGCTTTGTTCGGTCGGGAGGGCACGTCCTTCCAGTTGAGAAGAGTGGCTGACCGCGTTATCACCCTGAATTCCCGCTTTCTCAGGGGCTGCTGGAAACCCCGCGAACAATCGCGGAAAGAGCCGCCACGGAACAACCAGCCACAGAATGGCCAGCAGGAAACGGACAGCTATGAAATGAGCGATGAGGTACAAGCAGAAACGCAGAGCGCCTGGTAGTTTGCCAGGGGACCTGCTATCGCGTGAAGAAGGCACCATCGTTAAAGACTGGGGCGGACGGCTGCCCATCGCTCTGGTCTATCCTAATTCTTACTACCTGGGCATGTCCAATCTGGGCATCCATGCCATCTATAAGCTCTTGAACAGCCGCAAAAACGTCGTCTGCGAGCGTGTCTTCTGGGAGAAAGAGAACCGCGAGAAATACAGCCCGCCCCTTGCTCTTGAGTCAAAACGCCCGCTTCCGGACTTTACGGTCATCGCTTTTTCCATTTCCTACGAGCTTGACTATTTCGCCATCGTTCCCATACTCAGAGCGGCTGGCATTCCCGCCTATGCCAGAGACCGCGATGAGCGCTACCCGCTCATTATTGCTGGTGGACCATGTATCATGGCTAATCCTGCTCCCATCTCTCCATTCTTTGATGCGCTGTGCCTGGGAGAGGCAGAGCCGATGGTGCCTCACCTGCTTACGGCCATCTCTCAAGGCATGACTGCCAGACGCGATGACCTCCTCAAAGCACTTACCGCTCTTCCGGGCGTATATGTGCCCACCCACCATTCTGGCGAAACGGTAGCGCGCCAGCGGGCGGAAAACCTTGATGATTTTCCGGTGACGTCTGCTATCCTCACGCCGGAAACGGAACTGGGAGAAATGTACCTCATTGAAGTGGCGCGGGGATGCAAATGGTCATGCCGCTTCTGCCTGGTCAGCACCGCTTTTAAGCCGATGCGCTACCGTTCCCTGGACAACCTGCTCATGCTGGCAGGTGAAGGGCTGAGATACCGGAAACGGCTGGGGCTGATGGGGGCGGATGTATCTGACTACCCGCATTTAGAAAAGCTTCTCATCAGGCTGGAGGAGATGGGTGCACAGTTCTCCATAAGCTCCCTAAGGGTTAACCGCGTGTCAGATAGAGTGCTGGAAGCGCTGGTACGCGGAGGTGCGGAGACTATCACCCTTGCCCCTGAAGCCGGCTCGGAGCGACTGCGCCAATCTATTAAGAAGGGCGTGTGCGAAGATGATGTTCTGCGCTCAATGGAGCGAGTGGCGGCGCTTGGTGTGCCACAGGTCAAGCTTTACTTCATGATTGGTCTGCCGCAGGAAACAGATGAAGATATAGATGAAATTATTAGGTTGACTCTTAAATGCAAGGCTATAATTGAGAAGAAAAAAAGCCGCACCCGCATCACGCTGAATATCGCGCCGTTCGTGCCCAAGGCGGGCACGTTCTTTCAAAAAAAGCCCATGGCACCACTTGACGTTCTCAAACAAAGGCTAGCCATATTGGAAAAAAGGTTATCTGCTAAAGGTATTAGTCTTAAAGCAGAAAGCCCGGACTGGAGCCAGGTTCAGGCGGTGCTATCGCGCGCCGACGCAAAAGCGGCTGATGTGCTTGCCAGTGTAGATAGGGTTTCTCTCTCCGCCTGGAGACAGGCGGTGGTGAAGAGCAGGTTTGATGCTGACTTCTACGCTCACAAAGAGTGGTGCCAGAACCAGCGCCTGCCTTGGGGATTTATCAGTTAAGGCAGACAGACTTTTAGCTTCCCTTCACCCAATCCACCGCGTTCTGGAATATCTTAAAGCCATCGCCGTATTTTCTGGCGCCCAGCCTGAGCCACTGGGGATGCTGGGTGCCGCGGATATGGCGCTCCGGGTGAGGCATGAGGGCGAAGATACGCCCGGTGGCATCACAGATGCCGGCGATGTCGTTCATGGAGCCATTTGGATTCCAGGGGTAGCCGGCATTGCGGTTGCCTTGTTCATCAGTATAATAGACGACCGCATTCAGAGTGGGCAAGACTTCGGGGCTGGCAACCACTTTCCCTTCCCCATGGGCAACAGGGACATACATGCGCTCAATCCCTCTGGTGAAAACGCAGGGGCTCTCGGGGTTGACGGAGAGGTATGTCCAGCGGCACTCAAACCTGCCGGAATCGTTCCCGGCAAGGGTGAACAACTGCTTGCCTTCCAGAGATGGTTCCGGGAGGATGCCTGCCTTTGCCAGCACCTGGAAGCCATTGCAGATGCCCAGAATCAGCCCGCCGGACTCAATAAAACGCAGAATATCTTCACCCAGCTTGACGCGTAGCTCGTTTGCCAGCACCTTGCCGGCGCCAAGGTCGTCACCGTAAGTGAAGCCGCCGGGTATGACCATGATTTGATAATCAGCGAGGCGCTCAACGCGGTGGATGAGCTGGTTCACGTGCACTCTTTTCACTGAAGCTCCTGCCTGCTCAAAGGCAAAGGCGGTCTCCATGTCACAATTTGTTCCCGGCGCACGCAAGACGATAACCCTGACCATCTACCACCTCAAAGGCTTCTGCCAGGCTTCTTTCAGGTCAGCAATCGGCACGCTGACAATCTTCTTACCTTTGGTGCCAGTGACTTCTAATTTACCGATTCCGGTGACCTCGCCGATACAGGCGAAGGTATTGCCCGCCAGCACTTTTTCAAATTCTGATTTCTTCTCCGGCGCGACTTCCACGATGAAGCGACTGTTGGACTCAGAGAAGAAGATGAAATCGTCGCGGTCAATTGCTTCGCCAAGGGGCACCGCTTTCAGGTCCATTTTCGCTCCCAGCCCGCCGGCGAACGCCATCTCTGCAACCGCCACCCCCAAGCCGCCGTCACTGCAATCATGGCAGGCTCTCACCAGCCCTTTTTCTGTCGCCTGGCTCAGGCTATCCATAAGCTTCTTGGCGGTCTGGGGATTGACCTTCGGCACGCTATTCCCGATAAGCCCGCGTGTCGCCAGATATTCGGAGCCGCCCAGTTCGTTATAAGTTGTGCCGACGATGTAGATAAGGTCGCCCGCCTGCTTGAAGTCCATGGAAATAGCTTTGCTCACGTCATCCATCACACCAAGCGCTGAGATGAGCAGAGTATGGGGGATAGCTATGACTTTGCCTTCATATTCAAACTCGTTATTGAGGCTGTCTTTGCCGGAGATGAACGGCGTGCCGTAGGCGATTGCCATGTCATAGCAGGCTTGCCCTGCCCGGACGAGCGCGCCAAGCATTTCAGGCCGGCTGGTGCGCCCCCAGCAGAAGTTGTCCAGCAGAGCCACTTTATTGAGGTTGCCTCCCACGGCAATGACCTGCCGCAGTGCCTCATCAATGACTGACGCCGCCATCCAGTACGGGTCAATATCGCCATAGCGGGTATTGATGCCGCAGGATATTATGGCGCCCATGTCAGAATCAAGGAGCGGGCGGATGATGGCGGCATCACCGGGACCGTCATTTGTCTTGCCGACGAGCGGTTTCAAAACGCTGGTGCCCTGCACTTCATGGTCATACTGGCGGATGACCCATTCCTTACTGCATACGTTCCAGGCACCGAGCACATCCAGCAGTGCCTGGCTTAGGCTAGCTGGCGGCGCAAAGTCAGGCTCGGGGTAGGTGGGCTTCTGCAATAAGGCAGTGCTATTGACTTGCGGATAGCCTTTGTGGAGGAAGGACATCTCCAGGTCCCCCACCAGTTTGCCATGATAGTACAGGCGCAGATGTTTGTCATCAGTAAACTCGCCGATGACTGTGGCATCAACATCTTCGCTGGCAAAGAGGCTGAGGAACTCTTCAATATGTTCGGGCGGCACCGCCAGTATCATGCGCTCCTGTGATTCTGAAATCCAGATTTCAGAATAGGTCAAACCGGCATACTTCAGGGGGACACGGTCAAGATACACCTTTACGCCGGTGTCTTCCCCCATCTCTCCCACTGCAGACGATAATCCCCCGCCGCCGACATCTGTAACTCTGACATAGAGCCCGCGCTCGCGCGCCTGGAGCATGACATCAATCACCTTTTTCTCCACAATGGCATTGCCAATCTGCACGGCGCTGAAGGACTGGGTGGAAGAAGCGTCAGTGAGCTTCTCAGAGGCAAAGGTGACGCCGTGGATGCCATCGCGGCCGGTCCGCCCGCCTACCAGGACCACGAGGTCACCCGGCTTCTGCTTGCCGCGGAGAGCCATGCTCTTCGGCATCAAACCCAGTGTGCCGCAATAGACCAGCGGGTTGGCCACATAGCGCTCATCAAAGAGGATAGCGCCATTAAGCGTGGGGATGCCCAGTCGGTTGGCATAATCAGCAACGCCGGCTCTGACCCCTTTGAAAATGCGGCGGGGATGGAGAACGCCCCGGGGCAGTCTTTCATAGGGTAAGTCCGGTGGACCGAAACAGAAGACATCTGTATTGGCGATTGGTTTTGCCCCCAGTCCGGTGCCGAGCGGGTCGCGCACCACGCCGCCGATACCAGTCGCCGCGCCGCCGTAAGGCTCAACGGCGGAGGGGTGGTTGTGTGTCTCTACCTTGAAGCAGAGCGCCCATTTGCCGTCAAAATCAATAACGCCGGAGTTATCCATGAAGACGGATAGGCACCACGGCTTGTTAAGCTCTTTAGTCGCTTTCATAACGGTGCTTCTGAGCAGGTTATCCACGACGGTATCATCCAGCCTGATTTTGCCCTTGAACGTCTTGTGGACACAGTGCTCCGACCATGTCTGCGCCAGCGTCTCAAGCTCAATATCAGTGGGATTGCGCTTCTGCTTCTGATAGTAACCCATGATGGCTTCAAATTCCTCAAGACTGAAGCCATACCTGCGGGCAAGTTTCGCTCTATCTTCTGAGAAAATGTCAACGTGTTCCAGTTTGAACTGATACTGAGGCGTCTCCGGGAAGACGATGTGCTCCCCCTTCACCACGTGCTGGATGATGGGGTTGATGAGGAGGCGGAAGCTGATGGTGTCAAGTTCCTCCTCCGTCAGATTACCGGCAAGGGTGAAAAGGCGTGATGTCTTGACTGCCTTCACCTTTTCTATTCCCACGTCGCGGATTGCCTTCATGATAGACGCTTCCACGGGATCAGTAACGCCGGGATTGTACGCAACCTCAACAGTGTGGACCATCCGGGATTCAGCCTTCTTACCGGCACCCATCTGTGGAGAGGCAATAATATAATCCTGGGTAACCGGGTCAGTCAGCACCTGCTGGCAAACTACTTTGAGCTCTTCTGGAGTGAGGTCAGCGTTGAGCCAGTAAATGTCAGTGACGCGGGCATCTTCTACTCTGGTGATGCCGAGGTCCTGAATGTCCTTTACCAGACCTTGGCCGCGGGCATCAGGGAGATGGCTTTTCAGACTGACTTCAATACGGTGCACTGGCTTATTGCCTTTTTCAATGAGATAAAGAGAGGGGCTTGTTTGCCCCTCGTTTACTGTAGCGCTTCATGGTTATTAAACATCAGGATGAAGCCAGCAGTTCCGTCACCACCGCATTGATTTCACGCCCGTCTGCTTTGCCCTTAAGCTGAGCGATAAGTTTGGGCATGACCTTGCCTTTATCCGCTGGACTGCTGGCACCCACCTCGGCGATGACCTGCTTCGCGGCGGAAATGATTTCTTGCCGGGTCATCTGCTTGGGCAGATAAGACTGCAGGACTGCCATTTCCGCCTCTTCCTGAGCCACGAGGTCAGCGCGATTGCCCTTTTTGAACGCCTCAATACTCTCCTGGCGCTGTCTGACCTCTTTAGCGATAACACCCAAAATGTCAGCATCTTCCAGGACCGCCATTCTGGCTATCTCCGCATTCTTTATTGCGGAGAGGAGCAGGCGTATGGTGGAAATTTTTGCTTTCTCGCCGCTCCTCAGTGCCTGTCTCAGGTCCTCATTCAGCTTCTGTTTCAGCCCTGCTTCTTGCCCCATAAGATTCTATGTCATAATCCTAGATTTAGCGCGGAAAGACTATCTCCTCGCTGTTCTGGCGATGCTTCGTTTCTTGGCGGCTTTTTTGCGCTTGCGCCGCACGCTCGGCTTCTCATAATGTTCGCGGCGGCGGAGCTCGGAGAGAATGCCCGCCTGCTGGACTTTTTTGTTGAACCGTTTGAGTAAACTGTCTATGCTCTCATTTTCCGTGGCGACAACCTCTGCCAAATAACATCATCCTCCTTCAAAACTACCCCGCTTTCCCCACTACACCACCCCATTTTAGCCAGCCAGCGCCCTCCTGTCAAGAAAAGACCGGGTTCTATTTGCATCTGGCTACCAAAAGGCCTGGAATAAACTAAAGTGTGATTGACATTTGCCAATTGGCGAAATACAATAGCTCCAGAACTTTAAAGAGGTATGACCACATGGACCAGAACACGCATGATTTTGGCAAACTGCTCAAGCGCCAGAGGGTGACCATACCGCTGACCTTGAAAGAGCTGGCGGCTAGTGCAGGCGTTTCAGCCTCGCACCTGGGCAGGATAGAGCGAGGCGAAAGGTTCCCTTCTGCCCACATCCTGCGCCGGATTGCCAAGCCGCTGGGTTTTGATGAGGAGGAACTTTTCACTCTGGCGGGTTTCTTATCGCCTCAGATGACAGGGATAGCGGAAAAGGACACGGAATACGTCAGAAGCAAGCTGGACCCTTACGTGGCTAAACTGCTCGCTGACGAGCCGGTGGAAGTACAGCGCACGGTGATTGGCATTCTGGCAATAATCAAAAGCCTGGCAAAGAGCCTCAAAGAAAAAGACCGGGCTTAAAACCTTCTCCAGACCACAAAGCTAACTGTAAACCGCGATAACCACAGCCTCCCGCGGGTTTTGTTCATCAAATAGTAGCACTGCCACATTTCTGCCCGCAGACATCTCTACGGCAGGCAGATTGCGGGCAACAGTGATATCCTCCAGGTAAACTTTGCGGCTTCCAATAAGGCTGACTGAAGCCGTGTAAGCACCTGAGTTAAAGCTTTTAAGCACCGCTTTTTTGATT
>Ga0185342_1001051_pt1 | contig 12266 bp, 10 predicted proteins | sample ConPoolayeEmetaG_FD_128045 | JGI IMG/M metagenome (GOLD analysis project Ga0185342, IMG submission 128045) | Hot spring microbial mat communities from California, USA to study Microbial Dark Matter (Phase II) - Cone Pool mat layer E metaG... ...
ACCTAGACGAGCTCGCCGAAGCTCTCTACAGCGCCTCAGAGAATGGCGTCTTCCGCTTCGACCGCTGGGGCCGCGACGGCATGAACAACCTCACGCCCTTGTGGCTGCTCAAGTTTCTGCCCAACATGCTCGCCTGCCACGTCACCATCGTCCACGACGCCCAGGGCCCCAGCAACACGATCACCTGCGGTGAAGCCAGCAGCCACCTGGCAATCGGCGAGGCGGCACGGACCATCGAGCGCGGCGTCGCAGATGTCTGCGTCTGCGGCGGGGCCGAGAGCAAGGACAACCCGATGGCCCTACTCCGACAATGCCTCGGCAAGCGGCTGAGCCGACGAAACGATGAACCGCAAAAGGCCTGCCGCCCGTTCGCGGCCGACCGCGACGGAACCGTGATCTCTGAGGGCGGCGGACTGGTCATTCTTGAGGAGCTTGAGCACGCCCGCCGGCGCGGGGCGCGAATATACGCCGAGGTAGTCGGATTCGGTGCGGCTAACGACACTTACACCGCCGGCCAGCCCGGGAAGCTTTCGCCTGACGGGCGCGGCCTGCTGATCGCGATGCGAAAGGCCTTGAGGGACGCGCGCCTGACTCCCGCAGATATTGATCTGGTCGTTGCCGCCGGTTTCGGGCTGGTGGAACAGGATCGTTCCGAGGCGGCGGCGATTCGGGCGGTGTTGGGCCCCCGAGCGGCGGAGGTTCCGATAATGACCATTAAGGGCGGACTGGGCAACAATGGTGCTGGCAGCGGGGCTGTCGACTTCATCGCCGCCACGCTCGCCCTGGCCCACAACACGATCCTGCCGGCCATCAACAGTACACCCCTTGACCCCGACTGCGGGCTGAAAATCGTCACCGGCGGGCCGGTCGACGCGAAGATCGACTGCGTCCTCAGCACCAGCTTCGCGCTTACCGGCGGACAGTGTGCGGCGCTTATCATCCGGCGGTACCGCGAGCAGGGCCCGCCACACAGTTAGCACCGGAGCGAATCACGTGGCAGCTATGTCCCGTCGAGTCGTCATAACCGGAATGGGTTGGGTGACCCCGCTGGGCTGTGACCTCGAAACCGTATGGCAGCGGCTGCTGCGTGGAGAGAGTGGCGTCGCCCCGACACGGAACTTCGACGCCCGTACCTTTCCGACGCAGTTTTCGGCCGAGGTCAAGGATTTTGACTTCAAAAAGGCCATGGGCGAGCACTACGAGACTCATCGGACCGCGGCGCGCAATACCGCCTTCGCTTTGGCGGCCGCAGAAGCCGCCTGGCGGCACGCCGGGCTCGACGGCCGTCCCGCCGCCGATCCCGAAATGATCGGCGTATACCTGGGCGGCGGGGAAGGCCCGATCGATTTTGACAACTTCGTGGCAGCGGCGATCGCCGGCTGGGATCCGGTTGCACGCCGACTCAACGCCGTCCGTTGGGCCGAAGTCGGTTACCAGCGGCTCGACGCCGTCCGCGAGTTCGAACAGGATCCCAACTGCGCCGCACACCACATCGCCTGCCGTTTCAATGCCCAGGGGCCAAATCTCAACACCCTTACCGCCTGCGCCGCCAGCACCCAGGCCATCGGCGAAGCCACCATGATCATCCGGCGGGAAGACGCGGACGTGATGATCACCGGCGGCGCCCACAGCATGATCCACCCGCTGGGCGTCACCGGCTTCAACCGGCTCACGGCACTTTCGACGCGAAACGATTCCTGTACTACCGCCTCGCGGCCGTTCGATGCCACGCGTGACGGGTTCGTCATCGGCGAAGGTGCCGGCATTCTCATCCTCGAAGACCTGGAGACTGCCCAGCGGCGCAACGCACGAATCCTCGCGGAGGTCGTCGGCTACGGTTCGACCGCTGACGCCTTTCGCGTCACCGACATGCATGAGCACGGGCGCGGCCCGATCGCCGCCATGCGGGCAGCCCTGGCCGACGCCGGCTTGCAACCCACGGATATCGACTACATCTCCGCCCACGGCACCGGAACTGAGGAAAACGACAAGATCGAGTCGCTGGCAATCCGCGAGGTTTTCGGCGAGTACGCTTACAAGGTGCCGATCAGCAGTGTGAAAAGCATGCTCGGGCATCTGATTGCCGGAGCCGGGGCGGTCGAGCTTATCACCTGCGTGCTGGCGATCCGCGACGGAATCATTCCCCCTACTGCAAACTACTCAACGCCCGACCCGAACTGCCCGCTCGATTACGTCCCCAACAAGCCGCGACGCGCCAACGTCAAGACCTGTCTTTCCAACAGCTTCGGCTTCGGCGGTCAGAACGACACGCTGATCGTCAGGGCTTACGAGAGCTGAGCCGGCGGACGGTCAGTGCCGTCCGGCGAGCCGCCGCATCAGCGTCCCTGGGACGTGATCCGTCCGTCGTGGATCTGAACAACGCGCCGACAATACCGGGCGATGTCGGGATCATGCGTGACCACGATAATGGTCCGTCCGGCCGCGTTTAGCCCCGCCAGCACCTCCATAATCGCTTGGCCAGACTGACTGTCCAGGTTCCCCGTCGGCTCATCTGCCAAGACCATCGCCGGATCGTTCATCAGGGCCCGCGCGATCGCCACGCGCTGTTGCTGCCCTCCGGAAAGCTCGTGCGGCAAATGGTGCACCCGGTCAGCAATGCCGATCCGCTCTGCCATCTCCAGCGCACGGCGTCGGCGTTCCCGCGGCGGCACGTCCTGGTAGAACAGCGGCGTCTCGAGGTTCTGGAGCACGGTTTGGGTGGAGACGAGGTTGAAGGTCTGGAAGACAAAACCGATGCGCCGGCCGCGAAGGTCCGATAAAGCATCGTCGCCCAGTCTCGATACGTCCTGCCCATCCAGCCAGTAGGTGCCTGACGTCGGCCGATCCAAGCAGCCCAGAATGTTCATCATTGTTGTTTTGCCGCTACCCGACGGGCCCATAATTGCGACGAACTCCCTCGACTCGATCGTCAGTGATACGCCGCGAAGCGCATGAACCGCAACCCCGCCGCCTGGAGCGCGATAGATTTTGACAACGCTCTCCAGACGGACGACCGGATGATTGTTTTCCTGGGGCATGCTTCGGTGCGTCCTAGGCGCGCGGCAGGTGAGCTCAGCTTGCGAGCGGCCTTACCCAGCGCTTGCCGCGGGCGAGACAGGCGAACATAATAATAGAGCTTTTCGAAAGCTGGAAGTCGCGGCGCTGCTGCCGCTTACTGGGAAGAAAATGAAAAAAGGTATACACCCGAACTACGTCCCCGCGCGCGTAACCTGCGCCTGCGGAAACACTTTTGAAACTCGGGCCACCGTGCCCGAGCTCAAGGTTGAAATCTGCAACCTTTGTCATCCTTTCTACACTGGGAAGCAGAAGTTCGTTGACACCGCAGGGCGGGTCGAGCGTTTCCAGAAGAAGTTCGGCGGCGACTACTTCCGGCGCCCTGCGGGCGAGCAGAAGTCCGGCGGCGGCCGTTAGCTGGGAACCGTCGGGCTGGCCCGACGGCCCCGGTGCCTGGCCCTGCGGGCCGTCACGTTTGTTCGCCGGCGCAGCAGAAAGTGCGGAGTCACATATGGCGCTAACCGTCGCGGATCCAGCCTGGATGACCCGCGTCGAAGAGATGGCGCGCCGGGCGGACCAGATCGCCGCCCAGCTCACGGACCCCGCAATCGCAGCTAATGCCGCGCTGGTTGTCAAACTCTCGCAAGAGCGCGGCGAGCTTGAAAAGATTGCCAGGCCATACCGCGAGTATTGCGCGCTGCGTGCCCAGCTAGAGGAGCTTGACGGCATTCTCAGCCACGCGGACTCCGACCCGGAGCTGTGCGCCTTAGCCGAAAGCGAGCTTCCGGAGCTGCTTGCGCGCCGCGAAAAGCTCCTCCAGATTCTTCAGGAAAAGCTCGTCACCGGCCAGGATGCCGCGGTCCGTTCGATCATCCTTGAGATCCGTGCCGGCACTGGCGGAGAGGAGGCGGCTCTTTTTGCCCGCGAGCTGCTCAACATGTATCTAGCCTATGCCGACCGCAAGGGCTTCAAAAGCGAGATTCTCTCGGTCTCGGAATCCGACCTCGGCGGCGTGAAGGAAGCGATCGTCAACATCACTGGCGAGGAAGTGTACATGCACTATCGCTTCGAGGCCGGAGGGCATCGCGTCCAGCGCGTCCCCAAGACCGAGGCACAGGGTCGAATTCACACTTCGGCGGCTACCGTCGCCGTCTTGCCGGAGCCGGAAGACCTTGAAATTGAGATTGACTGGGAGAAAGACGTCGTCGAGCATGTAAGTAGAGCCGGCGGCCCCGGCGGCCAGAACGTTAACAAGGTCTCCAGCGCGATCCGCCTGGAACACCTGCCCACCGGCATCACCGTCTCGATCCGCGACGAGAAAAGCCAGCACAAGAACCGCGCCAAGGCCCGTCGAGTGCTCCAGACCCGCGTCTATGAATACTACGCCGAAAAGCAGCGGCGCCAGATCGAGGCCGACCGGCGCAGCATGGTCGGCACCGGCGACCGCAGCGACCGCATCCGCACCTACAACTTCCCGCAGGACCGCTGCACCGACCATCGCATCAACAAAGACATCTTCGGGCTGGACCGCATCTTCGCCAATGGCGAGCTGTTCGACGCCTTCCTGCCCGCGCTTCACGAGCACGATCTCAAACTGCGCCTTGAACGTTTGCTCCGCCCGGTTGGCAGCTCCAGGGCGCCGGAAAAAACCTGACAGTTTTTTTCCGAACGGCCTTTACGCGGGGCCGATACGGGACTATATTAGTGCGAGATGACGGCCAAGGGCCTTCGGAGCGCAAGGGAGGGGGTCGAGCGGCCGACCGCCGGCGGCGCCCCGCGCCGCCGGCTTCGGTCGCCTTTATGGCCCCAGCCCTACAGCCTTGCGCCCCGGCGCCTTCTTGGCCGCAGCCGGCGGTCACGTGTCTCGCGCCCTGCTTTTCCCCTTCGACAGTTTTCGCAGCACGGCTGTTGACCTGCCAGCGCCAGTTTACGATCCTGCAAGTCGGCATGGACGAGCTTGCGCGTTCGGCACCGGCGAAAATTAACCTGACGCTGCGGGTCTGCTCTCGCCGGCCCGACGGCTTTCACGATATCGAGTCTTTGACGGCCAAGCTCACCCTTTTGGACGAGCTGATGGTCTGCGCTCGGCCGGGCGAGGACATCAGCTTGGAGTGTGACGACCCCAGTATTCCCGCCGATGAGCGGAATCTGGCCGTCCGCGCCGCGCTCGCTCTGCGCCAGGCGACGGGCTGTCGGCGTGGGGCGCACATCGTTTTGCGCAAGCGAATTCCGGCCGGTTCGGGCCTTGGTGGAGGCAGCTCGGATGCGGCAACCACGCTCCTGCTGCTTAATGACCTCTGGAACTGCGGGCTCAGCACGGTGCGACTGGCCGAAATCGGCGCCGGCATCGGTTCTGACGTTCGTCTGTTCTTTTCGACGCCACTGTGCATCGTTCGCGGGCGCGGCGACCAGATTGAAGCGCTGCCCCGACGCCTGGCCGCCGACGTCCTGTTGCTTTTGCCGCCGATCCACGTGCCCACCGCCGCCGTCTATAGCGCCTGGGATCGACTTGGTCCGACACCCGGCCGGCCGGCCGTGGAAAAAGTGATCGAGCATCTGGATCGGCCGGACCGACTCAGCGCAGTGCTGTTCAACGACCTCGAGGAAGCTGCGGGCATCGTGCGGCCAGAACTTGCGCATCTTGCTGCTGAGCTGCGGCGTGTTTGCGGTCGCCCGCTGCACATGACCGGATCAGGATCGGCTTTTTTCTGTCTCCAGAGCCTGGGAAAGTCCGACCTTGAGGCTGTCGCGCAGATCGTGCGTTCAACCCACCCCGAAGTCCAGACCATCCTCACCAGCGTCATCGGCTGAACTGACGCGCCAGACCGTGCTCACTTGGCGGCAACCGTCACCAGCAGGGGCACCAACACATTCAGCTTGCGCTGACGAATCTCGGCAAATCCGGCTGCCTCGCACATCTGCCGAACCTGCGACCAGGCCGCATGGTGGACGTTTTTCTCCGCCGCGCCAACGGCCACGTCGAACAATACCCAGCCGATGACGTTATCGCGAAAGCCATCAACGAGGACCAGGACGCCGCCACGACGCAGCACGCGATGAAACTCCCGCAGCACCGCGGCCTGATGCGGGTAGTGATGAAACGAATTGCAGCAGGTGACGACATCGAAGCAGGCCGCGTCGAACGGCAAACGCTCGGCATCGCCGTGGACCGCCCGCAACCGCCTGTCGCCAAGCGCCGCGATCTTCTCGCCGAAGCGCCGGATCATTTCAGCCGAATAATCAAGTCCGACGAGCTGCCGGGCATCAGAGCTGTCCAGCAGTGAGAGCAGGAACCTCCCCGTGGCGCAGCCCACGTCCAACAGGTCGTAAGGCCCCCCTCCGCGCCGCTGCTGCCAACGAAGAATCTCCTCGCGGCAAACGCGCATTGCGGGGTAGAAGATAAGCTCCCTGAGCCAGGAGCGGTCGTAGGAGCTGGCCCAGCGATCAAACTGCGCACGGGCCGCCTGCTTGGCCTCTTGGTGACGCACGCTCAACGTCGAATGCCGCTCGCAGGGCGAGTCAAACCCGGAAGGTCCACGGCCATGAATTCGCACTGTTCAGCCTCTGCGGCTTGCGCAGGCTCCGGTAACCGTCGGTCGGCCGGCGTCCCGCTGCCCTATTCAACCGGTTCTTCGATGGGCACCAGCTCGCCCGTTGGAGTTCGGGCCGGCGGGGTTTCCTCCGGCACCGGCGTCGGCTCCACACTCGGCGCCGGCGCAGCCGGAGGCGGCGTCACTTGCTCCGGCTCGCCGATCCCTTCCTCGTAGCGAGTCCACCTTTCGGGCCGACGAATCACCGTGTTGCCCTTGCCGACCTCGGTCACCCGGATCAGCAGGCCCGCCGGAATTGTGATGGTATTGTTCGAGCCCCAGAATTCAATGTGGCTGACGAGCACGTCGTCTTCACAGGTCACCGTGTTGTTGTCGCCGATGAAGGAAATCTTGTGCAGTCTGGACCCGCGCTGCACGGTCAGGTTATTCCCGTGCCCCGTGACGCCCAGATCGCCAAACCACACGCCAGAGCGCGTCGACTGATGGCCCACGGTGGCATTGACTGCGCAACCGCCCACCAGCAAAAGCGCTCCCAGCAAGCCTCCGGCAGCCAGCATCTTGCTCATGGTACCCACCTCACCTTTTCGCTCGCTTCAGGCTCACTCTTCCGGCCCGCTGCACCGCAGCCACCGGACTGACCTTCCACCGCCGCAAGTGTACACGTCCCGCGCAGTTCCAGCCAGCGCCGCCTCCATCCGCTACTTTGCCGACGAACCGGGCACGGCTCCGCCTGAACGTCCCAACCGCTGCAACATGTGCCGACGCAGGTACGTCAGCGGCCGCGCTATCGCCCGATGCAGCCGTACCCAGATGCTCAGTCGCGACAGCCGCTGTCGCTCCTCCTCCGTCAGCAGATCAGGTCGCAGACGGCGTTTGTGCTTGAGCCAATGATAGTAATCCGCCTCCTGGAGCCTTGCGAGAAGGAAGCGGAACGGCCACCAGCCGCGCCACCCGACCGGCGGCAGCCAGACAGCGATCTGGAAATCGATCAGATGGGGTTTGCCGTCATCGCCCACCAGTATGTTCTCTCGCTTGTTGAGGTCTACGTAAGCTATGTGCCGTTCGTGCAGGCGGCGCAGGATAGCGAGCAGCTCGTCGCAAAAAGTGTCAGAGACCGCCTCGCGGCGACCTAACGGGTGGCCCGGGATATACGTCCGCAGCAGGCCGTTTCTGCCGACGCGTCTGATGAGGGCCGGCACGCCCGAAATGCCGCTGGCACGCGCATACAGCGCCCACTCGTGACTTTCGAGGATTTCGCCGAGCCACCCCATGGGCAGCCCCAGGAAATCCGTCGACCGCCCGAGTTTGAGAACTGCCAGCCCCTCTGGCCCACGGTACAGGCCCGTTGCCGCGAAGAAATCGTGCTTGAGCGTTTCCACATGCACATAGCGCCGGCCGTCAACGACGACGGATGTGGGCAGCACCCCACCCAGAACAGCGTACCGCCAAGCGTTAGCGGGTCGCGTATAGCCGTCGCCGCGCGGATTCACGGGCGCGATTGTAGCAGGCGTTTTGGCCGAAGAAATGGTTTGCGATCCCGACCGGGCAATCACATAATAATTGGCGGAGGTATGAGGCTCCCCACGGGGCGGGTCGGCTAGCCACCGACGAGCTCAAGGGGCCCCAAAGCGCTGGCGACGTCTCGGCACCGGCACACACCCATGTTCAGGACCAAGGCCTACCTGTACGCGACGCTTGCACTGTTAGAACTGATTCCACGGGAAAGAAGCCAAGAGCGACAGGAGCAGGCGCAGCAGCTCGCCCAGCGGCTCGGCGTGCCAACAGCATATATGGCCAAGGTGCTGACACAACTGGCGCGCGCGGGGCTGGTTCAGTCCGCTCGCGGGCCACGCGGCGGCTTCCATCTGGCGCGACCGCCAGAGACCATTACTCTCTTCGACGTAGTTGAGGCGGTCGGCACAACGACGCACGCTTGCGAGCCTCTGGAAGCATCGCACGAGCTCGAAGAGCCTATATTAGCGCGCATCCGCGCGATCTTTGAGGAGGTGACCGGCCGTGCGCAACAGTTCCTTCGAACAAGGACGCTGGCCGACCTGGTGGCGCGGATCGCAGCAGCGCCGGGTTCGCAGTAGGAAAAGCAAGCAACCGATCCCCCGCACGCGCCCTTAGCGAAGGCAGGCGTGGCAGTTGAAACTCGCGATGATCTTACAGCTAGGCAGACGGGGTACGCAGATGCTAAGCGCGCTTAAAAAGGCGTGCGGCACCCCGGTGGGTATTGGCGCGGTCTGAGGGTGCCGCAGCGAGTGGAAGCAAGCCTCTGTCGGCAAAGAGCTTAGGCAATTCCAAGCCCTTTGCCGCTACTTTCACATTGTACCAAATGATAGTATATCGCAGCCGAGCGCGCTTTCAACGCTTATCCTGATCAATTCGGGTAAAATCCCGCAAAATCATTCCCCTTCCTCTCGCTCGCTGTTGCCCGCCGGCCTGCTAGCTGAAGTACCAACCGCCGGAGTCGCGCCCGACAACAAATTGTTTATCAACTCGTCCCAGCCGGCGTCAGGATACCTTCGGCGGTACTCGGCCAGCGTATCGGTCGCTCTTTCGCGTTCGCCGGCCAAAAGGTAAATGGCGGCTTCTACGATCGCCGCTGTAGCCGGAACGCGATTATCGGCCGCTAGCAGGCGCAGCGTTGCCACCGCCCGCTCAAGCGATCGTGCCCTGGGCACCGGCTCGCCGCCGGCGGCCCGACGAACCCACTCGACCGCCTCATCAACCCGCCCCGCTCGCAACGAGAGTAGCATCCGAGCCAGGCAACCGAGCGGATTGTCTGGCTCCTGGGCAAGAAGCTCCTCGGCAAACTCGTCAGCCTCCTCGTCGCCAGCGCACGCCAGCGCCCAAACCCGGAATGAGCGGAACTCTCTCGAATCTGGGTGCTGCTCAGCCGCGTGGTCCCAGGCCTGGACCGCATCTGACCAGCGGCCGAGCTGAGCGCAGGCGGAGTCAAACCCCCGCAGCGCCTCGTAGTACCAGTCCGATCGGCTGTAAACCGCAGGGTACGCCGCGATCAGCATTCCATAAATCTGTCGCGCTTCACCCCAGTGGTGGCTGCGAAGGTGATACTCGGCCAGAACCAAGCCGGCCAGCGCGTCCTGCGGATTATCATCAAGAACGGCCATTATGAGTTCGTATCCGCGAGCACCCTGCCCTACCCGGATCTCACAACGGGCTAGGCCGATGTCCGCTATCCGCAGTGCCCGGCGGTACTTTGTCGGCAATTGAGCCTTCAGGCGAACCGCCATCCGGAATTTCGGATATGCCAGATTCGCCCGCTCCAGGTCAAAGAGCAGCAGCCGGCCGAAGTTCGTGTAGTGCGTGGCGCGCGTAAGCAGATCTTCCGGAAGCAGCTCTTCACAGCGCTCGAAGGCGCGGATAGCATCGTCATACCGGCGCATACCTACGTACGCATGCGCCAGTCGCACCCAGGTCCGGAATCCGTCCGGTTCGAGCTGGGCCGCAGCCTGAGCCTGTCGAAGGGCGTCTCCGAACTCGCCGAGGTCGGCAAAGGCAGCGGAGAGCCGGCGGTGAAACGGCGCCAAATCCGCGGCCCTTGGGAAGTATCGCGCCAGATTCGGCGTATCCGCTGCCGCACGCAGCGTTTCCAGTCGCCTCCGCAGGAAAAAACCTCGGGGCGCCTGGTCTGCCGGCACCAGTGCAAGATCGTCGACGGGGACCGGATGCGCAGCGGCAAAGTGATAGGCGGCGGCAAGCGCTTCTAAGGCGCGCGGATCGGCCGGGTATAGCTGCACGATCCGGTTGGCCCGAGCAACTGGCGCCCGGTAAGTCCTTACGACACTCGATGTTACAAGCAAGAAAAACGTGGCGACAACACACCCTGCGCCCAGTATCGAACGCAGTCCCCTAGCGGATACCCCCTTCCGGGCGCCAAAAGCCGCTGCCAGACCGCCAGCAAGCGCCAGGGCCAGCCCCATCGTCGGCAGGTAAAGGTAGCGGTCCACGGCAGCCGCTTCACGCGCACCGACCAAGCCAATTACCGGCAGCAGGAGCGACCAGAACCACAGCCAGCCAATGGCAATCGGCCTGCGCGCCGCCGTTCTCCATGCCCAGATTGCACAAATCACGCTGGCGACCGCGATCGCCAGCCCAATCCAGACGCGAGGATTGGCCCAACTGGTCTGTGGATCTGGCAGGTACCATGGCGATAACCACAGCGGTGCGAAAAGGTTGCGCGCGTACAGGTACGTAGCGAGCGCGCTGCGTGCGATCGGGTCGCCGAACAGGCCAGCCGAGGCGTCTTGCATCAACCCGGAGCGACGACTGGTCCACCAGGCCGCCGCCGAAAACACCACGCAGATGGCTGCGGCGACATAAGACCAAACGGAACGGGCAGTTACGCGCCAGGTTTGCCACGCCACCTGCACACCGATCGCCAGCGCAAACCAGCCCGGAATGACCTTGCAAAGCATGGCGCAAACCAGCAGCGCGGCGGCGGCACCAATCCAGCCCGGTCGCCCAGTTACCAAGCTGCGAAGTTGCGCGATAAGCGCCAGTAGCGCGAAGGTGGCGGACAGAATGTGCGTTCGGCCCATGTCCGCTGCCCAAGCGTGCGCATTTGCCGGGTGGACCGCCCAAAGCATCGCCACCAGCCATGAAAGCCGCGCATGCAGGGCGCCGGAATCCGAGGGCACAAAGTGGCGCAGGACTCGCCATACGATTACCCACAGCAGCAGCGCATTGGCAGCGTGGGTCAGAACGTCCGTAAAGCGAACAGCCGCGGGCCTGTCTCCCCAAATCGCCCACTGAACCGCGTAAGTCAGAATGGGGATCGGCTGGTACAGGTCCTCCTCAGGCGGGAAGCGAAAGATTCTGGCAACGAGCTCCCCCACCGAGTGGGCGCCGCTGGCAGCATCTGTCACGTCAGGGTTATCGGCGATAAAAATGCGTTCGTCGCCGGGGAGCCACGGGGCCCGGACAAGCGGCAGCCCGGCGAACACACATGCGCCTGCTAGGATCGCTGCCAAGACCGCGCTTTCGGCGCGCCACGGGACCGACGCGGGCGGTACGCACGGGGACCCGGTGGAGCAGTCGGACATGCAGCGCTTTATCGCCGGTCCCGGTGCCGGCTGCAAGTAAATGACATTCGGCGCGCAGGCCGCCACGAACGTGCCGGGACGCGTGCGCCGTTGAGTTCCGCCACGAAAGGGCTTAGAATTGGATCAAAGGCGGGGGCAACGCGAACTGGTGCGGGAGAAGCAGGACGGGAGCTCCTCTTAATGACCGCGGAGTGTGCGGTGCTGTCCAGTAGCGTACTGCTGCTCAATCGCCTGTACATGGCGCTGCGGGTTATCAGCGCGCGCCGGGCGATGTGCCTGCTGTATCAGAATCAGGCCGAAGTGGTTCACGTTGAAAACGGCAAGTTCCTCTCGTACGACTTTAACGACTGGGTCGAGGTCAGTCAGGCCAAGCGGAGCTTCGAACCGGAGCAGCACGAGTGGATCCGCACGGTACGGTTTCACATCGCTGTGCCGAGGATCGTGCGCCTGCTGGTTTATGATCGGCTACCGCGTACGACCGTAAAGCTGAACCGGCGGAATCTGTTCGCACGCGATCACAACCGCTGTCAGTACTGCGGCAAGAAGTTTCCGACCAGTGAACTCAGCCTGGACCACGTGATTCCGCGTTCCTACGGCGGGCCGAGCACGTGGGAGAACATCGTCTGCG
>Ga0185342_1001052_pt1 | contig 12265 bp, 11 predicted proteins | sample ConPoolayeEmetaG_FD_128045 | JGI IMG/M metagenome (GOLD analysis project Ga0185342, IMG submission 128045) | Hot spring microbial mat communities from California, USA to study Microbial Dark Matter (Phase II) - Cone Pool mat layer E metaG... ...
GCGTAGAGTAAAACAGGTTGTAGCTGCCCTCCGCGGAATCGCCGACTCTCTTCTCGATCACGCAGTTGCTGACGGCGCCGACGATGTAGTCGGTCAGAGCCGTTTCCTTTTCCAAGCCGATCCGTTCGCCAATGCGGCGGGCCTGGTCCAGGATCTGGCCAGTCTCATCCTGCAGGATGGCCTCTTTGGTAATCCGAACGATCGCGCCACGTTTGACGGTCTCCGGCGTCCGGACGTACTCATCGTACATCCCGAGGGCCGGATACTCTTGGCCTTCGGCCACTTCGAGGCCTTTGCCATCGCTCATCGGCAGACTGACACCTGTCAGCCGTGCCTGTCGAGCGCGGCCATCGATGGCCGGCACCAGGCGGCTGAGCACAAATTCCGGCAACTGGTAGCCTTCCAGCACGGCGGCGTTGAGAATCTGCCCCGTGATCGTGGCGAAGGCCGACGTGGTAAGCACGCCATCGGCTTCTAGCAGGTGCGTGCCGCGACAATAGGCCTCCAGGCCAGCCAGACCGATCGGCTCCCCATGCCGGTCGGTTATGAAGCAGGCGGCCAGATCACGCAGCGAAAAATCCTCCGGGCGCACCCCGCCCGGCTTGCCCGTCCGCCCCCGCTCCAAGGCTTCCTTCAGGTCCTGGAGCGTCGTATGCGCGTCCGTGCGAAACTGTCGGGAAATCTCTTGTGCTTTGACCATCGTGTACCTCCTTGTACTTTTTAGGCAGGATTACGAGCCAGCCGAGACCTTCACGGTCCCGTTGTCAACCCACAATGCGCCGTCCACACCGGGATTGCTCGTTGGCAGCGACGCGATGATGTTGTCGCCGTTGCGCCTTAGACTCCAGGGGCCGAAGCTAATGCCGGCCCCGTCGGCTATGCGCAACGTACCGACAGCGGCCGTGTGCAGACCGAGATGCGACAACCGGCTCAGGATGCGGCAATACACAGCCGATTCTGAAGTGCTCTTCGGCGCAACGATCACGCCGATTGCCTCTGCCGTGGAATCCGCTTTGGAGACGGCCTGATTGGCCATGGCCGTGCCGTTGCCGCCGGCCAATATCTGGCCGACTTCGAAGGCTTTCCCATTGCCGCTGGGTGCGGCAAACAGGAAATCCCCCTCGGTGGCCACCAGCACGTTGCCGTCTGTATTGGCGGCCTTAGCCGACAGGGCAACCCCCACGAACGCGGCCGCCAGGTTGATCTTCTTTTCCGTGTAATTGGCTCCGCCGACTACGGAGGCCGGCCGCACCACATAGGAGTCAATCCCATCCCACCAGAGCAGGTCGCCGATCTCCACCGCATCGGCCGTATAGGCCGGCAGGCTCACGGCCCGCACATCCCCACGAACAAACCGAAATTGATTCGCCATCGCTAAGACTCCTCTACGTATTGGTTAGAAGAACAGACGTTCACTTCCACATCCGTACTCGATCTTCAAAGCTAGCTGGCAGGCTGCCCATCGGCCGGCTGGCCAGGACCGTGCTGGGCCGAATCAGTCGGCGCATGTCCTCCAGCATTGCCTTGCGCCGCTGGTCGTCGGCCTGCTGCATAGCCTCCAACAGGCTCTGGGGCACATCCTGCGGACTCAGACCAGCCTGCTGGAGCTCCTGAGCGATCTTTTCACGGCGCCGCAGGGCCTCCAGCTCCCCGGCCAGCCGGTCTCGCTCCTCCTTGAGCTTGACTAGCTCGGCCTGCGCTTCCCCGGCCGCTTGAATCTGGGCGACCAGATCGGGCCGGGCTTCCTTGAGTTGTTCGAGCGTCAAATTCTCCAGGTCCATAACACCCTCCTTGGTTCCAGTACTGATAAGGTCCAAAACATCCAGTCCGAATTTCCGTGCCGCATCTAGGGCCCGCTGCCGGGCCAAGGCCAGATGCTCCTGAGCCAACTTCCGGTTGGTCGCAATCCGCTCCAGGCTCCGGCGGACCGCCTGCGGCGTGTGGATCGGGAAATACCGCTTATGGAGCGGCCAGGTGCGGTTGCCGATCTTCACCCCGCCCGGTAGCACCAGCGCAAAGGCCTCATCCGGCAGCCGATCCACGTCTTCGACGTCTTCCGGCGGCTCCTCGGCCGGCGCTATCGGATCGCTGTCCGGTAGGTCGGCAGGTTCTCCAGTCGCATCCGCCTTGGGTTCGGCCACAGCGCCGGAGCGGTCCTCGTACAGGCTCCGCGTGGTGGCCGGTTCCGCCACCAGATCGACACTCCGCACCGCCTCGATCGTCTCAACGATGATCCGCCCTTGCCGGTAGGCCGTCCGGCCCCGGGCATCGTGCGAGAGACCAACGTTTTCCGGGGCATGCTCGGCGTCCCAGAAGAGCTGCTCGGCCAGGGGGTGGGCCGGGTTGATGATCAGATCGCCATAGAGTCCATCACTGCCCATGCGGACGTTGACCAGACGCCCGATCCGGTCACGATAGCTCCGTGGGCCGTTGCTGTGGTCGATGTTGACCGGCTTCCCCTCGTAGAGCTTGATCGCCGCCTGGAGGGTCTGCGGGGCATACGACCGACCGTTGGCCGACTCCAGCCCCAAAACCTTGACCCCCTGAATCAGACCCCGCTGCCGATCCACGCGTAGGTTCAGCCCCCGGCTGGTCGTATATTCCAAAAGCCGCTGGGCGCCGTCCTGGCTGGCGTCCTTGCCCCCAGCGGCCGTAGCAGGCTGGGATTCCCGGATCACCGCAGGCATGTCTTCCGGGTCCGCATCTGGGTGTACCTTGCGCCAGGCCGCCCGAACGCGGGCCAGGACCTTGGGCAGGTCATCTCGCGGAATCTCGACCCGATTGCCCCGGAAGCCGCCCGGACTCAGTGCGGCAATGGCCATGCCCACCTGCCGGGCTGTTTCCTTCTGTTGCGGGTCTTCCCATAGGCGCAGCTTCCAGGTGCTGGGCCGCTCCGGGTCCGGCACATAGGCGTAGGCCTCGGCCGGAAACTGCATCCCGTTTTCCGTCTTTGTGGGTCGGTCGGCCATCCGTAGCCCTCCGGGTAGTGGCGATGTCTTCGGGACTGGGAGCACTTACGTTTTGTCCGAAGTTGTCCGAAGTTGTCCGAACTTTTGTCCGAAGTTGTCCGTACCCCGAAAGTAGGGTATTGGGTATTTTTGTCGCCTTCTGCTGGCAAAATCAGGCCAATAAAAAAGGGCCAGACGCGATCCCGGCACGTTGAGCCGAGACGGCGCCTGGCCCCAGCTATTCTGGTAGCCCAAGGTGCCTTCTATGATAATTCCGTATCGCGTTGCCCCAGGAGAGTCAAGGGGGTAAAAGAAAAATTTTTCCGTGGTCCACCCGTTTCCCACCGGCCCAGCAACATCGGGAATCTGCCCCAATCACGGGCCAGTTAGGCCTTATCCCGGCCTTCCAGTCGGCGGTGGATTAGCCGCACTGTGCCGCCTTCCCAGGTGATCTCAATACCCACCACCCCCCAGAACTTGGCCCGTTCCGCTTCATCAAACAGTTGATCCAGCCGTTGGTGGGCTAATAGCCGCATCCGGGAGTTGTGCTCCTGGGGGACAGCCTGGCCGGGATTGTCCGACGGGCCTGTTGGGGGCGGGGCCGGCGGCCCCTTGGGACTAGCTGCTAATGGGCCGGATACGCTTTGACCCGGCTGCGATTTGCCGCTAGCCGATTGTCCAGGCCCCTGTCCAGGACGCTCTTTATCCTGCCGGTCCTCCTTAACCGGGCGCAGCGAACTTTCCGCCATCAACTCCATTCCTACAAAAAAGCCGCATTCCCTCCGAACCAACCCAGCTAACTCCGCCCCATCCCCTCCGTTAGGCCTCTGCCATGGGATCATCTTCCAACGGGGGGTGTGTGCGGAGATACTCTTCCATGTTGAACGTTTTTTCTCGGATGATCTTGGCCCCCAATCGTTTGGCCACCAGCCTCCCTACGTCCACCGCCCAATTGGGTAAGCCCCTGTCAGAAAGGCTACACAGCCCTTCATCGAAAACTTCTTCTGTGGCCAATTCGATCACCGCACGCACTCCAGGATGAGAGCAAATCCACCGTTGGTATGGCCTGGCCCAGTACGGCTGCGGGGTTCGTAAAGTGGCCTGCACCCCATCGTATTCGATCACAATTTCACTGAACGGTTCGTAGTCCAGATCGTCCATCATGGGGTGGCTCCTCGAAGGTGATCCAGGAGAAGATCAAAGAGCTCCGGGTCCTGTTCGGCTACCCTCTGGGGGCTTTGAAAAAGGAGTTTCATTCCTTCGGCGACCACTTCGTGGCGGCTGGTATCTTCCGGCGGGAGTCTGCCCTGGATGAGAAGCTTCGGCTGTTGCTGAAAATAGACCCTGCCCATATACTCCGACAGCCACTGTTTTCCATCGGTCCTTTCTCGATAATACCATGGCGTCTGTTTACTGTCCATTCCCCCCCATAATATCTTACCCACTTGGCTTACCTTGTCTCGCCATTGCAGGGCGGCCTGATGTAAACCTGCTACATGATGCTGAACATGATGCCCCAACTCATGAACCAAAGTTTCCGGAGGCACAGGAGAATGGATTTCTATCTTACTTGAGCGGTAATAGACCCCGCCTTGTGGCGACACTGCTGGGGATTCTTGCAGATCGATCCTTTTTTGCGTTAATTTCGCCCGATGGGTCATTGCCCCAACGAAGTTTGCCGCCTCTTGGATCACGGGGTTCAAGGAAGATGGGACATTGCTTGGAACGATCTTAAACTGGGTCCTGTATTTTGGCGGCAGCGACATGATCCGGTGGAACTGCTGCCGGGCTTGTTGTCGAAGCTGCTGTTCTTCTTGCTTGAGAGCTTGCGCCAGTTGCCGCTGATAGTGGGGCGGAAAGGGAACGGCCGGGGTAGGTTTCGGAGCGGTCTGAAACAATTGTTCCCAGACGGCGGCGCGGCGTAGTAATTCCTTCCGGACTTCAGTCGTCGGGAGAATCTGTTTCTGGACCAAACGATCAAAATGCCGCCGCCGCGATTTTTCTTCGGACGGAATCACAAAATGCTTCCGATATTCCTGGGCTAGCCGCTGGATTTCCTGCTGGAGGGCTTGCGGCCCTTGGAAGAAAATGTTTCCTGGTTGTCCCGGCTGTAACGGAAAGGGGATTCCCGAAGAAACAACCGACTGGAAGAGTACTTCCCGCTGCGCCAGGAGCAAATCCACTTTAGCCCGCCGCTGGGCGCGCTCCTGGGGCGATTCGGCCTGGAGGGTTTCCATAGGCAGCAAGCGGCCCTGGGGGTCGATAAAGTCGGCCCACTCCGGTTTGCGGGGGATCGGCTCTTTTTGCAGTAGGTCCCGCACCGCCTGCCAGCGCTTTACGCCCACGGCTGTCATCTGCTCCCGCTCGCTGGCCTGCTGCCACCACTGCTGGTAACTGGCCGGATCAGGGATCAATTGGCCGGTAGCGGTCTGGAAGGCGGCCATGGCCGACGGGTTCTGGGCCAATTCCGGCGGCGGCCGGAGCACCGGGATGGTCATGCACCGGCAGTTCGGCTCATCGGGTAGGTCCGGCAGCAGCTCGCCGCGCTCGTCCCGGTATAGGCCATCGGGGCCTTGCCAGTAGATGCGGCCGTTGCGCGCCGCATGGTGCGGCCGGGTCCACTCGTCCATGACGGCCACGATCTGCAGGCCCTGGAGCATGCCGCCCATGCCACGAAAGGCGTCGCGGCCAGCCCGTTCCGCCGCTCGGCAGCCTTCGGTCCGGGCGATCCGCTGCGCTTTGTAGGCCAGGCCGTCGGTCCATCGCTCTAGCCGCGCCCGGAGTCCATCGACATTTTCCCCGGCCACCAGGCCATGCACCAGGTCGTTGAAGATGGCCTGTCGGGTGGGTTCTTCCCAACGGCGAAGGCGATTTTGCCACGACATGCCGCCTGGCGGGGCCGCCAAGAGCCAGGCCTTGACCTGTTCTTCCATTGGCGGGGGGAAAAGCAGCGCCTGGACCATCTGTTTGGCCTTTTCGCCGCGCACAGCGCCCTGGACCACCGGCGCCCACTCGTAGCGGACCTGCCAAGGCGGTTTCTCCGGCTCTAGCACGGTAGCTTCCTGGACCGGCAATTTCGCCTTAGCCGAGGCCAGGCCAGCAAACACCGGAAGCCACTCCGCAGGCATGGCGTCCAGCACCGCCTGGGCGGCGGTCCGGTAGCCCAGGATGCCTAGGCCGGTAAGTTCGTTTTCCATGGCCTGCCGTGCCCGGTCCAAAAGCTGATCGATCCGCCGGCGCAGGCTAGCCAGACCCACCAGGCCCACGCGGCTAGCCAGTTCGGCAATCGGCCCGGCCAAAGCGCGGTATTGCCTGCCGATGGCCAACGTAGCCCGCTGGGCAGCCTGAAGCAACTGGACTTGCCGCTGGTGGAACCGAGCGGCCAGGCGCTCTTGCAACAGGCCCATCCTAGGCCGAGCGGGTTTTGCTTCCAGCAATGGGATCATCGGCCGAAAACTCCTTGGCCTTTTCCCCAGAGCGCTACTCGGCGGCCTGGTCCATCAGGGAGCGTTCCTGTTCGTAGTTGTAGCCGTGGCGGGCGGCTACTGTTTGCGGGCTGATTACGCCTAGGGCCAAGAGAATCTGATCGGCCTGGGCTTCTTTGAGCCGGTCCCGGCTTAAGACGATGGGGGCTTCGGCGTCGATTTCCACCAGGCGGCTTACGCCGTCGGGCAATCGGCCGGCCCGTTCGGCTACTTCCAGGGCCCGACGCATGATCTGGATGTCGTACCAGATCATTTCGGCCTGGAGCCGCTCGAACATCTTGACGGCCGGCCCTTCGGCCACCATGGTCGAGGCGTAGTTGGCGTTGCTGGCGTCGGCCGAGAGCATAAACTCCGGCATGGCCAGCCGGGCCGCAATGGCGCGAAGCTCCGCCTGCAAGGCCTCGACGTATTTGGCCACGTCGATGCCGCTGGCCGGGAAGGTGTACTCCACGCCGGGTGGCGTATCCACGATGGCCCCCGGCGGAAACTGCTGGTAGGTCTTCGTCTGGCCAGTCGCAGAGTCGGTCTGCTGGAGTGTGGCCAACCTGGTAACGTACTGCTGGATGCTGCCGGCCGTGGCGCCGGTATGCCGCCGCACGATGGCGATGGCCGCCTGAATGCTGGCCACCGTGCTCATATTGCGCAGCAGTTTCCAGGCCCGGCGCAGGTTGTGCCGCATCGACCACAGAAGCGGCAGGCCCCGCGGCGCGGTGCGATCCACGTTCGCCTTGCGGTGCTGGACCTGCTCGGCCGGAATCCGCTGAAAGCTGTCTAGCTGCCGTGGATCAACCTGCACCCAGTAGGCCCGCACTGTTTCCGCATCGAGCGGGTCGACCTCGATCCCGAATAGTGCCTCCTGTCGGCCAAGCGGTTGCCGGACCTGTTCTGGCTCGATCAACCGCACCGTCAGGCGGCCGTCGGCGTCGAATAGCCGCAAAAAGACTTCGCCATCCCGATCCATGCGGCGCTGGATTTCCTGCTGGCGCAAGCCCCACTCGTGCCGCTCTTGGAAGTCCAAGAGTTCCGCTTCGATCTTCTCTATCGTCGTCTGGTCGATTTGAGCAGCCGGCCTAGGCCGCACCTTGTACTGGTGGCCGCTTCCGACCACGTAGCTAATGCGGTTTTCCATGGCCGAAAGAGCAAACGGGTGGCTTGCGGCAAGCCAGCGGGATTCCTGTCGGATCAAGGCCAGTTCGGCTTCAGTCCGGTAGGGCAGACTGCCTTCCTGGCCGATGGCCAGGCCCAGCGGAATCCAGGTAGGCAGGTCGTCTTCCCGGTCCAGCCAGCGGGTAAGCAGTTGGATGGATTCCAGCAGGGGGTCCAGGGGCGGGCTGCTAGGCCTGGAGTTCGGCCCGTCGTCATGGACCGGCAGGGGGGATATCTTGAGGTTGTTCGTCATGGTAAGAACCTCCGGCAAGTTCCAGGATGAGTCGGACGGCCATTTCTAGGGCGTCCGGTCCGTCGTCATGTTGTCCGTGGGGGAAATCCTGCAGTTGGCCTGCCAGGAGCCGGCCGCCCGGATCGTCCAGGATGCGTAGCTCCCGGCGGGTAATGTACTGACCCAGGCGTCGGATACGCACCAGCTTCGGCACGCGGTTGTCGATCTGGAATGTGGGCCACGAAAGGCCAAATCGGCCAGCCGTCTGCCGCTCAAACTCGTGCACGAGCAACTGCTGGAACTGGTTGGCTTCGATCCCGACAAACTGCGGCTGCCAGCGGTCGCACCAGCGGATCGTATCTTGCACGATCTGATAGGGCGGACGGCGCTGCAAGTCGGCGGCCACCCAGAGCAGGCCCCGGCACAGGCCCAGGAACACAATGGCCGAGTAATCGCCTTGTTTGTCTTTTTTCCCCAGGCTCGGATCGACCGTGATGACCCGCACCTGGTAGTCGGCCAGCCGCGGCATCTGGTGCGGCTGGACCCAGAGCCAATCGCCCCAGAACTCCGCAGGCCATTCGGCCCCTTCCATCGAGACAAACTGGCCTTCTAGCTCCTGTGCGGCCAGCCGTCCGGCAGCTTCCTGCTGGACTAGGCGGAGAAAATCTGCTGGCAGGAAGGGGTTGCTTCGGGTCGGGGCTTGCACGAGCGTGCAATCCGCTGTCGGCCGGGCGAATCGCTCGTAGGTCCAGTGGCGGGTGCCTTGCGGGGTGAAGGTGGCGGCTAGCCACGCGCCGGGCTGTTCCCGCAAGGTAAAGAGCACCACATCATAGACCTGCCGATCCATCAGGCTGGCTTCGTCGAGCCAGGCGCCGGCTACAGAAAGGCCCCGGAGCCGGTCCGGCTGATCGGCAGAGCGGAAGAGCACTTCGGCCCCATGGTAGAGTTCCACGGCCATGCGGCTAGGCCGAATCGAGCGGACCGTGTGGGTCCATCGGCCTAAGCGCAGCAGTGTCGGCCAGGCAAAATCCCGCAGCATGGTGTAGGTGGGAGCCACGACCAGATAGGTTCGGCCTGCTTCGGCCCGGCGGAGGATGCGGTAGGCGCCGGCCGTGGTCTTGCCGCTGCCACGGCCGCCGACAAAGCCTACTAGCGGCGTCTTGGCCTGTACAAACTTCAGTTGCTGGGGCGTAAGCTGAATGATCGACAGGCTTTTAGCCGACGTGGGCTTGGGCATCCTGGCATCCTTGCCTGGGATCGTTCTGAGCTTCCTGCGGGTCTGCGGGCCAGACGACCTGTTCGACGATTTCGACCGTCCGCTGGGTCTGCAGGACGTCTTGGCGGTCGCGTTGGCCCAGGTACTGCTTGCCTAACCAGATGAGCATGGGCACCGAGCCGCGGCGGGCCATTTCCAACTGCTTGCGGCGTAGGCTTTTTTGCAACTGCGCCCGGCCTTGATCCAGCGCCTGCCGAGCTTTGCGGCGCAAAAAGGCTTCCGACACACCCAGGATAAAAGCGATCTCTCGGTCCGTACAGCCGCAGGCGGCCATGCGTCGGACCTGCTCCAGATCGATCGGTTTGGCCTTCGACATCCGTGCCGTCCAGCTTCCTGGGATCGGTGGGGTTGGGGGAAGGGCCGAGCGACGCCCAAGGTTGTAGCGGCTTCCCCCCCTTTTTTTATAGGCCGTTACGTGGCCGTCCTGTAAGGTATTTTATGCGCCCCATGGCCCCCAAACAAGGGGGGTCTAAACCGCCGCCTGTGGTAAAGGCTACTTAGGCCGTCGCCAGATCGAAATCAGTACGCCTGGGCTTCCGTCTTCGTCGGCGTACTCTTTTAGTGTGCGAATTTCGGCCACTTGGGCGTCGTCGGCGATGACCACGCCGGTCAGGGCGTCCAGCACGGCCCGGAGCAGCTTGTCCAGGTCAGGCCGACGTGTAACCGACTTGGGGGCGTCGTGTCGGAGTCGGCCAGGGCCTGGTTTGCCGCCACGGTAATGGCTTTTGGGTCTGGGAAAATAAAACTCCAGGCCCATCCGCACTGGCCCGGTCCAAGGCGGCTCCGGTCCAAAGACCTGAGCGGCCATGGTCCGCACGGTGGCCACCCAGTCGGAAATCCGCCGATCCTGCACCAGCCGCATGGCGGTCGAACCGTCCGCACGCCGTATCGGCACGACCCGCATGCTGCCTTTCGGAGTCGGAAGACCCGAAACCCGGAACGTCAGGCCGATTTCACTCCGGTACGGCAGCATCTGGGGGACTCCTGGAATCTGGCACACCGACGGCTCTGCCCTGGATGACGGCCAGGCACTCCTGGAGCATCGCCCTGGTAGCGGCGATCTCTTCGGCAGTGCGCGGCGGCGATCCATTCGGTGGCGGCTTAGCGCATGCGGAGGCCGTCTTCCGACGTGGCGGCTCGTGCACCCAATCCGGCACGGCCAGGCCGTGGAACCAAACCAACTCATCCGATGGCATCAGCCGCACGGCCAGCGTCTGCAGGTAGGCGCCGGGATTGCGGGGCCTAGGCCCGGCCTCCACGGCCTCCCGGAAGGCGTCCAGGATGGCCTTGGCCCAGGATTTTCCCATGGTTTGGGCCGCAAGGAGCCGTGCTAGCAGGAGCTGATCCCGCTCCTGGCTCGGCCACCCCCGCGGCCAATAGGCTGCCAGACGCTCGTAGTCCGAGCGCAGACCCGCATCGCTTTGTTCCGGCGGGTCCTTCGGAGTTGTCTCCGGAGTTTCCCCCGGAGAGTCGCCTATATACGTCGTCGTCGTCGACGACGTATATATATTCTCTTCTCTTCTATGGTCCACTTTTTGTCCACTTTCTAAGTGGACATTTTGTGGACAATTTGTGGACAAATTGTGGACAAATTGTGGACAAGAAGTGGACGTACTTTTGGGGGGATTGTGCGTCCCGTTTTGGCGTAGTTGCCGTTTCCAGGAGCGTTCTTGCAGCCGGCGTTTGGCCGCTCCCGTGAACCACCGATCGAAGGCCGGGATGCTCACCCCCGAATCGGCAACCAGGAGCCAGCCCACCTTTTGCAGCTCGACAAAAAACGCCTTTCGTATATGGGTAGCCACCGCCAGGGTATCAGCATCCATATACGGCAGCGATCCATCGGCTGTGTGGGCCTGGGCCCAGCTCCAGAAACGGACTAGCAGACCGACAACCTCGTCCGTGGAACATTTAAGCGCCATAGCCAGCCGGACCACTTCCGGTTTGTTCGGCAACTCCACCGAGATAGGAATCCAATCACCCGCCATGGAGGAGTCCGTCCTGGTATTGTACAGGTCTTGGCTCTGAGTGTCCAGGCAGAGCCGGTCCGGGGGGTCGAACCCCGTGTCGGCGGGTACGAGCCGCCGACTCCGCCTCTGGAGACCGGCTACAACCTACATGACACGGCATTGAGTGGCCGTCATGCCTGAGCGGATGTGTTCAACCATCAGATGCCCCATGTCCACCGAATATGTCATAGATTGCACGCCAGACCAAACGTCGCGGCACAAACACGCATTCGCTATGATAATTGCCTTCCGGGGTGCGTTGCCGAAACACCGGATATTGAGTGGCCCACTGGCGCCAATGTCGCTGAAAAACTGCACACAACTGCGGAAAAGCCACCAGACACCATCGACATGTATCGCACCAAAACCACAAGATATAATCACATGCCTTTTGGGGGTTGCGCGTCCAACCGACAATGCCTTCTTCTACGACAGACCAGATTTCCAAGGCCAGGTCGTCTTCGCCGCGGATGGCCTTATAGTCCCTGTCGCGCACCTTGACATCAATAGCCAGCGGGCGGCCCCGCACGTGATCAACCCAATAATCCACTCCAGCCAGATCATCATGATCGCTTGCACGTCGCACACGCCATGCGCCGGGAATAGCGCGAAGCAAGATGTCAGCGATATGTTGCCCTGTCGATCTTCCTTGGCTCCACCATAGTTTTTCACGAAAGCTATATTCCCTTACCATCCTGTGCCCCCCACGTGGTCCATCCTGGTCGTTTGCGACGTGAAAACATTTCCAGGTACGGCCCAGGACTACAAGATTCCACCAGATCAAAGAACTCTTGGGGTTTGCTGGAATGGCCATCTGGCCCCCTTTCGGCCTGGAACCACGTGCCTACATCGTGCCGCCGTAGCGGCAGGCTGCCCCGCACACCAAAAAGCACATGTTCCGTTGATCCTCGGAAATAATTTCCAATACCAAACGACGGCTTGCACCAAGTGAGTGCCGTAATATATCGAAAGCCCCATTCTCGCAGCAGCCCGAAGCCTTTGGGCAGGGAGCGACATGTAATCCATAAATAAAGATGGGCATTCTCTTCAGCCAACCGACCAACCGGCAGGTCCAGCAATTTCTCATAGGGCAACAAAGCATAGGAAGGTCGCCCTCGGCCAAACTGCTCGTGGTCTCCCTCGTCATCCCAATCCCACGGGGGGTCCAGAAC
>Ga0185342_1001053_pt1 | contig 12260 bp, 12 predicted proteins | sample ConPoolayeEmetaG_FD_128045 | JGI IMG/M metagenome (GOLD analysis project Ga0185342, IMG submission 128045) | Hot spring microbial mat communities from California, USA to study Microbial Dark Matter (Phase II) - Cone Pool mat layer E metaG... ...
AATGAGCAGGATGCCCCAGAAAATGGAACCCGTCTTGACGATGGCCGTTAACTCTTCCTCTTCGACCTGGCTGACCGCTTCGCTCTCCAGTGCGCGCCGGTTGATTCGTTCCGCCACCCGGACGGAATCGATAATCTGAAAAATATAGAACCCCGCCAGGATGAGGCCAGCAAAGGGCTGGGCGCTTCCGTGACCCTGCATGGTGACAAGACCAGCGAAGATGAAAAGGTAAAGAAAACCTTTGAGGATTTCCCCGTTGTAAAAGGCGCCGACGCCGAAGGGAAAGAAGCCCGACAGGACCCCGGCCAGCGCCGGCGACTTCAACGGTTTTTTCACGACGGTCTTTTCTTCCACGATGATTCCTCCTCATGGTTAGCACTATTTTCTCCTCCGCCAAGGAGATTCCACTCCTTGATGGAGACGAGAATATTCTCTTTATAGGCGTTCAGGCGGCCGGCCAACTGGCCAGCTCTGGCCAGAAGCTTTTCCACCTGGCTGTAGCCGAGATGGAGTTGGCGGTCGATAGACCGGTCGATAGCCGGCCGGCTGGGGTTAAAAAAGTAGAAGGAGAACAAAACGAGCAAAACCGTGGCCGCAGCAAGAATGGGCTGGAGCGATGGCTGAACTAAGAAATCCAGGCTCATTCTGAGCTTGAATTTCAGGCGCTTCTTCATACTCGGGATGGCGTAAAGCTTGGCTTGAAGGTCGGCGCTGATCTCAAGCTCAGGGAAGTTCCGGAGAGTGAGACAGGTGGCCTCGAGGTCGGCGAGAAGAAGAGAACAGGCAGGGCATGACCGGAGGTGTTCCTCGACGAGATTTTTCTCCGCGGCCGCAAGCTCCCCTTCAACATAGGCGGGGAGGAGTTTTTCAACGGTCTCACAGGTCATGGGCGGTCTCCTTCTTGGAGCGGAGGATTCTGGCGAGTTCGAGCCTTCCCCGGTTGACCCTTGATTTTACTGTTCCGATAGGAATACTAAGAATCTGAGACACTTCCTCGTAGCTCTTTCCCTGGATGTCCCGGAGGATAAGGGCCATCCGTGTTTCGGGCGGCAGGCTGTTGAGCCCTGCCCAGACCGCTTTCCGACTGGCTTCCCGGAGCAGCCTTTCTTCCGGGCTTTCGACCGCATCCTTACCGCTGAGGCGTTCGTCGAACTCATCTCGGTGCGCCTTCTCCCACTTTGTCCGGCGATAGGCATCGATGAGATGGTTCTTGGCGAGGGTAAGGAGCCAGGCCGTGAAATCCTTTGTCCGGTCATACTTAGGCAGGGCATGATAAAGCTTGAAAAAAATGTCCTGCGTCAGGTCTTCTGCCTCCTCGTAGCGGCCTGTGAACTGGAAGGCCATGTTGAAGACCCTCTTGGAGTAAGCGTCAACCAGCATTCGCCACGCTCCTTCCTTGCCTTCCAGGCATTGCTCGATGACTTCGTTCAAGTCCACTCACTACATCCTGGTAGACGAGAATGGCCAGCGAAAAGTTCCGTGATTTTCCACTTTTTTCGGGTATTCTATGCCCGGCCTCGGTGGCTGTCAAACGCCCTGCCCTCTCAAGTCAGAAAGTGTTGGTCTGGAGTTCGGATGCCCCGTCCGCCGCCCGGGGCTGCCTTGAATGGCGCAAGTTATCAATATCTTTTTCGCTCTGGGAGCTTTGAGTTTTCCCTCATGATCGGATGATTCTATCGGCAACTCCGGGCCCATACAATTGCTTGACTTAAAAAATAAGATATGACAGGATATTTTCCTCTTCAGCGGGACTGTCCTCAGGAAAAAGGGAGGACCGTCCTTCGAAAAAAAAGTTCAAGTTCAAAAGGAGGAATTCATGGAAGGTATTGTCGGTTACGGGGCTTACATCCCGCGCAACCGCATCAGAGTCGAGGAGATTGCCAAAGTCTGGGGTGCTGACGCCTCGAGCTACCGGAAAGGATTGCTTGTCGACGAAAAATCCGTCCCTTCTCCCGACCAGGACACCATCACCATGTCCGTCGAGGCCTCGAAAAATGCCCTCAAGCGAGCTCGCATCAACCCCCGGGAAATCGGCGCTGTTTACGTCGGCTCGGAATCCCACCCTTACGCTGTCAAACCGAGCGGGACTGTTTTGGCTGAGGCGATCGGAGCGACTCCCGACGTCCATACGGCGGATTTCGAGTTTGCCTGCAAGGCAGGAACCGAGGGGATGTTTGTCGCCCTGACACTCGTCAAAGCGGGCGAGATCAAGTACGGGCTGGCCGTCGGCGCTGACACTTCCCAGGGAGCGCCGGGCGATGCTCTCGAATATACAACCGCTGCTGGTGCCGCTGCTTTTATTTTCGGCCGGGAAAACATCGTCGCTGAAGCCCTGCACACGTATTCCTACACCACGGATACGCCGGATTTCTGGCGCCGCGAATACCAGTATTATCCCCAGCACGGCGGGCGTTTCACCGGCGACCCGGCCTATTTCAAGCACATTGTCGGCGCCGGCAAGGGCATCATGGAGAAATCCGGGCTCAAACCGGCTGATTTTCATTACGTCATCTTCCATCAGCCCAACGGCAAGTTTCCTTTTCGAGTTGGCGAGATGCTCGGGTTCACCAAGAAGCAGATTGAGCCTGGATGGCTGGTCAATAAACTGGGCAACACGTATTCCGGGTCATCGCCGATGGGACTGACGGCGACTCTGGATATCGCCAAGCCAGGGGAGCTGATTCTGATTGTGTCCTATGGTTCCGGCGCGGGAAGCGACGCCTTCGTTTTCCGCGTCACCGAAAAAATCGAGGAGGTCCGGGACTTGGCCCCGAAAACCCGCGAGCTCCTCGAGAAAAATCGTTTTTACCTGGATTACGGGACTTACGCCAAGTTCCGCCAGAAAATCAGGAAAGCGAGTTAGGAGAGGACGATGCGAGAAGTTGCCGTCATCGGTGTGGGCATGACCAAATGGGGAGAGCTGTGGGAAAAATCCCTCAGGCAGATTTTTGTCGAGACGGCCCTGCTGGCTATCGACGATGCCGGGGTGGACAAGGTCGATTCCCTCATCGTCGGCTCGATGTCGAGCGGCCTTTTCATCGGCCAGGAGCACATTGGCTCGCTCCTGGCGGACTATCTTGGTCAGACGCCGATTCCAGCCGCCCGAGTTGAGTCAGCCTGTGCCTCGGGTGGTCTGGCCTTGAAGATGGGGTTTCTCGAGGTCGCCTCAGGAGTGTCCGATATCGTCATGGTCGGCGGCGTGGAGAAGATGACCGATGTCAGCGGCCACGAAGCGACGTACGCTCTGGGTACTGCAGCCGACCAGGAATACGAATGTTTCCACGGCATCACCTTTCCCGGCCTCTATGCCCTCATCGCCCGGGCGCACATGGAAAAATACGGGACGACTCGAGAGCAGCTGGCCCTCGTGGCCGTAAAGAACCATGAAAACGGGTCCCTGAACCCGCTGGCCCAGTTTCCTTTTCCAATCACCGTCGACTCGGTCCTCAACTCTGTGCTTGTGGCTGACCCCCTTCGCGTGCTCGATTGTTCTCCTATTACCGACGGCGCCGCGGTGGTCATTCTCTGTCCTCTCGAGATGGCCAAAAAGCTAAAAAAGCCCATCGTCAAGATTGCGGGGTTCGGCCAGGCTACCGACACGATTGCCCTGAGCTCTCGTCGAGACATCACCTGGCTCGAATCCACCTATCAGGCTGCCCAGAAGGCCTACCAGATGGCTGGAAAGAAGCCAGAGGACATCGACGTCGTCGAAGTACACGACTGCTTCACCATCGCCGAAATTTGCGTCATCGAAGCGCTCGGTCTTGTCGAGAAAGGCAAGGGCGGAAAGGCGGTCGAGGAAGGGCTCACTTCGCTCAGCGGGAAAATTCCAGTCAACACGAGCGGCGGGCTCAAGGCAAAGGGACATCCCGTCGGCGCCACCGGCGTTGCTCAGGCCATCGAGGTCGTCAAGCAGCTCCGCGAGGAAGCCGGGCCGCGCCAGGTCAAGGGTGCCCGACTGGGTTTGACCCAGAATATGGGCGGAAGCGGCGGCTCGGCCGTCGTCCACATTTTTGAGCGAGTCTGAGGAGGAATGCCATGCCAACCCCAGCCAGATTCTGGAGGGAGATTCCCCAGCGGTACAGGCTTGAAGCCGGAAAATGCAAGCGTTGCGGGTTCATCGCTTTCCCCCCGCGTCTAATTTGCCCGGCCTGCCAGAACCGGGAATTCGAGACGATAAGGCTTGCCGACGCGGGAAAAATCCTCACTTTCACCATCATCCGCGTCCCGCCCCACCCGTTTATTGACCAGGCGCCCTACGCCGTGGGAATTGTCGAGCTCGACGATGGCGTCAGGCTGACTGGCCAGATCGTGGATTGCGATTTCGAGGCGCTCAAGATTGGGCAAAGGGTCAAAATCGAGTTCCGAAAAATATATCAGGACGGGGAATCGGGTGTCATCTATTACGGCTATAAGTTTGTTCCGGAATAAAAGATGCTACTCGAGAGGCTGGCCAACTCGCACCCGGCCCTGGCTGAGATGAGGCTTGAAGAGAGCTCGATTTTCGATGAATTTTAACGCTTTGGTGGTCAATCCAGGACCCTAAAGGAGGGGGGAAGTGTTTAAACTGGAAAGCAAAGTCGACACCAAAAGCCAGGAATACAGGGAAAACTTCGAGCACATGAAACGGCTTGTTGCCGAGTACCGGGAACGCCTGGCCAAAGTTCAGGAAGGAGGCCCTCCCAGGTACCGGGAACTCCACAAGTCGCGCCAGAAGCTTCTGGTCAGGGAAAGGCTGGAGCGCCTTTTCGACCCCAACACGCCCTTCCTCGAACTCAGCCCGCTGGCGGCCTGGGACATGTACGATAACGAGGCGCCGGCTGCTTCCATGGTCACGGGTATCGGCGTTGTCCACGGCCGGGAAGTCCTCGTCGTGGCCAATGACGCCACGGTCAAAGGGGGAACCTATTTCCCGATGACGATCAAGAAGCATATCCGGGCCCAGGAAATTGCCATGGAGAATCGATTGCCCTGCATCTACCTTGTCGATTCTGGCGGCATCTTCCTCCCCCATCAGGCGGGCACGTTTCCGGACAAGGAGCACTTCGGCCGCATTTTTTACAACCAGGCGCGGCTTTCGGCCATGGGCATTCCCCAGATTTCCATTGTCATGGGCTCCTGCACCGCTGGTGGCGCCTATGTGCCGGCCATGAGCGATGAGACGGTCATCGTCAGGCGGCAGGGGACCATCTTTATCGGCGGGCCGCCGCTCGTCAAGGCAGCCACGGGCGAGGAGGTGACGGACGAAGACTTGGGCGGCGCTGATGTCCACTGCCGCATCAGCGGCGTCTCGGATTATTATGCCGAGGACGACGAGCACGCCCTCCAGATTGCCCGCAATATTGTTGAAACGCTCGACCCGCCCCGCAAGTTCGAGCTCGACATGGCCCCGCCCGAAGACCCGGCATACGACCCCGAAGAAATTTATGGCATCGTGCCCCGCGACCTCCGCAAAACCTTCGACATCAGGGAAGTCATCGCCCGGCTCGTCGACGGCAGCCGCTTCCAGGAGTTCAAAGAACTCTACGGGCAGACGCTCGTCTGCGGGTTCGCGCGGATCATGGGCTATCCGGTCGGCATCCTGGCCAATAACGGCGTCCTCTTTTCCCAGAGCTCGCTCAAGGGTGCCCATTTTGTGACGCTCTGCGCCATGCGCAAGATTCCGCTCATCTTCCTCCAGAACATCACCGGGTTTATTGTCGGCAAGCAGTACGAGCACGGCGGTATCGCTAAGGACGGGGCCAAGCTTGTCCATGCCGTGGCCAACGCCGACGTGCCCAAGTTCACTGTCATTATCGGCGGCTCCTACGGCGCGGGGAACTATGCCATGTGTGGCCGCGCTTACGGCCCCCGATTGCTCTGGATGTGGCCGAACGCTCGCATCAGCGTCATGGGCGGCGAGCAGGCCGCGCACGTCCTGCTCACCGTCAAGATAAAGAGGCTCCAGGAGCAGGGGGTCGAGATGACCGAAGAGGAAAAAGAGAAGCTGATGAAGCCCATCCTCGAGAAATATGAAGAGGAGGCGAGCCCTTATTACAGCACAGCCCGGCTCTGGGACGACGGCATCCTCGAACCCCTGGAAACAAGGGCCGCCCTGGCCCTGGGGATTTCGATGAGCCTCAACGCACCCATCCCTGATTACAGAGTGGGAATTTTCAGGATGTGAGATAATAATCGAGATGGAGACGAAGGCTTACGCAACCATCCTTTTTGATCGCCAGGATAGAGTTGGCCGCATCAGCCTCAACCGTCCCGAGGTCCATAATGCTTTTAACGCGACGATGATCCGGGAGCTGAGCGATGCCTTTACTCAAGCCAAGGAGGACGATTCGGTCCGCGTTGTCATCCTGACCGGCACGGGAGAATCCTTCTGCGCCGGCGCCGACCTCAACTGGATGCGCGAAATCGTCCACTATTCCTTTGACCAGAACCTTAAAGAATCGCTCGAGGTGGCCGAACTCCTCCATGTGATTTACACCCTGCCCAAGCCGACGATTGCCCGCGTGAACGGGACGGCCATCGGTGGCGGAAATGGCCTCCTCTCGGCCTGCGACATCGTCATCGCTTCAGAGAGGGCGAAGTTCGGGCTGAGCGAGGTCAAGATTGGACTTGTCCCGGCAGCCATTTCGCCCTATGTCATCCGCCGCATCGGGGAGAGAGCTGCTCGGGAGTATTTCCTCACCGGCGAGAGGTTCGATTCCCGCCGGGCGCTCGAAATCGGCCTGGTCAACAGAATGGTTCCCCATGATGAGCTCGACGCGAAAGTCGATGAGGTCATCCAACTTTTGCTGAGCTCAGGGCCTGAGGCGATGGCCAGTTGCAAGGAGCTTCTCCATCGGGTGCCGGCGATGAGCCTGGAGGATGCAAAAAGATACACGGCTGAGATGATTGCCCGCCTCAGGGTGAGCGAGGAAGGCCAGGAGGGCATGGCCGCTTTCCTCGAAAAAAGAAAGCCACGCTGGACCAATAAAGAGAATAAGAAAAGATAAAGAAAGAAGAGCTGATCCATGGCCACAAAGAGACGACCTTTGTTTAAGAAGATTCTGATTGCCAACCGGGGCGAGATTGCCGTTCGGGTGCTGAGAGCTTGCCGGGAGCTGGGGATCCCATCAGTCGCCGTTTATTCTGAGGCAGACAGAGCCAGCCTTCATGTTCAGCTGGCCGACGAAGCCGTCTGCATCGGCCCGCCGCCGGCCACAGAAAGCTACTTGGACATGGACAAGATCGTCGAGGCCGCTCGCTCGACCGGGGCTGAGGCTATCCACCCCGGGTATGGTTTCTTGGCCGAGAACCCGGCCTTTGCCAAGCGCCTGGAAGAGGAGAAGCTCGTTTTCATCGGGCCGAACTCGAGGGCGCTTGATCTGGTGGGCGATAAGATCCGCGCGCGCCAGACCATGGAAAAGGCGGGTATCCCGATCATTCCCGGGATGAAGCGGGTGCCCAGGGACATTTTCGAATGCGAGGCTGAGGCGCGCCAGATTGGGTTCCCCGTGATGATCAAAGCTTCAGCCGGCGGCGGAGGCAAGGGGATGCGTATTGTCTCCTCAGAAGAAGAGCTCAGGCCGGCGCTCGAGGCCGGAATGAGAGAAGCCAAGGCCGCTTTTGGCGATGAATCCGTCTATCTCGAGAAGTGTATCGAGGACCCGAGACACGTCGAGTTTCAGGTTCTGGCCGACAACGATGGCCATGTTGTCCATCTCTTTGAGCGGGAGTGCTCCATCCAGCGCCGGCACCAGAAAATTGTCGAGGAAACGCCTTCGACGGCCCTCGACCCCGAGCTCAGGCAAAAGATGGGGGAGACGGCCAAGAAAGTCCTCAAGGTGGCGGGCTACAACAACGCCGGTACAGTCGAGTTCCTGCTCGATAAGGACAAAAATTTCTACTTTCTTGAGGTGAACGCCCGCCTCCAGGTCGAACATCCGGTGACAGAGTTAACGACCGGAGTTGATCTGGTCCACCAGCAAATCCGCATCGCCGCTGGCGAAAAGCTCGGCCTCGAGCAGGAGAAGCTCAGCCAGCGCGGCCACGCCATCGAATGCCGGATTTACGCTGAGGACCCGGCCAATAATTTCCTTCCGTCTTCCGGCAAGATTCTTTATCTTAAAGAGCCGAAAGGGCCTGGCGTGAGGCATGACTGTGGCATCTACAGCGGCTGGGAGGTGCCGATTTATTACGACCCCATCCTGGCCAAGCTCATCGTCTGGGCGGAGACGCGAGAGTTAGCCTGCGAGAGGATGCGCTGCGCCCTTGAGGATTACGTCATCCTTGGCATCCACACGACAGTCCGTTTCCTTCGTGATGTCATTTCGCACCCGAGCTTCAGGAAAGGCGAGACGACGACAGGCTTCATCAAGAAGTATTTTGACGGCTGGAAGGATGAAGCGGCGGACATGGATTCGCTGAGGCTGGCCCTGACGGCAGCCGCTTTTCATGAGTTCAACCGGAGCCAGGCGGGGGCTGCGGCGAGGGCGGCCGGGCCGGTTAAGGAGGTCTATTCCCCGTGGAGGAGCCTGGGTCGGTGGAGGATTGGAGGCAAAAGCTGAGATGGAATTCGATTTCCTGGTGAGAGGAGCTTGGCACAGAATCAGGCTGGAGAAAAAAGACGACCGCTACGTCCTCAGCCAGGGGGGAAAAGTTTTCGAGGTGGATGTCCGGGTTATTTCTCCGCACGAGCTTTCGCTTCTTTTAGGAGGAAAATCTTACACTGTTTATATCGCCGAGGATAGGGATAGAAGGTACGTTTCTCTTGGCGGGGAGACGTTCATTGTCGAGAGGGGTGCGGAAGAAGGGAGGAGAAGGGAGCGTGGGGAGGAGAAGCTCGAGAAGGGGAAGCCGGTGGTCAAAGCGCCCATGCCGGGAAAAGTGATCAAGGTCTGTGTGGCGGAGAATGAGGCGGTGCGGAAGAACCAGACCCTGGCTATTGTCGAGGCGATGAAGATGGAGAATGAGCTCAAGTCGCCAGTGGAGGGGGTGGTGAAGAAGATATTCGTTGGACCGGGAGACCTGGTTGACGCCGAAAAACCCCTCCTCGAGCTCGAAGCCCACCCCTCCGCCCATCTCTGACCTCGGACTCCATTTTCCAGACTCTTATATAAGAGCTTGCCTGCGAGAGGATGCGCGGAGGGGCCTCGAGAAAGATTTCAAAAAGGGCTTCAAGAGGTTCAGGGATTTCGACCACGTCAACTCGAGGGGGGCTGAGAGTTTAGAGGAAAGAATCTCGTTTTGTTAGGGAGCTGGCAGAAAACCCGAGCGTGGCTTATACTTAGGGTATTCAGGCGTAAAATGACACTATCTTGCCTATGGAAAGACAAGGCGATGGGGCCTGCGCATCAACTCCCCCCCTGGATGCAACTTTTTGGATGCGTCGCAGGTTTTAGAGGTTGAGGATGGATGAGCAGGAGCTGATGCGGCAGGTTCAGAGAGGAGATGAAATGGCCTTTGGCCAGATAGTCAATGCCTATAAGGACCGAATCGTCAATTATTTATACCAATTCCTCGGTGATTATCAGAAGGCGGTGGAGCTCTCCCAGGAGACTTTCCTCCGCGTTTATTTCAAGGCCAATCAATACCGGCCCATCGCGCCCGTCGCCTCGTGGATTTATGCCATCGCCACCAACCTGGCCCGGACAGAGATGAAGAGAGCCCGTCGTGCCTCCCTTGTTTCCCTGGAGGAAATTGCCGCTCACGAGGTCGAAGAGCGTGCCTACTCGGAGGATCCTCCCGACCCGGGCCTCCTTAAAAACTTGCGGCAGGCGCTCCATTCCCTCCATCCCCGCTACCGTGTTCCGGTCATTCTCAAGGACATGGAAGGGTTTTCCCAGGAAGAAATTGCCGAAATTTTGAAAAAGCCAGTGGGAACGATCAAGGCCAGGATCAGTCGGGGCCGCCAATTTCTCAAGAAAAAATTGGCCGAGGCGAGAGACGGCGGGAAGGCTCCCGTCTGAAACAAGGAGAGAAGAAATGGAGGAATTGAGTCTTCTCAAGAAACTCGAGCGCGTCAAGGCGCCGCCCGGTTTTGAGCAGAGGGTCATGGCTCAGCTTTCTGTTCGGCGGAGGGGCTTAGTCCGGAGAAGAAGAGTGTTCAAGCTTTCTCTGGCCGGGGCTTTTGCCGGTCTTCTCGTTGTTTTCATCCTCCTCAATATCTTTGTTTTGCAGAAGCAGGCGGCGCCGGGTGCCGCCACCATCGCCCAGGAAACCTCTCCTTTGTTCGGGGCGAGTGAGGGAGTGGAGTCACGGTCGCTGGTGCCCATCATCGAAACTCTCGATTACTCGACAGAAATCCGAAGCCGCACTGAGGAGCCTCGAGCCCTCTATCTCCTGGAAGAGGTTTCGGACAGGACTTTGAGAGAGATTAAGTACTAGGGGAGGCTACTCGAATGAATAGAACAAATCATTTCAATTTTAACCTAAAAGGTTTATTCGTTTGGCTCGTTGTCCTCACCTTTGGGCTTTCGAGCCAGGTCAGAAGCCTGGGACTGGAAGAGTCGGCCATCGAGGATGTGGCCAAGAAGGTCTTTCCCAGCGTTGTTAAGGTCGAAACACGAAACGGGCTGGTCAGAGTGGCCACCGGCGTGGTCATCGACAAAGACGGCTTGATCGTGACGACGGCTCTGGTTTCGCCCCGAAACGAGAAAATCATCGTCACCACCTCTGATGGCAAGCGAACGGAAGCGAAATTTCTCGGCCTGGACCCCCAGACCCACCTGGCTTTCATCCAAGCCAGGGAGAAAAACCTCAACCCGATTTCCTTGGGCAAAGCAGAGAAGCTCTCCCCTGGTTCCTGGATTGGCGTGATTTCGATTTCTCCTGAGAATACGCCGGCGGTGACGCAGGGAATCGTCAGTTCGGTCGCAGCCGACAAACTCCGCCTCAATGTCTGGGTGACCCGGGGTGCCAGCGGGAGCCCGGTTGTCAACAAGGACGGGCAGATGGTCGGTCTCTTGAGGGGAATCTACACTGAGGACCAACCGGTTATCTTCGAGTTTCGAGAAAAAGAGGTGGTTGGCTCTGGCTATGTCTTCAGCCAGGCTGAAGCTCCTTCCTCGGGGATGGCCCTGGCTATACCCATAGAAATCGTCAAGTCGGTGAGCGCTGAGATCAAGGAGAAGGGAAAGGTCAGCCGGGGTTGGCTGGGTGTCTCCATCAGCGAGAATGAAAAGGGGCAGGTGGAAATTGTTGATATCAGGCAGGATAGCCCGGCCGAGTTGGCCGGACTAAAAGAGGGAGATATTATCCTCAAGGTGGAAGGTCAGGCAGTGGCCAGCAGCGCCATGTTCGTCGCAGCCATCCGGTCCCGCAAGCCCGGACAGGACATCAAGCTGGAGGTGGAGAGAAAAGGCAAGGTTCAAGAGGTCAAAGTGAAGCTGGGAGAATACCCCGAAGAGGAGGCCAGGCGTGAGCTGGAGTTGAGATATCCGCGCCTTTTCCCGCCGCTGCCCCCGGAAGTCGTGCCCGAAAAGGTTCCCGAAGCTCCTCGCGCTCCTGAGCTCAGATGGCCGACATGGCCACGCTGGGAGAGGAGGAAATATATCGGCGTTTATCTTGAAGCCATCAACAAGGAGCTCCTGGAGTATTTCGGCGTCAAGGAAGAGAGAGGGCTTCTCGTGACCAGGGTAACCAAGGAGGGGCCGGCCGACAAAGCAGGTATCAAGGTCGGCGACGTCATCATCCGCGTCGACGGAATGAGTGTCGGGTCGGTCGACAAGCTGAGCGAGATCATTCAGGACAAGAAAAAAGGCGACCGGGTCAAGATTGAACTCGTCCGCGATAAAAAGACGACGACGCTCGAAGTCGAGGTGGCAGAAGAAGAGAGGGAACGCCTCAGCTGGGACTTCGGGCTCAGCCCGGAATACTGGGAAGAATTCAGCCGGCAGCTGGAGCGTCAGTACCAACAATCGCGCGAAGTCTATGAGAAGCTCAACCAGAAAGAATTGGAAAAAATGAGGAAGATGGGCGAAGAGCTGCACGAACTGAGCAAGAAGCTTCAAAAGGAACAGAAAGAAATCTACGAAAAAAGTCGAGAGCAATTCGACAAGCTCAAGAAATTTTTGGCTAAAGACCGGCTCGTCTACACCGTTTGATTTGGGGGTGGCGGCAGTCTTTTAAATTTCATCCTCGCTCTCAAGTTGATCATCCTCAGGGCGAAAGAGCCATTTCTGGAGATAAAACCGGAATTCCTCGTCAGATAGCCTTCGTTTTTTAAAAAAGCCTCGGTCCCAGCGTTGCCTGAGGGCTTCGTAGAGGATGATGGCTACTGAGAC
>Ga0185342_1001055_pt1 | contig 12250 bp, 13 predicted proteins | sample ConPoolayeEmetaG_FD_128045 | JGI IMG/M metagenome (GOLD analysis project Ga0185342, IMG submission 128045) | Hot spring microbial mat communities from California, USA to study Microbial Dark Matter (Phase II) - Cone Pool mat layer E metaG... ...
ACCTGGCACTGTGGGGCCGTGAAGCGCGTGAGCCGCCCGCCGCAGCAACCGCAGCGCAATGCGATACTGCTGGCGGCCCTGTGCGCCAGCATGGTCGGCACCGTCGCGGCCCAGACGATTGCCCCACCGACAACCCGACTTGCCGGGGACGTTCGCGTAGCCGCCCACGAGAACCGCCTCTGGCTGGCGCAGCTCCAACAGCGGGGGTACGCCGTGTCCTGGCGCCTTCCGGGCGGGCCGCTCACCCGGGCCGCGAGCTTCTACGCCCCGATCGCGCTACTCGCGGCAATCGGCGATGACCTGTACTTGTTCCAATCCGACGGTTCCTTCTACCGATATTCGGCCACCGGCACGACTGAATCTGCCTGGATCCCCGAAGTCAATCTGCCCGGTCAATCGCTGCCGCTGAGTCTTGCCGCTGTCGGACCGGTGCCCTACGCGGTCGTTTTGTCAGAAACCGCAGCACAACTGCCCCCCGCTGCTACCGCTGCGGGCCCCGCCGCCAGCGCGCCTTTTGAGCCCGGCGACGCCCCGCTGAGCTTGGCTTGCTACCGCAGCCGCCGCTGGTGGGCAGTCACCCCCTGTCCGTCCGCCGCGGCCATCGATTACCGCCGCGGGCCGGGCCCACGCCTAGCCTGCTTTGACGAGAAGCTCTGGCTTTTCTGGTCGGAAGACGACGAGATCGTTTGGCAGCCATACGACGTAAGTAGCGGCCGGTGGCTCTCGTCCGAGACGCTGACCGTCCCGGGTTTGACGGCTTTCTGGACAACCACGGTCAACCGAATCCCCGTGCTCGTAGTCCGCACCGACGGCAGCGGACGCGAAGCAATTCGGTTTTACCGCTGGACCGTAGAGCTTGATGAGGCTGACACCGGGACGTGGGTTGAGAGCGGGGTAAAGTTCTCGCCGGCGCCCGCCGAGCTGTCGGCGTCGGACCTGTCGGATGCCATCGGCTTTAACCAGCACCTGGGGCTGCTCTACGTAGGCCCCGCGTCGGCCTACCTGGTATTCGGCCGCTTTGACGGCCCGCCCGCGATGTCAACGGTCGATCTACTTGCGCAGCCGGCCGCGCAAAGGCCGACGGCTTTAGTTCAGGCGGCCTGGCTCGGTCTGCTGCTGCTGACTCTGGCGATAGTATTCGCGTTTCGTCGTCGGCATTTGGTAACGCCGGCTGCGCTGCCCGCAGACCTGAGCGTCGCTTTCACCATGCAGCGTCTGGCCGGCTGCCTGATTGATCTGTTGCCGCTGTCGCTGCTGACGGCGTTTGTGCTGCGAATCGGCTGGTTCGACGCGTGGGAACAGCTCGGCTCCTGGGCGGTCGACCCGCGCATGGCGCGCTTTGGTTTGCCTGACCGGTCAGCACTCACCTGGTGGCTGCTGACGGTGGCGATTTACGCACTTTACGCCGCTGTGATGGAACTCATTACTTCAAGGACTCTGGGCAAGATGCTCGTCCGCACCAGAGTCGTGACCCGCGAGGGACGCCGACCGGCCACCTGGCAAATCCTGCTGCGCAACCTGCTGCGCCTGGTCGAACTGATGCCCCCCTTCTGGATCCTCGGCTTTATGGTCGTGCTGTCGCAGAACCGGCAGCGCACCGGGGACGTACTTGCCAACACCCTGGTGGTGCGCCGCACCTACCGGCCGACGGATACGAGCCGACACCCCGACGAGAAGACCGGCGTACCGGAAGATCTGTAGCACCGTGCCAGCGCAAAGGGCCGGCTAGCCCCGTCCCGCGTCCTCATGGGCAATACCCAGAATCAGCGCGACCCCGACTCCCAGAATGGAGAGTACCGTCTCTTCGCTGACCGACAGCCCCGCCTGCACCGCGTACGCCGCCAGGACCGTCGCTACCGCCACCTGAACCTTCCGGCTGCGCAGCGGCCACAGCCACCAGCGCCATCCTGCTACCTGCTTTGGCATCCTCTGCTCCCGACCTGGTATGCACCGGCCTGCGAATCCGCCTGCGGCACGCGACGCGCGGACCGCAAAGTACGTGTCACTGACCGGTCGCACCGATCCCCTGTTCGATCATTTCCTTTGCGACCTCCTGCCCGGCGCGCCGCAGGCGCGCCTGCGCGTTCTTAATCAGCAGATCAATGATCGCCTGCTCGCTGGCGAGCTTGGTGTTGACCCCCACCAGCCTTAGTGCCCTGGCGCGCTCCTGTTGAATCGCCCAGAACTCAAACAGGTCGCGATCATTCCACGCCTCGCTCAGCAGCATGCGCTGTTTCTCCGACAGCCCCGGCCCGTTCTGGTCCAGGCGCGCAACCAGGTCCCGGTACAGCAGAAGACGCAGCGCGTCATTTTGTCGCTCGAACACTGCCTGCTGGATTTCGTCGGCCCGCTGCTGTGCCTCCAGTGCCAGCCGCAGCGATTCGGCGGTACAACCGGCGCTGCTCACCAGCGCCACCGACCCCAGCAGCAGCCCGGAAATGCGAATAGTCATCCGATCGCTCCCAGCCCCCACAGCAGCCGCAGCGCAAGCAGCGCCCCGTCAGCCCACTTTTCGGCGGCGATGGCCTCTGCCAGCCGGCCGGCGGTCTGCGCGATCTCCTCGTGCGAAAGCCAGCCCCCGGCGGGCGTACTCCGCGGCAGCGCCGCGCTGGCATAGTCGCGTACCGCCGGCGTCCGCACCGCCTCAACCGCGGCACGCTCCCGCAGCAGCGCATCAATCAGGTGACGGGCCGCCGTAACGAACGCTTGCGCCGTTTTGCTGTCAATCCTTCCTATGAGCGTTTCCAGACCCATGCTTGCTCTCCGGGCGGCCTACGGCGCCAGAGCAACCTGCTCGAGCTGACGCGAAAGCCGGCTGATCCACTCCTGCTCCGTTTCTCGGTGCGCACGCAATTCCTCCCGAAGTGCCACCAGCGCCTCGGTGTTGCTGCGGATCACGTCCAGCAGATGGTCATTGATCTCCAAGGCGCGCGTCGTGTGGTGGAGCGACTCCTGCACCGTGCTGAGTCCTCGCAGCCGCTCCTGCCGCTCGACCCACCACATGACAAACAGCAGCCCGCCGACTCCCAGCGACGGCAGATGCTGCACCAGGCTTTCCACGGGGGTCCTCCTACAGCCCGTCCAGCTCATCGGCGGTGAAACGCCGCGCCGAACTGCGATACCGCGGGCCGTCATCGTGTCCGGTTGGGTCCGGCAGCGGACGTGCTGCTGGCAGCTCGATTTCCCCGGCCGCCACACGCAGAAACCACTGCCGCGCCTCCGCATACAGCGCTTCAACCCGACCGGGCAGATCACTCACAAATGGCGACGAGCGCCAGGCCAGGTACTCTGCGATGTCCAGAACGCGCTGCCCAATCAGCCGCGCCAGTTCCGGGTAATCGCCAACATCCAGCGGGACCGCGTAACGTCGTGCCAGGTAGCTGTTCGCCTCGGCCTCGGCCTCGTCGACGATGCACTGCGCGACCGTGTTGTCGGCCGTCATCCCGTTTACGCGGTCCGTCAGCCTGGCATACAGCGCCGTTCCCAGCCGCTGGCTCAGATCCGAAATTGTCACATAGGCCATCGCCGTGTTTTCTCCACACCAGTTGCGCCCGGTTTTTCGCGCCCGGGGCCCGGGCAGGAGGCGCCCGAGCCCCGTTCATCGCTGGCTCCCCTGCTCAATCGGTGGCAGGTGCGCCGGTTACGTCAACGTCACCAGACAGGCGTCCTGCCAGAAGCCGTAGCCCGCGGCATGGATCGCCTTGACTCCGTACTGGTGCTGGTTTTCGTTGATCTCCAGCTCGCTGCCTTCGGCCAAAGCGTGAACCTGCACGGGCAGCTCCTCCTGAAAGATAAAGGGTCGGGTCTCGCCGTCGGTGCGGAAGATGGCGAACTTCGTCGTCCAGGTCAGGCGGGGATTGGCCACCCAGCTTACCTCCAGCCCTGCGCTCTGCGTGAGCGGATTGGGCTTGTCGCGCCCGTACTCTGAAAGCGCTTCGATGGTCGAGGCCCAGAAGGGCATCGGCACCATCACGAGGAACTGGCGGGCAGATTCGTTCATCGGCTCGCCCTGATCATCGCGAAAGCTCATGATCTGGCTGATCCCGCGCACGATCGCCTCGAACATCTCCGCGCCTGTCGGCGCGCTTGGCGTGGTCGCGTCGAAGCTGATGCTGTTGCTCTGGGCTCCGGAGTCGCCCTCGCTGTGGTTGGTGGAGAAGAAGGGGTTTCCGTCGTAGCAGGGGCTGGTTTCGCCCGAGAGCATCAGCTCGGTAAGCAGTTTATTAGGGTGCGTCGCGACGCGCCGGGCCATCTCATTGACACGTACCAGGATCTGCCCGGTCTTGTCGCGTCGCTGCTCGTCCGCGTCGACGCGGATAGTCGATTCCCAGACCTTGTTGACGATGGTCAGCCCCGCGCTGCGCAGCGGGCGCACCTGTCGCCCACCAACCCACTCGCGCACCTGCGGCACCATTCCCAGCCAGCGGTAGGTCTCCGACTCCTGGGTGCTGGTAAAGTGCAGCGCCAGCTTCGTCCACCAGGCGCTGCGTGCGAATTCCCCCAGACGGCGGTAGAACCGCCCGATGATCGCCTGCGAGGTCAGCCCGCTGTCTATAACCGCCATGTCCGTCTCCTGACTGCGTTGTCCGTTTCTGCTCTGACCGGTTCACCTACTAGCTGATGTCGCGGCACAGGATGACCCACGCGCTGCCGGTACACATCAGCCAGGCCGTATCGAACTGGGAATCAATCGCGGTGAATGTCAGCGAGCCTTCAATCTGCTCGCTGGCGTACCCGTCCAGCGTGACCGCGAACGCTGCGGTGGTGGTCTTGATCACCCAGATCCACGCCCCGGGGCGCACGGTGGCGACCGGGGGCAGGGTGATGGTCCGCGCCGCGGTGTTGGGCACCAGCAGCACGCGGTTCATGTGATCCACCGTGAGCGTCACATTCGCGTCGGGCAGCGTGATGACCTCGGCCCGGCCCAGCGGACTTGCCGCCATAGCCGCGGGCGCAAGTCGCACCCGCGCCACGTTCGCCTTTTCGACGCTGACTACGCGCCCGGCCCGGCTGTTGCCCATCGGCGCCAGCGTCAACGTCGAGTCGTCGCTGGCATAGACCTCGCGCCCGATGTCCGTGGCGGTAACTCCCGCAAGTGTGTGCACCAGGTCCACCATCTGGTGGAGGCGAACGCTGACCGCGCCGGGGGCATGCCCAGCGCCGGTATTGTCCGCCCGCCGATAGGCCAGCCCCAAAAAGTCGTCGCCCGCGACCAGTGGCCGCGCCAGCCCGGTCGCGCGGTTCAGCCCCACCAGCGCCCCCTTGTAGATGCACACCCCGTCGTCGACTGGAACTTCGATCAGTTCCTGCGTCGCGTACAGTACAACTTCCCGATCCGAAGTCAGCGGCATTGGCTTGTCTCCTGTCTGCTACCTACTTTTCAGGCCTCGCGGGCCACGTGCGCCACCCGTCCGGCAGCGACCGCCTCGTGGTAGGCGGTGAGGTCCTCCGTCGAGAATCCTGCCTTCCGCATTGCTTCCGTCAGCCGCCCGCCCCCGGCGGCGCTTATGCGGTCCTCAACCTCCCCGCGTCGATTCACCGCCAGGAACCGGCCCTGCGGGAGCAGCACCGGACTGCGCGCGAGTTTCTCCTCGGCGGCCTGTGGGTCGCGCAGGTACTCTTGACGCCAGTCCATGCTGGTGCAGTCCAGAATCTTGCCCAGCCGCATTCCGCGCTCGACGAAGGCTTCGGCCTCCTGGGCGGCCAGCTTCTTTCTCAGAAGTGCGATCTCGCCCCGGGCGGCTTCGAGTTGCCGGCGCAGGTTGTGCAGGTCGCTGTCGTCCTGCGGCCTTCGCCGCGCCGCCAGGGCTGGAACGCCGCGCATTGCCGGATCATTGGTCAGGGCAACTGGTCCGAGGCCGGCCAGTTGTGTCCGCTCCTCGTCGGCCCAGAAGATGACGGGGGAGAAATAGCGGTATTCGCCGTTTCTAAGCAGCTCGGCCGCGCGGGGCGTCCAGGTAACGTCCACAGCCCACAGCCCGTCCTGGCGGATTTCGAGCCCGCCGATCCAGCCGGCTGCCGGCCGCAGTCCGTCGGGCCTGGTGTTCAGCTCGTCGAAACTCTGGTGCTCGTAGTCGATGGCGAGCTTTCGCCCCAGCGATTCGAACCAGCGCTGCGCCGCTTCGGCATGCTCGCGGGTAAACGTGAAATTGGCGCCCGCGAAGGGGCGCTCGACCTCAACGGTCCCGAAGGGAATCAGGAGGAACTCACGCACCGGCTCGCCGGCAACCGTCGGCACTGCCGCCCGCGAAAGCAATGACATCTTTGCCGCTGAAGCTGCCGCGTCCTGCCGACGCACGAGGTTCAGCGCTGCCACCCGGTCGGCCAAATCGCGCAGCAGCTCTTCCAGCGAATCCAGATTGCCGGCCACGTCGCTGTCGGCCAGCTCGACTGCCTGTTGCAATCGCGAAAGAACCTGCTCGCGCACCACGCTTTCCAGCACTGCCGCCTGCCCGCTGGTTGCTCGCAACCCATCGCTCTCGCTTTCCGGCTCGAGCCGGGTAGCGGTCACGGTTTTTCCGATTCCGTTCACGGTCCGCACCTCACTTTCCATCTGCTGACTCCGACGGGTCCGAATTGCCCGTCCTGCTCGGCACCACCATGCGGCCGGCTTTTTGCTTGGCCCGTCCGTTACCGGCCCGCCTGTCGCCAGATTCGCCGCGGTGGACCAGCCGCATCAATTCGATGTTGCCTTTGCCGTTTCGCCGGCCGGTACTTACGAATCCGAGGGCGCGGTAGAACCCTCTGGGATCGCCGGCACTGCTGTCCAACTTGGCGCTGACCGTCTGCGCACCGCTGGCGGCCAGAAGCGCTCGTCCGATCCCCAGCCCGCGATAGGCTGGATGGACCAGCACATTTGCCAGGTGCGTTCCCCGCGTCAGAATCGCCGCCCCAACCAGAATTCCGTCCAGCTCGGCGACGAAGACGCGGTGATAGCCGTCCCGGACCATCTCCTCGATCTGGCCCCGTCGCAGGAAGTAGTCCTGGCGCAACATGGTGTCGAAGAAGAACACCAGGGGGCAGACGTCGCTGTCGCCGGCCGGTCGCACCACCAACCGCCCCGGCACCTGTTCGGAGTGGGGCTCTTTTGCGCTCACGGGGCGACCTCCCGGCTGACGATCGGCTCACCGTCCCTGGGCTGCGGAATCCCCAGCGCCTGGTGTACCCAGGCGCGCGGCACCGATAGACCCAGTTCGCGTATCGCTACGGCCAACGTCTGCGCCAGCACCTTGGTATCCACCGACTGCAAGAGCGACCGGCGGAAGAAAGGCACCGGCACGCCGTCGCCAAACTTAGCGCGGACCAGCGGCCCGAGCACATCACGTCGCACCGTCTGGCCTTCAGCGGCGATGTCCTCGACGAGCAGGTCCTCGCGAACGCGGTCGTGAATCTCTGCCGCGGCGCGCGAACCGCTGTGCCGGATGTCCGTGGTGAGGTGCTGCCCCAGCCACAGAATGGTTACCTCGGTGTTGCAGTAGTCCTGGAGCGCCTCGTAGAGCGAGGACGCGCCCCGCGCCGGCTCCACAAACCGCAGGTCGACGTTCTTGCTCAGAACCGCGACCGCCTCCGTGCCTAGGGACTCCAGCATCCGCAGAAGTTCCTGCTTGTCGCCTTCCGGGGTACCGGGTTCGAGCTGCGCCACGCGGATGGGCATCCCCGCCACCTGGGAATAGACCAACCAGTCCTTCAAGCTCAGATTCTGGCTGACAAACAGTAGCGCTGAAGTCCGCAACAGCCCTCCTGAGAAGAGCCCCGGCCCGGCTGGCCGCGAGCGGTGCACCATCCACTTGTGCGGCTGCTCGTCTACCGCCACGCCAACGTCCGGCTCGCTTTCAACCAGAACCCGCAACCGCCACGGCTCATGCGGATCGGCACAGAGCCGCGAATGCGGCACCGACACGATGTCCACCAGTCGCGAGCCTTCCCAAACCAGCTCCGCAACGGCGATGCCGTAGCCGATTGCCTGCGCCAGATGCGAAAGGGCGTCGCGAAACCGCTCGAGCGAGAGCAGCGTTTCCCGGCAGTAATCCGCCGCCTGCTGCGCCTGTTCTGAAAGCTGTGGGCTTGCCCCCGGTGACGTCGCGGGCACGACCTCCCAGTCCAGCCCGGTCAGGGCCAGGCGCCGCGTGCTCTCTACCGCTGCCAGCCGCGGCCACTTGGCAAGCATCTCGTCGAACAGCTCAAACTGCATCTGCGGCCTTCCGGCATCGGCCGCTTGGAGATACGAAAGCAGTCGCTTGGGGGTGATCCCCACGGTCGGATAGCTCCGCTGCACGTCCGGCCACCAGCCGCGAACGAGGGTGTTGCCGCGTCCGGACTCGGCGTTACCGGACAGCAGCGATCCGAGCCTTTTAAAGACACCGGCAAGCTGTCGACGGCCCAGTTGTAGCATGGATTTGGCTCTCTGCCGCGGCACCGCCGGGGCCGCATGTCCGATCGCCAAACCCTAGCGCCAAGTGTGTAGAAAATCTAGGAAAGGCGGGTGGAGCGGACGCCGGCTGGCACAGATTCTCCCCCAATGCTTTTTTCTGAACCCCTTAAAGCCCGTACACCCACCAGCCCGGCTCCAGCGAAACCGGCGTCAGGTACTGCGCCAACCCCCAGGACACCACGAGCAGAACCAGCGTGACGATTGCGAGCCTCCACTGCGAGAACTCGCCGACACCGCCTGAGACCAGCAAGAGCATCCCGGCGAGGGTCCCCAGCAGGGGCATCCGGGCGAAAGCCCCACGCGCCAGCTCGGCATCCATCAGTACCATCAATGACGCGGCAATACTTCCGTAGGCGGCGAGCACGGCGAGCAGATAGCCTCCGACGCGGATTGCCGCGCGCATGCCCGGCGCTGCACCTGCCTTTGCGAGCCAGACCAAGAACAATGGCATCGGCACAAGCGCAACGACCAGGTTCGCCGCGACCAGTCGGGGGCCCAACGAGAACAGCGCGTTCTTGGCCGCTGCGGCAGGACTGGCGTCGGTATGCATCACCGTAGCCGTAACAAGTGCCAGCGAGCAGAACAACCACAGCCAGAACGCCCCGCACACCGTCATTGCCGGCCCGGCCCATCGCGGGCCGTTGACGTCCAGTTTCCGCAGAATCCGCCAGGGCCGCACCATCCCGCGCACGAGTTCCACTAGACTGCAAATCAGCACCTGGTGTGGCTGCCAGGGATCAGCCCGGTCCAGGCAGGTCGGCAGGTTCTCACGCAGCCGCCCGGCGCGGTAGCTTTCCCAGTCAAACTCGAACCCGCATTCCGGGCAGCGCGGCTGACTTAAGCCGCGCAACGCATATTGGCAACGCGGACACTTCGAATCTGTCTCTGCCATTTGCACAGCCACCGCCGGCCCTGCCTCAGCGGGCCAGCGCCTGCCGCTATAATGAGCGGAGCGGGACCACGGAATGCGCACCTGCTCACTTCAATCCGGCTCCAACGGTAACGCGATTTACGTTGAGGCTGACGGGGTCCGCCTGCTGTTCGATGCCGGGATCAGCGGCCGGCAAGCCCATCAGCGCCTGGCCGCCTATGGCATCGACATCCGCAAGGTGGATGCTCTCATACTCTCGCACGATCATTCCGACCACGTCACCTGCGCCGGAATTTACCAGCGTCTTTTCGGTCTGCCTATTTACGTTACGGCCCCCACGTTCAGATCGATCCGGAACTTTATCGGCCCGGTCAGCGATGTTCGCTACTTTTGCGCTGGCCAGACACTGAGCTTCGGCCCCGTACTGATCCATACTATCCCTACCCCGCACGACGCGCGGGATGGCGTCGCCTTCCTTATCGAGTGTCGCGGCAAGCGTCTGGGGATTCTGACCGATCTGGGCCACCCGTTCGATGGCCTCCAGGAACTTCTGGATACGCTGGATGCTGCTTATCTTGAGAGCAACTACGATCCGCATCTGCTGGCGACCGGCCCGTACCCGCCACAACTACAGGAGCGTATCCGCGGTCCGGGCGGCCACCTCTCAAACTTCGAGGCCGCCCACCTGCTGCGCCGGTGTTGGCGTCAGCACGCCTGGATCGCACTGGCTCACCTGAGCGAGCAAAACAATAATCCCACGCTTGCCGTGCAAACCCACCGTCGCATAATCGGCGACGAGCGCCCCCTGTACGTTGCCGGCCGCTACGAACCTTCCCCTCTCTTGTTCCTCTGACCCCCTTAATACTGGCGTCGCTGACGCGCCGTGGGAATATTCAGTTGCGCCCGGTACTTCGCGACCGTCCGCCGCTTGATCTCAATCCCCATTTCCCGCAGCTTGGCGACGATCTCGTCGTCGCTGAGCGGGTTTCGCTTGTCCTCGTTGTCGACGATCTCCTGCACCTTCGCCTTGATGCTGTCCCAACCCAGGGCTTCGCCGTTGCCCGATTCTGTGCCCCCAGTGAAAAACCGTCGCAGCGGAAAAATCCCGCGCGGCGTCTGGATGTACTTGCCGTCAACCGTTCGGCTGATGGTAGACGGGTCGCACCCGAACCGTGCCGCCAGATCACTCATCCGCAGCACTTTGAGGTGCTGCTCGCCGTAGTCCAAAAAATCGCGCTGGGCCTCGACCACGGCTTTGGCGACCTCCAGTAACCGCTCGCGCCGATAACGGAGCGCGTCGATGATCGCATTGGCCGCCTCAATCTTCTGCTTGATGAACTCGCGCGACGCCTTGTCGTCCCGCGCCTGCTCCAGCGCCGCTCGAAACTCGGGCGAAATCCGCAATTCGCGCTGGTTGCCCCGCGCCAGCCGAACCTCATACCGGTCCTCCTTCTCGTTGTACTCGACGATCACGTCCGGCACGATCGGCGGCACCGGCTGGTCCACTACATCCAGCCCGGGCCGCAGCGACAGTCGGGTGATCACGTTCAGCGCCGCCCGCACATCCGCCAAATCAACCTCCAGCGCCTTGGCTATCACCGGCAGCCGGTTCTTCTGAAGATCGGCGAAATGTTCCCGGATAATCCGCTGCTCCAGCTCCGTATCCCCCTCAAGCGCCTGAAGCTGCAAAAGCAGACATTCCTGCACGTTCCGGGCGCCGACCCCCGGCGGATCGAGCTTCTGAATCGCCCGCAACGCCCCCTCCATCTGCTGCGTGCTCGGCAGCTCAGGAAACTCGCGCGCGATCTCTTCCAGCGGCGTCGTCAACCGGCCGGTATCTTCAATGTACTCAATAATCTTCGCACCGATCTTGCGCGTCTGCTCATCAAGCTCTACTAGATTCCACTGCTGCGTCAGGTATTCCTGAAGGCTGATCGGCCGCGCCGCCGTGTTCGCCATGGCTTCCAGCTTGATGTCCCCCTCTTCCAGGCTCCGGGCCCGCGACCTGGTTCCCCGGTACTCCACGTCATCCTCGATCCAGCCATATTCGGAAACCAGGCTTTCCAGCCTAGCGAAGTCTTCCGCGACGCCCTTCTCATCCAGCACCAGAGGACGCTCAGAATGCTCGGCCTCCTCCTGCGTCTGCGGCGAGTCCGCCGAAACCTCGGCCTCCTCCTGCTCTTCCGGCGGGACCAGCTCCAATGCGGGGTTGCTGTCGATTTCCTGCGCAATCCGGGACTCCAGCGCCATGAGCGGGAGCTGCAAAATGTCCATCGCCTGGATGAGCTGCGGCGTAAGCCTCTGCTGCTGTTGCAAAAGCTGGCGCGGGACTTGCGAGAGTATCTGGGACATACCTCTTATCAGGCGGCCCCGACCGGCCCGGACACAGTCCGCTCCGTTACCTCACTCGTACCCGTCGGCTGGTCGGCCGAGCCGACCAGCCCCGGACTTCTATTAGAATAGCCCAGGCACCCCCAACAGTCAAAACCACCGTTGCGCAAACAACTTACGTCACATCGCAACCTCCGTCTGCCCCAGCGGCGCCGCGATCCCATGCGCGCTTGAGCGCATACTGAACGCTCTCGCATCGTGCCGCGATGACCCGGTGCCCTGCCCGAGCGCGAGCGTGCCTGCTGCGGAGGCAACCAGCCGTCGGGTTCGCGCGGCGCCCTGGCTAGCGTGTAGGCGCAGGCTGGGCGAGCAGGGGATGGCCAACAGGCTTCGGCAGGGCGCTTGCAGGTTATAGGACGATGCCCTCCTCTCGATGCGCACCTGGCCGGCGCCCCCGTCGGGCCCTGAGCGGCGAGTGGTTTCCCTTTTGACAACGTGGCCGCTTTACTTAAAATGTTGGGGTTTCGAATGGGACTAGCCGGGCGCGGCTCGGTTGAAACGCCGGCGGTACGGCGCCGCCGGGGACGCCGGGACGCTGCTGTAGCTCAGTGGTAGAG
>Ga0185342_1001056_pt1 | contig 12240 bp, 8 predicted proteins | sample ConPoolayeEmetaG_FD_128045 | JGI IMG/M metagenome (GOLD analysis project Ga0185342, IMG submission 128045) | Hot spring microbial mat communities from California, USA to study Microbial Dark Matter (Phase II) - Cone Pool mat layer E metaG... ...
TTGACTTCGACGACTGGCTGAAAACATCGCCGGCCGAGAGACTGGACACCCTTCAATACCTGAGAGAAATGGTTTATGATTTGAAACATGAGAGTCGAATAGGACTACAGAGTTTTCTGGGGGATGAAGCCCGAGGTCGAGAGGATGACTAAGAGATGGATAATTTGCCATAAAGATGCTTAACGACGCAAACGGAAGGGTGGGTTAAAATGTAAAAGAGATAAAAAGGAGGGGAGTCTATAAAAGTTTGGTTTTTGCGTGCGCTGAGCGAGAGCGCATTTTCGTTACAATTTTCCCCTCCAACCACCGCGGGAAATATAGATGATGGTCGAAAAGATGTCAAGGACAGTCGCAAATTGCCCAGGGCAGGCGAGAAAGGCGCTGATCTTCATTGTGGAAAGACTAAAAACTTTCTTCGACAACACTCAGGAGTTCAGCTTGAAGCGGGAGCGAAAATTACGTTACTTCGTCCAGACACGCGGTTCCTCCATTAGCTATTTCGATCAGCCCTTGCTTTTCTTCGGGAGCGTCAGGAAAAGCTCCCTTTTTATAGCCAAAAAGCTCTCGCTCGGCTAAGGTATCGGGCACATTCGCACAATTCAAGGTCAAAGAGATAGATGGTTGTCCCGCTTTCCCCCCGAGATAATAATCATTCTGGTTCTTCTGGCGCAGGCCTATCCGCCATCCCAAAAGGACAATGTAGACGATGACGACGGTCCAATCCGCTACGGTCACGACTGTAGGCCCTTAGCCCGCAAGAACGGCAATGGGCTGTCTTTCCCAAGCTGAAGCCATGGCAGTGACGACCAAAAACCTTCACCCCAGCATGCGGGGCAGAAAACCGTAGACGCGTGCGAGCGAGCACGCATAAAAGACCACAAAAAGCAGGACAGGGCCGGCAAGGTAGACCAGCCTTCTCTCACCCAGACGAGAGCAAAAAACGCCAAGCGTCAACAGTATATGAGGCTCGATGTAGCGCTGCCAAGCCAGAGGTTGGCTCGAGTATCCTGCGAAGTAGCAGACCAGTACAAGGAGTTCTGAAGGAAAATACCGATAGCGGACACAATGAACGGCCATAATCAGGAGCGCCAGAGCACCCAAAGAGGCAAGCACGAGCACGAGAGGGGCTTTTCCTCCTGACGATGGTGTACAGCGAGTGAAATACCAGATCCATGAGCCCCAGCGACCGGCCTCTTTGTCGTACACGGATGTTGTGGCAAGCCACAGTACAAGCCCTATGCCTGCCGCAAGGAGAATTATGGTCTTGTTGGAACGCAAGCCGTGGGGACGCGCAAAAAAAGAAGCGGCAAAGGGGGCGTAGGGCAGAGCCAGCATCCCGGTGAGGGCGAGCGCATGGAGCGGCACGGCGAGGTTGATCGCGACCCTGTGGTGACCCTGAAGGTGATGGGGTACGAGCCCTCCCCACATCCATGCATGAACTCCTACTGCCAGGGCGGGGGCCAGGGTGGACGAGAGAGCCACGAGAATCGCGCGTCTTGACCGGTCCGGCAGGAAAAGCGGCGCGAGAAATGCGGCGGCCACCGGCAGATAGATCTGCCGCCAGAGCACCAGCAGGGTCGTCAACACACCGGCCAGGAGCGGATCGTCGCGCCGAAACAGCATAATGAACAGAACCGCGGCATAGAAGAAGAGCGCGCCGTTGTCGGTTACGACCCAAATGGAAGCGGTGATGACGTAGTAAGAGCCGGCAAGTGGCAACGTGAGGGCGGTGGCGGTAACGCTATTCCCGGAGACGCGGCGGAGCGTGACCCAGACAAGGATCAGCAAGGCCGGACCGAAGGAAGCGTTGAGAAGGCGAAGAGGGATGACGCCTTGGTTGACGGAAGTCTTTCCCAACAGAATGGAGAACCATGCCATGAGCAGATGATGGCCTGGCATGGATGCTGACGAAGACGGGTATTCCAGCAGGTCAAAAGGGTGAGCGATAAAGTAATTGATTTGGGGGACATGAAAGCGTTCCTGGTCCTCCCAGGCATAGGTCCTGGAAACACCGGTGAAGATGGGGGGCAATACCGCCGCGCAGAAGCACGCGACAACAAGGGTCAAAAGAATCCAGGGGTTCTTCATTCGCAAGAAGAGGACCCCCTTGTTTTCATGATGCGTCTCACGAGGTATAGCAGGGACATTTAGGTTATGGGAGAATAGGTGGTGAAAAAGCTCAACCTGTCGACCCCGATCTCCTTGCTCAATCGAATCGTTCTTTCGTCGCCGATTCTCTCGAAAAGCCTGAAATCAAGGTCCCTCGGTCTTGAGCGCAAACGATCCCCTCCCTGTCGCAGGAGAGGCACCTCAAGGTACAGGTTGCGTACGTCTCGATGTGAGCCTCGTCCGGAAAAGGTGCGACCAGGTCATGACAATCGAGATTTATAAGAGTTTGGTTTTTGGGTGCGCTGAACAAGAGCGCATTTTCGCTTCGATTTGCCCCTCCAATCATCGCGGGGAAATATAGATAATGGTCGAAAAGATGTCAAGGACAGTCGCAAATTGCTCAGGGCAGCCCAGAAAGGCGCTGATCTTCATTGTGGAAAGACTTAAAACCTTCTTCGACAAATCTCATGGGTTTAGCTTGAAGCTATGCGGAAAACGCTGCTCAAGTTTCAGGACAAAAAGGAGCAGCCCCTAAAGATTTTTCCAGTGGAGCATGGCGTTGAAGACGAGGAAGAAGGAGCCGTGGGTCTGGTGCCGCCACATGGGGTTGAAGCTAAAGAGAACGACATGGCCCTCCCCGAGCTTCACATCCACGAGCGCCGGCGACCCGGCCATCTCTTCTCCGTTAGCCAGGCCGCCGCTGATGAGGAGGTTCTTCGCGTCAGGGGTGTATTTTAAGATTGTTTTTACCCTGGCGGCTGCGGCCTGCTCCAGGGCGCGGCCCGGCCGCTCTTCGGCTGGCTCCTCAGCTTCTCGAACCGGTTGCCCACCAGCTTCTTTTTCCCTCTTTTCTTTTTGCGCCTTCTGCCACTCCTCGATTGTCTTCTGGCCGAGGTCGCGGGGTCTCCCCTGGGGAATATCCGGGTCAGAGACACTTCCCCGTCCCGAAACTCTGCCCGTCGGCGGCGCGGCCATCGGTCCCATCATCATTGCCCTGAACCCGGCACCGAAACCGCCCGTGGCGAAGACGGGGGCTTGATTGAAATAAACGCCGAGCGAATCGCCATAGCCATAGACAATCGGGCTCGCTCCATCGGCGACATCCGCCTTAAAGACGCCGCCCCTGGCCCAGAGGTTAGAGGTTTGCTTGATGGAAATTCCCTGGGCCAGGCCAAAATGGATGGGAAGCTGCGAGCTATTGGTCAGAGCGATGAACACGCCGCCGGCCTTGATGAAGTCGCGAAGATGGACGATGCCCTCGAGCTCGAGCCCGCCCCTCATGTCTTCCGTCGAGACAGGAAGTCCGAGGTTGGGAGTGAGGTCTGTCTTTTTCCAGGGCTGGGGTTTGTCGCCGGTCACTCCCTGGACGATGCTTAGCGGGTCGCCCATCGAGGGGCCAAAGAGGATGACGTCGTACTTGTCCCGGAGCCGCGAGTTATCGCGCACCGCCTGGACATCGATGTAGTCGTAGGGGATACCGAGTTCGTCGAGGGCGATGCGGACCCAACCCTCAGTTTGCGTGGTCTGCCAGGTGTGCATGAGGGCTACTCTCGGCACGACAAGCTCGTGGACGGTCACTTCGGGAACGGCCCCAACAGCATGAACTATAAACTCGTGCTCCTTGCCGGCCGCATCCAGCGTTGCCTCTAAATCCGAGGCATTTTCCTCGGCCTTCAGGATAAAACTCCCGGCGTTGAATTTTTTCCCCTGGCTTTCGAAGGCTTTCTCTGCGACCATGATTTTGAGGCCTTTTTGCTTGAACAGGAACGAGGCGATGCCGTTATCGGCGTTATGGTTAATGATGAAGGCCTTCGGTTGCGCACTCTCGCTTGCCGACTTTATCACTCCGCCCGGCGCCCTGACCTCGCCCCGAACGAGGGTCATCGGCGTGTCGAGAACAGCCACGTCCTCGACCCTCACCGTCTTGACGTTGAACAGGGGGCCCATCGTCCAGCCAACGTCGTCATAGGGACGCGGGTCGTTGACGTTGAAATACTGCCTGTCGAGCATCATGTCGGCCATGCGGGAGTAAGGCTGGTCCATCCGCACGATGAAGCTTCCGGCTGGATATTCGTCCTTGCCGACTTTAAAAGCAGCATCAGCGCGATGAATCTCCACGCCCTGCATCTGGAGCAGCCTGAGCAGCCTGGCTGCCTGGCCGGGCCTGGGGTCATCACCAGGGAATATGTAGGCGGCCGGGCCCTCTGCCCTCGCTTTGGCCACGGAGCGCTTGCTTTTCAGCCAGAAGTTTTCCATGAAGCGAGTCCTGTTGGTGGCGACATAATTCATCCCCACCAGGAGAGCGCTCTGCTGGAGGTTGACGTTGTTGCGGATTGACCAGAGCGTTCGGGCCAGAGGCGGGTTGGGACGGTACCAGTCGCGGTCGCCTCGAGCCGTGATGATCCGGGTGCTCCCGTCTCCGGCGCCCTGGGTTTCGTAAAAGCGGCCGATGGCATTATGTCCATTGGCGGCGTAGAAAGCGTAATTGGGCGCCCAGCCATCGTAGAAGCCGTGCGTCCATACGCCCGGCACTCCTTCCCGGGTCAGTTCATTGACCTCTTGGTAAGCGAGCTGGTGCCATTCATCGATGACGATGGGGTCGAGCCAGGCGTTATAGGGTCCTGTTCCTGTCGAGATATAGAGATGGGAAATGGATTCGTGGAGGTCGTGCATGACCTGGGGGTGGTAATCGAAAAAGACCTTGAGGATATAACGGCTGAGGGCCAGGGAGAGGCCGAGGTTATCGCGGTTGTTGTCGTGAGCGACGTATTTTCCCCAGTAAATCAGCCGACTGGGGACATTGGCCTTCGGGTCTTTGCGCCGGGCCATGTAGATGTCTACCTGTTTATCCCGTCCGTCCACTTCGAGAACGGGCGTGATGAGGACGATGGAGTTTTCTCGAATCGCCCGGATGAAAGGCGACTCATCGACAGCCAGCCGATAGGCGAGTTCCATGAGCATCTCAACCGAGCCCGTCTCGCCGGAGTGCATTCCGCCCGTCGCATAATAGATGGGTTTGGCCTGACGGATGAGCCGTTGGGCTTCAGCCTCGGTGATCCGGCGCGGGTCAGCCAAGCGGGCATTGATCTGCTTGTAACGGTCGAGGGAGGCGATGGTCTTTTCATCGGCGACAGCGACAAGAATCCAGTCGCGTCCCTCCTCGGTCTTGCCGATGGTGAAGACCTTGACTCGGGGTGAGGCCGCATCGAGCGCTCTCATGTACTTATAGACGTCGGACGAATAGCTCAGCACATCCGCGGCCCCGGCGATGTGGCCAAGAACCTCCAGGGGGGTCGGGACACCCGGAGCATAGGGAAGATAGTTGACATATTTCGTCGAGAAATGAGGGTCGGTGGTGAATTGACGAATCTGTTTGGTGTATTCGGAGTGGATTTTTTGCTGGGCAAGGACAAGGGGGGAGAGCGCCAGAAGAAATAAGACGAACGATAAAGCTATCCTTTGCCATTTACTTTCCTGGTTTAGATGAAACATATCTTCCTCCTTAAAAAGAGAATCAGCGAAAAAATACTGCTTTTATCCCTTCAAGGTCAAGCGGCCGAGAATTTGAGCTTCTCCACGGACTGTGATACATAGATAAGGGAAAATCATAACGACGCTATCATAAGGAGTCTTTATATGGCCAGATTCGAAGGTGTGAAATGGGCGCCCCGCCAGATGAAATACTTGCTTCCGGAGAAGCAATTCGAGATCACTGAGGCGGACGCGAGGGTTTTCGCCGTTTCCCGCTCCCTTCATTACGGTTTGTTCCTGGCTTTTGAAGGCATCCGATTCTACTGCAAAAAAAACGCCAGCGGAGAAACGGAGGTCGTTTTCCTCAACTGGCACAAGAACCTCGAGCGTTTCCAGAGAGGGATTGCCTTTAACCTCGGCCAGGACCAGCAGTCCCTCGTGCCGGCTATCGAGGACATGGAGCACATTTTTATTCGCCTTTATTTCAGCGACCCGGCGATGAGGGAATTTTTTGAGGAAATGGCCGGGCTCGACGCTCAGGGTTATCTCCGGCCCTTTACGGTCGATGAGGAGCAATCCATAGGGGTAACCTTTCCCGCCCAGCCGGCCATCCGGGCCATGGTCTGCCGCTACGACCGCTACCTGGGTGAGCCCTTCTGTGGGGCCGTCGTTCCCCATCTCGTCAGAGCCGTCGGCATCAACAGAACGGGTTGTCTCAAGCTCGGCATCAATTATTTGATGAGCGTCAAGGCGGTCGATGAAGCGAGGAAACTCTGCCCGGAGGCTGCCTCAGCCCTCTTCCTGGATGACCATCCTGAGGCGCCGATCGAGGAGCGCCAGGTGAGCGAATGGGATTCTTCCTGCTGTCTTTTCGGTTTGCGTGACGGCACCGTCATCAAGATTCCGGAGAGTAACCTCATCCTTCCTTCGGTGACCATTCAGGGGATTGTCAAAATTTTAAAGGAAATGGGAATTTCGGTAGAAGAGCGACATTTCCTCTACGGCGAGCTACTCGAGAAAGCCAGGACGGGCGAGCTCGTCGTCGCCTGCAGCGTGGGGACAGCCGGCATTCTCAATCGCTGCCAGAAGCTTATCCTCGTTGACGGGAGTGGCCGAAAAGTGCTCACCCATTTTCCGGATACCGAGCATCCTCTTTTCCAGAAACTCGGTCAAGCAAGGGATTTCTACTGGAGCATCTACAAAGAAAAGGTGAAAGTGCCCAACGATTTAAAACTTTATAAATATGTCTTGTGACCGCGGTTTGGACGTCACTCATGTTTTCTCAAATATCATTTGCAATGATGAATGATGATTGGGGCTTCACAGCTTAATTTTCTCTAAGATACGACCGGTTTTCCTGTCGCAGAGAATCTGCTTGATTTTTCCATCGGGCATCTTTTCTTCCTTGATGAGAGCATACCTTTGCTTCGGGGGTTTTCTGAGGGCGGCTGGCTTTGCTTTTTTTTCTCTTTCTGGCCATCTCTCCAGCTGGACCTTTTCCCAGCGCTTGGCTCGAGCCGAACGGTAACAGGCGTCCATGATGGCGTTGACGATGTAGCCATCGAGGAAGGTCTCTTGGGGTTGTCTTCCTTCATCCAGAGCGTTGAACATGTCGGTGAACATGTGGGTGTAGCCCAGCTCGTGGACTTCGTCTCCGACCGGGAAGAGCCAGCCCGCTTCGCTCTCCGCCTTCTCGGCGACATAGCCGGCCCGGCCAGCCGCGGTGAACATTTCATAGCCTGTCCTGAGAAAGTGGTTGAGCCAGATGGTTCCTTCGGTCCCCGCGACTTCATCGCGAAGGTCCATGCCGCCGCGAAAAGTCCAGCTCACCTCGAATTGGCCGACAGCCTGGTTGGCGAAGCGGATGAGCCCGATAGCCGAATCCTCAGCCGGGATGGGATGGACAAAGGTATCCGCCAGGCACATGACTTCGACCGGTCTGTTTTCTTTGCCGACAAAATTCCGAATGATTTCGATGCAATGGCAAGCCAAATCGACAATGGCCCCGCCGCCGGCCAGCCTTTTGTCCCAGAACCAGGCACTGTGGGGTCCGCTATGCGTTTCGCGCGAGCGGACCCAGATGACCCGGCCGAGAGCGCCATTGCGGACAGCGGCCAGGGATTTAAGGGTTTTGGGAGTGTAAACCAGGTCCTCGAGATAGCCAGCAAAAACACGGGCTTTTTCAACAGCCTCCAGCATCCTCAGGGCTTCCCGCGCGTTTCGAGCCAGGGGTTTTGTGCAGAGGACAGCTTTTCCTGCCTCAGCCGCCAGTTCGACGGCTTTCCAGTGGACATGATTGGGCAGCCCGACGATGACGATTTCGATATCCGGGTCCTGGATGGCTTTTTTTAAATTTGTCGTCCAGCGAGGAATTCCCCATCTGGCCGCGAACTCTTTCGCCCTTTCTTCCGAATGCGAATAAATGATGTCGATGCGGTCGCGGCTTCGCTGGCCGTGGATGGTGGCCGTGTAGAAAGTCCCGATGAGTCCGGCCCCGAGCATGGCAATGCGGTGCGAATCTTTCATAGTCCCTCCCGCCACGTTTGTTCTCCAGTTTATGGCTGGATTCTAACACAGCGCCGGCGTGGCGCACAAGCTAATATTCGTTGACAAGCCTTCGTCGAGTTCCTATAATTTCGCCGTGAAGAGGAGGCGAAGATGAAAAAGGCGCTTAGCTTGTGTGTTTTCGCGGCCGTTGTCTCGTTCCTGACGTCTTGTGCTCCGACGGCTAAGGTAACCTCAACGGGTGGACCATCCCTCGCCGAGGCTCAAGCCGAGCCGTATAACGGGCCCAAAGCTCGAATCGCTGTCGGCGAGTTTAGAGACAAGACGGCTAAGGGAGAGGGACCGACCGGCTGGTTCGGGATGTTCGGCATCCATTTCAAGGAAATTGGCGATGGCATGAGAGACATGCTCACGACTGCCCTTTTCAACACCAACCGTTTCATCGTCCTCGAAAGAGAGCAACTGGATGAAGTGCTCAAGGAGCAGGATTTGGGAGCTTCCGGCCGAGTCAAGAAGGGGACAGAAGCACCCATCGGCGAAATCTACGGCGCGGACTTGATTATTACTGCAGCTATAACCGAGTTTGAAGGTGGAGCCAGGGGTGTTGGCGGCGGGACACGCGTGGCCGGTGTGACCGTGGCCGGGGCGATGAAGAAAGCCCATATTGCTATGGATTTGAGGATCATCGATGCCAAGACTTCCCAGATTGTCGGGGTGGCGACGGTCGAAGGAAGCGCCACCAGCTTTGGCGCTGGCGGAGCGACGACAATCGGCGGCAGCTTGCCCATCGGATTAGGGGGTTTTTCCAAGACGCCGACGGAAAAGGCGATCCGCGTTTGTATCCAGAAAGCAGTCGATTATATCGTCAGCCGAACGCCGGCCGAGTACTACCGCCACAACAAGTAACCTTCTTTCAAGCCTCCACTTTGATAGCGGGGCCAGGGTCGTTCATCCTTCTGCATGAACAGGGACATGAGATAGGCGTCAGAGGGGACCCGGGCTCAACAGGCACGGGATGCGTGGGATATTCCCGAGCGAAAAACAAGAGTAGCCGCGGATTAACTCAACCGTTCTTCAGAGCACCAGCTTCTTTCTCCGGAATCTCAGCTTCATGGTGAGAACCCTGTCCGTGGAAAAAATCCGGGCGGCGATGACAATCAAGGCGATAAAGAAGATGAGCATGTAGAGGATGCCGCCGACCACTGCCCTGTAGTTTTCGAGCAGGAGATTCTGGGTGGTCAGGAAGGGGTGAGAGAAGGGAATCGCCCAGACAAAGACTTTGACGGGCAGGGACAGGTTCTTGATATCGGAGAAGAAGGACAGAAAGTAGGGAATCATGACCAGGAAGATAACCGGCATAATGAGGCTTTGGGCGCTCCTGTAGTCCTCGGCAAGAACACCCAGAATCGTGGCCATGGCCAGGGCGCAGAGGATGGCTAAGAAGAGGGAGACACCGAGGATGAGGTAGGTGTTGGCGGTCATCCCCAGCCCTAACTCCTGGATAACTTTGGGCAGTCCTTCGGAGGCAGCCGCCCGGCTGACATCGCCCATAAACCCGGACATGTAATACCTGAACCCGAAGAGGTAGATGACGGCCGAGATGAGTCCGACCACGGCTGAGGCGAGCATCTTCGTCGCCACAATGGAAGTCCGGCTGATGGGCACGGTGAGGAGGGTCTCCAGAGTCTTGTTCTGCTTCTCCATGGCGATGGCCGAGATGACCATCTGGGAGGAATAGATGATGATCATCATCAGGATGATAGGCACAAAAATCGACTGGGAGGAGATGAACCCGGCAATCGAGGCAGCAGCTCCCTCGGCCATCCGGTCCTTGACGACGACATAGTCTTTGCTCCGAATCGGCTTCTTGAGTTTTTCGGGGTTGAAGTCGGGGATTTTCTTTTTCAGGAAATCATCGGAGATGTAATTGTTCAGGGCATTGACGACACTGCCGAGGATGACCGAGCTCCGGCTGCCGATGATGGAAAAGCTTCTCAGGAAAGAATAGGTTTCCATTTCTCTTAATTCCAGCGTGTCCACGGATTCGCCGAAACCGGTGGGGATGACGACGAGGAGGTTGATGTCGCTCGATTTCGTCCAGGCTATGGCTTCCGCCTTGGATTTTCCCTCAAGTTTTTCCACCTGAAAGTTGGCCAAGGAAAGGCTATCGGTCAGCTGTTGGGAAAGCAGAGAGCCGTCCAGATCAAGGACGGCAATCTTCTGGATTCGCATCGCCCTTTTTATCTCTGTCTTGGCCATCTGGCCGATGAAATAGAAAAGGAAAACGGTGAAAAGCAGGGAGATGAAGAGCTGGAGGGTGATGAGTTCGCGGATTTCTTTGGTCAGCAGGTTGAGGAATTTTTTCATCGGAGTGCACTCCTGAAGACTTCTTCCAGGTTTCGGGCCTGGTACTTTTCTTTGAGTTCAGCCGGCGTGCCTGAATCGAGGATGACTCCCTGGTCGATGAGAGCGACCCTGTCGGAGAGGAATTCGATTTCGAGCATGTTGTGCGAGGAGAGAAGGACGGAGATCCCCTCGCGAGCGAATTTCTTGATGATTTCCCTTACCTCGAGGGCGTTGATAACGTCCAGCCCGGAAGTCGGCTCGTCGAGGATGGCCAGCTCCGGTCGGGTCATGAGGGCACGGCCGAGGAGGAGCTTCCTGACCATACCCTTGGAATAGGTGCCGGCCTTCTCGTTGATTCGGCTCCCCAAATCGGAGATCAATTTGGCGCGGTCAACATATTCCCGGGCCTTCTCCTCGGTATCGGCGTAGAACTTGGCCATGAATTTCAGATAATCGATGCCCTTGAGGTTCTTATAAGCACCGGCCTCTTCGGGAAGATAACTGATTTTTTCACGGAATTTCTCTGGCTCTTTCTTCAAGTCATGGCCGAGAAGAGTTACCTTCCCCCCAGAAGGGCTGAGAAGGGTAGCGACGATACGGAGGGTGGTCGTCTTTCCCGCGCCGTTTGGGCCGATGAGGGCAAAGATTTCTCCCGGCTTAACCTCAAAGCTAATACCCTTGAGAGCCTCCAGGTGGCCGTAGTTTTTTTTCAAACCTTCCACTTCGAGAACTGCTTCCATTGCGACCTCCGGGTTGATATACGAGGCGATTTTATTTTAGTTTTCGGCAGAAGTAAATAAATCTCCGCGGATGGCGAATTTCTACGGCCTGGCGATAACAGCCAGACACTCGACGTGGGGAGTGTGGGGGAAAAAGTCGAAGCAGGTGATTCTGTCGAGTAAGTAGCCCCGCTCCAGAAAAAGGCTCAGGTCGCGAGCCAGCGCAGCCGGGTTGCAGGAGACATAGAGGATGGTCGGAACGTTGAGGCGGAGGACTTGCTGGAGTGCCCGGCCACTCAGTCCAGAGCGAGGGGGGTCGAGGACAAGAAGGTCAAATCCCTGGAAATCCCCGCCTCTGAGGACGTGCTCGACGCGTCCCTCCAGGAACAAGCAGTTACGGATGCCGTTAACCTGGCAATTTTCCTTGGCCCGGGCAATGTTGGACGGTTCGCAGTCGATGCCCACAACCTCCCGCACAACCCGGGAAAGAAAAATCTCAATCGGGCCGGGCCCACAGTATAGCCCGAGCGCGCGCGAGCATCCTCTTTCCTTCGCCTCCCTGACAAGGCGCTGGTAGAGGACTTCCGCCGCTTTGGGGTTGGGCTGGAAGAAATCCTCCGGGCCGAGCCGAAAACAGAGTCCGGCCAATTTTTCTTCGATATGAAGCTCGCCGGAGATGTGCTTTTTGGCGCTAAAATCGACGACGTCGGAAACACGGTCTGTCTCCGCAAACCAGAAACTCTTTAACGCCGGAATGCGCTTCTCCAGCTTGCGGGCGAGCTTTCTGACATCAAGCTCGCCGCCGCTCCTGGTTACCAGAACGGCGAGCACATCGCCCGTCGCTTTTCCCTCCCTCAGGACAAGGTTTCTGAAGTACCCTTTCCGGGTGATAGGGTTGTAAGAGGGGAGGCCTGTTTCTTTAGCGAAGCCCGCGACAAGAGGAAAAATTTCTTCCACCACCGGGCTGAAAATGGGACACTTCTGGATAGCTATGGTCTTTTTTTCGTATCTATCGAGGGGCGAGGTGCGAGCGCGCAGGCCGATGAAAATTTTGCCCTCCTCCCCGCCAAAGGCATATTCCATCTTGTTG
>Ga0185342_1001057_pt1 | contig 12239 bp, 10 predicted proteins | sample ConPoolayeEmetaG_FD_128045 | JGI IMG/M metagenome (GOLD analysis project Ga0185342, IMG submission 128045) | Hot spring microbial mat communities from California, USA to study Microbial Dark Matter (Phase II) - Cone Pool mat layer E metaG... ...
ATCTCTTCCTGGCCAAACTCATAGATGACCTCTGCGACCATGTTGGTCACCGAAGTCGTGACTGCATGAGAGGCACATCCCTTTGCAATCTCGGTGATAGCAAGGCTATAAGCAATCACTCCAACTTCTGATCCTCCCAGATGGGCTGGTATATTCATTCCCATTAAACCTAATTCAGCCATCTTTTTTAGATTCTGGTAAGGGAATTGTTTTTCTTCGTCATAGAGGGCGGCGACTGGTTTGATGTTCTTCTCCGTGAAGTCCCTCACCATGTCACGGATCATCTCCTGTTCGGGGGTGAGTTTGAAATCCATTCGTAACCCTAAAATCCGAAATTCGAATATCAAATTCCGAAACAAACTTTAAATTTTAAAATTAGAACATTTGTTTGGAACATTGGAATTTTGGTCATTTAAAATCGTTTCGAAATTCGGATTTCGTGCTTCGAATTTAGAATTTCAGTATTTGTAGAATCCTCTTCCGGTTTTTCTGCCCAGATAGCCTGCATCGACATACTTCTTGAGCAGGGGACAGGGTCGATATTTAGAATCACCAAATCCCTTATAGAGCACTTCCATGATGGCTAAGCAGGTGTCAAGACCAATCAGGTCGGCGAGGGCAAGAGGACCCATGGGATGATTCATTCCTAACCTCATGACCGTATCGATGGCTTCAGGCGTTCCTACCCCTTCAAAAAGGGCAAAAATGGCCTCATTGATCATAGGCATTAGGATTCGATTAGAAATAAAACCAGGAAAATCATTTGCCTCCACAGGCGTTTTTCCCATCTTCTCAGCCAAGGACTTTACTATATCAAACGTTTCTTGAGAAGTTTGAAGACCCCGGATAATCTCCACCAATTGCATGACAGGGACAGGGTTCATAAAATGCATCCCAATGACTTGGAGAGGCCTCTGAGTCACAGAGGCAATCTTCGTAATGGAAATGGAAGAGGTATTGCTTGAGAGGATGATTTCCTTTCGGCAGATCTGATCCAGTTCTTTAAAAATGTTCAGTTTAAGAGATTCGTTCTCTGTGGCTGCCTCAACCACAAAATCAACCTCTCCCATATCCTTGAGCTGGAGAGTCCCCTTGATTCTCCCCATTATCTCTTCTTTCATCTGAGAGGGGATCTTTCCTTTCTCAACCGTTCGATCTAAATTTTTAGAAATGGTCATCAATCCTTTTTGGATAAAAGAATCCGCAATATCACTCATGATCACACGAAACCCAGATTGGGAAGCGACTTGGGCAATTCCACTACCCATCTGTCCAGCACCGACAACGCCAATCGTCTTGATCTCCATATATTCCCCTTTTTCATATTTGCTCTACAATTAAACTGACCGCTTCTGCTCCCCCTAAACAGAGAGAGGCCATTCCCCTCTTGGCCCCTTTCTCTTTCATTGCATAGAGCAAGGTAGTCAGTACTCTTGCACCACTTGCCCCAATGGGATGACCAAGAGCCACTGCCCCTCCATGAATGTTGACCTTTTCCGGATCGATTCCAAGGGTTTTAATGATCGCCACAGTAGTAGCAGAAAAAGCCTCATTAATTTCAAAAAGATCAATCTCTCTTAAAGTTAATCCTGCCTTTTTAAGAACCTTTGGTATGGAGTAAATCGGGGCAATCAATACATCCTCAAGTCCCACTCCTGCTTGGGCTTGAGCAATGACTCTCGCTAAGGATTTCACCCCGATGGCCTTTGCCTTTTCTTCAGACATTACAACCAGGGCACTTGCACCATCGCTGATCTTTGAGGAATTAGCAGCAGTGACCACACCTCCTTCTTTAAAGACAGGTTTTAGCTTTGCCATGGCCTGGAGGTCTGGATCACGGGGCCCCTCATCGGTATCGAAAAGAACAGGTTCTCCTTTTTTTGAAGGCAGTGGAATGGGGAGAATCTCTTCTTTAAACTTTCCTTCTCTAATGGCCTTCATTGCCTTGAGATTTGATTCAAATGCAAATTGATCTTGTTCCTCTCGGCTGATATTAAATTTTTTTGATTGAATTTCAGCAGTGTAACCCATGTGATAATCGTTAACCACATCCCAGAGGCCATCATGGACCATTCCGTCTACCAGTTTACCATCCCAGAGACGATACCCTGTCCTTGCATGTTCAAGGTAATAAGGTGCTCGACTCATGCTCTCCATCCCACCCGCTACAATCACCTCTGCATCCCCAGCAATAATCATTTGAGAGGCGAGCATGACTGCCTTTAATCCCGATCCACAAACCTTGTTGATCGTAAGGGCTCCCCCCTCCATTGGAAGTCCGGCTTTGATCATTGCCTGACGGGCTGGATTCTGTCCAAGGCCAAAAGGAAGCACGTTTCCCATGATCACTTCATCGACATCCTTTTTATCAATCCCTGACCGTCTCACCGCTTCCTCAATGACCTTTCCACCTAAGTCTGTAGCACTGAATGGGCTAAGGGAACCAAGAAAGTTACCGATGGCTGTCCGAACCGCACTCGTGATAACTACCTCTTTCATTCTTTCTTTTCTTCTCCTTTCTCGGGGTTGCCTTCGAGATTCAATTTCTGACGAATCTTTTCTCGATAGCTCAAGATGTCTGTTTTTAGTTTGAGGAGGCTATTAACCCGTTCATCGATCTTTGAGGCATGGATATCTAATAATTCAAGGAGCCTTGGAAGAACCTTTCGATTGGTGCGGTGAATTTGATAAATATCCTCGAGTTCATGCATTTCGGAAAGGGTAAGGCCAAGATGTTTAAGGCGTTGGATAAATTTTAAACGTTGATAATCCTTATCCGTGTAAACCCTTTTTCCACCTTCGATTCGCTTAACGGAGTTGAGTAGTCCAATTTCTTCATAATAGCGAATCGTCCGAGGGCTGATATTTAAAAGGTTGGCCAATTCACCAATCTGGTAATATTTATTTTCATCCCTTTCCATAAATGGCTTGAAATGACACTTAACGTAAACTGAATAAATTTTTTTAAAAAAATTATATCGAAATTATACAGAAGGCCATTTCCCTACAGAGAGAACCGGATATCCTGCCTTCTCCAACTCCTTTACGATGTTTTCATAATCCTCTGTTCGGATTCTTATGGCAGCAATTCTTTTGCCTTCTACCATAAAGGATGGAGTGACAATGCTAATAATGTTGACATCAAACTTCTTTAGGATTTCAAGGATTCCAAGCATGGTCCCAGGTTTATCTTCAAGGGCTATCGTCAAACGAGTACCTTTCTGTTTTAAGCCAAAGATATCGACGAGGTGATCCAAGGCATCCGACTCTGTAAAGATCCCGTAAAGTCTATCTCCCTCCACGACTGGAAGACAACCAATCTTATGCTGGCGCATCAATTGGACAGCTTCTTCGATGAGTGTATCAGGGGTAATCGTAATCAGTTTTGCCTTTGGAGTCATAAAAGAGGCGACTTTCAATTTTCCCAAAAGGTAATTGAGTTCTTGAACGCTCAAAAGGGTTGCATCAGAAGGAGCTGCCTCCCGAATATCACGATCGGTAACGATCCCCACAAGATGCCCATTTTTGTCAACCACAGGCAAGTGACGAACCCCCTTCTCGTGAATGAGATTTCTTGCCTCAAAAAAAGAGGCATCCGGGCTAATGGTTATAGGATTTCTTTGGATCATTTCACGCATAAAACCTTTGTAATGAATCTTCATAACCAGTTCCTCCTTTCCTTTTTTAAACCCATCATAGCATATAGGCTGAAGATCCGTCAAAAAATTATTTTATATAAAAATCATTCCCAACGACGCTGGTCCTCGATCTTTTTGGCTCCTTCGGGTATGGTTCCTTGTGGAACGAACTGAACCTCACCCCTCAACTTCATCACCTCTCGGATAGACGCTTCAACCTCCTCCTTCAGCCTTTCGGGTTGAGGAATTTCTTCCTTAAGTTCCACACGAAAGATCATCTCATCTTTATTTTCTTTCCTTGTTACCACCACCTGGTATCTTAAAATTTGAGGATGTTTTCGTACGACCTCATCGACTTGGCCAGGGTGAATGAAGAGGCCTCGGACTTTGGTCACCTGATCGACACGACCTAAAATCTTTATCAACCGAGCAGAGGTTCGTCCACAGGGGCAGAGCGTTTCACTAAGAATGGAAAGATCTCCCGTCCCAAATCGGATAAGGGGATAGGTTTTATTAAAGGTCGTGGCTACAATCTCTCCTGTTTTTCCAGGACCTAATGATTTACCTGTTTGAGGATCAACAATCTCAACAATTTTATCATCAGGAATATGCATTCCGTTTTTCTTTAAACATTCATAACCCAGACACCCGATATCTGCTGTTCCATAGGTTTGCCGGATGATCATCCCAAACTTTTCCTCAAGGGTCGACCGAAGGGATTCTGGAAGCATCTCTGCGGCCACAAAACCTACTTTTAAATTTAAATCTTTCTTTAAATCCAGCCCCATCTCCTCTGCCTTTTCTGCGATACTAAGAAGAAAACTTGGAGTTCCACAGAATCCCGTGGCTTTAAAGGTTTTTAGGATATTGACCTGTTGTTCCGTATTACCAATGCCTGTGGGGATGACGATACATCCTATGCGGTGAAGGGAATTATCTACCATGTGTAATGCAAAGGGAACCATGTGATAACTGAACGTATTGATGACCACATCGCCTGGTCGAAATCCTCCTGCATACATCCCTTGGGCCCACCCCAATTCGGTATATTCCTCTTCACCCGGTTCGTAGATGGGCCCTGGAGAAACATAGATCCTTCTCATCTCCGGGATAGGAATTCCTTCAAATCCTCCAAAGGGTGGGTTTTTCTTCTGAAGTTCTACTAAGTCAGCTTTTTTTGTAACGGGAATTTTTTCGAGGTCTTTTATCGTCTGGATATCTTTTGGTTTCAATCCTACAGAGTCCAGTTTATTCTTAAAGGCAGGAGAATTTTTATATGCATATTGAACAATTCCACGTAGTTTTTGATTAAGGTATTCGAGGCGCTTTTTGGGGGGCATGGTCTCAAGGTTCTTTTTAAGAAAACCTGAAGTACGGTCCATAGGGTCTTGTTTTGGCATGGGGACTCCTCTTAAGATGAACAATGGTCAATTAGCAAAGATTCATTGACAATGATCCATTGAGAAAAATCGGTGAAAAAATCATTAAAATGGCAAATGATTATTGATCATTATAAATTGATCATGGATTTATTCTGGAGTTTAGCTTGGGGGCCCAGACATCACCTTCCATCAACTGGGACGTCAAAGCCCCCAAGTCCACTGGCTGTTACTTCTTAGGAAATTTCCCTTCAAAGGGGACGAAGACATCCCCTTTTTCTGTATTGAAAACGGCCATTCCTTCGGAGACCTTAATTCCAAAAGCAAAATCTCCGATCTTTGTATACCAACCTTTGATCAATTCCGGGATATTCAAATTCCATTCTTTAACCTTTGGAGCTTGGGCTACCAAAAGAGTTAGACGTATGGTTGCCGAATCGATTACACTGACAACTCTGTATTGGCTAGTGGTATTGGGTGGAAAATAAACTTGATCATAATAGGTTGGAGTTGCAATTTCGATATACTTACCTGGAGCCGCTTCAAAGGAAACAGTAAACTTAATATTATCCAATTTGATATTATAACCACTCGGATTTTGAATATTGAAAACAAATCCAAGGGCCAGTGGGGTTCGAGCAGGAAGATCTGTCCAAGGGAAGTAACTCATTACTTCAACCCGATCAAGAATTACCTTTGGTTTCCCTGCCTCTTCTGTAGGGAGGAGGCCAGGTTTGCAAGCCGTTATTCCCCAAATCGCAAATGATATCAGGATTAGTGAGATAAATAGTCTACGCATAAGAAACCTCCTTTTGTTCGGTTGACGTGATTGGTGAGTCGTGATTCGCAAAAACATTAATTCTTATCGGTTCACGAATCACGAGTCACGATTTTAAGTGAGCCATCTTTTTCTTCTCTTATAATGTTTAACCTGTCTGAAGCTCTTTCGTTCCCCAAGGTCTGAAAGACCGAGATAGAAATCTCGAATATCAGGGTTCTCCTTTAACTTCTCAGAGGTATCATGCATCACAAGCCTTCCATTCTCCAACACATAAGCATAGGGGGCAACGGTAAGCGCCAATTTCACATTCTGCTCAACCAGGAGAAGGGGAATCTTTTCTTCTTGGTTCAGTTTGGTAATGATATCGAAGATCTCCTTAATCAGGAGTGGAGCAAGACCCATCGAGGGTTCATCAAGAAGCATCAGTTTCGGTTGAGCCATCAATGCCCGGCCTATTACTGTCATCTGTTGTTCCCCTCCACTTACAAAACCTGCCAAAACATTTCGTCGTTCTATAAGTCTGGGAAAGTAATGATAGACCATCTCGAGTCTCTCTTTGATGGCTGAGCCATTTCCTCTCAGATGTGCTCCTACGCGAAGGTTTTCCTCTACAGTGAGATGTTCGAAAACTCTTCTCCCTTCTATGATCTGGAAGATCCCTCTTTTGGCTATTTCTTCAGCAGAAAGATGATGTATCCTTTCTCCCATAAATTCGATCGAGCCATCGGTGACCTCGCCATCCTCATGCTTTAGAAGCCCTGATATGGATTTGAGGGTCGTCGATTTCCCTGCTCCATTTGCTCCAAGGAGTGCGACAATTCCCCCATGGGGGACGTCAATAGATACCCCCTTAAGCACCAGGATGACTTCATGATACATGACCTCGATATTGTTGAGCTTTAAAATGATTTCCGAGGTTTTTTGTTCCAATTCTCTCTCCTTTTAGTTGGATATCACATTACCAACCGAGCCAGCCAGCCCATTTGTCAGGAAATTTCGCCCTCATATCAATTTCACCTACTGTTTGAGGTTTTCCCTTAATTACCCTTCCAACCCTTACAACAGAACTGTACCGGTGATCGGTGGGAGTAATCGTCACCAGTTGACCTCCAAATTTCTTCAACCCATCCCAATTTCTGAAGGATTCAAAGGCATCTTTGATCCCAGGACCATTCAATTTACCAGCCTTATCGGCAAGTTTCATTGCTTCAACGGCCAAAGTCACTTTTACCCAACCCTGAACAGTCCTTATTAATCTGTTCTCAAGTGGGACGCCTGGATTCAGTTTTTTACAATACTCAAGGACAGTTTTCTTTGCCGGATACTCATCAATAAAGAGAGCGCAGGCAATCAAACCCATAGCCCCTTCGGCTGCTGGACCAGCCAGTTTTGGAAGGTTTTCATCAAATCCCCAATTATTGATAATATGGTCTGCCCCAAGCCCTAAAGCATAGGCATCTTTCAAGGCTGCTGATACAGACATGGTTGTATTTCCATGCCATACTAAGTTTGCTCCAAACCCCTTTGCAGCAATGACCTGGCTTTTTGTATCGAGGGCCGTTAAGGAGACATGTTGGTCAGGTCCGATTTCAAATCCTAAAATCGTTGCCTGATCTTTAATTGCCTTAATTGGTGCTGTTGCATAAGGAGAGGCTGTATCCATAAAACAGACAAATTTAGGTTTTACCCCTTTATCTCTTAATTCCTTCCATTTAGGATCTTTCTTCCATACTTCCTCAAACCAGTAGGTGATGGCTCCTCGAGCATTAGTAGAATAGTCGGTTCCATAAACAAAATTGTAAGGAGTCTTTTTAGGATCACAGAGATGACCTGAAAACGAACTGGAGAGGTAGGGCATCTTGTCAGCATTGATCGTAGGAGAAAGGGCTTCTGTGTCTCCAGTTCCCCATCCCAAGACCATCACGACCTTATCATAATCCCTAAACCTTTTATATGTGGTGATAGCCTCCGGGACTCGATATCCATAATCATATTGGAAGAGGCGAATCTTTTTACCATTGATTCCTCCTATATCATTATAATATTGAACTGCTTCACGGACCCCCAAGGCTTCATCTTTACCTACATCTGATGTGGCTCCTGTAGTATCCTGAAGCGCTCCCAACCTAACTTCTTGGGAAAACCCAATCGTGCCTGAAAGTCCCAGAATTAAGATGCTGATAAGGATTAAACCAATACTCTTTTTCATCATTTTTCACCTCCATAAAATTTTTTCGTGGTTCGTGATAGTAACGGGTAATTTGTGAAGATCCTGAAACTATCACGATTCACTTCCATCTAAAAATAATGACTTTACCTTTTACCCCACCATCCTGTGACGCTTCATCACCTCCTTCTCCAATTCGTGTCACGTGTCCGACATCCGTGACCGTAGAAAAAGAAAAGATATGGACACGAAACACGGACACGGATCACGCTAATAGGAAAATGGCCACAAATTGAAATAGTTTTTAACCTGCCACCACCGATACGATAACCCATTGGGTTCATAGATTAAAAACAAAGCAATAGCCAACCCAAAAGCCGCCTCTTTCACATAAAGAAACTTTTCAAGCAAGTGTGGTAGAAAGGGCATAAGGTTTAAGAAAAAAGGACTCTGCGTTAAGAAAAAGATGAGAAACTTTAAACCTTCTGGAATAAGGGTCATAAACAAGGCGCCAAAGATGGTTCCATAGATACTTCCTACCCCTCCAATTAGGATAACCCCAACAAGCCATAGAGACCAACCAAAGTGAAAATGTTCTGGGCTCACGGCTGCAAGGGAAGTGACCCAGAAAGCCCCTGCTATCCCTCCAAAGAAACCTGCAACAAAGAATGCGAGGAGTTTATAATATACGATATTAACTCCCATGGTTTCAGCGGCGATATCATTGTCTCGAATGGCAATCCAAGCCCTTCCGATTTTTGACCTGAGGAGGTTGGCCATACCAAAGGTAAGAAGGGCAAGTAGAATCACCATGAGATAATAAACATCTTTGTCTGTCTTAATGACCCAGGCGCCAATCTTAACAGTTCCAGGGGGAATGGAGAAAGCAACTCCACGTCCTCCAATTTGACTCACATATTGTGTGATAAAGAATTCAACAGTGATAAATTGAGCAGCCATGGTAGTCATAATTAGATAGAATCCTTTAACTCGAGCAGAAGGAAGGCCAAACAGAACACACCATAAACCACCCACAATTCCACCGATGATCATGGCAATAGGGTAGGGTAGATGAAGCTGAAGCATCAAGAGAGTACAGGTATAGGCTCCTACTGCAAGAAAGGCGGCATGCCCCAAGGTGACCTGACCACAATAACCAATGAGGAGTTGTACTCCCATGGCAGAGAGAATGGTGTAGCCTACCACATTGGCAACGGAGATAAGATACATCCCTGCAAATTCAGGAATGAGATAGAAAATCGTGATAAAGAGGAGGATCATTTTCCCCCATACAAATTTGGTCTGCCACCATGCGTGGTCTTGACGATAATATTGATGATAGACACCACAAGGCCGATAACCCATAAGAACCTCCCAAAAGTACTGGAATAGTGGAATACTGGAATATTGGATTCAAAATATAACCCAAAGCTTAGGTTTTGAAATTGCCAGTTTTACCCATCGTTCCATTATTCCAATATTCCATAAATCAAGGTTTCCTTAGACCCTTTCAATTCTGATCCAGCCCCAGAGTCCATAGGGTTTAAAAAGTAAGATGATAACCATTACAAAGAATGGGAATACGTCTTTCACACCACCTGGAGTAAATCGACTTAAATAACCATCTGCAAGGTTCTGGAGGACTCCAATCACCAGTCCACCTACAATGGCTCCAGGGACTGAATTGAGGCCTCCCAATACCACAGCAGGTAACACAAGGAGACCCAGGTAGCCTACTGAAATATTCAAACCATTTATATTTCCAAGGAGAGTTCCTCCGACCCCTGCGGCCATAAAGGCGATCGCCCAGGCAAGGGCATAGACTACTTTAGCGTTAACCCCCAAGGATAAAGCAGCCATTTCATCATCTGCCGTGGCCTGCATTGAAAGCCCCCATTTGGTATATTTGAAAAAAGAGACAAAGGCTAAGAGAAGAATGATCGAGGCCACAAAAGCCCATAAATAGACTTGACCCACGACGATTTTCCCTAAAAAGATAGGTTTCATTGGAAATACTGGTGGGGTGAACACCACCGTGTCGGTGCCCCAGACTAATTCAACCAGACCTTTAAAAAAGAATGAAAGACCCACCGTTACCATGATGACGCTTAGAACAGGTTCTCCCACCATAGGTCTTAAGAAGATGACCTCAGTCAGAATACCCAGAATAAATCCAATGAGGAGGGTAATCAAAAGAGCCAGAATAAAAGGAATGCCCAAGTGATACAGGGTGAGACAGACATATGCTCCGATTAAGGTTAATTCACCCATTGCTAAATTGAGGACCCCGGAACATTTATAGATGAGTGTCCATCCAAGTGCGACCAGGGCATAGATGCTTCCCACAAGAATTCCTGTGATCAAAAGTTGTAGAAAGATTTCCATAAAGCCTCCCAAATAAAGGGTTCAAGGGTTTAGAATCTATAGGTTCAAGTTTTTTGAAGGTTTTCCACTAAACCCATTCGATCCTTGTCCCTAGAATCCCATTTTTACTGTGGTACTTCCATCACCCTTAAATCAGTTTTGATATGGACAACCCTTCCATCTTCATAGGTGATGTTGGTATCCATATGAACCATGTCTGTATCTGAATAGAGACCATTGACGATGTCTTTATATCGTTCTTCCACAAAGGCCCTTCTTAATTTTCGGGTTCTGGTCAATTCATCATCGTCTGCATCAAATTCTTTGTAGAGATTGACAAATTTCTTAACCCGAGCCACAGGGGGGAGATCCCGGTTCATTTTTACTATCTCTTTCTTTATCAATTCATAGACATCAGGGATTTGAGAGAGTTCAGGATAACTGGTATAGGCGATATTGCGATCTTCTGCCCATTTCCCAACGACTCCATAATCGATGCAAATTACACTGGTGACATAGGGGCGGTTATCTCCGATCGCCCAAACATCCTTAATATAGGGGCTGAATTTTAGACGGGTTTCTAAGTATTGAGGGGCGAACTTCGTTCCGTCACTAAGGGTCATCACATCCTTGGTACGGTCAAAAACGACCAGATGGCCATCCGTATCGATAAACCCCGTATCCCCAGAATGAAGCCATCCATCCCTTAAGGTTTTATTCGTCTCTTCTGGCATTTTATAGTAACCCATGAAGACAGACGGACTTTTGGAAATGATTTCACCTTCAGGGGTAATCTTTACTTCTGTCTCAGGAATGGGTTTCCCCACCGTGTCAAATTTAATGTCATCGTTTCGATGGAGGACGGATATTCCAGCGATCTCCGTTTGACCATAGATTTGTTTGAGGTTTACACCTAAGGCATGGAAAAACCGGAAGTGGTCTGGTCCCATTGCTGCTCCACCTGTATAAGTGTAGCGGATTCTGGAGAGACCTAAATGGTCTTTCAATTTTTTATGGACGCCCAAGTAGGCAAGATAATTCAACGCCTTCCAATACCATGGAGTAGACTTTTTTGAAAACTTTAAATCCGCAACATGATAACCAATCTTCATTGCCAATTCATAAGCCTTCCGTTTTGACCAGGAAGCGTCCAGGTATTTTACCTGAACATTTCGAACCATCTGCTCATAAATGCGAGGTGGAGCGAACATAACATGAGGACCAATTTCCCGAATATTTTCCTGGGCAGTTTCAGGTTCTTCTGGAAAATTAAGGGTAAATCCTGCCTGAATTCCACAGGAGATGGACATCATCTGTTCCCCAATCCAGGCAAAAGGAAGATAAGAGACAAAGTCATCCGTCTCAAAATAGGGGTCTACCCGCATTAGGTTTCGACCCATCGTTAACATATTATAATGGGTAAGAAGAGCACCTTTGGGAAGGGCGGTTGTCCCTGAGGTATAAAAAAGAAGGCAGATATCATCCCCCTTTCCCTTTTGAATCATATCCTCAAAGAGGGCTGGTTCTTTATTGGCTACCTCTTTCCCGATCTTCATCACCTCTTTTATACTGATAAGGATGGGGTCATCATAATCTCTCATTCCTTTTGGATCGTCCCAGATCATCTTTTTGAGTTTAGGGCATTTATCTTTTATCATGAGACACTTGTCGACCTCTTCCTGTCCTTCCCCAACCATTAATTTGGCATCGGAGTGATCAATGATATACTGAACCTCATCAATCAAGGAATCTTGGAATAACCATACCCCCACAGCGCCCACACACATCGCAGCCATCTCTGCCCAGAGGGCTTCGGGACGGTTATCACCGATCATAGCCACCTTATCTCCCTTTTCTAAGCCCAGAGAGACCATTCCTAAGGCAATATGCTTTACATTTTCATAATACTG
>Ga0185342_1001059_pt1 | contig 12226 bp, 9 predicted proteins | sample ConPoolayeEmetaG_FD_128045 | JGI IMG/M metagenome (GOLD analysis project Ga0185342, IMG submission 128045) | Hot spring microbial mat communities from California, USA to study Microbial Dark Matter (Phase II) - Cone Pool mat layer E metaG... ...
AGTTTAATTTGATAACCTATTTCATTTATGATAATTTATTTTATAAAGCATAGTCTATGGGTTGGAGTCTTGTCAATTGGGTAAGACGATTCGGGAAGATTTAGAAGAGTTGGAGAGGTTGACTCTCTCTCCTTTCGCCACATTAAGTTCAAAGAGCAAAGGTCGTCAAGTTTATGAAGAGGAGTGTTCGCTAAGGCCTGCCTTCCAACACGATCGAGACCGAATCATTCATTCTAAGTCCTTTAGGCGATTGAAGCATAAGACCCAAGTCTTTCTTGTACCAACCGGAGACCATTATCGAACTCGATTAACTCATACCCTTGAAGTTTCACAAATCGCCCGCACCATCTCGAAGTCGCTACGACTCAATGAAGACCTGACCGAGGCAATTGCCCTGGGTCATGATCTTGGACATACCCCGTTTGGACATTCAGGGGAAGATACCCTCAATGAAATCGTCCCAGGAGGATTTAACCATGCGGAACAAAGCCTGAGAGTGGTTGACCTATTGGAGAGGGATGGAAAAGGTTTAAACCTAACGGTTGAGGTAAGGGAAGGGATCTTAAAACATACTAAAGGCAAGGGAGAGATCCTCTGCGAAGATCCTGCGATGATGGCCTCAACCCTTGAAGGTCAGGTGGTTCGAATGGCAGACATCATCGCCTATATCAATCACGATATTGATGACGCCATCCGTGGAGGAATCATCTCTCAAAACGACCTTCCTCACCATTGCCTTAAAACCTTGGGTGAGACCCATTCCAAAAGGATCAATACGATGGTTAGCGACTGTGTCTCCAAAACTCTAAAGGGGGGAGATGGAAAGCTAAGGCTAAGCGACGAGGTCCTTTCAGCTATTTGGGAGTTAAGGGATTTTTTATGGGAGAGGGTCTATGAGAACGAGGTGGTTCATGCGGATTTTCATAAAGCAGGCAAGATCTTGAGAGAACTCTATCAGTATCTGACAGAGCATCCCGATTACTTTTTAACCTTGATTGGAAGAGAGACGCTTTATGACTCTTTGGAACGATGCGTTTGTGATTTTTTGGCAGGGATGACTGACCGATATGCCTTTAATCTTTATGAGAAAATTTTCCTTCCCCTCCCCTGGGTCATCGTGTAATGAGATGGATGGGAAACCTCTTTTTGGAGCAATGGTTCATTTTCTTGACAAGGGTAGTGACGTGTGATAGAAATCATTTATCCAATGGGAAAAGAGTCTTTTTCTTTACAACCTACTGAGTGGGGTTTTCACGATGACTAAAGAGATTTTAGTTGCGGTGACGAATAAGTCAGAACAAGCAGAGTTCCAAAAAATCTTCGAGTTAACTGATTACCGTCTCGTCTTTTCGGAAAAAGGGGAGGATGTGCTCCTTCGAACAAAACTTTTCAAACCAGACTTAATTATCTCTCAGGTAGACCTTGGTGATCGAAACGGGTTTGACCTCTGTGAGACTCTAAAAACGGACCCTGAATCGAAACATATCCCATTCATCCTCGTAGCCAACCTGTTTGAAGATGTTTCAGAAAGAGATCGGAAACGAGCCAAGGTAGATGGGGTCCTGTCCAAACCACTTCGTGAAGACGAAGTGCTTAATCTGGTAGACCAACTGATGGAAGAGGAGGCCATGAGGATGAAGGAGAAAGAGATTTCTGAAGAAAAAGAGGAGTGGAAATCTTTTGCAGAGATTCGAGAAACTTCCAAGGAAGAAGAAAGAGAGATTTTATTAGGGGGGCTGGACGAGGAAGAGGAGGAAATCATCGAATTGGTAGACGTCGTCGAAGAGCCTGAGACAAAGATAAGCATTCATGAGTTTGTTTCTCCAGCAAAGACAGAAGCATTGGAGGAGATTCTCCCCTTAGAGACTTTGGAGGCGATGGGAGAAGGAGAAAAACCCACTGATGAGGGATTGGATCTCCTTCCAAAAGAGGAGGAGAAGACACAATTCCCTGACCTTGAACTAAGTGAGATTTCAAGGAAGGGTGGGCCAGAGGAGGAAATCTTTGAAAAGATCGAACTGCAAGAGATACTCGATCAAGTGGAAAAGTTAAAACCCTCCCTCGAAAAGGAATGGCCCAAAGAGGAAGAACTAAAGAGCGTAGAACCCTCTCCTTTAGAAGAAAAAGTCGAAGAGAAATATCTGGGACTTGAAGAGTTCGAAAAGGTTTTTAGGAGTGACCTCTCAGGGCCACCTCCAATGGAGCAGGAAGTTCGGCTCGAAGAAGAACTCCCTCCCATCTTTATGGAGGAACCCAAAAGTGAACCTCCCTCTCAGGCAATGATAGGGGAAATGGAAATCCAGGAAGAGCGACTCGAGGAACTTACGGAAGAAGAATTTCCCGAAGAACTTCTTGAAGAAATACTGGGAGAAGAAGAAGTAAGACCTCTTGAGGAGGCCATCAAAGAAAGGGTGGAAGAACCAAAGCCCAAAGAGATCCAAGACCTGGAGTCTCCGTTTGAGGAAAGGCCTCCCAGGGAGGCACCTCAGAAAAAAGGGGGCATTGAGAAACCCATAGAGAGTGAGTGGCCAAGTCTCACGGAGGAGCAGGCCCGTCCTCTTATGATGATGGTTGATAAAAAGATGGCTGAGGTAATCGCCCAAGGGGTTCGAGATATGATGGAAGATTTTATTGTTAAGATTCTTCCAGAAATCACCCAGAATATGCTGAATTTGACCATGGATCGAATAGAAAAGATGGTCAAGGAAGTGGTCCCCGACCTTGCCGAAAAGGCAATTCAAGAAGAGATCAAACGACTTCAGAAAGGGGAAAAGGATTAAGGAGGAGAATAGTTGCAGAGATGGCACCAACACTTCTGGACAAATCTTATGACCCACGTCAAGTGGAAGAGAAATGGTATCGGTACTGGTTGGAACATCATTATTTCAGGGCAGATGAGCACTCGTCCCTCCCTTCCTACTCCATTGTCATCCCACCTCCTAATGTGACGGGCGTTCTTCACATCGGACATGCGCTGAACAACACCCTGCAAGACATTCTCATTCGTTACAAAAGAATGCAGGGATATAATGTCCTTTGGATGCCAGGGACTGACCATGCTGGGATTGCGACGCAGAACGTGGTTGAGAAACAACTGATGGAAGAAGGGCTTGACCGGCGTACCTTAGGAAGGGAGAAGTTTATCGAAAGGGTCTGGAAATGGAAAGAGCAATCAGGGGGGACCATCATCCAACAATTAAAGAAATTAGGAGCCTCCTGTGACTGGAGCCGTGAGCGGTTCACCATGGATGAGGGCCTCTCGGAAGCGGTGAAAGAAGTATTCATCCGCCTCTATGAGGAGGGGTTGATTTATCGGAGCCACTATATCATCAATTGGTGCCCCAGGTGTCAGACTGCCCTCTCGGATTTAGAAGTAGAACATGAAGAAGTTTTAGGAAAACTCTATTACCTCAAATATTTCTTTAAAGGGGGAGATAGGTTTCTGGTGGTTGCCACGACTCGTCCAGAGACGATGATGGGGGATACCGCTGTAGCCGTCAACCCAGAGGACGACCGCTATAAGGCGATGGTTGGGCAGAAGATCATTCTTCCAGTGGTTGAGCGGGAGATCCCAGTCATCGGAGACCCCTATGTCGATATCGAGTTTGGGACAGGAGCCCTAAAGATTACACCCGCCCATGATTTCAATGATTTTGAGATCGGGCTGAAACATGGTCTTCCACAGGTGAAGGTGATTGACGAAGAAGGCCGAATGAATGAGAATGCAGGTCGATATCGGGGGATGGATCGTTTTGAATGCAGGAGGCAGATTGTTGAGGATTTTGAAAGGGATGGACTTCTTCTGAAGGTTGAGGATTACCGTCACATGGTGGGCCACTGTTACCGATGTAAGACGATTGTTGAGCCTAACCTCTCCCTCCAGTGGTTTGTTCGAACCAAACCATTGGCTAAGGAAGCCATCGATGCGGTTCGGGAAGGAAGAACACGTATCATCCCCCAAGTATGGGAGAAGACCTATTTTGAATGGATGGAAAACATTAGAGATTGGTGTATCTCCAGGCAGATCTGGTGGGGCCATCGCATCCCAGCCTGGTATTGCGATTCCTGTGGTGAGGTCCTCGTTGCCAAGGAGGATCCCACCTCCTGTCCAAAATGCCATTCCAACCGTTTAACTCCAGAAACGGATGTACTGGACACCTGGTTCAGTTCTGCCCTCTGGCCTTTCTCAACCATGGGCTGGCCTAAGGAGACCCCTGAACTTAAAAAGTTTTATCCCACTTCAGTCCTGGTCACGGGGTTTGATATCCTATTCTTCTGGGTTGCCAGGATGATGATGATGGGATTGAAGTTTATGGGAGATGTCCCCTTTCGGGATGTCTACATCCATGGTCTGGTGAGAGATGAGAGGGGAGAAAAATATTCAAAGACTCGCGGGAATGTGGTGGATCCCATCGATTTGATCGAGAGATATGGAGCGGATGCACTCCGTTTTACTTTAGCCGCACTGACCATGCCAGGAAGCGACTTGAAATTATCGGAATCAAGAACGGAAGGATACCGACATTTTGCCAATAAGGTCTGGAATGCCTCACGCTTTGTCCTAATGAATCTGGAAGATTTTCAATTGGCTCCAAGGCAAGACCGCGATCCAAAAGAGTATAGCCTTCCAGATCGGTGGATTAGGGGAAGACTGAACCAGGCCATTCGACAGGTCCAGGCCTCCTTGGAGGAATATAGGTTTAACGAAGCCTCGCATACACTCTACCAGTTTATCTGGCATGAATTCTGCGATTGGTATTTAGAGTTAATCAAACCCTACCTCTACCAGGATCATGATGAGAAAACACGGAGGCTTAGCCAGGAGATGCTTCTTGGGATTCTGGATGCCACTTTACGATTGCTTCATCCATTCATGCCCTTTATCACGGAAGAGATTTGGCAGAAACTTCCCTTGGACCGATCCAATGGCTCGGTGATGAGGGCTGGATTTCCGAAGCCGGATGAGCGTTTCGATGATGAAGAGGCCGAAAGGGAGATGGAGTTGATCATTAACCTTATCACTGCCCTTCGCAATATACGGGGCGAGATGAACCTTCCGCCTGGAGAGATGATCGACGTCTTTTTTCGGACCAAATCAGAAGAACTCAGGGAGAAGATAGAGCGAAACCATTTATTCATACAGATTTTGGCCAAAGTGAAAGGGTTAAAGGTCAGCAAAGACTTTGAGAAACCCGCTTATTTTGCGTTTGCAGTGGTAGGGGAAGTAGAAATCGTTGTTCCCATGGATCGCTCACGGATGGAGGAGGAGGTAAGACGACTTCAGAAGGAGATTTTAAAGATTGAAAAGGAGAGTGCCTTAGTGATGAAGAAACTCTCCAACGACCAGTTTCTCTCCAAGGCTCCTTCTGAAGTGATCCGTGAGGTGAGGGAGAAGGCAGAGGCGTTCCTCCACCAACGAAAGACGTTGGAAGAGGGGTTGATAAAGATTAAGAAGATGCTTGGATGAACAAAACCAGGAGCATCCAATGAAGATGGATATTGAGAAGGTTGCAAGACTGGCTCGGCTTGAGTTATCGGAAGAGGAAAGGGAGGCCTTTAGGAGACAATTAGGAAAGATTCTGGAGTACATGGAACAACTGAATCAGGTGGATACCTCTGAGGTTGAACCCACCTCCCATACCCTATCTGTGTTCAATGTTTTTCGGGAGGATGAGATCCGGGATTCCTTTCCCCAAGAGGAAGTCTTGGGAATCGCTCCGGAAGAAGAGGAAGGCCATTTCAGAGTCCCACGAATCATCGATTGATCGAAGTCTGCGACTGTGACTCGTATCCATCCCCATCAATGATTAACCTTTATCCGAAGATGGAAATCCATTCATTGACGATTCATCAACTTCATCAACTCTTGGTAGAGAGGGAGGTAACCTCGAGAGAGGCTACGGAGTCTCTTTTTCGAAGAATTCGAGAGGTTGAGGGAAGGGTCAAGGCCTATCTCCATTTAACCGAAGAAGAGGCCTATGCTCAGGCTGAAAAGGTAGATCGCAAAATTCTTAAGGGAGAGCCTATTGGGGAGTTGGCAGGGATCCCTATTGGTCTTAAAGACATCCTCTGTACAAAAGGGGTGAGGACAACCTGCGCCTCTAAGATCCTTGAGAACTACGTCCCCTTTTATGATGCCACGGTAGTAAAAAAATTGAGGGAGGCTCACGCTGTCTTCTTAGGAAAACTGAATATGGATGAATTTGCAATGGGTTCTTCGACTGAGAATTCAGGATTCCAAATCACCCATAACCCCTGGGACCTTAAACGGGTGCCAGGGGGGTCCAGCGGAGGATCAGCCGCTGCTGTTTCCGCAGATGAATGCATTGCTGCCCTGGGAACAGACACGGGAGGCTCCATCAGACAGCCTGCGTCTTGTTGCGGGGTGGTCGGGTTAAAACCCACTTATGGAAGGGTTTCAAGATATGGATTGGTGGCCTTTGCCTCCTCTTTGGATCAGATTGGCCCCATCACCAAAGATGTAGAGGATTGTGCCATTCTATTAAATGCGATTAGTGGGTACGATCCTTTCGATTCCACTTCTGTAAATATTGAAGTGCCGAACTATAAACGATTTCTCATCAATGATGTGAAGGGAATTCGAATTGGTATTCCTGAGGAGTATTTTATTGAAGGGCTTCACCCCGATGTCGAAAGATCGGTCAAGGAGGCCATCGAACTGTTTGCCAAGTGGAGGGCTGAGATCAAGCGGGTCTCCTTACCCCATACGGAATATGCTGTAGCCATTTATTACATCATTGCCACTGCAGAGGCCAGTTCAAACCTCGCGCGATATGATGGTGTAAAATATGGTTTTCGCTCAGATCGGTATCGGGATCTGATGGAGATGTATACCCAGACACGAGCCAGAGGGTTTGGTAAGGAAGTGAAACGGAGGATCATTCTTGGGACCTATGTCCTTTCAGCAGGCTACTACGAGGCTTACTATCGAAAGGCCTCTCAAGTAAGAACATTAATGAGAAGGGACTTTGAAGAGGTCTTTAAAGAGGTGGATGTGATCGTAGCCCCTACCTCTCCAACCCCTGCCTTTGGGATTGGCGAGAAGGTAGAGGACCCTCTCCAGATGTATCTTTCCGATATCCATACGATTCCTGTGAATCTGGCAGGGATTCCTGCTATTTCCATTCCCTGTGGGTTCAGTAACGAAAACCTGCCCATTGGTCTCCAGATCATGGGAAGACCCTTTGAGGAAGGGATGCTCCTCAGGGTGGCCTACACCTTTGAACAGAACACCGACTTTCATCTCAAAAAACCAAACCTTACTTAAAAGGGGCCCAGGGAATCGAGCAGTTAAGGGTTTTAGTCTCTTCTTCCCAATTTCCAAAATATTTTTTCAGGTCTTACTCAGACCGTTGGCCCATTGAATCCTTGAGCTCTTTTGATTATTTCGTGGTCTCTCTGATCCAATCAAGATAAGGGAGGGACCCTTGGGTGATTGGGAGACTGATGATTTCAGGAGTGGTATAGGAATGGAGAGATTTTATCTTCCTCTCTAATTGCTCAAATCTCTGGTTTTGAGTCTTAATAAGAAGGAGCCATTCCCTTTCGTCCCATATCTTTCCCTCCCACCGGTAGATGGAACGAATGGGTGAGATAAGGTTGACACAGGCTGCCAGATGTTCTTTGACCAGAGCATTGGCAATCTGGAGCGCTTCCTCTTCAGAACCGCAGGTCACAAAAACCACGATAGGCTCAGACATAAAAATATCCGATGGATAGAATGTTAGAGTGATGGAGGATTCATCAAGGGGTCATTAAATCCTTCCATCTTCTTTTCGTCCACCAATCCCTCTTTGCTCCAACCCCGTTTTTGATAATAGATATCAAGGATTTTCTCGTAATCCTCCCTTTTGAGAATCTTTCCTGCATGGGGGCCTTCGGTCATGGGCAAGGTGAAGACCCTTTCAGGAGGATAGTCATCTTTTCGAGAGATACCGAACCTCATATTGATCGCCCTGGTGAGATCATAAATGTCTTTTGAGCGTTGGAGAAGTTCGTTTAGAGTGGTCTCCATGCCTGTTACAGCGGAATAGTATTCGGCATATTGATTTTCATCAAAACCGAGTTCAATCCAGGGCAAACGGCAGACCCCTAACATATCAAATAGGGGTCGAAGGGTTTGGTGATAGATGACCAGATCCGCCTTTTTTTCGAGGGGCCAATCCATTCCCATCTCCAGTTCTTTGGCAATCGTCCAGGCACGAGTGTGATGGGCTCCAATATCTGAGGTGCCGTATCCTAAGGCCATGGAGATGGCAATCCGGGCATCATAGGCGGATTGTTCCAATCCTTTGACTTGGGAGATGATAGGCTGAAGTTGAGGCCATTGTTTGATCAGACCTAAGCTTCCCTCTGCAAGAATATTTCCAATACCCTTTCGATAGACAATTCGATGAATCATTTCTAAGATTACTTCCTCAGCCCCCCAATGGAGGGGAAGGCCATCCAGTTCTTTTTCAGAGAGGAGTCCGCTCTCCTGGGCTTCCATTAACACCCCAATCAGATTTCCTGCGGAGATGGTATCAATCCCAAGTTCATCGCAGAGTTGGTTGGCCTTGAGGATGGCTGAAAAATTTTGGACGCCCACATTCGGACCAAACATACAGGCAGTTTCATATTCAGGTCCCTCCACCACCGTGCCTCGATACTTCCCTTCCTTAACTAAACAGATATTTCCACAGGCCATCGGGCAGGCAAAGCAGGAGGAGTCTCCAATCTTATACTTCAAAAGCATCTCGTAGCCATTGACCTTCTTGGCATGTTCAAAGACCCCTTCTCGGAAATTATAGGTGGGCATCACTCCTGCCTCGTTGACATAGTCAATCACAGACATCAACCCCTGCTCCTGCCAGAAGGTAAAATTTTTATTCTCTCTCAGGCTCTTAAATGAGGCCTCTGAGGCGTTTCGAAGTCGAGGGAGGTCGTAAACAGGGAGGTCTTTGGATCCTCGGACGGCGATCGCCTTAAGGTTTTTTGAACCCATCACTGCACCAATTCCAGTTCGTCCAGAATTTCTTCCCCAGTCTGAAGTCACACACGCGAATCTAACCCTGTTCTCACCTGCAGGACCGATGGTGGCCACTTTAATATAGTCATCCTTTATCTCCTCTTTAATCAATCCTTCTGTCTCGAGGCTCCCTTTTCCCTTCAACTTCTCTTTTGAAACGATCTTCGCTTCTCCGTTATCAATCCAGAGATAGGAGAGGGTATGAGCCTTTCCAGTAATAGCAAGGGCATCTATTCCTGCCTGTCGAAGCTCCGTGCCAAAAGATCCTCCCATACTTGAATCCCCATAGATTCCGGTTTGAGGAGAGATGGAGACAAAAGAAGTCTTCCCGGAGGCAGGGAGATAGAGCCCGGCGAGAGGGCCTGGTGAGATGACTAAAAGATTTTCTGGTCCGAGAGGATCGATCTTTCCTCTCTGGAGATGATTCCAGAGAAGTTTTGCCCCGAACCCTCTTCCTCCCACATATTTAGAGGCAAAGGTTTCGTCAAATTCGATGGGTTTGACTTCTCCTCGGCTAAGGTCTATCCAGAGGATCTTCCAGAAATAGCCGCCTTTAATCTTCCGCTTTTCCTTTTTCGATGTCTGCATATCGACGAACTTTCCTTTCTCCTTTTTCAACATACTCCACTTCTTTCATATGGGCATACCTAAGCAAACTGCTCATCCTCTGGGCTTGGCCTAAGACATGTTCGGGTAAAAAGAGAAGTGCGTTCTTCGGGCAGGCCTCCACGCATTGGGGATGCCCATTACAGAGGTTGCACTTAAAGGGGGTCTCAATCTCCTCATGAAGGAAAATTGCACCAAAAGGACAGGAGATCACACACTGCTGGCAGGAAATACACTTCTCTGCATCGATATCAACGATTCCATCTTTCTTTACGATGGCTTCCGTAGGGCAATTTTCCATACATTTGGCTACCTTACACTGACGGCAGACGATAGGCATACGGATGATGGGGTGAGGGTAAACCACCATCACTCGAATAGCGCTTTTTTTAGGATTGTTTACCCCAAACCGATGGATTGAACAGACTAACTCACAGATTTTGCATCCAGAGCAACGTTCAGGGATGACTGCCAGTTTCCAAGACATCTCTTACTCCTTTAAGGCACAATATTTAATTAACAAATCCCAATGTTCCAATAATCGCTCCCTATTAAATTCTAATAACCTAACACCTTCTCAAAAGCCTTTAGTGCCACCTCTATATCTTCCTGAGAGACATCGAGGTGGGTCACCAATCGAACCTGAGTCTTCCCAATAGGATGGATGAGAACTCCTTGCGCTTTCATGGCCTCTGCTAATTTTTGAGCAGTTATTCCTGTTTGAGTAATATCAAAGATAACGATATTGGTTTCCACGTGGTCAGGGGTGATCGAGACACCTTTGATCTTTTTTAAACCCGTTGCCAGGCGTTTGGCATTCTGATGGTCCTCTCGAAGCCTTTCCAGATGGTGGTCCAAGGCATAAATTCCAGCAGCCGCAAGGATTCCTGCCTGCCTCATTCCCCCTCCAAACATCTTTCGAAATCGGTGGGCGCGCTCAATCAATCCCCTGGAGCCTGCGATGAGTGAGCCCACTGGAGCTCCCAATCCTTTTGAGAGGCAGACCGAAACAGAGTCTGCATACTGGGCGTAGATCGCGGGCTTTATCCCCGTGGCAACAGAGGCATTCCATAACCTGGCACCATCGAGATGAACGAGGAGTCCTTTTGCTTTTGCACACTGGTAGATGGACTTCATTATTTCTAAGGGGTAGATCGAACCTCCTGCACGGTTATGGGTATTTTCAACGCAGATCAATTTTGTTACAGGAAAATGATGGTCATCTGGACGGATCGCTTCTTCAATCTGGGAAGGTTCAAGAATTCCACGCTCCCCTTTTAGACAATTGAATTGAATTCCTGAAAGGGCTGCTCCAGCCCCTCCCTCAAAATTATAGGAATGGGAAGTGGTTTCAATGATGACCTCATCTCCAGGTTGAGTCTGAGATCGGATCGCTAATTGATTGGCCATTGTACCCGAAGGAACGAAAAGGGCACTTTCTTTCCCAAGGAGGTTGGCCACTTTTTCCTGCAAGGCATTGACCGTGGGGTCTTCGCCGTAGACATCATCCCCCACCTCTGCTTCAGCCATCGCCTTTCGCATAGCAGGAGTGGGTTTGGTAACCGTATCGCTCCGGAGATCAATAAAATTTTTCACCCCTAAAAAATACAATTTTGAGGGTGGAGTGTCAAGGTTTAAAGAAAACCTGTTCAAAAAATCTCTTGCAATTCCTCACCCCTTGCGTTATTTATCCTTTTAGGAGGTTGAGATTTCATACATGGTGAAGGCGATGATTCTATTCGCCTTTTTGTTCTTCTTTGTCTCTTGTTCCACTTACAAGCCTTCCTCTCCCCCTCTCACTCCTCTTGAATCTTTACCGTTACCATCCCCCCTTCCTCTTCCAGACCTCGCTATTTCTGACCTTTCACTTGATGAGTCAGGAAGGTTAGTGGTGAAAATTTCAAATATTGGCGAAGGGCCTGCTCCCATGGGGGGTGGGGAAGTACAGATTTTTTTAGGAGAAAGATTGAAGTGGAAGGGGTCTCTGGAGGGCCTTCCAGACCGGGGTTTTCTCTCACCAGGCGGCTCGACCATATATGTCACTCCAGTGGAGTTGCTCGGGAGGGAGGAAGTGAAGGTCATTCTGAGTCTGGGAATGGAAATGGTTGACCAAGATGAATCGAACAATGTGATGAGTAAAGTTTTTGAGAGGGAAGTTGTTCCTCCTTCGCCTCCCCCCCTTCCTGACCTTGCTGTTACAGAACTCTTTATCAGCCCCTCAAAGAGATTGGGGGTGGCGATTGCCAATTTGGGAGAGGGAGCTTTCCAAATGGAATATGGATCTCTTCATCTATTTGTGGATGGAGATTTGAAGGAAGTTTATCCTTTAAAAGATCTCTCGCATCAGGATTTCCTTCCTCCTCAAGGAAGAATCTCTTTATTACTTCCTCTGACTCTGGTTGGAAGGCACGAGGTTCAGGCTCTCATATTTACTTCACAAGAGGAGCCGAATAAAGGGAACAATCGATTAGGGAAAGTTTTAGAAATTCTTCCGAGGGGGCCTGATATCGTGGTGAAAGATTTAGAATTGACGGAGGATTTAGAACTTTTAGTCATCTTATCCAATGCAGGGGAGTTGGATCTCAGAAAGGG
>Ga0185342_1001061_pt1 | contig 12225 bp, 14 predicted proteins | sample ConPoolayeEmetaG_FD_128045 | JGI IMG/M metagenome (GOLD analysis project Ga0185342, IMG submission 128045) | Hot spring microbial mat communities from California, USA to study Microbial Dark Matter (Phase II) - Cone Pool mat layer E metaG... ...
GGCCAGAGCACCATGTTCGGCCTGGGGATCATGCCCTACATCAGTGCCTCGATCATCCTGCAACTTCTGGTGACGGTTTTTCCGGCGTTGGAGAAGTTGCAGCGTGAAGGTGAGGTCGGACGCCGCAAGATTAACGAGTACACACGCTATCTGACGGTGCTGCTGTGTCTGATTCAGTCGGTTTTCTGGGTCCGATATCTGCATGGCAGCAACCTGATCTACCCCGAATTCGCGGGCAGCGTTTCATTTATTCTTATTTCGATCACCGGCTTAATGTGCGGCACGCTGATCCTGATGTGGATCGGCGAGCAGATTGACGAGTACGGGATCGGTAACGGCATAAGCCTGATCATCATGGCAGGCATTATCGCCCGGCTGCCGAACGTGATTATCGAGGTGATTCAGGGGTTGGCGCAGGGAGCCGAGCCCGGGGCCGCCAGCGCCATGACGCCGGAGAAGGTGGTTTTCCTGATTATCTCCTTCGTGGCGGTGGTTGCGGGGGCGATCCTGATTACACAGGCCCAGCGCCGGATCCCCATTCAGCAGGCCAAGCAGACCCGTGGGCGGCGGATCGTCGGGGGGGCACGTCACTATTTGCCGCTGCGCGTCAACCACGGCGGCGTGATGCCGATCATCTTTGCCAGCTCCTTCCTGCTGTTTCCGCAGATGCTGTTCGGTTGGCTGGACGGGGCGGGCATCTGGCCGGCATCGTTGTGGTCGTTCATTCATAACGTTTTCTGGCCGGGCAGCTTCCCCTACGAGGTGCTCTACGTCGCGATGGTCTACTTCTTTGCATATTTCTGGGTGTCGGTGCAGTTCCAGCCGAAGGAGCTGGCCAACAACCTGCGCGACATGGGCAGCTTTATTCCGGGGCTGCGGCCCGGCAAGCGCACCGCCGACTACCTCGAAGCGGTCATGGAGCGCATCACTTACGTTGGCGCTGGCTTTCTGGCGGTAATTGCGGTCATCCCGGCGGTGGTGGCCGTGCAGCTTGAGATTCCCTACCGTGTGTCGGCATTTTTGGGTGGGACCGGTCTGCTCATTGTGGTGAGCGTCGCGCTCGACTTCATCCAGCGCATCGAGGCCAACCTGATCATGCGCAACTATGAAGGCTTCCTTGGGCAGGAGGGCGTCAGCCGCGTGAAGGGGTGGTATTGATGCGTGCCTGGCGACTTATCTTTCTCGGCCCGCCGGGCACCGGCAAGGGCACGCAGGCCCAGCGCCTGGCCCAGCGGCTCGGGCTGGTTCAGCTCTCCAGCGGCGACGTCCTGCGCAAGGAAGTGAAGGACAATACGCCGATCGGCCAGCAGGCGTTTCAGTTCATGAAGGCAGGAACGCTGGTGCCGGATGAGGTAATTACCGACGTGATGCTTTCGGCGATCGACCGCCTGCCGGCAGGAACCGGCTTCATCCTTGACGGCTTTCCGCGGACGGTGCCGCAGGCGGAGGCCCTCGATGCCGGACTGAAGCAGCGTAAGCTCGCCATCGACGCGGTTCTGGATTTTCAACTTGACGACGCGGAGATTGTCCGTCGCATCGTGACGCGCCTCATTTGCAGCGAGTGCGGAGCGACGTATAATACAGAGTTCATGCCGCCGAAGGTACCCGGCGTCTGCGACCGCTGCGGCGGGCAGGTTCTCCAGCGGGTGGACGACCGTGAAGAGGTGGTGGCGACGCGGCTTTCCGCCTACCGCGCTCAAACGGCGCCGCTGATCGGTTACTACGCCCGGCGCGGCCGTCTGCACACGATCGACGCCGCTGTTGGCGCGGACGAGGTCGAGAAAATGGTCGCCCGCGTCCTGGAGAAGCTGGGTGCTTCGGCATGAAAGCCACGCCGGTCAGGGTAATATTGAAGTCGCCGCGCGAGATAGAGCTGATGCGTGCGGCGGGCCGACTGGTGCATGAAGTGTTGGAGGAACTGGCCGGGATGATCCGGCCGGGGATTGCGACGGCGCAGCTTGAGGCCCGGGCGGCAGAGCGAATTCGCCGGGCTGGCGCAACCGCGCTTTTCTACGGAGTACGTCACCCGCAGGCGCGGTTCCCGTTTCCGGCCAGTATTTGCTGCTCGGTGAACGAGGCGGTCGTTCACGGGATCCCGGACGGCCGACCGTTGCAGGAGGGCGACATAGTCAGTATCGACTGCGGCGTCCGCCTGCGCGGCTATTGTGGCGACGCGGCGCGCAGCTTTGGCGTCGGGCGGATCAGTCCGCAGGCCGAAGCTCTGCTGCGTGTGACCCGGGAGGCACTGGAGCGGGCGATCTCCGAAGTCCGGCCTGGTGTCCGTTGGAGCCAGATTGCCCGCAAGGTGCAGGAGCTGGTCGAGAGCCACCGTTTCAGCGTGGTGCGCGACTTCGTCGGCCACGGGATTGGTCGTGAGATGCACGAGGAGCCGAAACTGCCCAATTACTGGAGCCGTGACCAGCGCGAGGCGGACTTCGAGCTGGTTCCCGGCATGACGCTGGCGATCGAGCCGATGGTTACCGCCGGCCGAGCGGAGGTCGAATTCGCTGACGCCTCCGGCTGGACGGTGGTCACCAAGGACCGGTCGCTGGCCGCCCACTTTGAGCACGTTGTCGCCGTGACTGAGGACGGGGCCGACGTGCTCACCGACGGCAGATAGGTGCGACCATGAAGGTTCGCAGCAGCGTCAGGCGAATCTGCGAGAACTGCAAGATTGTCAAACGCCGCGGCGTGGTGCGGGTGATCTGTACCAACAAGCGTCACAAGCAGCGGCAGGGTTAGCGGAGACCTGGCATGCCCCGTGTTGCTGGCGTGGACATCCCGGGTGAAAAGCGGCTGGAAATCGCCTTGCGCTACATTTACGGCATCGGCCCCTACCGTGCGCGGGAGATTTGCCGCAAGACCGGTATTGACCCGGGCATTCGTGCCAACACGCTTACGGAGGACCAGATCAGCCGGATCGCGGCGGTAATCGAGAGCGACTACGTGATTGAGGGGCAGTTGCGGCGGCAGATTCAGCAGAACATCGCCCGGCTGCGTGACATCCGCTGCTACCGCGGACTGCGACACATCCGTGGCCTGCCGGTTCGCGGGCAGCGCACGCGGACCAACGCCCGCACGCGTAAGGGTCCGCGCAAAACCGTGGCGGGCAAGAAGGGCATCAAGGAAATGCATCGCGGCTAGCGCTTAGCCGGGAGGTCGGATTTGGCCAAGGCAGGTTCCAGGCGGCGTCAGAAACGAAGCGTGGCCAAGGCCATCGCCCACATCCGCGCTTCGTTCAACAACACCATCATCACCTTGACAGACGTGAACGGCGACACGCTGTGCTGGGCGTCGGCCGGTTCGGTGCCGGTGGGCGGTGGGGAAAAGAAGTTCACCGGCGCTCGCAAGAGCACGCCTTTTGCCGCACAGCGAGCAGCCCAGTGGGTAGCGAACGAGGCCCGCAAGTTCGGCGTGGTGGAGGTTGACGTCCGGGTCAAGGGCGCCGGTGCCGGCCGCGAGTCAGCGATTACCGCGTTGCAGGCCGCCGGCTTGCGCATTCAGTCCATCGAAGATGTGACGCCACTGCCGCACAACGGCTGCCGCCCGCGTAAGAAGCGGAGAGTCTAGAGCATGGGACGCTACCTTGGTCCGACCACCCGACTTTCGCGGCGTGAAGGGATCAACCTGCGGCTCAAGCCGATCCGCGACGAAAGTGGCAAGTGTCCGCTGGAGCGCGAATACAAGAACTATCCGCCGGGGATGCACCTGTGGCGCCGGGGCCGCTCCAGCGAATACGCTGTTCGGCTTAGAGAGAAGCAGAAGGTCAAGCGGCACTACGGCATTCTGGAGCGGCAGTTCCGGCGCTACTTTGCCATGGCGGAGCGCTCCAAGGGGAACACCGGCCTGGCCCTGCTTCAGATTCTTGAACGCCGCTTGGATAACGTTGTGTACAAAGCGCGTTTTGTCGCCGGCCGGCGCGGGGCGCGCCAGGCCATCGTGCATGGCCATATTATGGTCAACGGACGGAAGGTGGATCGGCCCGGGTACCTGGTATCGGCGGGGGACAAGATTTCGGTGCACCCGCGGGAACGCTCGCGCAAGTACGTTCAGGCCCAGATGCAGTTGCTCGAGGGCGTGCCCAATCCCCCGCCGCAGAACTGGCTGCACGTGGACCCGGTGAAAATGGAGGCGACTGTGGTGGCGCTGCCCAGCCGTGAGGATGTTCTGATTCCGGTGGAAGAGCAGCTTATCGTCGAGTTCTGCTCGCGCTAAGAAAGCACGGGCGCCGATGCGACCCCACGGTCAGCCTCGGGAGGCAGATGCAGCATGCGTATCAGATGGCGCGGCCTGGAACTTCCGACCCGTGTCCAGCGCGATGACACGGTCAGCACCGACTGCTACGGGCTTTTCATTGTGGAGCCCTTCGAGCGCGGCTTCGGCACCACCGTGGGCAACAGCCTGCGCCGCATACTGCTGTCGAGCATCGAGGGCTCTGCGATCACCCACGCCCGAATCGCCGGAGCGGATCATGAGTTCTGCTCGCTGCCGGGCGTGCTGGAGGATGTGACCGACATCATCTTGAATCTCAAGTCGATTATTGTGGAGCTGGATTCCGAGACCCCCAAGACGATGCGCGTGGTGCGCAACCAGCGGGGCGAGGTGCGCGCCGGCGACTTTGAGCACGACGCTAGCATTGAAATCTACAATCCCGACCAGATCATTGCGACGCTGACGGACGATGTTTCCTTCTCGGCGGAGGTCACCGTTGCCCGTGGCCGCGGCTATGCCCCGGCCAGTGAGCTGATCAGTGAGAACACCGAGATCGGCGTGATCCCGGTTGACGCTTTGTTTTCGCCGGTAACGCGTGTGCGCTACCGAACTGAGGAAACTCGCGTCGGCCAGCGGGTGAATTATGACCGGCTGGTGCTGGAGATCTGGACCAAGGGCACAATCCGGCCCGAGGAGGCCCTGGTCGAGGCGGCCAAGATCCTGCGCAAGCACCTGAACCCATTCGTTCAGTATTTTGAGCTCGGGCAGGCCCAGACCATCGCCGAATCCCGGGTCGAACCGGTTACGCTGGCGGTCGATGAGGAGCTTCGCCGTAAGCTCGAGCGCTCGATTGCCGACCTGGAGCTTTCGGTACGCGCCAGCAATTGCCTCGAGGGCGCCCGGATTGTGACCATCGGGGATCTGGTGCGCAAGACCGAGGATGAACTGTTGCAGTTGCGCAGCTTCGGCAAGACTTCACTGGAAGAGGTCAAGCGCAAGCTGGCCGCCATGGGCCTTTCGCTGGGGATGGACGTTTCCAGGTACCTGTCCGAATATGAGCACGCCACGGCAGGGGCCCCGGATGCAGGTGAAATGAGGTGATGCATGCGGCATCGGGTCGCAGGGCGCAAGCTGAGTCGCACGTCGGCGCACCGTTTGGCGCTGCGCCGCAACCTGGTGCAGAGTCTCATTGAGCATGACGCCGTCCGCACGACGCTGGCCAAGGCCAAGGAAGTCCGGCCCTTTGCCGAGAAGCTGGTTACCCTGGCGATTGACGGCAGCCTAGCGGCCCGGCAGCGTGCGATCGCACTCCTGACGGAACGTTCGATCATTCCCAAGGAGCATCAGGCCGAATATGACCGGCTCAGCGATGCCAAGCGGGAGAAGGCCCTGCGCGCCCGCTCCGGACGCCGCTACCGCGCCAGCACCACGCGCCCCGGCGTGAAATTCACGGCCGAATCGGTCATCCACAAGCTTTTTACCGAGATTGGACCGCGGATGAAGAAGCGCAACGAGGCCCGCGGTTGCGGCGGCGGCTATACGCGCATCATCAAGCTTGCGGACCGCCGTCTTGGCGATGGCGGGCCGTTGGCGCTGCTGCAATGGGTTGGCGAGGATGAGAAGACGCGCCCGAAGCGGTCCGATAAGACCGAGCGCAAGCGCAAAGCTCGCGTCAAATACGCCTTTTACGCGGGCAAACCGCTGCCGCGTCGCGGCAAGCGGGCGACCGCAGCCAAAACCGCCGCGCCAGCCAAAACTTCTAGGACGGTTAAGGCTGCCAAGCCGCGCAAATCCGCCGGCGCCTCAGAAGGTCCCGCGCCAGAATCAACCTGACCCGATGAACGCGGGCACGCTCGATCCGAAGTGCTTATTCTGCCGGATCATCGGCGGACAGATTCCGTGCCACCGGGTCGAGGAGAACGAGCACGTTCTGGCGTTCCTGGATATCAATCCGCTGACTGCGGGTCACACGATCGTCGTGCCGAAGCATCATGCGGAGTTTCTGGAGGGCCTGCCGGCAGAGTGGGTCAACGAGCTGGCGCGCGCGCTGGGACCGTTGGCAACGCGCGTCGCGCGGGCAGTCGGCGCCGTCGGATACAATCTGCTGGTGAACAACGGTCAGGCGGCCGGCCAGGTCATCCCGCATGTGCACTTTCACATCATCCCCCGGCACGAGGGCGATGGGCTGGGCTATCGCTGGAAGGCCCGCGCGGCTTCTGAAAGCGAGCTGGCGGAGCTGGCGGCGCGAATCCGCGGCGCCGGATAGCGTCGCTTGGCGTTGTTCCGGAATTGCCTGTGCTTATAATAGTTGGGTTCTGCGGGGACGTAGCTCAATTGGGAGAGCGCCGCGTTCGCAATGCGGAGGTTGAGGGTTCGAGCCCCTTCGTCTCCACTTTTTGGCTGCCGGTCGTCGCCGAGGAGCCTTTTCGGAGTTGTAAGTCGCGGCCAAGGTGGGCTGCCGCGATCACCCGGAGGAGTTGAAAAGATGAAGAAGAGGCAGTTTGCGCTGGTTGCGGGAGCGATGTGGTGTCTGTTCGCTGTGGTGGGAACCGGTTATAGCCAGGTGCGGGCTGAGTTGACGCCGATCTCTAGCGCGCCGGCTGCGTCCGCTCCTGCGTTCCAGGCTGAGGCTGCCGGGGCGCCGAAAATGGAGCTTAGCCCGACCGAGTTCAATTTTGGCGCGATCTGGCAGGGAATGCCAGCGCGTGGCGAGTTTACGATCAAAAATGTGGGCGATGCTCCGCTGACCGTCACTGCGACGAGTTCCTGCGGCTGCACTGTGGCGACGCGTCCGAAGTCCCCGCTGGCCCCCGGCGAAACTACAACGTTCACGATCAGCTACGACACGAAGCGTCCCAGCGTGGCAAATAAGAGCGTCTTTCTCAATACCAACGATCCGCAGCAGGGTCGGGTAGAGATCAAGGTGCGCGGGACGGTCAAAGCGTTGCTGGAGGCCACGCCCGGCGACGTCCTTAGTTTTGCCGGTTTGGACACTGATTCCCGGGAAACGCGCACCATCAGGCTGGAGAACCGCTACCCTGAGCCGGTGCATCTGAAGTTGCGCCCGGATCAGAACTTCGGGGCTTTTGAGGTTGAACTGAGGGAAATCGTTTCCGGCCAGGAGTACGAGCTGGTGGCCACTACCCGACCGCCGCTGCGCAAGGGCGCCAATATGGCGGCGGTCGTGGTTGAGACCGGCCTGAAGGAAGTTTCGGAGCTGACATACAGCCTCAGCGCGTTCGTACAGCCGCGCGTGATGGTCTCGCCCGCGTTCCTGACGGTTATGCCGCAGGTGGATAAGCCGAAGGACTACACTATCGCGGTGCAGTATCGGGTAACTACGCCGCTGCAGATCAAAGAGGTCAAACCGAGTATAGATTCAATCAAATGGGAGCTTTTGCCGCCGAACCCGCCGCCGCCCGACTCGCGGCTGGCGTCGCATCAGATCCGTGTGACGCTTCCGGCATATGAGGAGCTGCCGCCAGACGGTGCGATCATTGAGATCCTGACCGACGACCCGGATCCGGAGTTTCAGAAGCTGACGGTTCAGGTAATGCGCCACTCGCCGCGCAAGCCGCGTGCGAGCGTGGTTCCTGACAAGTCGAGTCTCGCTCCGGCGATGCCTTCGGATGGCCCCGCAGCGGGGCCGGCGTCGCGTCCCAGCGGCGGTGACTAGTTAGGCCGGGCTGATAGCAACAAGCGCCATGAGAGCCCACCTGGAAGTTTGGGCACAGTATCCTGGCGTCGGCCCGGTCGGCTGGACCTGACCTGGGCAAAACCGCCCCCAGGGGGACTCGAACCCCCGTCTCCAGGATGAGAACCTGATATCCTAGGCCGCTAGACGATGGGGGCAGTGGATTTGTAGGAAGAATAGCTGCGACGACGCTGGTCGTCAACCGGGCTGCCTGTGCGCGGTCTCTGCCGCGGCGGCCACCGGGCCTGTTGCGAAGGCGCAATTTCAGGGAGAATCAGGTTTTATGGGTGGCAGCACGCCGGATCGCGTCCACTTGCTTGCGCACGCCGGGCCGGCGCACGACGATTTGCGCGCGCTTGGCCTTCAATCCGGGGCCGAGTACCTGCGTTTCGTCCGGGCGCATTTGGCGCCGAACCTGCGACTGACCTGCTCTTCACGTTTGCTTGAAGCAGTTGAAGATGAGTGGCACGGCGGCCGGCGCGACGACGCCGCGCGGATTCGGGATTTGCAGGAGGCGATAAACGATCCGAGTACGCTGGCACTGGTGGCGGCCAACGGGGGTGCGTATTTTTCGCGCATTTTGGCGCACATCGACTTTTCGCCGCTCTCGCGTCGACGCCGCGCGTTGTACGCGATTGGCTTCAGCGAGCTCTCGACGCTGGTAAATGTGGTTGCGAGCTACCGCTGCGGGCGCGGGCTGTATTGGCTCTGTCCGAACTACCTGGTGTGGAAGCTCCGACCGCGAAGGCGGGCTCTGGCGGCGTTCGCGGAGTTCTGGCGGCTCTTGCCTGAGGTGCTCGCCGGCCGGACGCCGCGCCAGGCGAAGTACCTGCGTTTCGGAGCGATAAGCGCAGAACTCGTCAGCGGTCGGGTCAGAGCCGGCAGGATCAATCTCATCGGAGGCTGTCTTTCGGTTCTGGCGGCGGTGCTTGCGGGAGCGGTCGGCCGGCGTTTGCAGCCCGAGGGCAAGTGGCTGTTCATCGAAGACATCGAGGAAGTGCCCTACCGGGTTGACCGGCACCTGGCAGCTTTCAAGGTCGCCGGCTGGTTCGAACGGATCGCCGGGCTGCTGGTGGGCGACTTCCACACGAAAGAGGCCGACGTTCAGCCCGCAGTTCTCGAATTGCTGCGCTTTCACCTGGCGCGAGGAAGAAAGCTGCCGATCGCGGTTACACGTGACTTTGGTCATGTCTGGCCAATGGTGCCCGTCTGGCTTGGTCGGCCGCTGCGACTTGAGGTGTGCGGACGGCGCCTGAGCATCAGCCCCGACTGATACGACGACGCGCGGGGTTATCTGCGCTGCTGGTAGGTTCTGATAATCCGGTGCGGCAGCCCTCGCAGCGCTCGAGGCAGCAAAGGCCGCTAAACTTGACCGTGGCGCCGGTAGCATCTAGCATCTTTGGTCGCGGCGTTTGTTTGTGCCGCGCGGAGGCGCGCCGATGGGCCTTTGCGAGCGCTGCCGCAAGGCGCAGGCAACATTCCACCTGACCAACATTGACGCCTCCGGAGCTAAACAGGAGCGTCACCTGTGCGAGCGCTGCGCGATTGAGGAGGGGCTGGTGCAGATCGCCAAGCCCGTTCCGGATGTTGCGGAGCTGCTGGAGGGCCTGGTGGCGACCGGCAAATCGGCCTCGGCGCTGGCGAACATTGTGTGCGAAGAGTGCGGGATCAGCTACGTTGAATTCCGCAATCAGGGGCTGCTCGGTTGCCCCAACGACTACGACGCTTTTGAGGAGCCGTTGCGGCGGCTGCTCGAACGTGCTCATGACGGTGCGACGCAGCATGTCGGGAAGGCCCCCAAAGCTGTCGGCCCGCGGAGGCTCGTCATCCAGGACCTGCGCCGCTTGAAGCGGCGTCTGGCCGAGGCGATCGCCGCCGAGGATTACGAGCGCGCCGCGCGTCTGCGCGACGAGATCCGCCAACTGGAGGGCTCATGAAACCGCTTGATGAGGTGACCCGTCAGGCGAGCGAATGGCTGCGTGGCGTCGGCCCGCTGAGCGACATCGTGATCTCCAGCCGCATCCGTCTGGCGCGCAACGTCCGCGGATACGTCTTCCTGAGCCGCGCGGATGCCGACACGCGCACGGAGCTGGCCGAGCTGCTCCAAGCGGCGATCCGGCGCAGCCGCGATCTGGAAGGACTGGTCCACCTTGATCTTGAGCGGCTTGATGATCTTGATCGGGCGGTTCTGGTCGAGCGTCACCTCATAAGCCGACAGCATGCGGAGGGCAGTGGCGCCCGGCGCGTCGCCTTTGACGGCAACGAAGTCGCCGCCCTGATGATCAACGAAGAGGATCATCTGCGGGTGCAGGTGATGCGCAGCGGGCTTCAGCTTGACCAGGCGTGGGAGCAGATCTCCAGCATTGACGACGCCTTGCAGGAGAATCTGGAATTCGCATTTCACCCGAAGTACGGGTACCTGACTGCCTGTCCCACCAACGTCGGGACCGGGATCCGCGTCTCCGTCATGCTTCATCTGCCGGCCCTGCGACTGACTAACGAGCTTGAAAAAGTGTTTCAGGCGGCCAAAGAGATGCGGCTGGCAATCCGCGGCTTCCACGGCGAGGGCACCGAGGCCCTCGGTGACCTGTTCCAGATTTCGAATCAGGTTACCCTCGGCCGCACGGAGATCGAAATCATCGAGGACTTCCGCGACGCGATTATCCCGCGCATCGTCGAGTACGAGCGGGCCGCCCGGACCAGCCTGCTCAAAAACCGGCTCCACGCCCTGGATGACAAGATCTGGCGGGCGCTGGGTACACTGCAGAACGCACGGCTGATCAGTTCCAGCGAGGCTATGCAGTACCTCTCACATCTGCGAATGGGGGTGCACACCGGACGGCTCAAGAACATCGAGTTGCAGACGCTCAATGAGCTGTTCTTGCAGACGCAGCCGGCTCATTTGCAGAAGCTTCAGGGCGAACGACTGACGGGCGAACAGCGCAGCTACGTCCGCGCCAGTCTTATCCGCGCACGCCTCAGTCGGAACTGACGGTCCCAGAAAAAACCCGGTCGGCTTCTTGAGAGGCAGGTGTCGGCGCGCTGCTGGTCGCGGTTGCCTGCGGCACCCAGACACGGACGTCAGAGACGTCCAGCTCTGCGGTGTAAGCCTCTGGCGGCGCCGGTACGCGCTGGCACAAGCGCCGTGTAGCACCGGGCAGCAGCGGCCCGCGCCACTGCTCGTCGGAAAGTGTCAAGGGGGCGGCAATAAAACAGCGAGATTCGCCGACCGGGTCGCCTCCGGCGTCCAGCAGGACGATACGGGCCGTCAGCAGCGTGACGGTCTGGTCGCCGTGGTTGCTAGCCTCCACGATCGCCCGGGCCTGCTCGTTCAGGTCCGTCGGTTTTTCGAGCCGGACGCTGAGTTGGAGCTGAGAGCGGTAGCCCGGCACCCGCCGGTCGTTGAAAACGTCGCCAAGCATTGGGACGGCCCGCCCCAGCCGCGGCAACGCTTCTACAAACTTGTTTTCCGGACCGAAGAAGTCCCTTGCGGTCCGGTCGGCTATATGCAGACCATAGAGACCCAGCCCCGCTGCACACACTATCAACAGAATCAGCGTTCCAAAAACTCCGGAAATGAGCGTGGTCAGCACGCCGCCTTTCTTCACAATCACTGCCGGTGCCGAACTCATGGCTTGTACTCCCGACGCAGGCTTTGCATCAGCGAGCCGGGCCGCCGGTCCCGCTAGCCGCACTCTACATCCGGATTCGCAGCGAGTCGAAGAATATTGAAGAATATTGGCGTTTTTGGGTCCGTGAAGCTCCTTCGGCCGACGGCCCGCGCGCCTGGCCCCTGGGGCCGGACGAGTTCGACAGCAAGCCCGCCGTGCCGCAGAATAAGGAGCCGGATGCCCGCTCACGGCAACGTCGGTTTGTCCGCAATCGCGGGTAGATGACGGGTAGCGAAGCTCGGCGGCCAGTATGGCTTTTCGTCGGAACCTTCGTCGTGTCGGCCCCTTGCGCCCGAACGACGCTGATGGATTCGGCAGAGCTTGTCGCTCAGTTATCGGGCGTTCCCCTTGATCCACGCGTCGAACGCCGATTCCTTCGGCAGCGGTTTGGGCTCGACTATCTGCCGGCAGTCGACAACCCTGGCGAAGTCGCTATGCCAAGCGAGGAGCGTCGAAGAGAGCTTCCTTGGCGAAGTGGGGCAGGAGGCGCTTGCGGCCGGTGTAGCGCAGTCAGAACAGGGATAGATAAAACCAGCCTGCCAGAACCAGTGAGATCAGCCCGAGGATGAGGCCGGCGATTGCAGCTCTCGGCGGGTGCCGGCCCGTTCCGAAACCCACCCCCAGTGCTGCGAAGGTGACGGCCAGCAC
>Ga0185342_1001063_pt1 | contig 12215 bp, 12 predicted proteins | sample ConPoolayeEmetaG_FD_128045 | JGI IMG/M metagenome (GOLD analysis project Ga0185342, IMG submission 128045) | Hot spring microbial mat communities from California, USA to study Microbial Dark Matter (Phase II) - Cone Pool mat layer E metaG... ...
ATATTATACGTTATATATTATACGTATTTTTTAGCTTATTATCTTAAATTGTTCCTAACTTGCATCATTTCATCAGAAGTTTTAACAGCTTTAGAACTAATTTCATAAGCCCTCTGAGCTGCAATCATATTTACCATTTCTTCGATTACATTTACATTGGACATTTCTTTAAAACCTTGTAAAATAGAGTAACCTTGATTTAATTGAATTGGCGCACCTGATGCGACAGTTTCAATATAAATATTATCAGAAAGACTTTGCAGCCCAGAAGGATTTATAAAATTATATATTATTATTTTACCAACTCTAATCTGTTCTTCAGAACCTAATGGTGTTATATAAATTTCACCATTTGTAGTTATAGTAATATCTTCAAATGACTGTTTAATATTTATTGGAGGCTGAAGTTTATATCCTTGAACATTTACGATATTACCATTAGCATCAATCCTAAAAGAGCCATCTCTAGTATAGCCAGTCTTTCCATCTGGCAGCAATACCCCAAAAAATCCATCACCTTCAATTGCTAAATCCAATGGATTTTCACTACTTTGAAGAGTTCCTTGAGTAAAAATTTTTGTAACACCTGATGTCTTTGAACCAAGCCCAATGAATGAATTTAAATCAACTCTATTAATGTTTTCCTGATTTTGAATATTGTTTTGATTTTGAACATTGTTATTCAAATTAATTTGTGCAGTATTGTTTTGAAAATAAACATCTGTAAAATTTATTTCGCTTTTTTTATAGCCAGGCGTATTTATATTGGCTAAATTATTAGATATAACATCGACATTTATTTGCTGATTTATCATGCCTAATGCAGATATATACAAACTTTTCATTTTACCTACCCCCTAAAAGCAAATACTTTCCTTAAAATTCTTACAAATCTTATAAATCTACGAGTAATTTCATATAGAAAATCATCAAAATTAATTTAATTTACCAACACTATTAACTGATTTCGATAAGGTCTCATCCTGCATTTTAATAACCTTTTGATTTATTTCATATGAACGCATTATTGCAATCATATCAGCCATCTCATATATACCATTTACATTAGATGTTTCAAGAAATCCTTGCTTTATATTAACCCCTTGTTCATTTTGGGGCTGTATCTGGTTATTAAATAAAAAATATGAATCGTTTGTAACTACCAAGTTTTCAGGCTTATCAATGGCAGCTATTTTTAACTTGTCAACAAATTGATTGTTTGCATAAACATTGCCGCTTGAATCAACTACAAAACTCTCGGGAGTTAAAATTTTTATATAACCTTTCTCACCTAAAACTTTATAACCATCTAAGTTAACAAGAATCCCATCACTATCTAATGTAAACGAGCCATTCTTTGTTAGCAAATTATTTCCTAAGTTATCTTCCAAAATAAAGAAATTATTATTATTTATAGCAAGGTCAAAAGGATTTTGCGTGAGCCTTAAAGAACCATTTGTTAAATCAACAGAGACTTTATCAATTATCAAACCTTTAGAAACTGAACCTATATAATTACCTTCATTTATAGATTTTATCTGCATGTCTTTATAATTTACAAAGACAATGCTTCTTTTCTTAAAGCCAATTGAATTTATATTAGCTAAATTGTTGGATAAGACTTCCATTCTTTTTTGGTCCACATTCATCCCTGAAGTGGAAAAATATATTCCACTTATCAATTTAATCTTATCCTTAATAAATTATTCTGCTACCCTAATACAATAATTATTCCTTTTATAAAATATATCGGATTATTTTATAAAAATCTTAAATGTTATATTAATAAAATTAAATAATAATTTAGTTATACTTTTATTTATTTTAATGTATTAATTATTCTATATCAATTATTCTATATTTGTTATGTTATATTAAGTTTTAGGCTATAGATTTAATTATTTCTGAAGTTTCTATTACCATTGATACACTGCCGTCCCCTAAAGTTGTTGCACCTGAAATAAACTTAGAATTAGTTAATGATGTATCAAGGGTTTTAATAACTATTTCTTCTTTGCCAATTATTCTTGTTACTAAAAGACCTACCTTTTCTCTTTCTGAATCTAAAACAATTAAGTAGTTTTTATCTTTCGTTTTCTTATAATCAATTTTAAATAACTCTTCAAGTTTTACTACTGAAATTATTTCATTATTTATATTAATTACTTCTTTTTGCCTAACTGTTTTTATTTCATTGTCATAAACTTTTACCACATTTGTTACTGACGTTAAGGGCAAAGCATAGATTTGGTTGTAAACTTCCACTATTAATGCCTGCATAATCTCTAAGGTAACAGGAATTTTTAAAAGTATAGTTGTGCCCTGGTCAATACTGCTATACACATCAATTGAGCCTCTTAATTTACTTATATTTGATTTTACTACATCCATCCCTACCCCTCTGCCTGAGATTTCTGAAACTTGCTGTGCAGTACTAAAGCCTGGCAGGAAAATAAGATTATAAATAAAAGATTTATCTTTTTTTTCAGCATCAGACTCAGATATCAAATTCTTTTCAATAGCTTTCTTTAAAATCTTTTCATCATCAAGTCCCTTACCATCATCTTTTACCTCAATTATTATATTATTACTTTTCTGGTATGCATTAAGCATTATTTTACCAGTTTCAGGTTTGCCTTTTTTCTTGCGCTCATTAGGCATTTCAATTCCATGGTCAACTGCATTTCTAATTAAATGCAGTAACGGGTCATTTAATTCCTCTGCAATAGATTTATCAAGTTCAGTATCTTCTCCGTTAGTAATTAGTTCTATTTTTTTCCCAGTATTTTTTGCAAGGTCTCTAACAAGTCTAGGGAATCTTCCAAACAACCTACCAATCGGCATCATTCTTACCTTCATTAAAGATGTATGGATATCAGTAGTAAGCAAATCAAAATTATTAGTAATTTCAGTAAGTTTTTTTGTTATTACATCATTTTCTATAAAATTCTCCAAATATTTACTAATTTGTATAAGTCTATTTCTAGCCAAAACAAGCTCACCTACATCATTCATAAGCTTATCAAGTCGCTTTACATCTACACGCATTGTAGTCTCAGCTTTAACATCAGCTTTTTTTTGCTTTTTAAGAAGTTCGTCAAGCTTTTCTCTTGAAATCTTGCCTTCACTTATTAAAATTTCTCCTAATTTTGTTAATTCATCTTGCTTAGCTAAAGCTTCTACAAGTTCCTCTTTTTTTATAATGCCTTCTTCTACAAGTATTTCACCAATTTTTTTATCTTTATATTTGTCATCCTCACCTTCAGTCTTAGCATCTAATGGGTTATCTATTGAAGTATTATTTTCATTACTATTACCAGTTTTATTGTTTACTAGACTATCATCTGTAGGCTCAATATCAGCTTTTTTATCTACTTGACTTGCTTTTATTAACTTTTCAATCTTTGCCTTACTTTCCTCTATATTAATATTAGAATCAAATCCATTTTCAACATCTTGTATAAGTAGTTTTATTAAATCAATTGATTCCAGAATAATATCCATCACTTGCTCATCAATTAATAATTTTTTTTCCCTCATCAAATTTAATGCATTTTCAAGCTCATGAGTAAAATTTGAAATTTTTTCTAAACCCATAAAAGACGAAGTACCTTTTATTGTATGAACAGCTCTAAATACATTATTTAAACAATCACTATTATCAGGTTCTTTTTCTAAGATTAATAAATTTTTATCAACATTTTCAATCAGTTCCTTAGCTTCAATTAAAAAATCGTTGATAAAATCTTTCATTTCAGGGTTTATAAAATCACTCATGCACATCACCTTAAAAAAATTAATAAATTAAGTTTTAAAAGTAAAAATTTAGAATAAAATTTATAACTAGTAATTTCATAGAATAGAACAATTTAATTTAGCCTGATTTTCTAATTAACTCCTTTATATTATCTTTTAGTTCTTCTGCAGGCAAAGGCTTAATTAAATACACATTTGCCCCTGCTTCTAAACACTTCTGTCTTTCAATTTCGTTTTTTTCAGTTGTAAGCATTATTATTGGTATTTTACTATAAACTGTACTAGACCTTATTGTATTTACTAATTCTAACCCAGTCATTTTTGGCATATTTAAATCTGCAATTATTAAATCTACGTCGTTGACAACTATTTTTTCTAATGCCTCTATGCCATTTTCTGCTTCTATACAATTAAATTCATTATTATGTAAAATATTTATTATCAATTTCCTCATTACTCTTGAATCATCAACTATTAATATATTAATCAAATGCTCCTCCTTAAAATTAAATTAAATTAAATTAAACTGAATTGAATTTAATTGAATTGAATTAAATTATTTATTTTTCTGTTTTAATGTTCCTAATTTAATAGATAATTTTTTTATAATTTTATTTTTTAAAAAAATTATTGAAAAAATAATTTAAAAAATAAAATTAAAAAATATTAATAATTTTTACACCTCCTTTTTATAAACTAAAGCTTTTTGGAATAGCACCAGCTTAAAAGCTGATGTTATACCGTGCAATGATTCAGAATGTCCTAAAAAAAGATAGCCATTTGGTTTTAATAAGTTATAAAAACTATCTAAAACCTTTTTCTTTGCATTTAGATCAAAATAAATCAAAACATTTCTGCAAAAGATGATATCAAAAGATGGCAAAAGAGATAAATCATTATTGTCAAGAAGATTAAGCTTTTTAAACTTTACGTTTTGTCTATATTGGTTTTTTATTTCGTATTCCTTTTCTGAAATTTTATTAAAACATCTTGATATAATTTTAGGGTCAGTGGTTCTTAAAGAATATTCACCATATACGCCTTTAATTGCTTTATTTAATACTGACTGGCTTATATCTGTTGCTAATATATCAAAATACCAGTTATTGTAACTTTGATTATTTTTATTATTTCCTTTATTCTCAGTAGACTTTAATGATTCAAAATAATCATTTAAAACTATAGATAAGGTGTAAGGCTCTTCACCTGAGGAACATCCTGCACTCCAAACTTTTAAATATTTTAGACCCAAATTATTTCCTCTTGATATTATCTCATCTAAAATCTCTTCCTTTAAAACTGTAAATTGGGGTTCATTTCTAAAAAAAGAAGTTTCATTTATTGTAATATAATCATAAAGAACAGTTATCTCCTGATCTTTTTTTTCGTTATATTTGAGGTAATAAATATAATCAGATACACTTCTTAGATTAAGATGGGCCATCCTTTCGATAACTTTATCTTCAATAAGGTATTTTTTCTCAATTCTAAAATAAATACCACATTTATCATAAATAAAATCCCGCAAAAAGCAAAACTCCTCGTCTGTAATTATTCTCTTTTCATTTTTTGTTTTTTCAATTTCTATATACAAGTTAATCCCCAACCTAATAGTTATTTGTAATAAATTAAATCAATTAATTTAATTATAAAATAAATATTTACAAACTTAACAATCAAAATAATTCTTCTTAAAAAAAGTCATTTTTAAAATTATTTACAACTTCATCACTTTTTTCTAGCTCATCATCTATTTCAAATAAAATTCTTTCAATATCAAAATCTTTAATTAAACAATTTTCTACTAATATTTTCCAAGCTTTTAAATCAAAAATATTTAACCCACTATGCGGAAATGTTAGCCACTCTTCTCTTAAATTTGTCAAAATATCAGCAATACTTACGACACAAATAAGCAAAATATTTTTGTTCTTTTCATCAGGACAGTGGTGAAAATTTATAGCATCAATTAGTTCTTCTGGAAAGTTCCAACTTTTTGCGATATAGCCTCCTATATATGCGTGGTCTGTGCCTAATTCTTCAGCTTCAACCTCAAATAAATTTTTATTATCTTGCTTTGCTCTTTCAACTGCTAAGTTAAATTCATAATGAAAATATTGGTCTAAAAATATTTTACCAATATCATGTAAAAGCCCTGCAATAAATGGGCTTGTCTGGAAATTTAGTTTAAAAACTTTTGTAAGAATTTCTGCTGTTCTGCCAGTTACTACAGAATGTTTTAAAAAAGCAATCTTATCAAAAGAGAATTTAGTTTTTTTTGGGAAAAGTTTTATAATGGACAACGTAAAAATTAGATTTTTTATTTCCCTTAAACCAAGTAAAATAATTGCTTGCTCAAGAGAGCCCACTTTTCTTTTTAAGGCATAAAAAGCAGAATTCGAAACTTTCAATATTTGGGCTGTAAGAGATGGGTCTTTTGAGATAAGATTGGCAAGTTCTTTTATTGATGTCTCCTCATCAATAGTATAACTCATAAGCTCTATTGCCAGCCCTGGCATTACAGGCAAATTTTTTAAATTATATAATTTTGTAAAAATGTTTTGTTTTAATAATTGTACTTTTTCTTCCATTAATTTTAAATTTGTTTTTTGCTAAAATTTTAAAATTCCAACTTATAAATCAGCAAAGAAAAAATAATAATATACTTCTTACATAATTTAATTTAATATAGAATTAAATTAATAAAAAAATTAATAACTTCAAAAATTTTAATTATTACTTTATAAATTATTCATTATTGCTAAAGATTTCATCCAATATTAGTCCAAAATCTATATTCTCATGTTTTGATAATGCTTCTATAGCTGTTGCTTTTACTAAAGGGTGATAACTTTGCACATTTTCTTTAAGTAGTTTTACTATTTCTTTGTCAGACTTAATTTCAAAATTTGATAATAATTTTATTGCCTGAGAAATATTCCAAGGATTTTTGTCTGTCTTAATAACATTTATTAAAAAATCAATTAAAATTCTACTTTTAATGTTGCTAATATTATAAAAAATATTATCGACATTAATTTTATAATTTAATATATCTATAATAGTTCTATTAAAGTTTGTCATTAAATCCTCGCTAAAAACATTGGCATTTTCAATTAATTTAAATAAGCAATTTAGCTCACAATGGTTTTTAAAAACTTCTAGAACCTCTATCTTTACATAATCTGGTAGATTTTTAATTATAGGCAGTATTTTAATTAAGATATTTTTAGAGCCTTTTTTATTAATAGCTTCCATAATGGAAAATGAAATCCAAGGTTGATTTTCAGTTTTGAGCAAGTCTACCAAAAAATCAACATCAAAATTAATTTCAGAGTCAGCTAAGGAATTTATCGCAGAGTGTTTAATATTTTCATTTTTATCTAGCAAAGCTATTTTTAGCAGATTAATTGACTTTGGATTTTTACTAAACCCTAATATCTGGCAGAGATATATTTTTATATTTTCGTTTGCATTTTCAAAAACAACCAAAATGTCATCAATAAAATAATCAACAGTATTACATAATAGCTCAAATACCATATTTCTAAAATGAGTATTATCACTATTTAAATAAAATATTAACTTTTCAAAGATTTTTTCATTCTCATTTTTAGCCTCAGAATCACTAAGACAGTACTTTTTATTCTGAGCTTCTTTGTAATTTTTTATAATCCTTTCTTTTAATAAATCTTTTACCTTTTCTTGAACAGCATTATTTCCATTCTCAAAAAGTTTAAATAACACATCTTTATTTACATCATATTTTTTTTCTTCTATTTTTTTAGTTAATTCATATAACTTTTGACCATCTTTAAAATCAACATTGAAATTTAAAATTTCTTGTTCTATTTTATTAATATCATCATCAATAGAAATTTTATTTAATTGAGACTCGTTTTTTTTAATATTAACTTCTTTAAAATTTGAGTTATAATCTTTCATACTCATCTTTTTGCCTTATAATAAATTTTATTTTGATTTTAATATTTTAAGTTAATTAACTAACTATCTTTATTATATTTTTTGAAATTTCTTCAATTGGGAGAATTAAATCTGCAAGTTTATTATCAACTATTGCTTTTGGCATTCCATAAATTATTGATGTAACTTCATCTTGTGCAATTACAATCCCATGCTTTTCTTTAAGACATTTTATACCCTTTAATCCATCACTGCCCATACCAGTTAAAATAATACCTAGGGCTCTCCTTCCAAAAATTTCAGCAACCGATGTAATTAAAACATCAACACATGGTTTATAAAGAGAACCAAAATCTCTTTCATCTAACTTAATAAAGACTTTCGCAGATTCTTTTACTAAATACATATTATAATTACCAGGCGCAATATAAACTGTTGAGTCTTCAATTAATTCATGGTCTTCAGCTTCCTTTACAATTATTTTGCTTAAAGTGTTCAACCTCTCTGCAAAAGTTTTAGTAAAACCAGCAGGCATATGTTGAGCAACAACTATGCTGCATGGTAAATTTTCAGGTAACATAGTAATTATATTTTGTAAAGCCCCAGGCCCACCTGTTGAAGCACCAATAGCAACTATTTTAATTTTTTGACCATCAGCTAATATTAAATTTTTATATTCATCATCTAAAAAATTTCTTTCCTCTAAAATATGTCTTTGCTGAATATTTTTTCTTAGTAGTCTGCTTTTTATTATATGTTTTCTTCTAGCTATCGATTTAATTTTATTAATAATTTCATTTTCAATTTTTAATACGTTTAGTTTGGTATGATCAATGTCTTTCGAAATATAATCAACTGCACCAATTTCTAATGCTTGAATTGTCTCTTTTGCACCAGCTGTTGTAAGTGATGAAATCATTATAACGGGTATTGGATGTTCATTAATAATTCTTTTTAACGCCTCTATTCCATTTAATTCAGGCATTTCAATATCTAAAGTTAATACATCTGGATCTAATTTTTTAACAAGCTCAACTGCTTCTAAACCATTTTTTGCTAAGGCAATTACCGTTATCTCTGGATCTTTTTCTAAAATCATTTTTAGGGCTCTTCTCATAAAAGCAGAATCATCTGCAATAATTACCCTTATCAAATTTTTACCTTTCTAATTTTTTAATAATATTGAATTTATTATTTAACTAATTATTGAATCTGTTAATTAAATTAATTAATTTTATTTAATCTTTAAAGCTAAATTCTACACACATTCTTTTTTTATCTATTATAAAAGGAAAAATCCAAGACTCATCACTTGCAATACAATTTGTGTTAAAATCTTTTCCACTAACCACTATAGGCAAGCTTTGTTCTATGTTCAAACCTTTATCCGCTAATTTAGTTTTTATTCCTCCTGCAATCATATTAGTCATTTCTCCAACAGCATCTATTACATCTTTATCAATATCTAAATAATCTATCCCTAACATTTTAGACGTTACTAATAGCGCACTGTCTTTTTCGAAATGAACTATAACTGAAGCAGAAAAATTGCCACCCAACCCTATAATGCCACTAATATCCTGCCTATTCGGTATTTTTATACCATTGTTGCGAATAAAAGGTTTTTCCATAATAGGTTCAATAAAAATCATTGAATTAAATATCTGTTTTACTACTTGTTCAACATAATCTATTATTTTTTCTTTAACTGTTTCTTTTACCATTACTTTTTTACTCCTATCCTATTAATTACTTTTTTACTCAAATCAATTTAAAAAACAAATTTAAATAATGTTAATAACAAAATAAATGCTAAAAAAAATAAAAAATTATAAAGTTTTATTAAAAACAAACTACATTTTGTATTAATATATTAATATTGAAAATAAGGTATTAAGAAAAATATTTTCTCAATTTTTGTTCAAGCTGAGCAGATGTAAAAGGTTTTGTAATATAGTTATCAGCCCCATTATTCATAGCTTCTTCCATTTTACTTGCACTGCCTTCAGTAGTAATCATTATTATAATTATTTTTTTTGAAGTAGCCGTTTCTCGGACCTTTTTTATAAACTCTATCCCGTTCATATTCGGCATATTCCAGTCAGCAAGAATTAAATCTGTTTTTTTGGCATCAAAAAATTTTAAGCCTTCAACACCATCTGAAGCTTCTGTAATATTAATATCAGTAAAACCACTCTCATTTAAGGCTTTTATAATTATTTTTCTCATCACTGCAGAATCATCCACAATCAATACATTCAGTGGCAACGCTCCTCCTTTAAAAATTTTAATAATTTATGTTTTTATAATTTATCTAAAAATTGTTCTAATTAAAATATCGGATTTTTTTTTAATAAAATAAAATAAAATAAAATAATTTATTTATTTTTATTTTTTATTTTTTTGCCGATATATATATTATATAAATAAAAATTTTTTTATTTTAAACTAATTATTATGAATAAAAATAAAGAAAAAATAATTAAAAAAACCAATTTGGAAGGTCAAAATTATTACTATAAATCTGATGAAGATAAAAGTTTTTTAGAAATATCAAATACTTTTTTTAAGCATTTATTTAAGTTATCAAATAATATACAGTTAATTATACTTACAATACCAAAGCAAAAAAACAGTCACACTTTTTTAATATATAAGGAAAGAGGAAAAAAAATAGTTTCTAACCCAAAAAAAACTATTTTAAATATCTCAAAGATTAATGAAATCTTAGAAAAAGAATTTAAGATAAAAAAATCTTTTTTTTCTGTATTAAACTCTCATTTTTTCAATAAAATTAACTCATTTAAAAAACCAACCCAAAATATTAAAAAAAACAGTTTCAAAAGTATTCTTATAATAGAATTTATTACAAATCAAAAGTACAAATTTTTTTTACAGCTAATTTTTGATTCAAAAAAAACAATAAGCAAAGTTACTGTTAATAAAATAGAAAAATTTGCAAAATTGTATGTAAATATTGTTGATTATTATTTAACAATAAAAGGCCTTTTAGAAATAAATAAAATTTTTGAAAAAAGTCTTTCACATATTTTAGAATTATTGATTTCACTTTTAGAAGTAAAGGATCCTTATACTTTTGGTCATTCAAATAATGTTAAAGAAATTAGTATGCTTATTGCTGAGGAATTAAATTTAGACACAGAAACCAAAAAAAACATCGAACTAGCAGCAATTCTGCATGATATTGGTAAAATTGGTATATCTGATATAATTCTACAAAAACCTAGTATTTTAAATGATTTTGAATTTGAAGAAGTCAAAAAACATTCCTTAAAAGGAGCACTTCTTTTAGCGCATATTCCCAGTTTTAAAAATATTGCCAAAATTATAATGCAGCATCATGAAAGATATGATGGCAAAGGTTATCCAATTTCATTATCTGGCGAAAATATATTAATAGAATCTAGAATAATAGCAGTTGCAGATACTTTCGATGCAATTACTAGTCAAAGGCCATACAGAACAAGAAAAGATGAAAAAACAGCAATTGAAATAATAAAATCTGAATCAGGTCGTCAATTTGACCCAAAAGTAGTCGAGGCACTATTAAAAGTAATTGAAAAGAAAAAACATTTAAAAAATTATTACCAATTAAACGATAATCTTTTTAATCAGTATGATATTAGCCAAGAAAAACTTAAAGCATTAAATAAATAAGTAAGTAATTAGTAAGTAAATAATTAGGTAGCTAAGTAGGTAATTAAGTAAGTTAGGAAGTTAGTAAGTAAATAAATAGGTAAGCAAGTAAAAATAGCTTTATATGTTAAAACACAAAAAAAGAAAAATTTTAATTCAAAACTTAACTTCAAAATATAAAAAAATTATTAATTAAATTAATATGAACTATTTTTATATAGGTTTATCAGTGCTTATTGCTATTTTATTAAGCCAAGCTATAAATATATTTTTAAAATTATTTATAAGCAAAATTAAAAATTCTAAATTTGCTAATAAATTTTATAAAGATGAAAAAGCAAACTCAGAAAAAAAAATAATATGCCAGAATGACCAATTAATCATACAAAAAAATGATTTTTTAATTAAAGCTTTTTTTGAATTAAGAAACAACATAGCAATACTTGAAAAAATAGATGAACAATTAAAATATAATAAAGACAAAAAAATATTAGACAATTTAAAAAAGATTAGTTCAATAAATATTTTAAATGCAAATAAAATTCCTTATTTAAAAAAAGAAGAATTTAAAATTCTAGATGATATGTACTCTGTAATAATATTTAAAACTAAATTAGAATTTTATTATGAATTATACGAAAGTGGTAAAATAAACTCTCTTGAATTAAGAGAAAAAATTAGAGAATACTTAGAAAACGCAAAAAAAATAGAGACTAATATAAAAAATACCTATAATGATATAATATAAAATAATAAATATAATAAATTAAGTAAAAAAAGAAATTACAATAAATAAGAAAAATTATATTTAAAAAACTTTAAATATTTATTTTGTTACTTTTGTTATTTTATTGTATTGAATAAAATTATTTTTAGAT